>Ga0137403_10008293_pt1 | contig 11630 bp, 8 predicted proteins | sample CZOMad2_1_16fung_FD_122057 | JGI IMG/M metagenome (GOLD analysis project Ga0137403, IMG submission 122057) | Vadose zone soil fungal communities from Angelo Coast Range Reserve, California, USA - CZOMad2_1_16fungal (Hybrid Assembly) | ecosystem: Environmental > Terrestrial > Soil > Vadose zone...
ACCGTCATTCCTTTGCGGATTTACTTCCGCGACGGCATTGCCAAATGCGAAATCGCCCTGGCGCAGGGTAAGAAAGTATGGGACCGCCGACAGGACGAACGCAACAAGGAAGCCCGCAGGGAAGCGGAAACAGCGATGTATCGCAATCGGAGGCGATAAACAAGTCATGCAAATTACGTTCGATACCAAGCCGTTCGCCGCGCTCGAAGCCGACGCGCTCGTTACCTATCTTTTTGAGGAGTCCGACCCTGTTCAGGGCCGAATTTCCGAAATCGATACGGCCGCGGGTGGCCTGCTGAAGAAAATCGCCGGAAGCGGCGAGGCTACCGGTAAGACGCTGGAGTTCACGTTGATCCATGCGCCCGCTGGTCTGAAAGCCACTCGCTTGCTCCTCGTCGGAGCAGGAAAGCGTGACCAGTTCACCGGCACTACGCTGCGCAAAGTTGCGGGAGCGGCTCTTCGTTACTTGAAATCCCGTTCGATCAGGAACTTTGCGTTTCTCGTTCGTGAAGGGGCCGCCAGCGCAGAGACTGCGCAAGCTGTGGCGGAAGGCTTTATCACCGCCGATTTCGAGACCGACAAGTACAAGACAGAAAAAAAGAACGGCAAAGAAATTGACTCGGTTCGAATCACGGGCTATTCAGACTCAGAAAAGCCGTCTGGCGAAAAGGGCTTGGCCATTGGAAAAGTCATTGCCGACTCACAAAATTTTACGCGCGACCTTGTCAATGAGCCTTCAAACAAGCTCACCCCGCGCATCCTCGCTGAACGCGCCGAAGCCATGGCCAAGGAAGCTGGCCTTGCCGCCGAAATTCTCGACGAAAAGAAAATTGCCGATTTGAAGATGGGCGCTCTGCTCAGCGTGGCACAGGGCAGCGTGGAGCCTCCGCGCGTTATCGTCATTACCTATACTCCCGCGAATGCGAAACCCGGCGCACCCGTGATCGGCTTGGTTGGGAAGGCTGTCACGTTCGATACCGGAGGCATCTCCATCAAGCCCGCCGACGGAATGGAAAAAATGAAGTACGACATGGCATGTGGCGCCACCATGCTCGGCGCAATTCGCGCGCTCGCGGCGCTCAAACCCAATGTCAAAGTGGTTTGCGTCGTTCCTTCAACCGAAAATATGCCCGGCGGCAAAGCGCAAAAGCCCGGCGACATTCAGACCGCCATGTCCGGCAAAACGATCGAGGTTTTGAACACTGATGCGGAAGGCCGTCTGATCCTTGCCGACGCCATTCACTATGCGAAGCAACTCGGTGTGACGCATATCGTCGATGCCGCGACGCTGACAGGTGCGATTGTCGTCGCGCTTGCCAATATCAACGTTGGCGTTTTCGGCTCCGATCAGGCCTGGACGGACAAGCTCCTCGCCAGCGCCAAAGCCACCGGAGAAAAAATGTGGCAGCTCCCCATGGACGACGAATATCGTGAATTTATCAAAGGCAGCTTCGCCGACATTCAAAACATCGGCAGCGGCAAAGGTGGCGGCTCCATCACTGGTGCGTGGTTCATTCGCGAATTCGCAGGCGACACTCCATGGATTCACCTCGATATCGCAGGCACCGCCTGGAATGATGATGCCAAGCCCTGGCTCGCGAAAGGCCCCACAGGCGTAGCCCTCCGCACCCTCGTTCACTTGGTCCAGTCGTTTTGATCAGAGTTCACACAGGTCGAAACCTCGTACGCCAGCCACGCCGAGTGAGACTTGTTATGGCTGGAAAGTGTCGGTAAGTACCACCGTACCGTCGTTGTGGATCTTGACATAGCGTGGCTTTTCGGGCGACGAACAATCGCTCGAATCGACGTCGGAGTGAAATTTGCGATTTTGCCACCAAATCCTGCCACCTCTAACGCAATTGGAAACGTCTTGTTCATCTGAGTCACTTTTCCAAGTCAGCGGGTCATCAGTCTCGGATAGCACCGTTGCAGGCTGTACGCGTAGAGCCGCTTTAAACGCGCGCTCTACACGCTCGACGGAAAGCACGGTAGCCTGGACGGTGTATCTGGCGCATCCCGCGTACTTTGCTGCGCCTCCGAGTTGAACGACGTCGAATGCCAGGGCTGGAGAACTCTGATCAATACCGATCCAATACAAACCAGTCGCACCTTGTTCGTTTTTCTCAACCACCTGAAGTACGGCGAGGCGGCGATCTCGAAAGACTGGGCGCGAGGCAAAACTGGTAGACGTATCCAGGGTCCAACCGGCCCTATGAGCTCCAGTCTCGGTTTCAAATTCATTCGGCAGCGGGTCTTCGGCGAGAAATGGATGCGAATAAACTGTCACGACCGAGCCACTATTTCCTCCCGACGCCGGAACGAAATAGAATGCTCGTGAAGAGGCAAGAACGATAACGCTTCTCTGCGCGTCCAATCTCAGCTCGTCGATCCAGGAAACTGGGCCGACGCCCCTAACCTTAAGGGCGGCTTTGTGTCCGCGGTTTTGAATTTCAGGAGAGCGTCGCTGAACGAAGCGATCTCGTCTGTGCGCAACAGAGCATCGTTGTCACCGAATAAATAGAAATCCGAATGGCCTCCCGGTTCAGGTGCTGACTCTTCCGCGCACAGGAAATCGCGCGCATCACCTTTCCAATCGCATCGTAAGTTCGTGCGTTGCATCTGTTGGGAATCATAGGCCGTGCATGCTCCACCACCCTCGTTATAGCTGCAATCCGCCGTGATTGCGACGCGCGGAGGCGAGGAGCGAAAATCGAGTAGCAAGCGGGACGCCACCCAATTGGCAGCGTTCGCGCCGCCGAGATTCTTTGTGAAGCCGACACTGATGAGCGGAACTTCATTGTTCGGTGTTGCTAAGACAACGTCCGCAAAACTACAATCTGATGCGCCTCCTCCATTGAAACAGCCTGCGATTTGAGATGCTTCGAACGTAAGAGTTATGGATCCTCTGCGAGCATCGCTATCCGACCCGGCAGTGCTCTCGAGCTTCCACCACTGAGTATTACGTCCGCTATGGTAGTCGGCACTGGATTCGGCCGTCTGCGCATACAGCGTAAGCTGTGCTTCCGAGGACGTTCCGACACTGGCTTCGGGAACCGTCGCCGTCAGAAAGACCTTGATGTAGGGAAACGGGCTGTCGCCTGTGAAACTGAATTCGTGCCCTTTCGAATAGCTGTTTGGGCCCTCGGGGTAGCGGTCGAGAAGTCTGAATCGCAATGCCGGTTCCTTGTCCAAGTCAACACTGACAGCACCTTCGGAACAGCCAAAAGGTGAATGCTTCGGTTTCGCGTCCTGGGCGAAAAGGGAACCCCCGGCCGCTATAAGAAGCAAAAAGCAGATTGCTTTTGACATGTCTTGAATGCTACGCGAGAGTGTTAACTAATCGATAATAGAATCGTTCGCCAGTTTTTACATCTTTTCAGGCGCTTCAATACCCATCAGTCCGAGCGCTTTCACCAGCTGTCGTTCCACGATCTCTGTCAATCCCAGCAAGAACGCGCGCTTCTCCGCATCCTGCTCCGACAGAATATGGTGCTTGTGATAAAAATTGTTGAATGCTTGTGCCAGCTGGAACGCGTATTTCGCCACGAACGCCGGCTCCTGTGCACCAATCGCCGCGTCGCTCGCGTAATCCAACATTCCCGCTTGTAATAGGAGCTCCCACAGCCCGGCGCCTCCGGGTCCTACTAATATCTTCGCGGACGCCTGCGCATTCAACTTGCCGGACTCCGTCTCCGTTCCCTTGCGCCGAATCCCACGAATCCTTACCACTGCATATTGGCAATATGGCCCGGTTTCTCCCTCAAAGCTCAACGCATCTTCAAAATCAAACGCAATGATCGTGGTCCGCGTGAACTTCAGCAGAAAAAACCGCAGCGCACCAACTGCAATCGCATGTGCCGTGGCCTTCTGTTCATCTTCCGCCATATCCGCGTGCCGCTTCTGAACCTCTGCCAGCGTTGCTTCTTCGAGCTTCGTGATCAGGTCGTCTGCCTTTACACCCAAGCCCTTGCGTCCGCTCACCTCGACGTACGGCTTCTTCGCGTCTTCTCCACTCAGTTGATAGCCGAGTTCACTCGCGCAACGCGGCGTCAGCGCCACAATGTCGTACGAAAAATGAATGGAATTCGCCGCTGCCTCCGTGTGACCCAGTCCACGCAGCCCTTGCGCGACTACATCCTGCAAATATGACTGCCGCGTATCGATTACGTTGTAAACCCGCGAAGCCGGTTCACCAAAATGCGGCGCAGCAGGATCATCCGCATCCGTTGTCGTTGTCCAAACGGTCTCCCCCGCCGGTGCATCGAGCCACCGCTTGTAATGGAAATCTTTTCCAAGCAGCCCAAATTTCCAGAGCTGGTAGGCAATATCTTTCCCGACGTACGTCACCGTCCCATTCGATCGCACAATGATCTTGTCCTGCGTGTTTTCCTCTTCTTCATTCTGTATGCTCTCAGTGTCTTCTCTAGTGACTCCATCTTTCTCCGCCGGCATGATCCAACAACCCGCCATCTTCCCCGTTGTCGCCAACTGAATCGCGCCAGCTTCCTTCAGTTTTGCAAAGGCGGCGTCCCAAAACTTCAGGTGTAGAATTTCGCTCTCCCTAGCCAGCAGTTCGTATGAAATTCCCAGCCGCTTCATCGTCCTCAAATGAAATCCCACAATGGCGTCGGCGATAATCGTTCCCATTTCCGCCGCTTCGCCGTGGCCTTCTTCAATCGCTCGTAACGTCGCGCCGCGCAACGCCGCGCTTTGCGTTTTGTCCAGCTCGTAAAACTGAGTTACTCGCGCATATAAATCCCAGCACAAATAATCAAATCCCGGCTGCGCGGCCTTCGAGCGAACGTCAGCGACGCTCTTTTTCTCCATGTGCTGAAATCCGATCACCACGTCGGCAACCTGTACTCCTGTGTTGTCAATGTAGTTCTGCACTTGCACGCGCTGGCCTGCATTTCGCAAAATCCGCGCGATGGTGTCACCCAGAACAGCATTCCGCAGGTGCCCGATATGTGCGGCTTTATTCGGATTGATGCTGGTGTGTTCGACGATGACTTTTTCGGCGACAGCATCTTTTGCTTGTCCCGCCGCACTTTTTGAATCGAAAAGACTCTGCCAGAATGCGCCCCGATCTAAAAACACGTTCAAATATCCGGCACCCGCAACTTCAATTCGTGCAACTCCAGGGATTGCTGGCAAACTCGTCGAAATCTCCTGCGCAATCTGCCGCGGAGCACGCTTCAGCCGCTTCGCTAATTCAAAACACACCGGCGACGCTGCTTCGCCCATTTCGAGCTTCGGCGGCTTCTCGAGCGCGATCGAAATCTGGACGCCGTATTTTTCCTTGATGTGCGCCGCGAGCGATTCTCGCAGCTTCTTAATAATTGTCAGGTACAAGTGGTTTCAGTCCTTGTTTTTCGCTTAGGGTAATCCCTGAGTATAGAGGGCACAATTTCAGCGGTCAAAAGCCGCGAAGTTTGACACCGCGTTGGGGCGTCGATACTATCAGCGCCTCTTCGGAGTGAACCTATGCATCCTTCTGCACGCCATCTGAAGTGGCTTTCCGTTGTTGGCATGACGTTTCTGTCATGTTTCGGACCGACCCGCTCAATCGCCGCAGAAAAATCCACTGCTACGCAACTCGTGGAACTCGCGAAAGGCGGAAGTCCAGCTCTGCGAGAGGCCATCACTTCCACCTTCGAGGCCAAGGATCTTAAGGAAGGCACGGCCTGGGCCGGCCGCGGCTCCGATTTTTTCTTTGCCGTTCAGACACAGGCAAAACCAGAACTCTTTATTGACGCCGCTCCGGGTCCGCAAATGCGGCCGATAGCTGGCTCGGACATCTGGTACTCTGCTGCCCACATCGAACAGCTTGGCAAACTCCACTCCTTCTACTACCTCGTCAACGGAACCAAGTTTGGCGGCAAACTCGACGTTCCGGCATTCGGGCCCTTATCCTATCTCCAACCGGGAGTCCCGTCCGGCACGTTGTCCGATAAAATCATCCACACCAGCAAAATTTACGACGCGATGAAAAGCGAGTATTGGATCTACGTACCTGCTCAATATAAACCGGAAATCCCGGCAGCCGTGATGGTCTTTCAGGACGGCCAATCGTACACCGACCGCAACGGTAACAATCCGGCTCTGAATGTCATCGATAATCTGATCGCGCAAAAGAAAATTCCCGTAATGATTTGTATTTTCATCAGTCCCGGTGACATTACCGATTCTCCCGGCACCCCCAGCTACAATTTTGCGAAGGCCTATTCGGAGAAATGGCATCGTACGCTCAAAGACTCGATGCGCAGCACTCTGTACGATACGGTGAGCGATCGCTACGTGCGCTTTCTTCGCGACGAAATCCTCCCGGAGGTCGCCGCCCAGTATAACCTTCGCAAAGATCCTTACAGCCGCGCCATCACTGGGCTCTCGTCCGGAGGAATCTGCGCTTTTAACGCCGCGTGGCAGATGCCCGATCAGTTCAGCCGAGTCATTTCATGGATCGGCAGCTATGCGAGCATCCAATGGAAGGAAGATCCCGCCGTTCCGGATGGCGGGCAGGACTACCCGGACAAAGTTTTACGCGAACCAAAGCGCAACATCCGAGCGTGGCTGCAGGATGGTTCCGAAGACCTCGATCTCCGTTACGGCAATTGGCCTCTTGCGAACTTGCGCATGGCCAACGCTCTAAAGGCTCAGGAGTATGATTTACACTTTAGCTTTGGAAAAGGCACCCACAACTCTGCCCACGGCGCGGCTGAATTCCCAGCGGAGATGATTTGGCTCTGGCGCGACTACGACCCAGAAAAGAACTCGCAAACTTATCAGATCGAGCCATCTGAAAAGTCCAAACCTTTGTTCCGAGTGGCGCTCACGAATCGCGATGCCGAATAGCCTCGACAGTCGCTGCGCGCCCAGTTCAGCGACACATTACGCGGCGCGTTTCTCCACCACGAAAATCTTGTTCACGATTTTCCATCCGTCCGCGAGCCTTAGAAGAGAAATGTAGTCGCTGTACGTAGACTCCTCGTAAATCTCAACCACCTTCACTGAGGCGGCCTTTCCCGTGACGTCGACCGATCGAATCTGCAGATCGCCTTTCTCTTCCTTTCCTGCGCTTTTTTCAAATCCCTTGTACCACTGTTCCTGGGTCAGTTGACCGAGCTCGCCATTCTTACGAACAAAAAACAATTTTGCCTCCGGATGAAATGTCCGCTTGAGGCTCTCGATATCGTTGAATTTCAGGCCATGCAGACAGGTCTCTACAGTCTGCCGCACCATTTTTTCTTCCGAGGTCGCTTGCGCCTAGATTCTCAGCGCTCCTCCAGCCGTCAAAAGAACCAACACGAGCAGCAAGCGAGCACGCCGGTGATTCATTTTGTTCTCTGGAACAACAATCGATCGCAATCCTAACTGACAGCTTTTCTAGGTGCACGTATTTTGGACGCGGCGAATCCCTTTTCGCCTCGGTTTGACACTCTCCGGTTGCGCCGATAGTATCAATCGATTGGCGAAATTCTATGAAACTTGCCTATTTTGATTGCTTTAGCGGAATCAGCGGCGATATGACGATCGGCGCTCTCGTTGACGCTGGCTGTAACCTGGAACTGCTGCGGTCCGGCCTAGAAGGCCTGCAGATTTCCGGCTGGACGATTTCGGCTGAAAAAGTCTGGAAAAACGGGATGTCTGCGACGCACGTTCTCGTGGTGACCGAAGACCAGACCAAACACCGCAGCCTCTCGGCCATTCTCGAAATTTTCGAAAAGTCACAGCTCTCAGAGTCAGTACGAAAAAAAGCCGCCGCCATTTTTCGCAAACTCGGTGAAGCCGAAGCCTCCGTACACGATGTTCCGGTCGAAAAAATTCATTTTCATGAAGTTGGTGCGGTCGACGCCATCGTCGATATCGTCGGCGCGTGCATTGGCTTCGATGCGCTCGGTATTGAGAAGTTCGCTTGCTCTCCGCTCAATGTTGGCGGCGGCACTGCGAAAATGGCTCACGGTATCTTGCCCGTGCCCGCTCCGGCTACCGCCAAATTGTTACAAGGCAAGCCAACCTTCTCAAACGGTGTGCAAAGGGAATTGGTCACGCCCACTGGCGCGGCCATAGTTTCGACCCTCTGCGACACGTTCGGTCCGCAACCTCAGATGACCGTTTCCTCAATCGGTTACGGCGCAGGTTCGATCGACCTCGAAGGCCAGCCAAACGTCGTTCGCATCATGATCGGCGAAGCCGCCGACAAAATTATCGCAGGCTTCGACGAAGAAATTTCTGTCATCGAAGCGAATCTCGACGACATGAATCCGCAAATATACGGATATTTTCTAGAAAAGGCTCTTGCGGCAGGCGCACTCGATGTTTACACAACCCCCGTGCAGATGAAAAAGAATCGCCCGGGTACGCTGTTGACGCTTCTCTGCAAACCGCAGGATACGAACTCGCTCATGTCCTTGGTTTTCGCGGAGACCACCACCTTTGGCGCGCGTACCTATCGTGCCCAACGTCGCACTCTACCGCGCGAATCTGTAAGCGTCCACACGCAATTCGGCGACGTTCGTGTCAAACTTTCTCGCCTGAACGGCCGAATCCTGCACGTGGCACCCGAATTCGATGATTGCCGCAAGCTCGCCGTGGAAAAAAATATTCCGCTGCAGCGCATTTTTAACGAAGCCCTTCGAGCGTACGAGGGGCGTTCGTAATTTGTATCTGCAGGGGTGCAGCATGCTGCACCCCTGCTTGGCAGGATTTTACGAATCGATGCTGTCGATCGCTTTTTGCACGATTTTGAGAATGGAAAACTAACGCGCCAATGCCCGGAAAACCCAAATTCTATCTGACGACGCCGATCTACTACACGAACGGCCTGCCCCACATCGGTCATACCTACACGACTGTCGTCGCCGACGTCATTCGCCGTTACAAACGCATGCGTGGCTATGAAGTCGTGATGACCACTGGCACCGACGAACATGGCGTCAACGTCGAACGCGCCGCGAAAAAAGCCGGCGTCCCCGAATCCGAATTCGTTGCCAAGATGGCCGCTGCCTGGCGGAGCCTGTGGGACGAACTCGGCGTTCCCGCTGACGAATTTATCCGCACCACCGATCTTCGCCATGTTCGCACCGTGCAGTGGCTCTTCAAACTGTGCCGAGAGAACGGCTACGTCTACAAAGGGCACTACACCGGCCAATATTGCATTTACGACAACGCTTTTGTGAACGATGCCAAGCCTGGCGACAACTGCCCTGACTGCGGCCGCCCCACCGAAACGATCACCGAAGAAAACTATTTCTTTAAGCTTTCTGCGTTCCAGAGACCGCTTCTCGATTTTTACAAAAAGAATCCTGAGTTCATTCAGCCCGAAAGCCGCAAAAACGAAATCGTCAGTTTCGTTGAAGGCGGCCTGAAGGATTTAAGCATCACCCGTACAACGATCCGCTGGGGCATACCGGTTCCCGGCGAAGAGCCGCATGTTTTTTACGTTTGGTTTGACGCCCTGACCGCCTATCTCAGCGCCGTCGATGGCCCCGAATACGAAAAGCGCGGTATGTGGCCCGCCGATTTGCATCTCGTCGGCAAGGACATCATTCGCTTCCACACCGTTTACTGGCCCGCGTTCCTGATGGCCGCGATGCTTCCTCTTCCAAAACAAGTTTGGGCGCACGGCTGGTTCCTGATGGACGCCAGCAAAATGAGCAAGTCCAAAGGCAACGTCGTTCTTCCTCGCCCGATCGCGAATATGCTCGGCATGGATGCTCTCCGCTATTTCTTGTTGCGCGAAGTCGTCTTCGGCCAGGACGGCAATTTCAGTTATGACGCGCTCGTCACGCGCTACAACAGCGATCTGGCAAATGGTCTCGGAAATCTCGCAAGTCGCACTGCAGCAATGATCGACAAAAACTTTGCCGGCAAGATCCCAAAAGCTGGCAAACTTCTGGCACAGGACGAAGCGCTTGCGCGCGAAACGCAATCCGCAATCGGCGACATTCTCGAGCATTTCGAAAAAATGGAATTCGCTCGCGCCCTGGAGTCGATCTGGGCAGTGATCGCCGCAGCAGACAAGTACTTGACAAAAGAGCAGCCGTGGGCGCTTGGTGATTCCGAAGGCGATACTCAGCGCAAAGCGACAATTCTTTCCACGACAGCCGAACTTCTCCGCATCGTCACTACGCTCGCTCATCCAGTTCTTCCAGAAAGCACGGCGAAAGTTTGGATGCTGCTCGGCCAGCCCGGTTCCGTCTCCGCCGTTGAACTGGATGGTTTACGCTGGGGACAACTTGCCAGCGGAGTGCAACTCGGCAAAGCGCAAACCCTTTTTCCGCGTGTCGAAAAATCTGAGGCAATCGAGAGGATCGAATCCATGGCAAATGAAGAACTGAATCCACCCGCAGCGCCCGCACCGGCGCCAGTAGCGACACCCACGAGTGGGAGTGCAGCTGCCGCAGCGCCCGCAGCCAGCGAAAAAATCGGCATCGAAGACTTCGCCAAAGTCGAAATGCGTGTCGGTCAAATCAAAACCGCAGAACGAATCGTCGGCGCTGACAAGTTGCTGAAGCTCACGGTAGACATCGGCACCGAAATCCGCCAGATCTGCGCCGGCATTGCGCAGTTCTACGAACCGGATTCGCTGATCGGCCGTAAAGTTGCCGTCGTTACCAACCTCGCTCCGCGCAAACTTCGCGGAGTCGAATCGAACGGTATGATCATTGCCGCCTCCGTCGGCCCCGAAGGCCGCCCAGTTCTGGCGGGCTTCCCCGAAGACGTAGAAGTCGGAGCGAGACTCAAATAGCGTTCGTCTTCAGTTTGCAGTTGTCAGTAGCGGCAACCCTTCCTTCGAGGTGTATACCCGACAGGGGCCATGATTTTACTGATCACTGGAAATTGACCACTGATTACCATCTTATGGACCTCATCGACTCCCACGCGCACATCGATTTTCCTCAATTCGCTGATGATCGAGAAGCCGTGCTCGTGCGCGCTCGCAACGCCGGCGTTGGCACGCTCCTCGCTATTGGTACCGGTCCCGGTCCAGAAAAACTCGACGCCGCTCTCCCATTCGCCGAACAGCACGATTGGATTTACACGAGCGTTGGCATTCACCCTCACGAAGCCAAAGAAGTCACACCGCAACATTTGGACGAACTCGCTCGCCTCGCGCAACATCCCAAAGTCATCGCCTGGGGCGAAATTGGCCTCGATTATTTTTACGACCACTCCCCACGCGACGTGCAAGCCACCGTTTTTCGCTCGCAAATGGAGCTCGCCCACACCGCTAAGCTCCCCATCATCATTCATTGCCGCGATGCCTGGGACGACTGCCTTGCGCTCATCGAGCAGCATTGGAGACCTACCGGACTCGCCGGCATCCTTCACTGTTTTACCGGTACGCTCGATCACGCCAAGCGCGGCCTCGACATGGGTTTCCTCATCTCCTTCGCTGGCAATTCCACTTATCCGAAGACGCAGAATATCCGCGAAGTCGCAAAGGAAATTCCCCTCGACCGCATGCTCATCGAAACTGACTCTCCGTTCCTCGCGCCTCAGCCGTACCGTGGCAAGCGAAACGAGCCCGCCTATGTCGTGGAAGTGGCCAAAACACTGGCTACTGTGAGAAACTTAGCGCCAGAAGAAATCGCTGCCGCCACCGCGGCTAATTTCAGGCGACTCTTTCG
>Ga0137403_10008294_pt1 | contig 11628 bp, 11 predicted proteins | sample CZOMad2_1_16fung_FD_122057 | JGI IMG/M metagenome (GOLD analysis project Ga0137403, IMG submission 122057) | Vadose zone soil fungal communities from Angelo Coast Range Reserve, California, USA - CZOMad2_1_16fungal (Hybrid Assembly) | ecosystem: Environmental > Terrestrial > Soil > Vadose zone...
TCTCTTGTTTTTTTCTAAAATTGTTTTTCCGGTGGATGCTTTCACATTCAATTGACATGATTACTTTTAGTTCAGCCTCAGAATTTGCTCAATATCTGGTCCGTCAACTCCCGGCTCGGATGCCTGTGCCATCCTTGCCGTTCACAAACCTCCGCACCTCCGGCAACAGCCGGACATCAGCTACAAATCTTGCGAGCAAGGGCGAACCATTGTCTTTCCGCCAAACAAGAGAAAATGGCAGCGGCAAATTCAAATCTATTACGGTCAGCAAAGCCACGCCTTCGGGACATCGCCAGCGTGTGGGTTCGCTTACGAACGCCACACCCAGCCGGCACGTAACAAGGCTAAGAATGGTTGCCTGATCCGCTGCTTCCTGGACGATGCGTGGAGATTTCAAGCCGCCACGGAAACATTCGTGCATCAGGCGATCATAGTAGGCGGGGCTTTGCCGCCTCGGAAACCAAACAAAATCTGCATCAACCATGTCGCGCAGTCGGAGTTTTTTTATCTTTGTAAGCGGATGACCTTTGGGTGCGGCCAATACTAAATTGTGCCATTCGACTTGGATTTGATCCAATTCGCGGTCTGTTTTCGGCATATTAAACACAAAGCCCGCATCCAGTCGGCCGGCTCGAATGGCTTCAACCTGCTCTAATGAGCTTAATGGATTCAGTTGGAGTTCCGCGTCCGGTTGCCGTTGGCGGATTTGCCGGAATGAGTCTGGAACCACACCATGCCAGGATGCGCTCTCAGTGAACCCGACCCGAAATGTCCCGGACTGGCCGAGTGCCACCCGCTTGGCGCGCACGGTCGCTTCGTTCACATGCTGAAGAACGCGTCGCGCATCCTCCAGAAATGACTTTCCCGCCGCACTTATTTTCACTCCACGGGGTAGGCGGTCGAACAATTGGCAACCAATCTCATCCTCCAAATCTTGAATCTGGCGGGAGAGCGCGGGCTGAGCAACCCGAAGCCGCCGTGCGGCACGCCCGTAATGCTGCTCCTCCCCAACGACCACAAAATATCGCAAATGTCGCAATTCCATACTGATACTATATAGGCATCATTCAGATAGTAAAGATGTATTGGAAGCATCAGTGACGGTTGGGTATTTTGGCAGCATGAAACGTAGTAATAAGTCCAAGAAAAAGCGGGAGGCAAAAAGGGGCGGGAAGCTCCGGCGGGCATCAAAGCCCGCTCGCAAGTCAGAAGCCATGGTGCCGCTGCCTGCGGCTTGGGAGCAATGAACTAGACATCACAAACAGCCAATCAAACCAGGAAATGAAAAATATGAATACGAACCCGAGTAGTGGAAAAATGACCCAGCGCGCCTGGTTGGTAACCGGCAGCGCTGGCGGTTTGGGCCGCAACATCGCTGAAGCTGTGCTCGCATCGGGTGATCGCCTTGTCGCAACCGCCCGCGACCCTCGCCGCCTCAACGATTTGGTGGAGAAGTATGGCGACCAAATTCGCACGGCTCCCCTCGACGTGTCAGACGAGAACGCAGCACGCGCATCAGTGAAAGTGGCAGTGGACGCGTTTGGCCGACTTGATGTCGTCGTAAATAATGCAGGATACGGTGACATCGCGCCCTTCGAGCAGTTAAGTTCTGATAGATTCAAAGCGTTGATGGACACAAACTTTTACGGTGTCGTTAACGTAACCCGCGCTGCGCTGCCAATCATGCGCAAACAAAAAAGCGGCTGCATCCTCCAAATCTCTTCCGTGGGCGGTCGCCTGGCCCGCCCCGGCAGCGCTGGCTACCATGCAGCCAAGTGGGCGGTTGGCGGATTCACGGAGTCGCTGGCGCAGGAAGTCGCTCCTTTTGGTGTAAAGGTGTGTGCCTTAGAACCCGGTGGAATGCGCACGAATTGGGGGGTCCGCGCGAACAAAGAAACACCTGCTTTGCTCCCGGAGTATGAACCCTCCGTAGGTGCGGTTATCAAGGCTCTGGAGTCTTACTGGGGGAACGAAGTTAGCGCCCCGGCCAAAGTGGCACAACTTATCCTCCGCCTGGCTGACAGCGACCATCTCCCGGCACATCTTCTGATCGGCAGTGACGCAGTTGAGTTCGCAGCCCAAGCTGAGGCAACGCGGGCACACGAGGCAGAACGCTGGCGAGAGGTCAGCGTTTCGACAGACTTCAGCGCTTCCGGGGCATTGCCTGCCGTGAAATTCTAATGGATCGACATTTACACTTATCACAAACCCACTTATAAACACCTCATCATACAGTAGTTCTTTTGACGCGAAGGAATTCATTGGCAAGCGCGTTTTAGTAACCGGCGGCACAAAAGGCGCGGGCAAGGCGATTGCCGCGCGCTTCCAGCAGGGAGGAGCAACCGTCATCATCACCGCGCGCTCTGCGCCAGTTGAAAAAAAGGACAACCACTTCATCCAGGCGGATGTCTCGACCGCTGAAGGCACAACGATGGTGATCGACGAAATCCTGAATCGCTTTCAGGGAATTGACATCATGATTCACAACGTCGGCGGGTCATCAGCGCCGAGCGGTGGATTTATCACGGTGACTGACGAAATCTGGCAGCAAAACATGAATGAGAATCTGTTTCCTGCTGTGCGCCTGGATCGCGGTCTTTTGCCGTCAATGATTGAGCGGGGTTCGGGCGTCATCATTCACATTTCGTCCATTCAAAGGACGTTGCCGCTGTACGACTCCACTCTTGCCTACGCCGCCGCGAAGGCCGCGCTCACTAATTACAGCAAGGCCCTGTCGAACGAGGTCAGCCCCAAAGGAATTCGCGTCGTGACCGTTTCACCCGGCTTCATTGAAACCGATGCGGCCACCAGAATGATCCAAAGAATGGCCGACAAAGACAAAAGCGACTACGCGGCCGCCCGGCAAAAGTTGATGGACATGCTCGGCGGTATTCCCTTGGGTCGTCCGAACAGGCCGGACGAAGTCGCAGAACTCGTCGCCTTTCTGGCATCTGACAGAGCTTCCGCCATCACCGGCAGCGAGTTTGTGATTGATGGCGGGACAATTCCAACGGTTTGAGAGCAGGCAAAAAATACACCAAAGAGAAAGGACTCGAATATGAAACAAGTAACAAGATCGCTCAACCTGCCAAAACCCGTCGCCGCCTACTTCACCGCAGACAAAGGTGACGGCGAGGCCGTTTCAAGATGCTTCACTGAAAATGCCGTCGTGAAGGACGAGGGGCACACCCACAAAGGCCGGGCTGCCATCAAAGCGTGGAAGACGGATGCCTCGGCAAAGTATCAATACACATGCGAGCCTTTGGCGTGCGAAGAGAGGGACGGGAAGACGGTCGTGACCAGCCATCTGGTTGGAAACTTTCCCGGCAGTCCTGTTGACCTGCGATATTTTTTCAGGTTGGAGGGTGACAAGATTGCATCACTTGAAGTGGTTCCGTGATCGGGTGATGCCGGGGTGATTTGCCACGGCTCGGGCGTTTGCCAGGCGTTGAACTGTCTTCGAACGGTTCGCGATTACGTCAGATGTTCGCGCCTGTGCGGACGCTGAAGGCTCCAAGACCGGGCCAAGGCCAGCCGGATGAACACGGATGGCAGGGCTTTTGACGTTCCGGCGTTCCAACCTGAACTGAATCGTTCGGCTTCCGTAATGTGTTTCGCAAATCATTGGCGTCGCTACATATTTTCTCCATCCAAACGGCTGGAAGCCGCGGGATCTGCTCCCCCGCTTTCTGAGGGCCGAGGCGACTCGACCATTGCTCGGATATCGCGGTTCTCGAAAACCAGACTGCCGCGCTCTCCACGTTTCCGGATCGTGACATCCACCATGGCGCGCGCCAAGTCGTCGGCCCGAATCACTTGGTTTGGGAACAGCGCGCGAAACACCGGGTAGATCATGCGCAACAGCCGATAGCTGAAATTCGGCTCTTTGCGAGGTTCCACAGGGTAGATGTACGCAGGCCGAAAGATGCAAACGCTTCGAAACCCAGCCGCGATCAAAGCTTTCTCGGCCTTTCCCTTGTAGCGTGCAAAGGCCATTCGACTGCGTCCTGTTTGGTCCGCGCCGGCCCCGCTCAAGAATGCAAACGCCGCGTCGGGACTGCTGCCATGGAGAACTCGTGCAAACTCAATCGTGTAATCTACGGTTATGGTGCGGAGCTCTGCGTCCCGCACGGTCGCGGTATAGGTGCCCAGGCAAAAAACGCATGCGTCCTGACCAGAGATCACCCGAGCGAGTGCGGAACAGTCCGAAAAATCTTGATGCAGGACCTCGTCAAGCTTGGGATGCGAGACGCCCAGCTTCCTGCGTCCGATAGCCGTTACGCGCTCGATGGTGGGGTGATCGAGCATGTAGCGTAGCGCGTACCCGCCGACCATTCCGGACGCACCGAGGATGACAAGTCGCATCTGGTTCATCAAAGCGTTCCGCTCGTTCCACCATCCAATCGACGTTTATTCGGGAATAGCTGCGCCGTTTACAATCCACTCGCGCATTTTCGCGGCGAACTCTTCATGGGTCAGTGCTGGCTTTGATTTGCCATCCGCGGGGCTCCACCCTGATTGCCTGACCAAACTGTCCTCGGAAACGTGCTTGAGGATTCCTTCGAGCGTCTTGCCTCCGTTTTGTTTTGGGTCTTTCAACTGGCGCGCGAGTTCAGCGGGGGTTTTGCCTTGAAAGACCATTCGCATGTTCGCGGGCGGGAGATGCCATTCGGGATGTCCGGGTGGCATGCCTTCGCCGGCAAGGTTTTGGTTCTGATGGCAGTTCCCACACTTGAGCGCATAGAGGCCTTTGCCGTCGGGGCCGCGCTTCACGTTTTGAAGATGCGGATGACTGTCTTCGCCTTGCAATGGAGCGTCTCCAGCGGGATGGCAATTCATGCAACGCGGATGCATGAATACCGGATACGCAGCAAGAAAGGCGGCGCGTGAAGCTGGTTCGTTCTGCGGTGAAGAAATGTTGGCCGTCTTGCGCGTGCCAGCCCCAGCAGCAGGCAGCAGAGTGGTTTGCTCGTGCCGACAACCCCCGGCGAGCAAGAGTAAGGCAAGTAATGAGGTTGATCTTTTCACCCTACGCACGTAAATCCTCCGCCCGAATCGGCAATTGACGCACGCGTTTACCGGTGACAGCAAATATCGCGTTGGCCAGGGCAGGCGCGATCGGCGGAACACCGGGTTCACCGACGCCGCCCATCCGTTCCTCGCTCGGAATGATGTGCCCTTCTACTTCGGGCATTTCGTTCATGCGCAACATCGGGTAATCGTGAAAATTACGCTGCTTCACCCGGCCTTGCTCGAAGGTGATTTCGCCGTAGAGCGCTGCGGTAAGCGCGAACACCGCGCCGCCTTCAATCTGCGCCCGGATTGTGTCGGGGTTCACGACCGGTCCGCAGTCCACGGCCCCAACGACGCGATGCACTCGCACCTTGCCCTCTTTGGAAACCGAGGCTTCAATTACGTGCGCGAAAAAACTTCCAAACGATTCATGCATGGCAATGCCACGCCCGCGCCCTTTGGAAAGCGGTTTCCCCCAGCCGGCTTTTTCGGCGGCAAATTCCAGCACGCGTTTGTGTCGCGGATGGTTGGCCAGCAACGCGCGACGAAACTCGAACGGATCTTTGCCCGCCGCGTGCGCGAGTTCGTCAATGAACGTCTCGACCACGAATGCGTTGTGCGAATGGCCGACCGAGCGCAACCACAAACACGGCACCCCGCCGGGCGCCATTTGCCAATCCACGAGCAGATTGGGAATCTCGTACGGGATGTCCTTCGCGCCCTCGACCGTCGTTTCGTCCACTCCATCCTTTATCACGAAGGCCTCGAACGGCGTGCCGACGATGAACGACTGGCAAACGATGCGGTGCTGCCACGCAACCGGCTTGCCGTCGGCATCCAGTCCAGCGCTGATCGAATGAAACGCCCGTGGCCGATAATATCCCCCGCGCATGTCGTCTTCACGTGTCCAGACTACTTTCACTGGCTTCTGGATCGCCTTTGAGACTTGCACCGCTTCACGAACAAAATGACTATCTATCACGGCGCGGCGTCCGAATCCGCCGCCGCAAAGCATCGTGTGCAGCTTCACTTGCTCAGGCTTGAGGCCGGTGTCCTTGACGATGGCGTCGCGGTCGCCTGTTTGATATTGCGTGCCGGTCCAGACTTCTGCGCTGTCGGCGCGCACGTCGGCGACGCAATTCATCGGCTCCATCGTGGCGTGCGCCAGATACGGAAGATCATAAATAGCCTCAAACCTCTTCGCGGCGCCGCCGAGTGCCGTCGCAACATCGCCCTGCTTCAGGGCTAAGGTACCCGGTTTGCGGGCAAGCTCGGCGTACTGTTCCCGTTGCGTACGGCTGTCGAGGGATGCGAGAGGGCCTTCATCCCAGATAATCTCCAGCGCTTCGCGCCCATGCTTTGCGGGCCAGAAACCGTCTGCGACGACTGCGACACCCCGTTCAATTTCAACTACGCGCTGCACGCCTGGAATCGCTTTGGCTTTCTCCGCATTGAAGCTCTTGAGTTTGGCGCCAAAGACCGGGGGCCGAGCGATCACAGCGACAACCATCCCCGGCACATTCACATCCAGTCCAAAAATGGCTTTGCCATTTGTCTTTTCCGGCGTGTCGAGGCGTCTCGTTGGTTTGCCGACGAGCTTGAATTTCTTTGGGTCTTTCAGCGGCGGATTTTGTGGGGGCGTGAGGCGCGACGCTTTTTCGGCCAATTCGCCATAACTCAGCTTCCTTCCTGAGCCGCCGTGAATGACTTGATTGTTTTCCGTGCGACAGGTGTCGGCACTGACGCCCCACGTTTCCCCAGCCGCGGCAAGCAACATCTGGCGCGCCGCCGCGCCGGCCTTACGCACGCGCTCCCATTCCGACCACGTGCTGGTGCTGCCGCCGGTCATCTGGATGCCGTAAACCGAGTGATTGTATTCCGGTGCGACGGGCGCCGCTTCGTAGCGCACTTTGTTCCAATCCGCATCAAGCTCCTCGGCGACCATCATCGGGATGCTCGTGTAAGGTCCCTGTCCCATTTCCGAGTGATTCACGATCACCGTAACAGTGTCGTCCTGGCCAATGCGAACGAAGGCGTTCAGCGGAAACGGCGATGCTCCCTGCTGCGATGCCTCCGCCGCGCGCGCCAGTCCTGGCAAATGCACTCCGAGAATCAATCCGCCCCCGGCAAGCGCGCTTGTTTTGAGGAAATTGCGGCGACTGAGATTAATAATCGCGTTCATTTCCGTTCCGTCTTTAGTTTCGCTGCCAAATGAATCGCGCGGCGGATGCGTTGATACGTCCCACAGCGGCAGATGTTCCCCGTCATGCAGTCGTCAATGTCTGTATCGCTGGGATTTGCTTTCTCACGCAGCAGGACGGCAGCGGCCATAATCTGTCCGGACTGACAATACCCGCACTGAGGGACATCCTCAGTTATCCACGCCTGTTGCAACGGACGCGCGAGGTCCGGCGACAGCCCTTCGATAGTCACGACTTCTTTGCCCGCCGCACGGGACAATGGCGTTACACACGAACGCACCGCTTCGCCATTAAGGTGTACCGTGCAGGCGCCACACAATGCCATGCCACAGCCGAACTTGGTTCCAGTGAGTTGAAGTTTTTCCCGCAGCACCCACAGGAGCGGCGTCGTGGGATCGACGTCGAGCTCGTATTTCTTCCGGTTGACTGTGAGCGAGGTCATCTCACCTGCGACTTTGCCAAGTTATTACTTATGCGTCCAATACCGCTTTACCATCGAACCGATAACGATATGCTATCGGTATGGAACTGCGGCAACTCCGGTATTTTGTGACCGTCGGAGAGGAACAGCATTACGGACGGGCAGAGAAGCGCCTGCGCGTGGCTCAGCCTGCCCTTTCTCGTCAGATTAAGAATCTGGAAGAAGAAATTGGCTTCGAATTGTTCGAGCGCCTCCCTCGCGGCGTTAAAATCACTGCTGCCGGAGAATTTCTTCTCAAAGAAGCGCGCCGCATTCTTCAAGAGGTCAATGACGCAACCGCAAGTGCGAAGCGCATCGCTTCCGGTCAGGCAGGCACTTTGAGAATCGGTTTCGTCGAGAGCATATCCTGGCATGGGATCATTCCGGATTCGCTTACGGATTTTCGGAAAAACCAACCTGACGTGGAACTGCACCTGAAAGCCTTAAGCTCCCTTGAACAAATGGCCGCCATCCAGTCAGGTTCTCTGGACGCCGGCTATGCCATCCCTATGGCGAACCCCGATCATGGGTTGGCCCACTTCCAAGTGGGCGTAATCAAAGTGGTGTTGGCCGTTCCCAAGGGACACGCGCTAACGAAAATGAAGAGAATTCGATTGAGAGATTTAGTTGACACTCCTTTCATCCTTTTTCCGAGGTGGGCAATCCCGAACGTCTATGACCGCCTGATGACAGCGTGTGCTCGCGGCGGACTCACAGCACCTCGGATTGTCCAGGAAACCGCGATTGAGACGATGATTCTCAGCCTGGTGCAATGTCGAGTTGGTGTAGCATTTGTGAACAGCGCCTCGCGATGGCGGTGTCCTCCAGGCGTGGTGCTTCTGCCAGTGACAGACTTGAATTTGATATTCCCGTTCTCGTTGATGTGGCGGAAGGATAATCACTCACCGTTGCTTGCTAAATTCACGGAAGACGTAAGGTCGATGGTGGCCCGGCGCGGCGTGAAGAGCGAAGTGCTCGGCTAATTTCGGGAACTACCGAGCCTAAAGCCGTACCATCGAACGTCTTATCATAATTCTTGCATCGGCACAGGTCGGGGCTCTTTGAAATTTCGAGGCTCTACGATTGGCGGTGTTGCCAGCTCTTATAGACCGCTTCGAGACTGTAACCGTCGGGATCGAAAACGTTCGCAGCGTAATAACGGGGATCGTAATACAGGCGCGCGCCGGGCTTGCCGTTGTCGGTCGCGCCCGCCGCCATTGCTGCCTCGTAGAACGCGTTCACCTCGGCCTCGCTCTTGGCGACAAAGCCGATATGCGCAGCCTTGGCGTCCGCATCGCCCTGCCTGAGCCAGAAGAATACGCGGCCGTCCCGTCCGAAGCCCTTGAGGTCGGGATGCCCCTCGGGGCCATTCTTGCCGTCGTAATCGAGGGCATGCACGATGCCGAGCGGCTTGAGAGCCGTCTCGTAAAAGGCAATCGATCGATCGAGATCCTTGACGGTTATGAAGACGTGGTCGAGCAAGCGTTCACCTCGTTCGTTGGCCGACTAACAGGATTTCATAAAAATGATTAAATCGCAATCCGCCTGTCCGTTCAATCACAACTCGCATCAACAAAGGGCAACTTTCAATTCAACTACGCCGACTTCGCGCGCTTAGCAGCGGCGACAAAATTTGCCGTGGTCGGTGAATTGGCATCCTTGCGATACGCGATACCGACAACGAAGAGCGGCGGCGCGGGAGTGAGCGGACGAATCTTCAATCGTGGGCCAATCCACAAAGCCATCGTTTGCACCAGCGCTGTGGCAAGCTCGTCCGCGAAGAAATCGCTCACACCGTTCGCCGACCGATCTTCGGTTTTAGCATTAAAAGAAACTTCACCAGATAGAAGGTATATTGCGCTCATTCGCCGCAGCCAATCCTATTGGGTTGTTGACAGTTTCGTTGACAGTGGGGGTTCTCAGACAGATAATTGAGGCCGAAAATACGCAGAATAGCTGCCTAGCACACCGTCTGTTATGGAACGACCTTTCAGTTACCTGACGGAGATTGCCTTCATTGGTTGTTTGTTCATGAGCAATACTCAATGCGCAATGGCGGGGCAAAAGGTCCTCACGTTTGACGCGCTCCCATCTTCCGCCTCCTTTTCAAGTTACACCGAGGACGGGATTACGTTCGCCGCGAGCGACGGGACGACTGTTTTTTTGACCACGTCTAATTCTCAGAACGGCACCACCGCAATCGAGCTCGCCTCTTCGGACATCGAAGCCGTCTACTTGATTTCAATGGGAGGACGATATTTTTCCCTCCGCGGTTTCAATATCGCCGCGCCCGCTGTCGGTTCTTCGATAGTCGCGTCCGCCTTCGGTTCGAAAAGACTTACTAACGGCACGACTGGTGTTGTGACGTTGTCGCCGGGTTTTGAGAATGTCACCTACGTCCTGTTTGGTCTCTTCGACGCCGAACTGACACTGGACGATCTGACAATTGAAACAGCTGAGCCTCCCGAGTTTGTGAACTGGGAAACTGCGCCGGTTCATCCGATCTCGTTGAGCCCGGACGGCAAGCGCCTGGCAGTTTGCAATCTGCCTGACAACCGCCTGGAGCTCTTCGACGTCGCTGACGGCATTCCCGTGTCAATCGGAAACGTACCGGTAGGGCTGGATCCGGTTTCGGTGCGGTGGCGCACCAGCAATGAAGTGTGGGTGGTCAACTACATTTCTGACTCGGTGAGTATCGTAGATCCAAGCGCCGGGAGAATAGTGGCCACACTCAGCACTTTGGACACTCCGGCTGATGTGGTGTTTGCCGGTTTCCCGCAGCGGGCGTTCGTCTCTTGCTCGATGCCGAACATAATCCAGATTTTTGACCCGGCAATTCGCAGGGTGACGGGACAAGTAGCGATTGAGGGCGAGCGCCCTAAGGCAATGGCCATCAGTCCGGATGGAAGCAAAGTTTATGTGGCGATTTTTGAGTCTGGCAATGGTTCAACGATCCTTGGAGCCGCGATTACGAACGGAATCGGACCGAGCGTTGTCAACGATACCAATAATCCGTATGGAGGCAGAAATCCGCCGCCGAATCGCGGCACCAATTTCAGTCCCGCTATCAATCCTGACATCCCGACGAATTTTCCGCCGCCCAGAGTTTCGCACATCGTGAAGAAGAACGCCGCCGGGCGTTGGATGGATGACAATAACGGCGACTGGACAGAGTTTGTATCCGGTACCAACGCCGCTTTGTCAGGCAGGCGAGTGGGGTGGGACCTGCCCGATCATGATTTGGCCATCATTGACACGTCGAGCCTGGGGGTCAGCTATGCTACGCGACTGATGAACATCTGCATGGATGTGGCTGTCAATCCTGCCTCCGGACAAATTGCGGTCGTTGGAACGGACGGTCTGAATGAAATGCGCTTCGAGCCCAATCTGAATGGAACCTTCCTGCGGGTGGAACTTGGGCTGGTCGATCCTTCCACGCTGACGAGCACGATCAAAGACCTGAATCCGCACCTCAACTATCTCACACACACCCTGCCGGAATCTGAACGAAACAAATCGATTGGCGATCCGCGCGGGATTGTCTGGAACTCCAGCGGCACGCGCGGCTACGTCGCAGGTATGGGCTCGAGCAACCTGGTCATCATCGATGCGAATGGCAATCGCGTGCGTGCGATGCCGCTCAACGTGGGAGAGGGACCGACTGGCCTGGCGCTGCAGGAATCTCGCAATCGCCTCTACGTGCTCAACCGGTTTTCCGCGAGTATTTCTGTTGTGGACACGTTATCTGAGACCGTGGTCGCAACGACGCCACTCTTTGATCCGGCACCGTCCGTAGTTAAGACCGGGCGCAAGCACCTTTACGACACGCACAAAACCTCGGGTTTGGGTCACGCCGCATGCGCGTCGTGTCATGTGGACGCGCGCATGGATCGGCTCGCCTGGGACCTCGGCAATCCGGCTGGGTCGATCGTCCAGGTTACTAACGTGGCGCTC
>Ga0137403_10008295_pt1 | contig 11627 bp, 6 predicted proteins | sample CZOMad2_1_16fung_FD_122057 | JGI IMG/M metagenome (GOLD analysis project Ga0137403, IMG submission 122057) | Vadose zone soil fungal communities from Angelo Coast Range Reserve, California, USA - CZOMad2_1_16fungal (Hybrid Assembly) | ecosystem: Environmental > Terrestrial > Soil > Vadose zone...
AGCGCTGTAGCTTCCCGGCCTCCGGACCGCGGTCGGCTTCTTCAAGTGCTCGGCATGTGGTTCGGCATAGCCGCAGCAATCGGCAATACCATTGCCGCCGGCATCGTTCGAACTCCGGGCGACATCGCTCGCCTTCTTCCAAATCCCTGGCTGTTTCTCCTCGTCTGGATTCTTGGCGGACTCTACGCCCTTCTCGGCGCCTCTTCGCTCGCCGAACTGGGCGCAGCCATCCCGCGCAGCGGAGGCCAATACAATTTTTCACGGCGCGCACTCGGCGAATATGGCGGGTTTGTCGTCGGATGGAGTGACTGGCTCTCCACCTGCGGCACCAATGCCGCCGTGGCCATCGTGATCGGAGAATACAGCCTGGCTTTCGTTCCCGGACTTCATCCTGCCTCCCGCCATCTTCTCGTCAAGGCAATCGCGGTCTCGATCCTGCTATTTTTCGCTGTGTTGCAATGGCGTGGCGTCAAGTGGGGAAGCGGTGTGCAGCTCGCGACTGCGGCCCTCAAAACCGGAGCGTTCGTGATCCTGGTTGCTGCCTGCTTTGTGCTTGGCGGCCACTTGCGCGAAGCCGCAGCAGCTGCCGCCGTGCCGCCCCCGCCATTACCAGCAGGCTGGCTCCTTGTGATTGGTTTCATGCTTGCCCTGCAAAACGTGATTTACACAGTCGATGGTTGGGACGGGATCATCTATTTCAGCGAAGAAATCAAACAGCCTGGGCGTGATGTTCCGCGCGCCATTTTCGGCAGCGTGTTTTCCATCATGGGCATCTACCTGTTGCTCAGCGCCGCGGTCCTCTACGTCTTGCCAATGAGCGAAATCTCCGGAAATGATTTCGCGCTCGGTGCGGCCGCGAATCGCGTGTTAGGACATTACGGCGACCCGGTTATTCGCATCATCATGATCGTTTCGCTGCTCAGTTGCATCAATGCGTGCCAAATGTTTTCCACGCGCACGCTTTACGCGATGAGTTGCGATCGCCTGTTCTTCCTTCAAGCCGCCCGGGTAAATAAGGGAGGAACTCCGGTCGTCGCATTGTTTCTCAGTACTCTGGTGGGGATCACTTTTATTCTGGGTTCGTTCGAGCGCGTCATTGCCATGCTCTCAATATTCTTCGTGGCGAACTACACGCTCTCCTACACGAGTCTTTTCGTACTGCGGAAGCGCGAGCCAAACATGCCGCGCCCCTATCGCGCCTGGGGATATCCCTGGACCACAGCGATTGCGTTAGCAGCGTCGGCTGCGTTCTTGTTAGCGGCTTTCGGTGCGGAATGGCAAAACAATCTGCCGCGCATAAACGATCTGCGCTCTTGGTGGGTCAGTCTCTCAACGAACAACAGCCTTCTGACGGTACTGCTACTGGCACTCAGCTACCCGCTCTTTCGGATCTTGAAGTGGGCCTCGCGCGATTTGGCGTGATAAAAAACGACGCTCGTTAACTCACTTTTTCTGCGATCGATTTCGCCTGCAAGAAGTGGTGCAGATAGTCTTTGCCGCCGGTTTTCGAATCCGTTCCGGACATATTGAATCCGCCAAACGGATGCGCGCCTACCATCGCGCCCGTGCATTTCCGGTTCAGATAGAGATTCCCGACGTGGAATAACTCTTCCGCCTTCTCCAATTTCGTCTTGTTTTTCGAATATACAGCGCCGGTCAATCCAAATTCTGTGCCATTTGCAATTTCGAGTGCTTGTTCGAAATCTTTCGCTTTAATCACTGCCAGCACTGGACCAAAAATCTCTTCTTGCGCGACGCGTGCCTTCGGATCGACGTCGGCAATCACTGTCGGTTGCACAAAGTAGCCGTCACCCGGCGCGCGTCCTCCGCCCGCAACGATTTTCCCTTCCCTCTTTCCGACTTCGATGTAATTCAAAATTCCATTCAGCGCCGTCTCGCTCACCACCGGTCCCATGTAGTTGTTCGGATCCTCAGCCGGGCCTACGCTGACTTTCTTGGCGCGTTCCACCAGCTTCTGCACAAACGTGTCATACACTCTTTCCGAAACAATCGCGCGCGAACACGCCGAGCATTTCTGTCCCTGGTAGCCGAACGCCGCCTGCGCTACACCTTCCACGGCTGCGTCCACGTCCGCTTCTTCGTCCACAATCGTCGCGTCCTTGCCTCCCATCTCCAGCACCGCACGCTTGATCCAGAGCTGCCCCGGTTGCCGTTTGCCGGCCGCTTCGCTGATCAATAGTCCGACGTCCTTCGATCCGGTGAACGCAATGAAGCGCGTCTTCGGATGCCTCACCAACGCATCGCCCACTACTTCGCCAAGTCCGGTAACGAACTGCAACGCCTGCTTCGGAATTCCCGCCTGGTACAAAATCTCCACCATTTTCGCTGCAATGACCGGCGACTCCTCCGACGGTTTTAACACCACGGTATTTCCCGTGACCAGCGCCGCTGCCGCCATTCCCGTTGCGATCGCCGCCGGAAAATTCCACGGCGGAATCACTGCTCCGGCACCCAGCGGAATATACACCAGAAAATTCTTCTCGCCTTTCATGGGCGTCACCGACTGTGGTCCAGCCAACCGCAACATCTCGCGTCCATAAAATTCCAGAAAGTCGATCGTCTCCGCCGTATCCGCGTCAGCTTCCGCCCACGACTTGCCCACTTCGTAACAAATCAACGCCGACAATTCATACTTGCGTTGCCGCACAATGCCCGCTGCTCGAAAAATCGCGTCCACGCGCTGTTCTACCGGCACGCGCTTCCATGTCTCAAAAAATTCGTGCGCTGACTCAATCGCATGCTTCGCCTGTTCCGCGCTAGCCTGTTGCACCACGCCGACCACCTGCGAAGGATGCGACGGGTTCGTTGACTTCATCTTCTCGGGAGTCTTCACTTCCTGCCCAGCGATGACCATCGGATATTCGCGACCAAACTCCGAAGCCACTTTCTTCAGCGCCGCTTCCATCGCGGCGCGATTCTCCGCCTTCGTAAAATCCACAAACGGCTCATTCACAAACTCCGGCTTTTGCAATCGAGTCTCCGCCGTCGCCATGTCACTTCCTCCTGACATCTCCAAACACCCTATTTTACTGCGCGCATCATTCACGCGCCAACGGTTCCATTCGAACGATCGCCTGCCCACGACCTTGCCGGGCCACTACATCAAGAGTTCTTCCACGGCCTCGCCGAAAATCCGCGTGTGCAGATCCACGTCGGCTTCTGTCGTCGCAGGACACATTAGCGCCATGTTGTGAAACGGCGTCAACAGTACTCCGCGATTCAGCACGTACAAGTGCAGAAATCGTTCCAGCTCAAAATCACCGGCTGCTGCGGATTCTGCGCCGTTCCTCGGCGGCTTTTCACGAAATGTATACTCAGCGCGAGCGCCCAGTTGCTGCACATTCCACTGCAGTCCGTGCTTCTTAATCTCTCCGTCCACGCCGTCTGCAAATCGCTTCGCCAGCGGAATCATCGTTTCAAAGGCCTTCGCAGTCAGCACATTTTCGAGGGTCGCACGCATCGCCGCCAGTGACAGCGCGTTTCCTGCAAGCGTTCCGCCGATTCCCCCAACGTCGCAGTCTTCCAGCTCGATTCGCGCCGAAATCCGCTCCGCTACCTCTTCCGTACAGCCATACGTCGCTCCCGGAATCCCGCTGCCAATCGGCTTGCCGAACACTACAAAGTCAGGCTCCAGCTTCCACTCGCGCGTACAACCTCCCGGCCCAACACAAATCGTATGCGTCTCGTCGGCCAGCAAGAGCGTCCCATATTTTTTCGTCAGTTCTCGCGCGGCTTTCCAATAGCCATCGTCCGGCAAAATAATTCCGACGTTCGTCATCGCCGGTTCCGCCAGTACCACAGCCAGATCGTGGTGCTTCAGCGCGTCTTCGAGCGCATTCAAGTCGTTGAACTCCACAACGCGCGTTGTCTCAGCGGGATGTACCGGCGGACCAATATTCCCCCGGCGCGGCCCCACCACTCCGTCACGCAGGGATGCAAATGATTCGTCCACGGTTCCGTGATAGCAGTAGTTGTAAACCAGAATCCTTGATCGCTGGGTAATCTCCCGTGCAATGCGAATCGCAAACCGGTTCGCATCCGTTGCCGTCAACGCAAATTGCCAGTACGGCAAGCCAAACCGCTGCTGCAATTCCTTGCCAACCCAAACAGAATCTTCCGTAGGCAGCATCAGCGTAATGCCTTCGCGCACCCGCTTCGCAATTGCGTCCGCCACCACATCCGGCGAGTGCCCCGTCATCGCGCCCGTATCGCCCAAACACAAGTCCACGTACTCGCGCCCGTCCACATCCGTAAAGTGCGCGCCTTTCGCTCGCTCGACAAACACCGGAAACGCTCCCGCCCACTTGCGCATCCAGTTCATCGGCACGCCACCCAACAGCGATTTCCTCGCTCGTGCGTACAGCTCCGCCGATTTCGCATGCTCCGCAACGAACTTCTGCTCTTCCCGCTTGCTGAGCTGTTTCAACGTCTCTCTACTGATCGCGGTCATGTTTTCTCGATGGTAGGGCACGATATATCGTGCCCGTCTTGTCCGGGGTTTCACTATCGCAGCTCGTGAATAATTTCCCTCGCCGCATTCGCGCCGCTTGCGCCCGTCAATCCATTGCCAGGATGTGTTCCGCTGCTGCACATAAACAGTCCGCGCACTGGCGTCTTGTACCGCGCCCAGTCCAGCACCGGCCGCATCGTAAACAATTGATCGAGCGCCAGCTCGCCATGAAAAATATGGCCACCCGTAAATCCGTACGTTTTCTCTAGATCCGCAGGCGTGATCACCTGCATCCCTTCAACAACACTGGGCAAGTTCGGCGCGTGCTGCGCCAGCGTCTTCACCACCGTTTCGCCTAACTCTGCGCGCCGCGCGTCCCAGTTCCCGTCCTTCAATTTGTATGGCGCGAATTGCACATACGCCGACAACACGTGCTTCCCTTCCGGCGCCAACGATGAGTCAAGAATCGTCGGAATCGTCACATCCAAATACGGCGCGCTAGCGAATTCTCCATACTTCGAAGCGTCAAACGCCCTCTCCAGATAATCAATCTCCGGCCCAATGTGAATTCTTCCCGAAAGCGCCGCTCGGAAGCCATCCGGCCCCACCGTGCCTACAAGCGATGGAAACGACGGCAAATCGCCCAACGCGAGGTTCACTTTCGCAACCGTTCCCTTCGCGCGCAAATTCTTCATTCGCTGCGCGAATCCTGGCTCAAGCTGCGCCGGATCGAGCAGCGTGAAAAAAGTCCGCTTCGGATCAACCCCAGAAACCACCGCCTCTACCGCAATCTCTTCGCCATCCTTTAACACCACCCCCGCGACCGCTCCATCTTTCGTTCGGATTTGCTGCACTTCCGCGTTCGTTCGAATCTCGGCGCCCGCTTGTTTGGCCGCCTCCGCCAACGCATTCGTGAACTTCCCCAAGCCTCCGCGCGAAAACGCCGCAGTCCCCACAGGGTTAGCGTCCGCCGCGGCTCGCAGAAGCAGCACCGCAGTCGATCCCGCCGACCACGGTCCCAGCGCCGTCCCAAAAATTCCCCGCGCCGCAATCGTCGCTCGAATCAGCTCCGTTTCAAAAAATTCCGCCACATAGTCCGCTACCGCCATCGGACCCCAACGCAGCAAATCAAAAATCCGTTTCTTGCCCAGCCCTCGCACGCCGCGGCCCGTCTTGAACAAGTTCCATAAATCTTCGGGTGTCGGCTTGTCGATCGCCGGAGGCGTGATCAAACACAATTGCGCGAAGATCGCTGCAACTTCCTCCAGCGCACCCGCGAATTGCGCGTACTTCTCTCCGTCCTTCGCCGAAATCCGGGCAATCGCGCCGGCCGTCTTCGCCACATCCGAATAAAAAAGTAGTGCTCGCCCATCTTGCGATGGCGAAAACACACGCGGATCAGGTTGGAAGATCTGACAATCGAACTTTTCAACCTGCAAATCGCGTGCGACATCCGCTCGAAGCGGCCCGAGCGTGTGCGCCAGCGTCGAAGCGTGAAATCCCGGATGAAATTCCTCCGTCACAGCTCCGCCGCCAACCACGTCCCGGCTCTCGAGCACCAGCGGCTTGAATCCGCCTTTCGCCAGATAAAACGCCGTAATCAATCCATTGTGCCCGCCGCCGATCACCACTACTTTTTGTCCCAGTGGCATTGTCAGTTTCCCGCCTGCGCGCGCGAACCCCTTTCGATCGACGGGGCGCCTTTCCACTCTTTCAAAATCACCTGGCTCGCAATTCTTCCCGGCGCCGCCATAATTCCGCCGCCGGGATGAGTCGCCGATCCGCACATATAAAGGTTTGCTACAGGCGTTTTGTAGTACGCCCAACCCGGTACCGGCCGCAAAAAGAAAAGCTGCTCCAGCGAAAGTTCGCCCTGAAAAATGTTTCCTTGTGTCAGACCGAATTCGCGTTCCAGGTCCAGCGGCGTCAGCACCTGCCGCCCGACAATAATTTTTTTAATGTTCGGTATATGCTCGCTGAGCGTATCGATAACGTTGTCCCCAAACGCCTCGCGCTGCTGGTCGTCCCAGGTACCCTCAGCCAGCTTGTACGGCGCGTACTGCACGAAGCAAGACATAACGTGCTTCCCGGGCGGCGCCACCGACGGGTCCGTCAAACTTGGAATCACCATATCGATGTACGGTCGCCGGGAAAATTTTCCGTACTTCGCATCGTCGTACGCTCGTTCCATGTACTCGACGCTCGGCGAAATCGAAAGCGCCCCGCGCAAGTGCGCTCCATCGCCTGGCAGGCACCTAAACTCCGGCAGCCCATCCAATGCCAGATTCACTTTCCCCGACGAGCCGCGATATTTGTACCTCTTCACATCTTCGAGAAATTCACCCGGCAGCTCGTTCGGCTCCAGAAATTTCTCGAACGTCAAATGCGGGTCGACACTCGACGAAACCACGTTCGCCGAAAGTTCTTCTCCGCTCTGCAACGCCACTCCGCACGCACGCCCGTTCTTCACAATAATTTTCGCGACGCCGGCCTTTGTGCGTATCTCCACGCCCGCTTCGCGCGCCGCCGCTGCAATCGCATTCGAAATCGCGCCCGTCCCGCCGCGGCTGAACCCCCACGAACGAAAAGCTCCATCGATCTCGCCCATGTAGTGATGCAGCAAAACATACGCCGTGCCCGGCGAACGAATTCCCAAGAACGTTCCGATAATTCCCGAAGCCGACATCGTCGCCTTCAGCACGTCCGTCTCAAACCATTGATCCAGAAAATCCGCCGCGCTCATTGTCATCAGTTGAATCAGCGTGTAGCGCTCATCGCTCGACAAATCGCGGAATCGTTGCATCAAAAAATGAAGTTGTTTTAAGTCTTTCGGCCGCAGCGTTGTCGGGTCCGGCGGAATCATCGACAAAATCGGTTTCACGAACCGGCACATCGGCGTCATCATCTTGGAAAATTCTTCGTACGCCTCGGCGTCCACCCGCGAATGCCGTCGGATTTCCCGCACCGTGCGTCCATGATCGTTCATCCGCCACAAATAGTCTCCGCTGGGCATCGGCGTAAACGTTCCATCCAGTGGCAAAATTTCCAGTCCATGCCGCGGCAGATCCAAATCCCGAATAATTTCCGGCCGCAAAAGCGAGACCACGTACGAGCATTCGCTGAACAAAAAGCCCGGAATAATTTCTTCCGTTACCGCAGCCCCGCCCAGCACATGCCGCCGCTCTAACACCACCACTTTCTTCCCGGCTTTCGCCAGGTATGCGGCATTCGTCAGGCCGTTATGCCCTCCGCCAATCACAATCACGTCATAGTGCTGCGTCATTTTTGCCGAAGCTCCGCTTGAAACAGTTTCCGGGTTTCAGGGCCTGTACTTACAGGCCCTGAGGTGAAAAGTTTGTACTCACAAACCCTGACTTGAAAAAACTTCTTGCCCGTGACGAGGACCGCTAATTCTACTCGCGCCCGTCAAGACCATACAAGTGCGCGGCGCCGCCCTGCCGCCTGCTCTTCATCTCGCGCCACGAAAGCTGGATGCAGCAGTTGAGCTTCTGTTCCTCTCTCCGCCATCATCGATCATGGATATCTCTTAACGAATCTTGACCCCGGAGTTACCCCATACATATACTCTCGGCAAATTCTTACCACCCCGAGGTATCGTCGTGGCCGAACCCAAGCAGCAGCTACCCAATCACAAGTACGCCATCGGAAAGTCCGTTCATTACGAAACCCGCGGCTTCGGCCCACCGCCCGCACCGGCTCCCACCATTACGGAACCAACCAGAATTCTTGGAGCGGAAGCTCCTCTCCGCCCCGCTGCAAGTCCTGAGCAACCGCGACCACAGCGCATGGCAGAAGAACTCGGTCGTCCAAGCGAAAAGCACGCGGTCTGGATCGTTCACGGCATGGGCCAGCAGATCCCTTTCGAAACTCTGGACAGCCTCACCACCGGAATTCTAAAAGTGGCAGATCGCTTTGGCACTCGCATCCCCGGCAGCCGTCCGCGCGTAACCGCAGTGAAATTCGGGCCCTCCAGCCCGGGCGGGAAAGAACAAGTCGTCGAGCGCGTCGAAATTGACCTTCAGGACAAGGAGGACGCGAAAAAAAACTGCCAGCTGCATCTCTACGAAGCATATTGGGCTCCCGTCACGGAGGGCGCCGCAAAACTCAGTGATGTCATCTCGTTTTTTTTCACTGGCGGCATGCGGAGCATCTGGAACTCCCGCAAGCCTTTTCTGCGGGCCATGTTTCCCGATGAATCGCCTGCCGGGCCAGAACATGGCATGCAACAATTCAAGATTCCATTTCGCGCCGTTTCTGAGGTCACTCTCACTCTGCTTCTTTTGCTCTCCTTGATAGCAATCAACGCCGTGATTGTGTCCGCCGGCGCCGCAAAGGCATCCATTCCCGCCTTCACGATGATGCGTTTCGATCAACACTGGAAGCAGCTCTCTGCCATGGCCACCGGGATGTGCGCCATCGCACTCAGCTTTGGCGTCATCCTTTTCCTCGGCGAGATGTGTAAACCCGCGAACCTTGCGCAATGGAAAAGACTTTTCATCTCCATCGTCGGCTGGATCGGCTTCTCTGTCACCGCTCTCACGATTCTCGCCTCCGCCGCTCTCATGTCCACCATCACTCGCTTCCAGCGGGTCGCATACCTCCTGAAGCGTATGAATTCCGAATCCGTCCAGGGTGTCTCCACTCTGTTTCTCCTGGCCGTCGCGTCCCTGGTGGTTGCAGCGCTGGTCTCCCGCGCTGCAAAGCGTTCCAGTGGAACCGAGCTTCGCGGCGATCCGTTTCTCGTATTCCTTTTTGTCCTCTCTTTCGCTCTGCACCTGGCGGTGATTCCCGCGCTCGCCCTCGTAGCGCGCAGCGAACTGACTCTACCTGCATACCTCCCAGCCATTGTGCAGTGGGCTGCACACCTTCTCGCTAATCCACTATGGGTCTGGCCCGCCCTCATCGTCCTCGCAAAACTCGTTCGTGACCTGCTGATTCAATTCCCCGGCGATGTCGCCATCTACGTGGATTCCAACAAGCTGGACCGCTTCTGCAAAATTCGTCACGAAATCAAACAGGTTGCTTCTGACTCCGTCACCGGCATCTATACGGCTCGCAGTGCCGATGACTCCTCATGGGAGTACTCAAAAATTGCCATCGTCGGACATTCCCTCGGCTCCGTGATTGCCTACGACACTCTCAACAAACTTCTCAACCTCGACGACATCACCGGTAATCACGTCGACGTCGGAAAAAGAACCTGCCTCCTTGAAACCTTCGGTTCCCCGCTCGACAAAATCGCCTTCTTCTTCACGATCCAAGGCAAAGAAACGTTCCACATTCGCGAGCAGCTCGCTGCCGTCGTTCAACCGCTGATTCAGAGCTATGCGAAGTTCCGCACATTCCCATGGGTCAATGTTTATTCACGAAATGACATCGTCTCTGGTTCACTGCAGTTCTACGATCTCCCGGATACAACCTACAAATTCAAGGTGGAAAACATTCCCGACCCGGATGCGGTTGTTCCCCTTGCTGCTCATGTCGATTATTGGAAAAACGAACTGGTGTGGCAGCAACTCTACGCAAGAATCGCACCGTGACCCTTAGCAGGTGTCGAGGCATCTTACGCGATACTACGCGTCCAGGCTTGGCTCTTCCGTATTTTTCGAGAGCGTAGCGAACGCTACTCTGGCGGCTGACCTTCCACAATCTCACGCACGATCTTCCTGGCTCGTTCATCGTCCTCGGGCAGCACAAACAGTCTCGGCTTCGCGTCTTGCATTTCCCAGCGCATGCGAATGTCATTCTCTTTGAGCGACATTTCGATCATCCATCGCGAGTCGGCTGGCTCCCCTTCCCAGGCAAGACTCGTAGCATCGTCCGGGTACCAGACTTGATCAAGCGCTCGTCGTGCGTTATTGGCCGTTCCCCACTCGAGGTCATCTGTGTCTAGAATCCCCATAATCTCTTGGTCCTCGGTTTCGTCGGAAAAATCCATTACACCGCGGCGCGCTATTACCTTCGCCCGCTCGTAGTCCGCTTCAGCCACTCCAATTTCATAACGCTCGTCAATACCATAGCCCGCCTGGACTCTGCTCTCAGCTACATGGTAATCGATCCCCGCTTTCTTCAGCGCGTCGCAGACGCCTGCGCATTGAATCGCGCTGTCTCCCACGCAAACGCTGCGCAATTGTCCAGACCGCGGATCCTCTTCAGGTGGCGGAAGCAATGGCACAACGTCCTCTCCCGACTCTTCATCCGTGCCAAAAGCATCTTTGATCGCCAACTCCGCCTTTTCATAAAGCGATGCCGGAACTCCCACTTCATACGGCACTTGATTGTTGAAATTGAACAAATGATCTTGCCGGCGGATCGTCTTGTGTGGAATGCCAGCCTCATCGAGCACTGTACATACCTCTGTGCAGACACGCAGATCCGTCCCCTTCCAAAACGAGCAAAACGGATCCTTATTCGGATCGCCGGGAGTAGCCGCGGGTTCCTCTTCCGCCGCGCTCGCTCTCGCTAGGTCAGTTGACCCGACCAACGGTACTCCGCAGTCGGCACAAACCGTAAAACCGCGCCGATACTCCGCCTTGCACTGTGGGCAAATCATCGCGACCGCAGTTTACTACCGAACTCCGCACACTCGCGACGTTGGAGTAGCAGAAGCGGAAAGATAGAAGTGGAATGACAGACGTGGTCAGGTTGGAATTCCTTTGACAATTGTTTACTCTGCAGTTAATAGATGTAGATCTACGGTAATTCGAACGGCGACTTCCACCTGGCGCAGGATTGCACGCCTAACCTCTTTCCCTTCATCCACTTACGCACACTTGGTTTTGGTGAAAAGCTAACCTATTTGTTTTCTATCGTTTCCAAACTCTCTGTACAAAACACTGGGGCGGATAGCCCCTTGTCCTGGCGCTCTCTCTTCTGCTCAGGTTCGCGCCGCGAATTTCATATCGCTTGTTGCCCTCGTTTCTGCGCTTCTGTTTCATAACCCCTTTGTTTGCCACTCTTTCTGTCCATCGGCGCCCCTGTTCGGCCCCTGCTGGGTCTTTTCTCTTCCCTGGCGCGTATACAGGTTTGCAGGGTCGCAGAGTTTGTGCTTACAAACCCTGGAGCTAAAATGAGCGCCGTCTTCTCAGTCTGGGCAGTACGTTCAGGAGCATCGGGTGCAGCTTCCGCGGCGGTA
>Ga0137403_10008297_pt1 | contig 11626 bp, 9 predicted proteins | sample CZOMad2_1_16fung_FD_122057 | JGI IMG/M metagenome (GOLD analysis project Ga0137403, IMG submission 122057) | Vadose zone soil fungal communities from Angelo Coast Range Reserve, California, USA - CZOMad2_1_16fungal (Hybrid Assembly) | ecosystem: Environmental > Terrestrial > Soil > Vadose zone...
GCCAAGAAGCCGACCCAGCCCATCAGATAGACCGCCTCGGCTTCGGGATGGTTGCGGGCGATGGCGATTCTTCCCGGAAGACCGAGCATAAACACAACGAATCCGAGTCCGACGGCGGTAAGAAAAAAGAGCGACAGGAATGTTGCATAGTCCCAAAAGTCGAGAGAAAAACCTAACAAAGCTTCCATGGCATTTCCCTCCGTGATGGCAGCGCAGGACTTCGTGGGTCCGTATCCATCACGTAGCTGGTGTCTCGCTGATAATGGCAGCGCAAAACGATGATGTGCCGAGGTTTTTTCGCTGGCTATGCAAATTCGGCGCGGTAGAAGAAAGTTTTAGAAGCCCTGGGAAGCCCTTGCATGAACCGGTCGGTTGTTGAATTAGCCGCGCGAAATCCTCTCCATGGACGAAATCCTCTCCATGGAGCTTCGCCGTTGGCGTCAAGACGCTCTGACGAGGTGCGGCCGAGCGCAGAATGTTGAAATTGGTTGACCAAAATCACACCAGGATTCTCTTCGCTTTACGAATGAACCATGGTCTCATCTCGGGGGTGGACGAAATAGCACGGTATAGTCGACCACGAACTGGAGTTCCGGTTGGGGATTGCGCACGTTACCTTGCTGCCAGACATTTGCGTATTGCATCTTGAGACGAAAACCCTTTAGCGGGCCTTCCGTTGGACGGTATTGTATCCAAAGGTCCAGCTCATTCCGATCGGGTATCCCTACATTGGTGCTGCTGTTGATGGCATCCCAGCCCTGCGTGTACCACGCTCCGGCGCTGAGGCCGGAAAGACCAACCGTTCCGAAGTCGTACGCTATGCTGCCGCCGAAGGCCTTTTCATTCGCGTTGGTGAACAACAGCTGCTGCATGGCGGTGTAATTGGGATTTGCACCGAACGGCGTATATAGACTGGAACCCCGACCGGTAATCGAACCGGCGACGAACAAGGTCCATCCGGCATAAAGCATCTGCGCCTTCGCAGATGCTTGATAAGTCTCGAAAGGGGTACCCGTCAGCAGGTTGGCACCGACGCTTCGTTGATCGATGACGTTCGCGCCGATGATCCAATTTGGAACCCAGTTTGGCTGCCTGAAGTCGTACTCTACCTGAGCGAAGCCCGTGTTTAAAAAGCCTTGGACGTTGTAGTCCATGGCGGCAAGCGAGAGCCCAGCAACCGGCCGGTATCTGACCATTCCGAAGGCCGCGCCCTGGTTGACGACATTGTTGCCAGTCACAACATCCGACATGGAAATGAAAGTATTCCAGTCTCGCTGTTTCATATTCCAGAGGTAACCGACCGAGTAATCGTAGTTTCGATCCCTGTCCGGCAGCGAGACCAAAGTGGCGGCTTCAAACGTATTAGGCACCATTCGGTTGTCTTGCGGATTGATGAGAGGCGTGTCTACCAATTGGCGACCACCTCGAATTTCCTGATCTCCAATCTGCATGCGGCCATATATCTGTCCAAGTACGCCGATCGAATTTTGGACTGGAGCCAACAGCTTTGTGCCACCTTCATCGAACGGGGCGAAAAGGGGTTGCGAGGTATAGACAGCTGCGTGTACCCCGAACACGTCACCGATGAGCCCCGATCTAAATGCCAGCCAGCCGCCGGCTGCCCAGGCTTGCGATTTCGATCCATCAAGGTTGCCGCGCGTCAAATCGTAGGTCCGGGCCACAAACTGCAGGAAGGAATCCCGAAAGAACGCCGGAGTTTCGGCTGAATACTGCGGCCAATAGACCTCGTTCATAAAAGGTTGGGCTGGTACTTTTTTCACGCTCCAGGTAAAGCGATCCTGATCTGCGAGCTCAATGTGCGAGTCCGGCAGGAGTTGCTGCGCCTCTGGCAGGAGTTGCTGCGCCTGGGATTGCGTGATCATACCGACGGATCCGACGAATATCTCGATCCCGCCGGCAGCAAGCAGCCCTATCGAAACATGACTTTGAAGAGGGTTTCGTTTCGACATGACCGAAGCAGCCTCCTAGTCACCAGCCGGCGCTCTGCCTTTTCTTCTAGCGCCCAACGACGTTGCTAACGTTCGAGTAGTAGGCGGCCAACACCGCGATCTCGTCGCTGGTTAATTGACGCGCAACGCTTCGCATCTGTTCACTAATGTCGTTACGTCGAGTCCCATCCTTGAAGGACTGCATTTGCAGCTCGAGGTAGGCTCGCTGCTGCCCACCAAGCCATGGGGCCCCGGGCGTGACGCCAACCGGTCCGTGACATGATGCGCAAGGCGCTATGCCGCGGAGGGGGGCGCCGACATCAATCAGACGGCGCGCAACCGAATTGGTCGAGCTTGGCGTGCTCAAAGTGTCGCCAGTCGGATTGGGTAGCAACGCATAGTGGGCAGCAAGGTCCAGCAAGTTCTGATCGGACAATGGGGAAACATATACCCCCATTACAGCGGGGTTGCGATTGCCGCTTTTGAAATCATCCAACTGTTTGTAGATCGCCGCTGCGCTTTGACCAGCCAAATTTGGTATGATTGCATCAGCGCTTATCCCAGCCGCGCCGTGACAATTGTTACAGGTCTGGGCGATTGCGGCCCCCGCACGGGAATCGCCTTGTGCGAGCCTTCGTCGCGTTTCGGTCGTCCATGCAACCTGCGAAGCAGGCCGGCCCGCTACTGGTGCCGATACCCGTGCATTGCCACTCGGCAGGCCGACGGCGCGGCAAATGGCGCCCCACAGGTCGAGCCCGTCGGCGCCTCGCTGAGCGGAGGGAAGCCAAATGAAGCCAACCGCCAGCGCAAAGACAAAAAGCCCCGCGGTGGCGCCAATCCAAATGGCGAACCGGGAATCGCGCGAAGTTGGCTGATTACCGTCGGTCATTTTGCGAAACCGGGAAAGCGGGCACGGCAGACTTGTTGAGGAACACGAACTGCGCCAGCGGGTAGCCATAGTTTGCAACGGTCAAGGCCAACACAAGCAGCGCCCATATCCCAAAGCTGTTCAGCGATTTCGGAAGCCGGCGGGGCGGGTTGACCGCGAGCGAAAATTTAAGAGGTGAGATGGCGGCGGCTGGTCCGCGATGCGACGCTAGCAGCACGCCTATAAACAATGCCGCCGAGAAGACGAGAACGAAACCGCCGATCGCCGATACGCTGACCCAAATGCCCTGGGAAGCCAGGGCCGAATTGGTGAAATCGTAATAGGCCATGCGGCGAGGTTGTCCCATGACTCCGACTAGATGCCATGGGAGGGTAACGATGACCATCCCGACAGACCAGGTCCACAATTGGAGCCGAACAAGCTTGGGCGCTGCAAGCGGCCGACCCGTCAATCGAGGCCAAAGTTCGTACGCGATTGCAAAGTACATGATTACGATCGATCCACCATAGATCAGGTGAAAATGGCCGGTAACCCATTGCGTATTGTGAACCGTCGAATTCAGTACGTAGCTCATGTTGATGAGCCCGCTCGCGCCGCCAAGTCCCAGCATGAGAAGTGAAAGCCCCGTAGCGAGCACGAACGGACGGTCCCAGGGCAGGGCGGCGATCCAGCCGAACGGGCCGCGACCGCCGCGCAGCCGGCCAGCAATTTCGAGTGAGGCGCAGATCGTGAAGATCGTGAGCAAGGTTGGTACCGCGACCATTCCGGTGAACACGGCATGAAGAAATTTGAAGCCCGCCCCGATTTGGGGATCGACAAACAAATGGTGAAGGCCGATAGGCATCGAGAAAATCAGGAGTTGCAGGAACGCGATGCGCCCCATCTTGTCGCTATACAAGCGGCCGCCCGCGGCCTGCGGCAACAAGACGTAGAACGAGATATAGGTCGGTATCAGCCAGAAATAGACGATGGCATGAAGCGTCCAGGAAAATAGCAGCCGGGCAAGCCCAGGATCGACCGTGGGCGTCCAGCCATAGGCATTGGGGAGAATGAGAAAAGCGATCTCTGCGCTTACGCCAAGTGATGTCCACCCCCAAAGCAGGGCTCCGACGGTCGTGGCAAACATCGCCAGCGGGACTGGCAGACCAGGGTTATCGATCTTCCAGCGCCTGAAATGCCAGACCATAAGCCCGATCCAGATCCACGAGCCAATAACTGCGAGCAGAACGCCAAGATAGTAGTAAGAGCTTCCCAGCAGGGGTGGATAGAACGTGTAGAGGACATTTGCGTTTCCCGCGGCGACTGGCGCGAGGGCCATTGCCGCGCCGGCCATCACAAGCAGAAATGAAACCCAGGCAAGGGGCAACCCACGCATCGGCCGACCGAGCGAGACCGAACAAACCGCATAGCCGAACCCCATCGCCACCAGCGTCGGAAAGACATAGGCAAACGTTGTGCCGTGCGCGGTGACGGCACGGTAATACAGCTCCGGGGGTATCCATTGGTGGAGAGGACTGCGCACCAGCATTTGCCACGCGCCAAGCGGAATCGCCACCGCGAAGGTGGCAAACGCGGCCCAGAAATGGGCAAGCACTAGGCGACTGCTACCCTGCACAGGACGCTCTCGGTTGGCCACCGTAGGACTTCGTGAACTCCTGTCGATCGACGACCTTGACATGTGCCCACATGCCCTCGTGACCGACATTGCAGTACTCGTGACACGGCATCAGATGATCTTTCGGCTTATCGAATCGGGTTCGCACTTCCGCGATGAATCCGGGCACCACCATGCTGTTCACATTGGTGCCCATGATGAGAAATCCGTGCACGACGTCGGGGCTGGTGACGCGGAAAACGACAGGCGCATTGGCCGGAACGATGATGCAGGACGGAACGAATGAATATTGCTGCGCAATGACGCGGACAATCACTGAGCCGTCAGGCTGAACCGCCGTGCCAAGATTCTCCTCAACGAATTCCCCGGCAAGATGAAGGCGGCTGGCGTCGATCGTTTCAACGTTTGATGGAGGTTGGGCGGCCCAATGCACACTGCTGAAGATGATCACTGCGAACATCAAGCCAATAACGCCCGCGACGACGTAGGCCCACCGCCGTTCAGACTCCTCAATGACATCATGCGGGAGGGTGCTCATCCAACATCGCCCCGCGGCAGAAAAATGAAGAAGTAGAAAGCGATCCAGATAGCGAGCAGCACTGCCACCGAGATTCCCGCAACCAAAACCGCGCCGCGGGGGCCATCCGCCGCTATCGCCAGGACTTCGTCCTCGTTGCCGTGAAATGCCACGTTCTCGCGGCTAAAGGCGGCCGAGACGTGGTTTTCCACTGCGCTGTCTGAAGGGGTCATGGGATCATCTCGTTATCCCGGCTTGGTGAGATTTAGTGCCGCCAGAACCTGGGCAGGCCTGAACGGAATCGATCGAAGCCGCGCGCCGGTCGCGTCGAAAACCGCGTTCGCGATTGCCGAGGGCACGACGGCTGTTGTGGGCTCACCTGCGCCCCAAGGAACTTCGTTGGGCCGGTCAATCAAATCGATGACGACCTCGGGTACATTGGGAAAGGTCAGAATAGGATAGCTTCCCCAATTGAGACTGGTGACGGCGCTTCGGCTGAACGTCACTTTCTCGATAAGTGTGCGGCTGACCGTCTGTACGATGTTCCCCTCGATCTGATTGCGCAGCCCGTCGGGGTTGATGATCTGGCCGCAGTCGTGCACAGCAAATACGCGATCGACCTTGATCGCGCCCGTGGTACGATTGACCGTCACATCGGCGACGATCGCGACATAGGTCCGCACCAGCTCATACTTCACGTAGGAAACACCGCGTCCACGCGCGAGCGGACCGGCATCGCGCGGACGCGCGCCACGTGGCTCCCACTTCGCGAGCTTTCGCAACCGCTCGAGCAGTTCAAGCCCGCGCTGATCGGTCAGATAGCGCGTTCGAATCTCAAAGGGATCGCGCGCCGTGGCGGCGGCGATCTCGTCAAGGAAGCTCTCGTTGGCAAAGGTATTTTGCAGGCGACCCGGCGCGCGTATCCATGCCGCGGGTAGCGGTTCGTCGGGGAGCCAACGTGCAGTCAACTTGCTGCTGGCAAAGTTGTACGGGATTCCCAGCCCCGCGTTGTAGATCCCGGGGCCTGAGCCGAACTTCGGGAGCTTTGCGAGCACCGCCGCGAGCAGCGTTGCGCCAGAACGTTGCATCGGTTGTTCGTTCAGAAATATGTCGGCTTCCCACCTGGTGATCTGGCCTTCGCTGTCTGCGTCGGCGCTGTAGTCGAGCAGGACCGGCGGGCACTTCGGATCCCAGCCGTGCTCGTCGGCACGCATCCATTGTAGCCGTACCGGACGGCCTATCATTGTTGCGATTAAAGCTGCTTCGGAAGAGCAGTCGTCGGCACCATTCCGGCCATAGCAGCCCGCCCCCTCGATAAAAATGCAGCGGATGCGCTCCGGTGGCAGCTGCAGCATGGTGGCGAGTTGCGGACGCAGCAGATGGCACGCCTGCGTGGGGGTCCAGACAGTGAGAAAGCCGTCCTTGAAGTCGGCTACCGCGCAAGATGGACCAATCGATCCGTGCGTGTTCATCGTCATGTCATAGGTGGCCTGCAGCGTTCGGCCGCCCGGCTTTGGCGCCTCGCTGGCATTGCCGGTGCTCTGCAACACTTCGGTACGGTTGATTTTCGCGCCACGCACCCACTCAAAGAGCTTGGATTCTTCGGGCAAGCCGGCCCAGGCGGACCATGTTGCGACGATCGTCGTCGATGCCCTGATCGCGGCCCATTCGTCGGTCGCCACGACGGCCAGGAAGTTGCCCTTGCGAACCGCGCGCACATAGCCCGGTATTTTCCGGCAGGCATCGTCGTTCCATCGTTCGAGCGTTGCCCCGACGGCGGCAGGGTGAACCACACGCGCATGCAGCATGCCGGGTAGCTTGTGGTCCTGGACGAAGTTGAAGGTCCCGAAGATTTTTGCGGGAATGTCGCGGCGAGGCACAGAAGTGCCCACGATCGTGTAGTCCTTTGGGTCCTTCAGCGGCGCCGCGGGATCGATTTTCATCGCAAGCTTTTGCTCGCCGATCAGTTGCGCATACGAAAGCTTGTCGCCACCGGCCCGCGATGTGACCAGTCCGTCATGGACCGTCAAAGTGTCCTTCGCTACCTTGAGTTTGTCCGCAGCCCGCTGCAGGAGCGCCTCGCGCGCAGTGGCCGCAGCCCGCCGAATCTGCATGCCGCCGTCCTGTATCGACAAGCTGGCATAGGTCGGTCCCTGGTTGGGTGTCAGCTGGGTATCGCCCTGGATCATTGTTACGCGATCGAGCGATACGGACAGCTCTTCGGCGGCGATCTGGGCGATCGCCGTGATAGCGCCGGTCCCTAGCTCAACCTTTCCCGAATAGATCGTGACCTTGCCCGCCGCGTCGATCGAGATGAAGCCGGCGACTTCGTCGGCGGCGACGGTCTTGTCGGCCGGGCGCGCCGCTTCAGCGTGAATCGGCTGTGAGGTGATGGCAAACGTCACCACGAGCGCGCCCCCCTGCGCCAGAAGGGCGCGGCGAGAAAGCGGCTTGTGGACGATCTGTGCTGTCACGCCATTTTCTCCGCGGCGCGCATCACCGCGCGCAGGATGCGGACGTGGGTCCCGCATTTGCACAGGTTTCCCGCAAGGGCCTGTCGGACCTGGTCTTCGGTCGGGCGCTTTGTTGTCGCAAGGAAAGCGGCCGCCTGCATGATCATGCCGTTGATGCAGTAGCCGCACTGAGCCGCTTGTTCGTCGATGAATGCTTGCTGCACCGGATGCGGCTTCTCGGCCGTACCGAGACCCTCCAGGGTTACGATTTCGGCGTCGGCCACCGCCGAGACGGGCATCACGCAGCTCCGTAACGCTTCGCCGTAATAGTGCACCGTGCAGGCGCCACACTGTGCCAGCCCGCAACCGAAGTGCATGCCGTGCAGACCGAGTTGGTCGCGCAGCGCGTATAACAGGGGCATGCTGGGATCATCAACCTTCAAGGCGACGGCCTTGCCATTGACGGTCAATTTGATGGTGGTGGCCATGATCCCGGTGAACCCCTTGCCGAGTTCTTTGGAAATGTGCGGAGAGACAGCAGGTGGTACGCATTCTCCAAGTCTCGTTGCCGTCAGAGATTGGTTGAATATTTCTTCTATCGCTATGCAATTTCGGCCGTTCGAGAGGAGACTTCGATTGCGCCAAGCCGTGCACGCGCCAATCGGTGCTCTATCAGCGGTGAGCGTGCCGAATTTGCATAGTCACTTTGCAGGATTTGCCTCAGTATTCGAAGTCGTGAGTCCTTAATCCCTGTTTCCTTTGCCAGGTCAAATCTCTGCCGAATCAAAGGAATGTTTGCGCGTCAACGATGAATGCGGAGCGCTGCGATGAAAAAGGCAATACGAGAATTCGGCATCGGGTCATTGCTGGCGCTGTCTGCGGTCGTGCCCGCAAGCGCGCAACAGGCCCCGGCGCAGCCCGTCATCCTCCTCGACCAAGCGTGGTCGCAGGAGGATCGGGAATGGTACTATAACTTCTCACAGGGCTCGGCGATTATTTGGTATGACGTTTTTCTGAACCTGGAGGTTGCCGGCAGCCAGGAGTTATTCCGCTCGGATGCGAACAGCAGAGCCCACGGTCTGATCCCGCAGGCCGCAAATGGAAATAACAAGGATGGTGTGCCGATCGGCATCAGCAAGACAACAGTTGCGAAGCCAATCAAGGGCTGGCCGGCCGGCGATTACGCCGGCCTGACTTGCGCGGCCTGCCACGAGGCGCAACTGTCCTACAAGGGCAAGCAGATTCGCATTGAAGGAGGAGCCTCTCAGGCGGTTAATCTCCAGGGTCTGATCCGAAGCCTTGATGAGGCGCTGCAGGCGACCTTGAATGATCCAGCCAAATTTGACCGCTTGGCGGCGCGGATCGGCGCCTCGAGCGCGGACGCGAAGGACAAGTTGCGAAAGCGAATGGAGCCTGACGCTGCACGGGTTCACCAGTATGCCACGCGAACCTCGGTGACTACCTCACCTTGGGGGCCTGGCAGGATGGACGCTCTTACGATGATCACTGACCGCGTGACGTCGACGCTGCCAGAAATTCCGGAGAACTGGTCCGCTGGCAATGCGCCAGTCAAACCCCCCTTCCTCTGGAATGCACCCCAGGGCTCGTGGACACAGTGGGCCGCATTTCAGCAAGATCCGATTCACCGCAATTTTGGAGAGACGGAGGGCGTGTATATGCCCATCGACCTGACATCCAAAACCCCCGCCGAAGGGCTGTTCGACTCGAACGGCGCCATTCTCGAGCTTCAGCGGGTCGAGAACCTTTTGTCGCGCCTGGCGCCCCCAAGCTGGCCGGAGGATGTGTTCGGCAAAATCGACCGCGACAAAGCCAAGGTTGGCAAGGCCCTGTTCACGGAGTACTGCGCCAGCTGTCACAATGCCTGGCCCTATCGCTGGACCGAGCCCAACAAGTACGGCAAGCGTTTCGTCCTGGTCGGAACCACGCCGCAAACATATGTGGGCACCGATCGCACGCAATCCGAGGTCTTGAGGCCCTTTGCCCTCACAGGCGAACTTGGCAAGTATCTTCCCGGCGAGTTCAGGGACAAGGCCATTATTCCAACCAAGGACTTTCTTGCCATCCTTCAAGGCGTGGTTCGCAACAAGGCAATTGAAAAGCTCAAGCTGAACGAAGAGCAAGCTGCGAATCTCAACGGTTATCGGGAGTTTCCACTGCAGCCGATTCCCGAAATGGTCTACAAGGCGGCTCCGCGAGACGGGGTGTGGGCGACACCGGCCTTCATGCACAACGGGTCTGTGCCCAATCTTTACGAGATGCTGGTCCCGGCCAAAGAGCGCACGAAGAAGTTTTATCGTGGACAGGAATTCGATCCCGTCAAAGTTGGTTTGGATACCACGCAAAGTTCCGGTTACCTGATGGACACCACTCTGCTCGGGAACTCGAATGCTGGTCATTCCTTCGAGGACGGCCCGCGCGGTAACGGTGTTATAGGTCCGTTGTTCAAGGACGAGCAGCGATGGGCGCTTGTCGAGTACCTGAAATCTATTCCGGAATCACCAGGGCGCGTAACGCCGTTCGGCGGTCCACCAGAAGGTCAGCTTCCTCAAAAATAGCTGAGCTTTCAGTTAAGCCATAAACGTCTCGGCCACCGAGCGTGGCCGAGACGCGCAATACAAATGGAGTAAGTACCATGTCGGATCATATCGATGGGCCGAGACAGATCGGTGATCCTTCGGCTGATCTGACGGATCTGTTTGCATTCCCAAGCCCGGAAAATCCGTCGCGCACCGTACTCGCCGCAAACGTCTTTCCGACCTGCGGAGTGGATGCCATCTTCTCGAACGCGATCAATCATTCGATCGTCGTTCGTCGAGCGAAAGTGGCTGGAGTCGGCGATGCTACCAAGTTCGAGACAACCGATCCGGAAGTACGCTTCAGTTGCCGGTTCGACGGCCTTGAACGCAGCGCGGACGGCAAGCCTGTGCAACGCGGAACTTTCACTTTCCCCGGCGGCCAGACCCTTCGTTTCCTGGTGGGCGACGAAAAAGGGACCTCCACGCCTGATGGTACGTTCCGCGTATACGCGGGGATGCGCTCTGATCCGTTTATCCTAGCCTGGATACTCTCCTCAGGACTGAGGAAATTTCAAAACCTGCTGTTCAACGATAACGTGCTGAGCATCGTCGTTGAATTCGACACGCAGCGCGTGCTTGACCCCGGCAAAGGATCCTTATTCGCGGTGATCGCTGAAACGACGCCGATTCCTCGCCCCGGCGCATTTGTGGGGCACGAGCCGGTACGCATCGACTGGGTTGGCCGCCCAGAGCAGACCAATATTCGCATGAACAACGCCGGACTGAAGGGCTCTGACGATATCCGCGATCTCTGGAACCAGCAGACCCCGTTCGCGATCGATGAAAAACTTCGCCCGTTGTTTCTTCAGCGTCTGAAGGACAGCCTGGCCGAATGGGATATGCGCGACGGAAAGCAGGACTGGGTCCCGTCAGCACTGGCCGCGAACGCCGATATGTTTGTCGACGACTTTCTGCTGTTTGACGTCGCAAAGCCGATCACCGATGCCGGCCATCTGGAAATCGAAAGAAGTACGCTCAACGGAAAGGCCTATCAGACCGGTGGAGGCCGCACGGTTGACTCGGACGTCATTGATATTTTGCTGACGTGGATGGTGAACCGCGACCGCGAATTCCTGGAAGGCGCGACGACGAAGGCAACGAAGCCTGGAACCAAAGCCTTCCCATATCTTGCGGCCCCGAATCTCGATTTGCAGACGGTGGCAGAGACCGTCGATATCAACGCGGCGCCCGACAAGGTGTGGGAGCTGATAGGCCAGTTTGGTGTAGCCAATTGGCATCCTCTGATCGCACAGATTCGCGTGACTGGAACTGGTCCTGGTCAATTGCGCACGATTGAAACCGTCGACGGCAAGCAGATCATCGAGCGACTTGATGCGATCGACAACGCCGGACGATTCTATCGCTATGCCAACATCGCCGGTTTGCCAGTAGCCGATTACACGGGGATGCTTTCGGTTCAGCCGAAGGGATCTGGCAGCTCGGTGGAATGGCGCGCTCAATTCCTCCCGAACGGGCAGGGTACTATTATCGTGAAAACGATTGTGTCGACGCTCTTCAAGGCTGGACTGGACAGCCTCAAGTCTCGCTTCTGAGGTGACAATGACTGAAGCCGCAGTGCTCGATAGCGAATGGTTCCAAACGACTG
>Ga0137403_10008298_pt1 | contig 11626 bp, 11 predicted proteins | sample CZOMad2_1_16fung_FD_122057 | JGI IMG/M metagenome (GOLD analysis project Ga0137403, IMG submission 122057) | Vadose zone soil fungal communities from Angelo Coast Range Reserve, California, USA - CZOMad2_1_16fungal (Hybrid Assembly) | ecosystem: Environmental > Terrestrial > Soil > Vadose zone...
CGGCGAACGAGCGGTGGGGTTTTTGGCGAAGTCTGCGCGAATTCAACGCGCCGATGCGCCGATTGCTATTGAGCGACATCCTGATCCGCTTTTGCGAGCGCATTCCCTACGCCTGGGTCGTGATCTTTGCCATGGATTATATCGGCGTGAGCGCGAAAGGAATTGGCATACTAACGGCCGTGGAAATGCTCGCCGCCATATTGTGCATCATTCCCGCCTCCCACTTCGCCGATCGACATCGCCGCGAGCCTTTCGTAATCGTGACCTTCATCATGTTCACGCTGTTCCCGATCAGTTTGCTCGTGTCGCGAAGTTTTTCCGCTCTTGTCATCGCGTTCATGATTCGCGGCTTTAAAGAATTCGGAGACACTTCACGAAAGGCGCTCATTATCGGATATTGCGAATCGCAGCATTGCGGGCAGATGGTCGGCTCATACTATTTGGTTCGCGATCTGATTGTCAGCGTTGGTGCGATCGTGGGCGCTTTTCTTTGGAAACTAGGACCGGGGCTGAATTTTCTCGGTGGGGCCCCTCTCATTAAAGCAGAAACGATCTTCTATGTGAGAACGATCCGCCAGAGCCGACAATCATTCTTGAATGATCTAAAAAAACAGTTGGAGATGCGCCGAAGACCGCCGACATGACAGTGACAAAAATTACCACATGGTCATAAACCATCGTCTTCTTCGCCTGTGTAACGTTTGTAGCGTTGTAATTCTCTTAACGGTTTCACGAAAACATGCTTCGCTTCATCGCACGTCGTCTCCTGCGAATGGTGCCGGTGCTGTTCGTCATCGGGACGAATGAAGCCCTGTTGATGGTTGATGCACCAACGGACAGCAACGCGCTCGGCCAGGCGCGCAAATTCCAAAGCGCAATCGGACTCACTGGCCTCATCGTCACCAGGCTGGACAGCAGCGGCAAAGGCGGAATCGTCGTGGTAACTCGGGATCAGCTTCAGATCCCGACGCGCTTCGTCGGCACTGGCGAAAAGATCGACGATTTCGCTCCATTCGACGCTAGCGAATTTGTCGCGAAGATGTTCTAACTGAGTTCCAAACCGTGGGAGAAGCAGTCAAAGAAACGTTCGTGCCCGATGATAACGTCGCTCCGGTGGCGCTGACAGGGCTGCGCGGGTTTCTCGCGAAATTCACCGTGCTGAAGGGAGCTCAACGCGAGTTGTGGCTGACTTTCCTGATCAAGTTCCTCATTTACACCGCTTACTCGGTCACGAACAAAACGATTGTGCTGTGGCTGTCGAAAGATCTCGGCTTTAGCGATCAGGCGGCGGGAGCACTAGTCGGCTGGGCGTGGGCACCGGCAATGACCGTCTTCACGTTACTTGCTGGGTCACTCACGGATGCGATCGGATTGCGCCGTACTTTCTTCCTCGGCGTCGCCATCTGCACTGTCGCTCGCAGCGTTATGGTCGTTACCACGATCCCATCGTTAGCGCTTACCTGCGGGGTTCTCCCGCTGGCGATCGGCGAAGCACTCGGGACCCCAGTGCTGCTCGCGGCAACGCGGCGCTACTCCACCGTAGCTCAGCGGTCGATCTCATTCTCGATTATCTACGTGGTGATGAACATCGGCTATGTCGCCGCGGGATGGATATTCGATTACGTCCGCCAGCTGAACTTCCGTGTCAGTCTCTTCGGATTTGAGCCAAGTACATATCAACAACTATTCATTGTCAGCCTGATATTCGAGATCGTGCTGTTTCCCGTGATTTATTTTCTTCGCAGGGGAGCGGAAGCAAATAACGGAGGCCCTGTGATTAATGAATCGCGTTCCGCTGCGCCCGCGTTTTGGAGCGGCATCGGAGCGACCGTACGGCAAAGCGCGATCGACACAGGGCACCTTTTTCGGCGGCTGATTGCCCAGTCCGGCTTTTACCAGCTGCTTGTGTTCTTCCTTTTCATCGGATTTCTCAAAGCCATCTTTTTGCAGATGGATTACGTGTTTCCGAAATTCGGCATTCGCGAGCTCGGCCTGGACGCTCCTGTCGGGAAACTTTCCGCAATCAACTCGATTGTCATTATTTTGCTGGTGCCGATAGTGGGTGCGCTCACGCAAAAGTTCGCGGCCTATCGGATGGTTGTAATTGGTGGAGTGATCTGTGCCGCTGGAGTATTCATAATGGCGCTGCCGACCCAATGGTTCCAGCCCGCCGCTAACGGCGTGATCGGACGATGGCTCGGGCACGGCTACCTCGGACTACACGGGAGTATTCACCCCTACTACATCATGGCTGCGCTATATCTGATCGTCTTTTCGGTCGGTGAAGCCTTCTACTCACCGCGAGTTTATGAGTACGCCGCCGCAATTGCACCGAAAGGGCAGGAAGCATCGTACGGCTCGCTCGCGTACCTTCCATTCCTCGTGGGAAAGATCCTGGTTGGCGCCGGTGGCTGGCTGCTGGCTGCGTTTTGTCCGGAGCACGGTCCGCGACATTCTGGAACGATGTGGTTCATCTTTGCTCTGGCCGCATCGGTCGCGCCGATTGGACTAGTAGTTTTTCGTCGCTACATTCGCGTTCCAGAAGCCGGCCGGCAGGATTGAAACGATCGTCTAGCCGCAACATGCTTACCCGGTCTGCGGCGGATCGCCACAAAAGGTCCAAGCAAGACAGCAGGAATCATCCGCGGTTCGCCCGCTTGACGTCCATTCGTGGTTTAGCCGCTGCTTGAACGAAGTCGCACCCGGCCAGTTTTCCGCTTGTTTACGAATTCAATTAAAGGAAATTGATGTAACGTCTGACCAGCCAGCTGGGAAACTTTTTCCGAAGGGGTGAACGGCAGAGCGCGATGGTTGGTCTAAATCTAAGCGCTGGGAGAAGGGAAAATGTACAGCAGATACTTGCCGCATAAGCACGGTTCGCATAAAACTCTGTGGATTGCTCTGATTTCGGCCGTTGTTGTGGTTGTTGGCTCGATCTTGTTCGGCTATGCTCAAGGGCAGAAAAAACAAGCCGAGAAAATGAATTCGACCAAAGCCGTCCCCAATGATGCCGAATTACGGAGACAGTTGAGCAAAGACCAGTATCACGTCACGCGCGAATGCGGCACGGAGACTCCGTTTCAAAATGCCTATTGGGACAATCACAAGCCTGGAATCTACGTCGATATTATCACGGGTGAGCCGCTCTTCAGCTCGCTGGATAAATTCGACAGCGGTACGGGCTGGCCCAGTTTCACCAAGCCGATTGCAAAGGACAAAGTGATGGAAAAGAGGGATTCTTCCCACGGCATGGAGCGGACGGAGGTTCGTTCGAGCAAAAGTGATTCCCATCTCGGCCATGTCTTTGAGGATGGCCCTGCCCCGACCGGTCAACGTTACTGCGTCAACTCCGCCGCGATGCGTTTTATTCCGGTCGAGAAACTGAAGGAAGAAGGGTACGGCGAATACGTGGCGCTTTTTCAGCAACAAGGCGCCGAAGCCAAGCCACACAGCGAGGAGTAAAACGGGGCGCGACGTCCTCGCCCCGACCTGCAGACAAACGTTTCGTTCGTCATTCTAATGCGGGACTCTTCGTTTTTGAAATGTCCGCTTCACAGCGGTAATTTAGTGCATACATAATGCGACAGGACGATTTCGACTATGCGATTGAAAATACGCAGGTGATCCTCGCGCCGGAGCAACAGATCGCGACCTTCGGTACTACGAGCTTTCACTTCTATCTCATCTCCGAGTTGATGGATCGTGTCGATCAGGTCCGGATTCGGAACGGAAAAATTCACGCCGAGCGTCCACAAATTCTCACGCCGGAACATTTTAGCCATTTGTTGCTGGAAGGATTCGGTGATAAAGCGCAGCGCTATGTCGATCGATTGCGGGAGTACGCGCGCAACATCGCGGTGCTGCGTTACGGATTTCAATTTCGCAAAACCAATGTGGCGGAAGAGACGATCCGCGACTCGATTGACGCCGTGATCGCGCAGACAAGGCACCGCGTGGAAAACGCAGAGGAACCGCTTAGCGCCATTATCCAAGGCGTGGACGACGCCTGGGAAGTCTGTCTGCTTAAATTCACAATCGACATGATCGAACGCTCCGCCGGCGGAAACCTTGGTGATTTTCGAAAGCGCGGATTGTTGTAGCCGCCTTTGCTGTGGGAAGCGCGACGCCGATGTGTTTGCGACTTCAGTGCCACGCGTCTGACCCGCCCTCGCAACGCTACGGCGTGGCAAGCAGAGACGCGGCGGCATCACCGCGAGACGCCCATTCGACTGCGCTTGGGGCAAGTTGTGCGCTACCGGGATCGAGGATTCACGTTACGACAGCGCGCTGAAATTTCAGCTTTCGTCGTTGCTGCCATCTTGTCATTCTGCGCGTCCGCACTCGTCCCATTTTGAAACACTACTTCCAACTTAATCTCAGCTTGCTCTATTGGATCTTGATCGCGCCATTCACCGGGCAGTTTTTCAAAATCGCGCCGGTCTTCCGGCAAATGGTGTTCATCGGGGTGCGCGCAGCGCCGATGGTCGCGCTGACCGCGTTCAGCGTGGGCGTAACGCTGGCCATGCAGGCCGCCCATTCTCTCGAGCAACTTGGGGCGGAAATGTACATCCCCGACCTCGTAATGGTGACGCTCCTGCGTGAAATGGGACCGGTCTTGATCGCAGTGATCGTGATCGGACGCAGCGGCTCGGCTGTGGCCGCGGAGTTGGGAACTATGAAAGTCTCAGAGGAGATCGAGGCGCTGGAGGTGATGGCGATCAACCCGATTCAATATCTGGTGGTACCGCGCTTTCTGGCGATGTTGGTGATGCTGCCTGCGCTCACGATCTTCGGAAACTATATCGGCGTGCTCGGAGGCTGGGCCGTCTGCACCCTGGCACTCGATTTTAATACCGCCGGATACATCCTGCGCGCGTTGGAAAGCGCGGATACGTGGGATTTGTATTCAGGAATGATCAAGAGCGCCGTCTTCGCCTGGATTGTCATCACAGTCGCGTGCAACGCGGGACTAAATGTCGAAGGCGGCGCGGAGGGTGTCGGCCAGGCGACGACGGCATCGGTTGTGCAAGCTTTGCTTGCAATGTTGGTCATGAACGCGGTGCTTACGGGAATTTTCTTTTTTGCTGCATGAACTCGAACGAAACGCCCATCATCGAAGTTGTCGATCTTGTCCGAAGATTTGGGGATCGGACTGTGCTCGACGATATATCCTTCAACGTCCATCGTGGCGAGACGCTCGTGATTATGGGTGGAAGTGGTTGTGGCAAAAGCACGCTGCTTCGGCATATGATCGGTTCGATGAAACCGACTTCCGGCTCTGTAAAAATCTTCGGCGAAGATATCGCAGCTATGAATGAGCGTGAGATCGGGCGTGTCCGGCAACGATTCGGAATGCTGTTCCAGTCCGGCGCACTGCTCGCGTCACTCACGGTCGGCGAGAACGTGGCGCTACCAATTTTTCAACACACGGACAAGTCTCCCGATGAAATCGAAGCAATCGTGAAACAAAAACTCGAGATGGTGGGATTGAGTGGTTTTGAGGATCTCAAGCCGGATGAAATCAGCGGTGGAATGAAGAAGCGAGTTGGACTGGCGCGCGCACTCGCACTAAATCCGGAACTGCTTTTTAGCGATGAGCCAACGTCGGGGCTCGACCCGATCATGACGGCGGTTGTCGATCAACTAACAATCAAACTGGCCCACGGAAGCCACATGACGGCGGTCATTGTCTCGCACGATATGACGAGCGCTTTTCGCATCGCCACGCGGATGATCATGCTCGGGCACGGCTCGATCGTGGCCGAAGGGACGCCCGAAGAGATTCGCGCGAGCGCTAATCCGGAAGTCCACCAGTTCATTAACGGCGAAGCAGACGGACCGATCCCGTTGAACCTGTCGCAGGATAAGCACGAAGATCATCAATGCGTTAAGCCCCGGCCGTTCGCCGGCGCGCGACATCGCTTTTTTCGCAAAACCTCATGAAACGCAGCATTTCCGATTACATCGTAGCCATTTCAGTCATCCTATGCAGCCTCGTCCTGCTCGCCGCGCTTACTTTCGCCCTTTCGGGCTATCGTCTGAAAAAACCGAACCGGACTTTGCAGATTGATTATGAAGATGTGACCGGCATTAAAGTGCATTCCGAAGTCCGTTACGCCGGTGCGCCGGCCGGTCGCGTGATCGCAATGCGTCACCTGACAGCGAAAGAGCGTGAAGCGTCCCCAAACAAAAGGGACGCGGTCCGCGTGACCATCAGCCTCGACGAAGAGATTCCGCCGTTGCCTGCGGATGTGACTGCGACACTCAGCTCTGATACAATGCTCGCGCCAAAATTTGTGGCGCTTTCCGCAGGGACGCCCGGACGTGAGACTCTCGCAAACAACGCCGCGATCGAGGGTCATCCGGCATATGGCCTCGAACAGATCACCGCGGCAGCCGGCCCGTTATTCGAGAACGCAAACAAGCTGATCGATAATGTTAATGGGACGGTCACGGGTTTGAAAGGGAATCTCGACGAATTCATGCCAAAGCTCGGCCCGCTGGCCGATTCGCTAAAGATCGACGTGGACAATTTACAGAACGTGATCACGAACTTCGATGGCGTGGCTAAAGGTGCAGACAAGCTGTTCGGCACTGCAGGCACATTCATCAGCACGACTGACAAACAGCTTCAGGAACAGTTAAAGCAGTTGCACGTGGTTCTCCTGAATTTGAAAGTAGTTACCACCCACGCGAAGGCGCTTGTAGAATCGCTCGCTGAAAAACCAAATCGCATCATTTTCAGCGGCAAGCCGGCCAAGCTCACGTCAGAATCGGAAATCCTCAAAAGCACAAAACCTCTGCCAGCAAAAAAACCGTGACTAATCGTAGCCGAGCCGCTGAGTCAATCTTCGAAGGTGTTCCTGAGTTGCTCTCGATAACGACGCATTAGTTTGAAAAAGCGGACGGCGTCGCGCGCTGGATTAATCTTGCTCACTTCATCCGAGTAAACCGTTGTGATCGGGACGGATTCGATCCGGTACCCTTTGCGGCTGGCAATGATGAGCATTTCGGTTTCGTAATCGAAATGGTTTGACCCGCCAAGGAGCTCGGGAATCAATTGCCGATCCAACATGCGAAAGCCGCATTGCGTGTCCGGAATTCGTTGTCCGCAAAAGCCGCTGATCTGTTTGCTCATGTAACGATTTACGACCCGTCGAAGGAAGGGCATTCCGGCGACGTTGTTCATGCGATTACCGAGGAAGAAGCTTGCCTCTGCCGAAGTGGTAGCCGCCGATATAAACCGTTCAATCTCTTCGGGAAGATGCTGCCCGTCGGCATCGAGAATGATCACACTAGTGAATTGTCGATCTAACCAGTGCTGTAATCCTGTCTTGATCGCTTCGCCTTTTCCGCGGTTTTGGCTGTGAACGATAACTTCAGCGCCGGCCTCACGCGCCCGGCGTGCGGTCTGATCGTCTGAGCCATCATCGACCACCAGCACATGATCGAGTTGCAGGCGGGTTCGGCGGGCAATGTCGCCAACATGCTTTTCTTCGCGATACGCCGGGATAACCGCGGCGGCTGTCAAACGAACTTGTGCCAGCTGGTCCCGGGCCGCTTCGGTCATCGGCGAACTACCGGGTGAAAATCGGCCGCGTGATAAGAGCTGCGGACGAGCGGACCGGAGGCGACATGGAGAAAACCCTTTTTGCGTGCGATATCACCGTAATAATTGAATTGGTCTGGCAAGATGTACTCCACCACCGGCAAGTGTTTTGGAGTCGGGCGCAAATATTGGCCAATGGTTAGAACTTCGCAGCCCACCTCGCGCAAATCGTCCATGGTCTGGAAAAGTTCGGTTTCTTTTTCGCCTAGGCCGAGCATTACGCCGCTCTTGGTCACAATCCGGCAGCTGCCGGACGACAATTCTTTCGCTCGCCGCAAAACGTGGAGAGAAGTCCGATACCTGGCGCGCGAGCGCACCAGCGGCGTAAGGCGCTCGACCGTTTCCATGTTGTGATTGTAAATGTCCGGCCCGGCATTTAGCACTATCTTGATACACCAATCCTGCGCATGAAAATCGGGAACGAGCACTTCGACAATCACCGAGGGATCCATTTCCCGAATTGCGGTAATGGTGCGGGCAAAATGATTGGCCCCGCCGTCCTTTAGATCGTCACGCGCAACTCCTGTGATAACGACGTGTTTCAATTTCATCCGGCGCACTGCTTCGGCGACGCGTTGGGGCTCGTCTTCTTCCAGCGCGTAAGGCTTGGCCGTTGTCACAGCGCAAAAACCGCATGCCCGTGTGCAACGATCGCCGGCAATCATCATCGTGGCCGTGCCTTGGCTCCAGCATTCCCACCGATTCGGGCATTGCGCGCTTTCGCAAACCGTGTGCAAGCGCAAATCAGAAATGAGCGCCTTGGTTGAAAAGAAAACCGGATTCGATGGCAACCGCACCTTGATCCAGGGCGGTTTCTGCGCCTGGTGCAGCGCCGGATCAATCTTCGCGCAGGACATGTCAACGAAAGTAGTGCAACGTTGAAGCGTTGAAAAGTTAAAGCGTTGAAGCGGATCGCTTCATCGCTTTATCACTTCAACGGTCACAGCTTCGTCCGGCCCGAAAGCGCCTGATAAAGCGTCAATTCGTCAGCCGATTCCAAACCGCCGCCAACGGGCAGGCCGCGCGCAATCCGCGTCAAAGTGATCGACCGGGCTTTCAAAAGATCGACAAGATAGTTTGTAGTGGCTTCGCCTTCGACATCGGCGGAAAGCGCGAAAATGATCTCGGAAATCTTTTCGCGATCGAGGCGTTCGAGCAATTCCTTGATCCGCAAATCTTCAGGCCCAACATGATCGAGCGGCGAAATTTTCCCTCCGAGAGAATGATAGCGGCCACGGAACGCGCTGGTTTTCTCCAGAGGAAGGATGTCTGTCGGCTGTTCGACAACGCAGAGCAGTTCCAATGAGCGCGAGGAATCCGCACAAATGTCACAGATTTCGTCGGTGGTAAAAAATCCGCAGAGCGCGCACGGATGAATCGCCTGGCGGGTGTCAGCGATGGCGCGCGAGATTTGCTCCGGTTGATCGCTCTGCGCACGGACAATCCAGAGCGCAATCCGCTCCGCCGAACGGGGTCCAACTCCCGGCATTTGTCGCAGTTGCGCAATCAAATTCCGGATCGCCACCGGATATTCCGTCTTTCTCAAAACAGGCGCAGGTCTTAAGCCGGGGGCGTTTCCGTTAATTGCAAAGCAAGCGGTTCCAGTCGGCGCAAATAAAATTGCAAAGGAGCATCATCCTCTTCCTCCGAACCGCGCGCCTTCTGAAACTCCGTATACGCTTCCGCCCAGCGTTTCTCTCGATACAGAACGACTCCACTCCAGAAAAAATCGCGACGCGCGATATGCTCCGGCCTGACCTCGGTTGCAAGCCAAAGTGGTTCGTAAATTTCATGCCGATCCTGTGAATTGACTCCGCTCACAAAATCGATCGGTCGCGCGACGATTGTGTTGCTCGCCAGGTCAAAGGTTGGCGTGTCCATTAGAATTTTGGATCCATAGCGACGATTTGCGGCGCAGAGTCTGCGCGACAGATCGAGCGGTTCGCCACTGACTAAAAGGGCCGGGTTTCCACTATCCTTCAAAGGAGCGCCAATGATTGTGCCGGAACTGACTCCGGCACAGATTTTATACTCTGCAAAAATTTCTCCGTTATTCTGCTGCCGCTCGCGAAAATCCCGAATCAAATCGAGGACTACGCGCAAAGCTTTCTCAGCGTGCCCAGACTCGGCGACGGGAAAGCCAAAAATGGCGACAACTCCCTCCCCGTCCGCGGCTTGTAAATAAGCCCCTGCTTGCAGGAGACGATCGGCCGTATCGCGAATAAATTCTTCCATGGTCTTGGCGAAAGCGACAGGCCCGGAATCCTGCGTCAATCCGTACTTATCGGCAATGTCGCAAGTCACGACACTCACTTCGTAGGCTTTAGGATGAACATCGAACGAAATTGTCCCTTCCTTCACCCGGCTGAACTCCTTCTTCGACAGCCGGTTGGCGAAGAATGTCCGCACTAAATGCGAGCGATCCCGCTGTAAGAAAGCAGTCCAACCCTCCGCCGCAATCAATGCAAGCACGACAGCAAAAAAGGAGGGCAGCGGCTGAAAAAATACGCGATAAAGCGAGCAGACCCACGAAAGGCCGAGCAACTCGATCACCAAAAAAACGATTAGCAAGCGGGCGCCGCCTCGTGGCACACGGCTGAGACCGAGCCAAACGCCGCCGAAAGCCAGCAACGAAATAAAAAAATACTGCCATTTCTCACTGACGACTCTCGTCGCGCTGGCGTAATCAGATACGAGCCCCCCGACAGCAGTCTCAAGGCCGAGAAGCAGTCTGGTTGCATGCAAGGCGCTGACGATTGCAGCAATTGCACCTCCGATTATCAGCGTCGTGAACAGTGATCGCTTCATGAACAATCAGGCCTTTTGTGCCGCTGCGGCCGGATAGTAGGAGTGGACGACCAGTTCGCTCAAGAATTTGTCCGGAGCATCAACGGCCACGGCATCAATGACAAATTCGGTCCGGCCTGTGCTTTTCTTAATCAAGCTCAATCCAAATTGGTAATCTCTAAACAAATGGGCGCACAGATCGCTCGTCGTCATTCGCTCGGCTTGGGCGCGCTCAACCAAACGTCGCACCGCTGTCTCATCAAAAACAATCTCCAGGCCATGCTCGTTTTTGAATTTCTCGGCGAATTGACGCACACCGGCTTCGAGGGTTTGCACCTCCTGTTTGTGCCCCTCGGCCATCAACCGGTCGAGCACTCGTTTCGGCTCGCGCACGAGGTCGGCTGTAACGCGCAACTGGCTCAAGCCCGACCCTGCGAGATAATATTTGTAATCCCGGAATAATTTTTCAAATACGGTCAATAATCCCCGCGCGCCGGTTTTTTCCTGGGCGGCGGCTTCGGCCAACAAGCGCAACGCTTCATCTTCGAAACTGATCTGGATGCCATAGGCGCGAAATGCGCGTTCGTATTGCCGAAGCAAACTTCCCTCGGAATATTTCATGATCTTGAAGAGATCATCCGCGTCGAGGTCCTCGCAGACCACGCGCACGGGCAAACGCCCAATGAATTCCGGCTCGAATCCGTACTCGATAAAATCCTGCGTCGTAACGTGCTGAAATAGCTCGTTATCCATCACCTGCACAGGCGACGCGCTAAACCCGATCTGACTTTGTCTGACGCGCCGGGCCACTTGCTCTTTCAACTTCTCGAACGCGCCGCTCACGACAAAAAGAATATGACGCGTGTTGATAGTGTCGCGCCTCGCCTTCCCGCGCTTCTGAAATTCGAATGCGGCCTGCAATTGCGCCTGGAGATCGTTCATGCTTCGCACCGGGACTTCCGTTTCCTCCATTAACTTGAGCAGCGTCGTTTGCACACCCCGGCCGCTGACATCGCGACCGATCAAATTTCCTGCCGACGCGATCTTGTCGATCTCGTCGATGTAGATGATGCCGAATTGCGCCAGATTGACGTCGCCATCCGCCTTGTGGACGAGTTCGCGGACGAGATCCTCCACATCGCCGCCGACGTACCCGGTCTCGCTGAACTTGGTCGCGTCCGCTTTCACAAACGGCACTTTGACCAGATCGGCGATGTGCTTGATGAGATA
>Ga0137403_10008301_pt1 | contig 11625 bp, 10 predicted proteins | sample CZOMad2_1_16fung_FD_122057 | JGI IMG/M metagenome (GOLD analysis project Ga0137403, IMG submission 122057) | Vadose zone soil fungal communities from Angelo Coast Range Reserve, California, USA - CZOMad2_1_16fungal (Hybrid Assembly) | ecosystem: Environmental > Terrestrial > Soil > Vadose zone...
TTCATGGTCAAACCCCGGCAGGAACTGCGACAACAGTTGCTCCAGCAAGAGCTCGGAGGTTAACTTCATGCCATTCGCGCAAGAGCCCATAATCGGGTATACTCTCACGCTAACTGGGAAAAGGTCTTATGTTGTCCCATGCCTGTCTTCCAGGACGAGTCAGTTTTTCAAAGCCCAGTAATGTGTTTGCCACGAGACGTAGAGCGATTGTGTCTGGAAGGCCAAATTGTCAAAACGCTTGACGACTGTACGGTATTGACGTACGATCGTGATATGCATATCCGCAGTGTGCGACATCGAGGGCTCAGGCGTTTCCTTGAGGATGACGATGACCGGGGCCTTCGGCCTGATCTGGTGGATAGAGTACGTAAAATTTTGGCCGTGCTGATCGTTGCGCCGGACATGCGTGGGGTGCAAGGACCGCCAGGCTGGCGTGTGCATCAGCTGTCCGGGGATAGGGCCGGAACATGGAGCATCTCGGTCAGTGGAAACTGGCGGATCACCTTTGAGGTCGAAGATGATGAGATTTTGCATTTGGATTTGGAGGATTATCACTGATGTCTGATGAGAGACCGAACAAAATCGGCATGAAGCCCCCGCATCCGGGCGACTTCATCCGGACAGAAATTCTCGACGCACTGCATTTATCAGTGGCCCGCGCCGCTGAAATTCTGGGTGTGCGCCGGGCGACCCTGTCGGACTTGCTCCATGGCAAGGTGTCTCTATCGCCTGAAATGGCGTTGCGGATCGAAAAAGCCTTTGATGTGTCCATGGACGTGTTGTTGCGGATGCAGGCCTGGTATGACAGTTACACCATGCGGCAGCGGGCAGGCACAATTGAAGTCCAGCGCTACAAACCGGCGTGAGTCCGGTTCGTAGCGCTTCGCATGGCCCCTTGAAACACTCTGGAGCAGAGAATTTCACCCAGACGCGCCTGTTCAGCTAGAGCTACACTCGGCAAAAGGTATTATCTTATCTACTCTCAGAAAACGCACCCGAACAATGGTGCGGCTTTTCGCGCCTCCAACACCCTCCAGCATGCGACAAAACGATGAATGACCGCAACCACCTCACCGGCCGTGAGGTGGACAAGCTTTTAGCCGCAACCCAGGGCCACCATCACGAGGACTGGGACCCGTGCTTGCCGCTCCTGATGTTTCACCTCGGGTTGCACGCGTCGGAAGCATGCAGGCTGCAGGTGTCCCAGGTGGACACGGACAGCTGCGTGCTGCTTGTCGCGTGGTTCAAAAAGGGCTTGTCCACTCCGCACCCACTGCGTGTCGACGAGCTCCAGGTGACCAATGCCTGGCTGGCCGAGCGTTAAAGATACGGTCAGAGACGGACGCCTTCTTTGTCAGCAAGCAACGCGGCCCGCTCAGCCATACATGCTCCGTCAGCCGTAGAAAGGTGCCTCCATGGCCAATGAGAAGCTTACCCACATCGGTCCTCTGCCTAAAGTATCCCGAACGCATGAGCTTCAGCAGCGAAGCTTGGAGGCGCTTCGCGCGGCGCTACCGTCTGACCGCTTCATTATCCGCGACGAGCGTATCGAGGACTACGGAGTAGATTGCTCCCTGGAGGCCAAGATAGTGCCTCCGCGAGGATCACAGGTAACCAGCCCGATCGCCGAGGAGAAAGGACCGAAGATCACGGCGTGGGCCACGAATCTGCGTGCCCAAGCCCAAGTCAAGGGGACAGAATCTCTTGAGCCCAACAGAGCCGACGAGTTCGTCGCGCTACCGGTTGAGACGAGCAATTTCAACTACCTGATGAACGGTCCGTGTCCCATCTACATCCTATACCGGCAAGATGTGCCTGAACTCCGCTATGTATGGGCGCGCGACGAACTACGGCGAATCGAGGACTTAAATACAGACTGGAGATCCCAGCAATCAATCACGCTCCGGTTCTCCCGAATCTTGGACGATAACGCTGCCGTCCAGATCCACGGCCGAATCTTCCGTGAGGGCCGCTTTGCGCGGAATCTGTGGGATCTCCTACTCCAATTCTCGTTGCTCGAATCGGTGAGCTTCACGGTCGATCGCACCTCGCTCGAGATAGAGGACCTTCAGCAGATTGAAGGACGACTCCGCGACTCCGGTTTCACGCTGGTGGGGGCTGGTTACGCCGCTGAGGTTATCGAACTCGGCGACAGGTTGACAGAGGCCTCACGGAAGCAGGCTCGTCTGCGCTTGGTCCTCGCATATGCGAGCTACTCGCTCGGGAAGTATCCGATAGCGGATGCCATGCTTCGAGAGGTTCAGCTGCAACGAAACGATCTCTCCGAAGCGGATGCCTCCTTCCTGGATCTTCTCTTAAACACGATGGCAATGCACACTGGACGCATCGACCACGACGAGTACCTCCGTCGAGAGGAGGATCTCATTAGCGGCGGCCACCCTTTGCTACGCGCGCAACATCGGCTCCGGGTGCTGCGAGTATCAGTGCTCCGAGAGCAGGAGGCGGGTGTGCGGTCCCAGATGCTCGACGAGGTTCGGGGCATCATGCATGAGATCGAATCTTCCCAGGCCTCGAGGCACTTCAAGGCTGAAGCTCAATTGCTGCTGCTTGAGCTCGAAGGGCATGAGAACATTCGACGCTTTCGGGACTTCGTCATCAAGCTCTCCGGGCGGGATACGAGCGGGAGGCCAGTGCCGAGAGCCGAGATCGAATGGTCGATAGAGCAATCTCAGCAGACAGAGAAGCGTTGGTGTAACATGGCGGAGACCATCCTAGTGTCGGCGCTCAAGGACCTCCACCCGTTGGTCTTGGCTGATGCCTTGGCGCTGCGGTCAGAGCTTGACGCAGCTGCTTTAGCGAACCAATACCTTTTGGGCCAGATGGAACAATTTGAGTTTCGGCCCGAGCCATCTGCCTTTCATGGTCCCATGCGCGATGCCGAACGGGCTATGGCCCTGTACCGCTCATTGGGAGCGCTTGAGAGGGAGCTACGCGCCACCATGACTTTATGTGATCTCATTGCCCTTCAAGGCCAGTCTGAGCCGGCACGCGAGATGGCGCGGACAGTTGCTCAAAAGGCCGAGGCCATGCTGTATGCGGGAATCTTGGACCACGCCATGCGGCATATCGAAGGCCGCTGGGAGGTCCTCGAATGCGCCCGGCAGTTTACGGAGTTTCGTAGTTCCGACGATGATTTCTCCTTCGCCGAGCAGAGTGATGATGACATCCGCTCTTTCGCTCGGTTCTGCTTGGAGCAACACGACCTTCCAGCCGATCGGCTTGGAGTGGTGGAAAGTGAATGCTTCTCGCTCCGTGCGGTTGCCCAGGCCCATGTCAACTGGTGCCGTCATCTAGAACTGATGCAGGATCTCCGGCACACGCTCGATGCGGCTACGATGTATGCAGAGGTTCCGGATCAGTGGTGCCATTGTACGAAGCTCGGACTCAACTCGAAAGCGCGGGGAAAGGACGGCGTCCAGTTACTGGAGCAGTTCAAAAACGATCACTGTGTGGGCTGTGAGCACCGAGAGCCGAAGCACTAAGGTGCCCGCAGGAAGCTGGGTCAAGTCCAACTGTTCTGCGCACGCTTGAAGAACTGGTGGACGAATAGAGGCACGTCGAAAGATCCAATCATCGAAGAAGTCGTCGCGTGCGGGATCAGCGTGCAGCGCGGTTCAACTACGATCTGAAGACGATTTACCAGGACGGCAGGGATGTAGGTTGCGAAAGGTTCATTGTAACGCACCTGGGACGCTCACGCGCGCTGCCTGAGATGTCAATTTATCTCAGATAGCGGGGTTCCCCCAGTGTACAGGCCTCCCGAGTATAGTTAGCCATTGTTTTCAAAGGCGGGGGTATTGGTGTCACAAATCTCGATTCGTGACAGGCCGTCCCCTGATCATCTAGCATAACCTCCCTTGTTTTTTCTGCCCCGCGCTGCCCTAAGGAAGGGATCGCCACACGTTCCAAACATCCGCTGGAGAGCACAGCCGTGACGCCGTCTGTCTCGCAGCATGCCACCCCGTCGGAGAGCCAGTACCACCTCCAGCAATATCAATTCTACATCATAGGCCCGTCCCAGAGAGACAACAAGTCTCTGCTGGGGAGGGGCAAAGAAGCGTCTCACGAGCGCACCTGCAGCAGGTCGATCAGGGCAGAGACGTGCGTGACGTGGCGGAAGTCATGGATCACCTGCAGGCTCGCTTCGACCTGCCGGTCACTCAACTTCGCATTCGGTACCAGCGTGCGGTATTTGGTATCGATGTCGGCCCAGTCAATCCCGAGTACGCCTGCTCCCTTCGGTGCATAGACGGTGTTCGAGAAGGTCCGGCCGTCCTTCGTCCGAATGGTCACAGTTGCGCCCTGCCTGTAGCGCTCGACATTGTCGGTGGGTGGCGCGCCGACACGGACCTTGTCAAGGAGTTGATGGATGACCGGGTCCTTAATCTTGTCGTCGGTCGCATGCACCCAGGAGAAGTCGTGATCGGCCACGCCGGCGGCCAGGAAATAGGCGGGGCTGTGCGCCATGTCGATGAGGTCGGTCGGGTGAATGGGACCGGAAAGTGCCGTGACGCCCGGTCTCGACAGGGTGATGGTCTCGACGTCATCAGGAGAAATATTGCCAGCTCTGGCGGCGTTGGCGGCGGCCTCGGCGAGCGCGTGGCTGGGATGCCCGCCAGGGACGAGCTTGATAGCCATGTCCGTGATGATATCCCACTCTTTCCCCAGGTCGCGTAAGATGCCGACACCGTCCGCACCACCGTAGACCTCAAAGAACCCCTGGCGCGTTTCAAGAATGCTCTCTTCCGCTATATATCCCTTCTGTGCTGCAAGCGCAGCGCGTACCCCCAGCATGACCGCCAGCCCGGCGTGATACTCGCGGGCCACACTCGTGTTCGCTGCAGCCGCCAGCCAACCCATCGAGGTTGCGGACAGGGCGATGGCCTGGGCCATGTGAGCCGCGTCGAGCCCCAGCAGCCGACTGGTGGCGACTGCGCCGCCAAAGATCGCGACGAGGCAGCCGTGAAAGCCCTGAGTGCGAAATTTAGGCGTAATCGCCTCACCAATGCGACCCGATGCCTCATAGCCGAGGACGATGGCGGCCAACACATCCTGGCCACTGGCGTCCATCCGCTCCGCCATAGCGAGCGAGGTTGAAACCAGCGTCGTGCCAGCATGCACGATATTCCGCAGATCGCTGTCGTCGGAGGCCGCGGCGTCACTCATGACGGCGTTGACCTGCGCGGCATCGGCCACCGGTAGCTGGGGGCCTTGGTCAAACCAGATCGAGGCGTCGGGTGTACCGCCGTGCTCCCTAGCGAGGGCACGGATGATCGTGGAGGACACAATTCCCGAGCCCAGGGCGGCGCTAGCAATCGTACTGGCGATCAACATCGCGGCGTGATCGATGGTTTGCGGGGGGAGGTCGACGTAGGAGACCTGGGTGAGAAACTCAGCCAACGAGCGTGCAACGGTCATGGCTAACTCCTTCCTGCACATTGAAGGGCGTGACTCTCGAGAGCCAGCCCGGCGCATGGTCATGGCCTCGTTTTCGTTCACTCTCGCCCTGCTGTTGCCTCAAGACCAGAGCAACATCCCGACGTTGTCACCACCAGGGCTTCTCCGCCGCGGCGTTGCGCCCCGCGATGCGGCCGAAAGCCAGGCATTCACCGATGTTCCCGATGCCCTGGTACATGTAGCTGTAGATCGAGCCAAGCTCACCCGCACTGTAGAGCCGCGGTATCGGGCTGCCATCAGGTCGTACGATCTGGCCTCTGGTATTGCGTCTGGGGCCGCCTTGCGTGTTGAGCATCGAGGGCGAGAGCTCAAGCGCGTAGAAGGATTTCTTTCGTCACACCATCCTGGATGAGCTCCTTCCCCGGGGTCTCATATAGAATCTCGATGTCTCTTGCCCTGACCGCACGCGCCAGCATATCCCAGGTGTTCGAATACCCCACGACAGGCCCATGGTGGAACTTGTGCACACAGTCCGATCCAGGCAGGTCGGGAAACTCGATACCCATGGGCTGATGCTGATGCTCCTGCGGGTCGCCACCGATGCTCTCGACCCAGGCATTATTCTGGCCCATTTCCTCCGCCCACACCCGCACCATGGGGTCTGGAACGCGGTAGGGTCCACACAGCGCGTGGAGATAGGTGATGGCTTTGTCAACCGATGACGTGTTGAGATAGCCCTGGCCTGCCACGCGTGTTTTGCCGCCTTCGTGTCCCTGGGGTGCCTTGTCCAGCAGTATCACCTTCGCACCTGCATCGTACACCGAGATGGCCGTCGCAGCGCCCGCCGCCCCGAAGCCGACCACTACCACATCCGCCTGTCTGTCCCATGTCGCTGGAAGCCAAGGCTGTTCTGCCATGTCTCCTCCCCGGATCGTGCTCGTTTGCTTTGTGCTGTTGAGACCGGGCTCAGCCATGAAATCGGGGCCTCGTGAGGCATCAGTCCAAGCGATACACTCGTCGTGCCGTGCCGCTGAACAAGGCCAGCTTCTCCTCGACGGACACGCCCGCCGCGATTCGCTTAAACGCGTTCCACAGCGTCGCCCAGCTGATCCCCATCTTTTCCACGGGGAAATTGCTCTCGAACATGCAACGGTCTGGCCCGAATCGTTCGATGCAGGTCTCCATGTAGGGGCGCCAATAGGCCGCCAACTCGGCCGAGGACACGGGCGCCGGAAGAGCCCGGTAGTCATAGGCTGCCAGTCGATTGATCATGCCGCCAAGTTTCATGACCACGTTTGGGCATGTGGCGAGTTCGGTGATCTTGGTTTTCCAGGCCGCAAATACCTCGTCCCTCTTGCCGGCATAGGGACCGTAGCCGAGCGGCCCGCCCACATGACACATGATAATAGATGTGTTGGGGAAAGCTCTGGCCAGGTCGATGACATCGTCAAGCTGGGGATGGTAGAGCCAGGCGTCCAGGGACAGGCCGAACTCGGTCAGCCGGGCCAGACCCGCTCGGAAGTCCGCTTGCCTCAGCACATGCGGCCCCGTGGCCGTGCGGCTGTTGCCAATCGCTTCGCTGGCGTCCCAGCCGGCCGAATGGCGCACGCCACGGAACCGTCCGCCACCGGCCCGAATAAGCGCTTCCAGCACCGGCTCGACACGGTCGCCGAGCGTGAGATCGGCGAAGCCCACGATGCCAGCGGCGACGCGCGTTGGACCATAGAGGCCGCTGGCGCTCATTGCTGCGATGCCGGCGACGAACTCGGTTTCGCCCAGCGATCGCAGCTCTTCCGGTCCGTCGGCCCGGTACATGCTGTTGCATTCCTCGAACACCGTGGCGACGATGTTATGACCGGTGCGGACATCGGCGAGAAAGTCGTCGAGCAAGTAACGATGGTTCGGCCGATCCCATAAGTGGTGATGGGGATCGATAATGGGGAGCTCGGGATCGAGGATTGGCTCGGGCGATTGCTTGGCCAGCCACGCCTCATCCGGCGCGTAGATCCTTCCGAAATAGGTTCGCAGCTCAGATGCGCTCATGTGGATTTATCCCTTGCGAGAGCCGACTGCCCTGGTCACGGCGCTTGGATGAACTCCACCCAATTGCCATCAGGGTCCTCAACCATCCCGATCACCACCCCCGGACGCACCTCCGTCCGAGGCCGCACGATCTTCCGACCGGCGGCTTGCACCGCGCTGAGCACTTCATCCAAGTTATGGATGGTCATCGTCCAGTAGCGGTACCCGGTGCCGCCCTGGATACCGCCCGGAGCGGCAGGCACCCCCGGGTCCTTGACCGGGACGACGAGCTTGATCAGACTCTTGCCGAACCACAGGCGGTGCATTACCTTGATGCCTACGTGCTCCATCGCGATGTCACCTTCATGCTCGAAGCCGAGCACATCGCGATAGAAGGCCAGCATGGCCGCGCCATTCGTGGTGACGATGCCCAGATCGATCGCGTCCTTCGCGACTTTGATTCCCATTGTGACCTTCTCCTATCACGTAGGTTGTACACAGCGTGTAGCGGTGCGTGTGCGCATGTCATTGCCGAGGCAATATGGCATAGCCTCAATATGCTGCTCCGCCGTTTTCCTATGAGCGCAGCAGAGTGCGGGAGCGCTCCAGCGGCCCGCAGACATGTTGCAGATCTTCCAGGGAGGAGGAGCCGACACAACTGCCGAGCCGGTTGACCGCTCTGCTATAGCCCATGCCTGCCATGTTGTCAAGCGCGGAGAACGATCTTGACCTTTTAATCGCTTTGGCAGCTCACGACCGCCGATGAAGCGGCAGTACGACCCTCCACCAGCATCGTCCCATGCGCCTGCGTCGCGATGGAAGCTGACGGAAGACCCACATGGCTATGCGGCCCGTCGGTTAGCGCTTGTGGGCGACAGCCAGGTAGTGCGTGCCCTGCGGCATATGCCGCACGAAATGGCGCTCGATGGCGGTAAAGCCGGCCTCCATGAGCATCTGGTGTTGCTCGTGCCAGGTGGGATGGACAGTCCCCCAACTCAACTCGCGATACTGATTGTTCACCCCGGACCAGAAGAGTGGCTCACGAAATTCTTCCAAGGTATCAGGATAGGCGAAGTCCAGGTTCAGGAGGACCCCGGGCTGTTTTAAGGCGCGGTAACAGGCACGGAAGAGCGCTGCGCGCACCTCCACAGGGATCTCGTGAAAGACGCGCGTGATCAGGACCCCGTCAAAGGCTCCTTCATGAGGCATCTCCTCGGCCGGCGTGCGCTCCACGTGGATGCGATCGTCAAAGCCGCGCGCATGGATCAGGCGTCGCGCCGTTTCCAACCCACCGACTTCGACGACATCAAGTCCCACAAAGGTGGCAGTGGGGTAGTACTCGGCCAGTTGCAGCAACATGAGCCCAGGTCCACACCCGACATCGAGGACTCGGCCACCATTGTGCAATGCCTTGTCCAGGGCTGGCACACGGGACTGCATCTCCTCGATCCACAACCGCCGTTGTAGGGCTTCCTGGTTGGGCGGCGGATCAAGGCGTGTGGGGTTTGTGCCATAGGCCTCGGCATGCGACCCCACGGCGCCACTCTTCATATAGTCAGCCTGCTTCGCCAGACGCGGTCCGGCCTCCCTGACAGCACTGAGGAACAACACGGCCTGGCTATCAGGATGCGCGCGTCCCGCCAGGAGACTGTCCACATGTGGGGCCAGGACGTACCGTCCATTGTCTGCGTCCAAGAGATGATAACGATAGGCGCTAGCGCACCAGATCGCGACAAAGGGGGCATGGCAGGAGGTGCGCTGGGCCAACTCCTGGGCGGTCAGCCCCTGTGGATGTGCGGCAAACTGATCGAAAAAGCCGGCCTGTACCCCGGTCGCGATGACATACACGGCTTGGAATCCATCACGCCATTCTTGCAGCTTCTCGGCTTGCTGGTGCAAGCTAATGGTTTCGGAATTAGCCATCATCTCTCTCCCTGTCCAGAATGCTGCTTCGTCCTCCGTCGGTCTACGGTCTGCTCCCCTGTGGCCTATCATACCACGTTACAGGAACACGCGGCGTGAGCTGTCTGGCACGCACTCGACGTCTGCAGGGTCACCCGGAATCGTGGCAGCTCGGAGGCCTATGCCATAGGGCTTGACCCGCCGAGTCCGTTTCCCAAGTGTTGCTTCGTGAAGGGCATCTGCACCGGATGACGGAAGAGTGTTCCACCGCCAGATGCACCAGTAGGTGAGAGCCTGCATGAGACCATGCTCACGCACCGGCTTGTCCACGTACATCGTGTGCAGGCGGCGCGTCGAAGCCCGTGAGCCACATGTCCCGCACGAGGGCGCTAGTAATACTGCCGAATGTAGACGTAGGCTTTGTCGAAGAGGTCCTGGTCGGTGTGCAGCTTGTACTTCAGGAGCGTCCGCCGCAGTTCCCTCTGCACCAACCGCTCGCCCTGACTGGTTCTTTGCCACTCGGGGAAGCGGACTTTCTTCACAATATCGTCGATGTCCGCGACGATGCGCTCGACGATGATGTGCGTGTTGGTGTTCTTCGCTTCATTGAAGAGTTCGGTCAACGCTTCCTTGGCCCGGTCGCGGTCCTCTGCGGGGTCGGTTTGCTTCTCGGCCTCGACGACGTCCCTGGCGATTTCGAGGATCTGCTTGAGGAACTCCAAACTGGTGAGGAAGCCCTGCTCGTGGCGCTCCTTGATTCTCTCCAGCCGCTCACCGAGGGCGGTGAATGTGGGATTGCCGAGGTGCTTGCGCAGGCGGGCGATCAGCTTAACCTCGACTTCCTTGGCGCGCTTGCTGGGTTCGGAATCGGCGAGGATCTCTTCCAGCACTTGGGTATCGAGCACCAGGGTCTCGATGTCATCACGCACCGACTCGAGGTGAACGTTCTCGTTGATCAACTCGACGGTTTTGGCGCCAAGGGCATGCCAGAGCAATTTGCCGTTGCCGCTGGGAGGCTTCACCGACTCGTAGACCTGCGTCAGCCACTTGTAATCCGTTTGATAGGGGATTAGGCAGGGGTCAGGTGACAGAGCCTCCCAGATCGTGCCGAGCACGGAATACTCGGCGGCGAACGTGTCTCGCGTCTCATTGGTGGGTAGGCATTGCTGCGCGGCAGTCAATCCCTCGTAGCCGCCCACCGTCCGGTCGACGCCGGCGAAGAACGCCAGGCACTTCTGCACGTGCAGCGGCAGCGCCTGGCGCAGCTCATCGATGTTGCTCACCACCTGCTGCACGGCTTGCTCGTCGAAGTCTAGCGCCCGGGCCACGTCGTCGAAGATGCCGATGTAGTCCACGATCAGGCCGTGGGTCTTCTCCTGGCCAAAGGTACGGTTGGTGCGGCAGATGGCTTGCAAGAGGTTGTGGTCTTTCATCGGTTTGTCGAGATACATCACTTGCAGGATGGGTGCGTCGAAGCCGGTGAGCAGTTTGTTGGTGACGATGACGAACTGCAGCGGGTCGGCGGGGTCGCGGAAGCGGTCGAGCAACTGCTCTTCCTCGTCTTTGTTGCGCGCGTGCTCTTTGTACTCGCTGCCGCTGGTGTGCATGACGACAGCGCTGGCGTCCCGGCCGATCAGCTCGTCCATCACCTGCTTGTAGAGCACGCAACACTCGCGGTCGAAGACCACCACCTGTGCCTTGAAACCGTTCGGCTCCACCTTGGTCTGGAAGTGCGTCACCATGTGCTGTACCACGGCGCGGACGCGCTCCGGGTTTTTTACCAGCACGGCCATCTTGGCGGCACGCTTGGCGAGGTCGTCGCGGTCCTGCTCGGAGAGGTTGCCAGTAACCTGGGCGAAAGCTTCGTCGATGGCGGCGCGGTCGATCTTGAGGCGCACTTCCGGTGTCTCGAAATGCAGCGGCAAGGTGGCCTTGTCACGGATGGACTCCTGGAACGAGTAGCGGCTCAGGTAGCCCCTGTCGTCCTCGTCGGCGCCAAAGGCCCAGAAGGTATTGTGGTCGGCGCGGTTGATGGGCGTGCCGGTGAGGCCGAACAGGAACGCATTCGGCAGCGCCTGGCGCATTTTGCGGCCGAGGTTGCCTTCCTGGGTGCGGTGGGCTTCGTCGACCATGACGATGATGTTCGAGCGTTCGTTGAGCTTGCCGCCGGCCTCCCCAAACTTGTGGATGGTAGTGATCAGCACCTGGGTGCATTACATAATTCTTACGAGTAGGCCTTTGGAGGACCCCACTGTGGTAGGGTGGCAAGAAACGATTCTCTCT
>Ga0137403_10008302_pt1 | contig 11625 bp, 11 predicted proteins | sample CZOMad2_1_16fung_FD_122057 | JGI IMG/M metagenome (GOLD analysis project Ga0137403, IMG submission 122057) | Vadose zone soil fungal communities from Angelo Coast Range Reserve, California, USA - CZOMad2_1_16fungal (Hybrid Assembly) | ecosystem: Environmental > Terrestrial > Soil > Vadose zone...
GTGCCTTTTGATAGCGGTTGGCATGCGAGCGCTCGGCCTTGGCCAAGGTCTCAAACCAATCGGCAATCTCATCGAAACCTTCGGAGCGAGCGCTCCTGGCCATGCCGGGATACATGTCCGTGTACTCGTGGGTTTCGCCCGCGACGGCTGCCTGCAGGTTCAGGCGGCTTGACCCGATCGGCAAGCCCGTGGCGGGATCGCCCACGGTTTCCAGAAATTCCAGATGGCCGTGCGCATGGCCGGTTTCGCCTTCTGCGGTGGAACGGAACAGCGCCGCCACGTCGTTCTGCCCTTCGATGTCGGCCTTGTTTGCGAAATACAGATAGCGGCGGTTGGCCTGTGACTCACCCGCAAAGGCGTCCTTCAGGTTTTGCTCGGTCTTCGATCCTTTTAAGCCCATGTCACTCTCCTGCATGTAAGTCAATTGGACGCGGCTGGCTGAGAATCAGGCAGCACGGTGGAACCGTACCGCAGCATCGCGTGCACTGCAATAAAAAGCTTCAATGCACTGCATAGCACGCTGCTATGTTTGAGGGTTAACGTGAAAGGTCTGTCGCTCAGCACCTTCTCGCGCTGCAGTGCGCCTGTTTGATAGACTTGCTTTCTGTTGGGGGGGTAGCTCAGCTGGGAGAGCGTCGCGTTCGCAATGCGAAGGTCGGGAGTTCGATCCTCCTCCTCTCCACCAACATGCAATCCAACACGGGCCCTCGCGGCCCGTTTTCTTTGCGGCTCAGCGGCTCGGCCAGAACGAGCGCTGCAACGCGATCGTCTCTTCGGCGATACCGGGCACCGGGCCGATCACTTCCACCGCCTTGTGGCCGTGCTGGAACACCTGCCGACACGGCAGGTTCATCGTCGGGTTCTCGGGGTGTTCGCCGGTTTCGGCGAGCAGCTGTGCCTCGGTCATGCCGAACACCACCCGGCCGATGTTGGCCCAGTACGCCGTGCCGGCGCACATGCAGCAGGGCTCGACCGCGGTGTACAGGGTGCAGCCCCACAGGAACTCGGGCGTGAAATTGGTCGCTGCGATGCGGGCAAGGGTCGACTCGGCATGGTTCACCGTGTCGATGTTGCATTGCTCCAGCAGCACCGTCTCTTGATCGGGGCCGACCAGCACGGCGCCGAACGGGTGATGGCCCAGGCCGACCGCGCGGCGCGCCACGTCGTTCGAGCGGCGCAGGTGGCGAAGAATCTGTTCGGCAGTGGGTGCAAGTCCCTGGGAGGGCAAGGTGGACATCGAGAATCCTTTTTGACTCGTGGCCCACAGACTGCAGGGAAACAGGCGTCGGCGCAAGCGCCGATCGTGGCACACGGCACGGTCACGAGCACGCCCGCGCGGCTCTCGCGCCATGTCGCACTTGTCTTGGCTGTCAGTGCGTCACATCAGCCATGCGACGGCTGACCGTGGGCCAAGCGAGTTGGTGCCCGACGGTCGCTCGCGCAAAGAAATAGTTGGCGCGGCCCTTGTCGCTGAGGCGGTCGAGATTGACCTGCCCTCGCCCGTCGCACGGAAACGCATAGCCGTGCCCTGCATGCGCCAAGTCCGCAAATCGCAGTTCGTAGTCCGAATCACCGAATGCACAAACGTCTTTCATGACAAGCTCCGCAGGTGTGACAGGTCGATGCTGAAAGACTAGGCGTCGGCAGGCGGGATGCCATCGGCCGAAAGTCATCGCGGCCGATGGACGAAAGTCATGTGCGAGGCAATCTCAACGGGCGCGGCCATCGCACCCGGCACTTCTCGCGATCACCCGGCGATGGCTATCGCGCGTAGTAGGCCCTGAACCACTCCGTAAAACGCGCCAGTCCGGTCTCGATCGAGGTGCTCGGCCGGAACTGCACCCACTGCGCCAGCGCCTCGATGTCCGCATAGGTCGCGGGCATGTCGCTCGGCTGCATCGGCAGCATGCAAAGGCTGGCCTGGCGACCGAGGCAACGCTCCAGCGTGGCGATGAAATCCATCAGTGGCACAGGGCTGTGGTTGCCGATGTTGAAGATCTTGGCCGGTGGTTCGGCCGCGACAGCAACCGGCGCACGGTCGACCACACGAACCACGCCCTCGGCAATGTCGTCGACGTAGGTGAAGTCTCGCGCCATGTTGCCGTGGTTGTAGACGTCGATGCTGCGGCCTTCGAGGATCGCCTTGGTGAAACTGAAGTAGGCCATGTCGGGCCGGCCCCAGGGTCCGTACACGGTGAAGAAGCGCAGGCCGGTGGTGGGCAGGCGATACAGGTGGCTGTAGCTGTGCGCCATCAGTTCGTTGGCTTTTTTCGTCGCGGCGTACAGGCTGACCGGGCGGTCGACCGGGTCCGACTCGGAGAACGGCATCTTCGTGTTGCCGCCGTACACGCTGGAACTGCTGGCATAGACGAGGTGCTCTACGCCGTGATGCCGGCAGCCTTCCAGGATGTTGACGAAACCGACGAGGTTGCTGTTGGCATACGCATGCGGATGGGTCAGCGAGTAACGCACCCCCGCCTGGGCCGCCAGGTGCACCACCCGTTGCACACGCTCTTGGGCAAACAGCGCGGCGGTGGCCGCCGAGTCGGCGATGTCGAGCCGCTCGAAACGAAAGCCGGCATGCCGGCCGAGTTGCGCCAGGCGGTCTTCTTTCAGCTGGGGATCGTAGTAGTCGTTGAGGTTGTCGATTCCAACGACTTCGTCGCCCCGCGCCAGCAAGCGTTCGCAGGTGTGCATGCCGATGAAACCAGCCGCGCCAGTCACGAGAATCTTCATGTTCCGCGGTGCCTCATCGTGCGTGCCAGTGTATTCAAGCGCGCGCTCATCGGTTTTCGCTCGGGCCGGCGATGACCAGCGCCATCGCGCGCTCTTGGCGGATCAGCGTCAGCGCTGGCGGGCGGTCGGAGCCCGGGGCGCCGAGGCGGTCGACGCGGACGATCGCCGCCTCGCCGGGTTGCGGCCCGCGCAACGGCGCCGCCTGACCGCGGTAGAAACCGGCGCTGGGTTGGTGGAGACGCCATTGCACCAGCGGCCATCCGCGCTCGCGCGCCTCGGCCGCCAGGACACGCACCGGCCCATGCAGCGCCTCGGCCCACCACGGAACGACCTGGGCGCTCATCCACAAGCCCGCCACAGCCGCCGCGCCCAGCAGCGCAGCGACACCGCGCTCGGGCCGCAGTTGCGCCAGCAGCGCCGCGGCGCCAATGCCAAGCAACGCCAGCGCGGCGAACAGCAGCGACGGCGCGGCAGGCAGCGTCGCGGGGTCGAGCAGCAGGCGCCAGTACGCGTCGCCCCAGCGTGCCGCTGCTGCCGCGGCCAGGGCCGCCGAACTGGCACCCAAGGCCACCAGCCCTGCACTGGCCAGGAACACCGCCTTGGAACACAGCCCCGACACCGGCCCCGACACCAGCTTGCGCGCGGCCAGCAGGGCAAACGGCGTGTAGCCGTAGAGCACATAGTGCGGCAGCTTGGTGCCCGAGAGCGAGAAAAAGACGATCACGAAAGCCGCCCACGCCAGCAGAAACCGCGTCTCGCTGGCCAGGGCGCCGCTGCGCCACTTGCGCCACGCGGCCGCGCCAAGCGGTGCCAGCAGCGGCGTCCAGGGCAGCATGAGCAGCGGCAAGAACACCAGGTAGTACGCCATGCTGCCGCCGTGCCCTTCGAGCGGCCCGCGGAACCGATCGATGTTGTGGCGCATGAAAAAGCCGTTGATGAACGCGGGGCCATGCCGCCACCACGCATACGCATACCAAGGCACTGCGATCACGGTGCCCAGCGCCCAGGCCCAACGGTCGGACAGCATGCGGCCCAGCGTTCGCCAGTCGTTCTTGTTTCGGCCCGCCGCCGCCCAGACCACAAAGGCACCGATGGGCACCAGCACCGCCACCGGACCCTTGGCCAGAAGTCCGAGGCCGGCCCAGGCGAAACCACGACGCAGCACGCGCTGGGCGTGTGCCGGCACTGGGCCTTCAGGGTGCGCCGCCGAGCTCTCGCAAAAACGCCACAGGTCGAACATCGTGAGCACCAGCAGCACGTTGAGCAGCGCATCGGCGGTCGCAGCGCGACCGATGAGCAGCGGGCCCAGGCTGGTGGCCACCATGACCCCAGCCGCCATGCCGACCCTGGCGCCCCAGCGGCGTGCGGCAAAGGCCCAGGCGGCCAGGCACCAGCCCCAGGCGCACAGCGCCGACGGCAGGCGCACCGCGAATTCGTTGCTGCCGAAAGCCGCCAGGCTCGTCGCCTGCAGCCAATAGACCAGGATCGGCTTGTCGAACCGGTCGGCACCGTTGAGCGTGGTGTGGCCCCAGTCGTTCGAGGCCAGCATCTCGCGGCTGGCCTCTGCGAAGGCGCCCTCGTCGACATCGAACAGCGGCGCCGCGCCCAGCCACAACAACCACCAGAGCAGCAGCAGCGCGGCGACCACGACCATTATTTTTCGGCGGGCGCGATCGGCCCTGTCGTCGCCCGCTCCGTGCGCCAGCCCGGCCTGCTGCGGCGTGGACGTCATGCCTGGGTCGCGTCGCCGCCGCGGTGCCAGCCGGCGTCCGCTGCCGGCGCCAAAGCCTCGCGTTGGCGATAGGGTGCGGCCTGCCCGCGGTCGTAGTAGATGCGGATCAGCAGCTCTGCCACGACACCGGTCGTGATGAATTGCAGCCCGCCGATGACGAGGAAAAATCCCAGCGACAGCAGGGGCCGTGCACCGATGGCTTCGCCGTGCAACTTGAGCCAGAACAGCCACGTCAGGATCAAGCCGCCCAGCGACGATATGGCCAGGCCCACGCCACCGAAAAAGTGCCCCGGGCGGGATCCGAAGTTGAGGAAGAAGTGCATCGCCAGCAGGTCGGTGATGACGCGGAAGGTGCGCGAGAGCCCGTACTTCGACACCCCCGCGTGGCGCGCGCGGTGGTTGACCGGCTCCTCGGACATGCGCTCGGGCGAGGTCACCGTGGCCAGCCACGCCGGCATGAAGCGGTGCATCTCGCCATACAAGCGCACCTGCCGAAGCACGTCGGCGCGGAATGCCTTGAGGCTGCAGCCGAGGTCGTGGAAGGCGAGACCGGTCGAGCGGCGGATCAGCCGGTTGGCGAGCATCGACGGCAGGCGGCGCAGCCACAGGCCGTCTTGTCGGTTGACGCGCCATCCGGCGACCAGGTCGAGGTCTTCGGTCAGCAGCCGGGCCACCAGTTTCGGGATGTCGCGCGGATCGTTCTGCAGGTCGCCATCCATCGTGACGATGACGTCGCCACGCGCGGCGTCGATGCCGGCTTGCATGGCCGCCGTCTGGCGAAAGTTGCGCGTCAGCCGGATCACGCGCACATGGGGCCCCCGGCGCAGCGCGGCCCGTTCAAGCGCGGCGCCGGTCCCGTCGGTGGAGCCATCGTCGACGACGATCAGTTCCCAGGGATGGGCGTAGTGCGCGAGTGCATCGTGCACGTCGGCGAGCATCGGCTCGACGTTCGCGATCTCGTTGTACATCGGCACCAGGACCGACAACCGGTGCGCCGCGTTTTCAATCAACGCAGAGCCCACTGCCTGGGCCGATTGGGCGCCGGGCTGCGACAGACTCAGTGGGTCTGACATTCCATTCATCGAGCATCCTCCAGAGGCAGATTCGAAGCCACCGAGGCGGGGCTGATGAGCAGCCAGGCGAGGCCCGCCGCCACGACCGAGCTGGCCAGAATGAACAAGTGCACGACAAGCGCCGCGGCCAGCACTTCGCGCCACGGGTCGGCACCGGTGAGTGTGGCCGCCAGCGCGACGCCACCTTCGTAGGTTCCGAAGCCGGCAGCCGGTTGCAACGGCAGCGCCGCAGCGCCTTCGCCGCCGAGTGCGCCGCACCAGGCAGCGAAGCTGGGCATGTCCATCAGCGCATGCAGCACCGCCGCAACCGTGCCCACCTTGATCACCCAGTTGCCGACGCACCAGAGCCACGTGGCCATCTGAGTGCGCGACGACCCTTGCGCCGCCGCCGCCAGCAGCTGGTCGGCGATGCGCTGCACACGCGGCCAACGTTGCAACCGCTGCGTCGCCCCCCCCCAACGCGTGACCAGGGCCGCGCCCCAGCTGCCCGCGCGTGCGGCGGTGATCAGGAACAGGACCGTGCTCGCGGCAGCCGCCAGCACCATGAGCGGTAAGGCGATCAGGCCCTGCGACCACAGAGCGGCCACGGCTGCCAGCGAGCCCAGCCAGGCGATCACGATCATGTCCTGCAAGCGCATCCAGGCCAGGCTGCTGGCGGAATCGGCCAAAGGAATCTGCCACTGCCGGTACAGCATCAACGGGTAGCCGAGCTCGCCAGAACGCATGGGCAACACATTGACGGCGGCGTTGTGCAGCAAGGTCACCCGCAAACAATGCGCCGGATCGAGCTGGCGCCGGACGCGCCATTCGGCATGCAGTCGCGCCGCTCGAAACGCGTAGCTGACGAACATGCCGCACGCGGCCAGCAACCAACCCGCCAGGCCGAGCCGAGCCGCCCGCCCGAAGGTTTCATGCGCGTGGGGCGCGGCAAAATACACCACGGCCAGCACCGCCGCCGTGATGGCCGCGACCAGCGCAAAGCGCCATACCACGCGCACTCCGGAAGGCGACTTGAACCCGGGCCACTTGGCGAGGCGGCCCAACAGGCCCGGATGCAGCGTCCACCACCCCACCCCCGCCGCCGCGCCGAGCAGCGCGAGCGCCGCAGACAGCCAGAGCGCGGACGGGTACTCCCGACGCGCCGACCAGATCGACCACGCCACGGCCACCAGAAGCACGGCAAAGATGCACGATCCGAGCTTGCCGACCATGGCCGCGGCCAGGCGGCGAGTGGCTGCGCGCCCCCCCGCCGTGCCGGCCACCAGCACGCCGGCAGCCAGGCCAATGCCGACGCCGACAAGAATGTCGGAGGGCCAGTGCACGCCGACGACCGCGCGCGACAACGCACACAGCAAGCCAAACAGCGTCAGCAGCCAATTCGCCGCGCAACGCAGGCGCGGCCGGTGGAGGCTGGGCGGAGCAGCCCAGGCCATGGCCGCCAGCACCGCACCCATCGCCGAATGGCCGGACGGCATGGAGCGCGCCTGCAGTGCCGCGCCCACGATGTGGACCGCCTCGGGCCCCAATGCGGCCAAGGGCCGGGGCGCACCGACGAGCGTCTTGATCAGCTGCACCAGCAAGCCCCCGAAGATGACCGCGATCAGCACCGCGGCCGGGATGGCGGGCTGGCGCAGTCCGAGTGCACCGGAGATCACCACGGCCGTCGCGCCGAGACCGGCGACGGCAAACCAGGCCGCCCCGAGGCCCAGGACCGGGCTCACAGCGTTCAAGCTCAGAAACGCGGCGGTGTCCATGGGCGTGCGGTGCAGCCACACGCCACCGATGACCAACACGGCCGCCACGACGAACCCCTGCCACTGCGGGGTCAATGACCGCTTTTGCAGAGACGGGTGAGGGTCAGCCCTGGCCATGAGGCGCCTTTCGAACGGCAATGGGTGAGCCTGACGCGATGAACAGTTGCCGCTTCGGTGACAAGAAAAACGTAGCGGCGAAGGCCTTTCGGCGTCGGTCATTGGAGAAAAACAACTCGTATTCCTTGCATCAGCGATGCCTGACCCGACATCCGTGCATTCAATGAAGTCAACGGTCCAGCGCGGCCGGAACGGCGCGGCGGTGAACACACTCGGGCAAGGTTCAACGCTGCCTTGACGCGATCGCGTACTGTATAGCAGTGCTAGGAGCCTGTCGTGATGGTGCAGCACCGGTACCCGCAGCCGAACGGCGTGCCGATCTCGATGTCATCTGTCACACACCCCGGCAGGCTTGCAATGAGCCGGCTTCATGGCCGCCGCAACATGGCTTGACAGGTGTGGCGCCTCGCACAGCGAGCTCGCTGCACCTGCCATTCACATTGAAAGGAAACATCATGCAATTCAAACTCACTCCACTTTCCTCCCGTGTCTTGCTGGCCGCGGGCCTCGCGCTCGGTGCGGTTGCGGCCCAGGCCGCGGGCGGCGCCACCGTCCTGAAGAGTCAGGAGAGCCTGATCACGCCGGGCATGAGCCGGGCCGAAGTCCAGCAGGCGATTGGCCGCCCGGGACACGATGTCAAGTACGGCAACGAGCCGGGACCGACATGGACTTATGGCGTGGCCAGCGCCACGGGCGGAGTCACGCTGTTCGACGTCGACTTCGGGCAGGACGGCAAGGTCGCCGCGGTCAGCGAGCGCATGGAAGAGATCGGCCGCTGAAGCGGTTGTCCTGCTGCTGCGCCGCTCAGCGCCCGATGGTTGGTTCCATCGGGCTTTTTTTTTGCGGGTGCCGCCTGCAGCGTGGCCGGCACGATCGAGCCCGTGCCCATCGACGGGCTCGTAGCCCAGGTCGCGGGGCGTCATGTCCAAGCCGACAGCGTAGCCGAACACATGGTCGAGCGCGCTTGCAGAAGCGATGTTGGCGCCGCCTTTGCCCAAGGCCACGACCATCTCGATCTCGTGCTGCACGTCGTTCGACAAGGGCGGGTACGGAAAGTCGCCGCCGTCGGCCACGATGGCGCTGGCCGGCTTCATGAAGAAGAATGGCGGTTCGCGGTTCGGATCGTGCCCCATTTCGCGCGCGTGCTCGGCGTAGTTGCGGCCGACGCAAAAGATGCGGTTGACCGGAAAGCGCCGGCTGTCGCCGACGATCGGCAACGAGTGCACCGCAGGCGCAAGGATGGTGTAGTGGCTGGACTCGGATTCTGTGGACGACATCAAAGCGCTTTCAGAAAACGGCGTCGGGCGCGTCATGGCGCGAGTGGATCCCACGGCAGCGGCGAGCCCCATTGAAGCAGTTCGGCCGTGCGGCAGACGACCCATCCGGCTTCTGGTGGTTCGACGTTGGCGGGCGCTACCAACAAGCCGCGGTGGCAGCGCTGAAGGATCTGAGCTTCGTCGACGCCATCGCGAAAATGAATGCTGCTGCACTGCTCGGTGAGCACATGGGCCAGATCCTCGCAGAACTCGTAGCGCGCCGCGACGAACTCGCGCGCGGCCGTGAGCCGGTGGCGTGCATCGCGGTATAAGGCGATGAACGAATCGGGCACAAAAGTCTGGTTGTCGTCATCCACGTGCTGAACCCAGTGTGAGCGGGCCTTGGCCCTGGATCAAAGCATGCATTCTGATCAGAATTTGGAACCGCGGAAAGGCTGAACATGACCGATTCTTTCGACTGGGACGCAGGCTACGCCTCGCGCAGGTTGCCGGTGTTTGCGCGCAATGTGGTCTCGACATCGCAACCGCTGGCGTCGCAAGCCGGCTTGAAGATGATCTGCGACGGCGGCAATGCCGTCGATGCGGCCATCGCCACCGCTGCGGTGATGGCCGTCGTCGAGCCGTGCAGCAACGGCCTCGGCTCCGATGCCTTTTGCATCGTCTGGGACGGCACGCGTCTGCATGGGTTGAACGCCTCGGGCACGGCGCCCCAGGCCTGGACACCGCACTACATCCGCCAACGCCACGCCGACAACGGCACGCTGATGCCGATGCGCGGCTGGGACACGGTGACGGTTCCGGGGGCGGTGAGCGCATGGTCGGCATTGAGCGAGCGCTTCGGCAAACTGCCGTTTGCCGACCTGTTGGCCCCGGCAATCGAGGTGGCCGAGCGCGGCTATGCCGTGACGCCGGTGGTGCATCAAAAATGGCAGCTCGCATCGCGGGTGCACGAACTGGTCTCGCAACCCGGCTTCAACGACACCTTCCTGCCGCGCGGCCGCGCGCCGAAGGTCGGCGAGTTGTTCCGCTTTCCCTCGGCGGCACGCGGGCTGCGCGCGATCGCGGCCAGCCGGGGCGAAGACTTCTACCGCGGCGAGATGGCGCAAGCCCTGGTTCGCGCAGCGCAGGCGCAAGGCGGCGCCATGACCCTGGCGGACCTGGCGGCGTACCGGCCCGAATGGGTCACGCCGCTGGCCAAGGACTACCGCGGCTACACGCTGCACGAAATCCCTCCGAATGGCCAAGGCATCGCGGCCCAGATGGCGCTCGGCATCCTGGAACATTTCGATCTTTCGGGCATGGCGTGCGACAGCGCCGAAACCGCGCATTTGCAGATCGAGGCGATGAAACTCGCCTTCGCCGATGTCGCCATGCACGTGGCCGACCTGGCTTCGATGCGTGTCACGCCCGCAGAGTTGCTGGACGCGGACTACCTGCGCCGACGCGCAGCGCTGATCGACCTCCGGAAGGCGCAGGACTTCAAGGCAGGCAATCCGGTCCAGGGCGGCACCATCTACCTCACCGCGGCCGATGAGCGCGGGATGATGGTCAGTTTCATCCAGAGCAACTACATGGGCTTCGGATCGGGCGTGGTGGTGCCGGAGTTCGGTGTGAGCCTGCAGAACCGCGGCCACGGCTTCAGCCTCGACGCGGACAGCCCGAACGTCGTGGCGCCGGGCAAGCGGCCGCTGCACACCATCCTGCCGGCATTCTTGACGCGCCACGGCGAACCGGTGATGAGCTTCGGTGTGATGGGCGGCAACATGCAGCCGCAAGGCCATTTGCAGACGCTGGTGCGCATGCTGGATTTCAAACAGAACCCGCAGGCCGCATGCGACGCGCCGCGCTGGCGCTACAGCCACGGCCTGAGCATCAACGCCGAGTCGGCCATGGACCCGGCGATCGTCAGCGGCCTGGTCGACCGTGGACACCGCATGGACCTGCTCCAAGACAGCTATCAGGACTTCGGTGCCGGACAGTTCATCTGGCGCCTCGGCCAGCCGGATGTCGACGGGTACGCCGCCGCCAGCGATCCCCGGCGCGATGGGCTGGCAGCCGGCTGGTGAACGCCGCGAAGCGCATTTTTTCTGCTTGTCGCAACACGGTGAGAACTTCTTACGGGTCAGCCCAAGCGCTGCGGCAACACATCGTCGCCAAAGGGTCTGGTTTCAGCGCGCTTCGGGCAACGGCTTTGTCGGAACGTGATCGACGTCAGCCCCGCGAACGCGCTTGCTGAATGGCCGCGGCGGTGTTCAACGCGTGCGCCACGATCTGCGCCAGGTTCAGCGCGACAACATCCAGCGGGTAGGTGCCGGAAATGACACCGCCATAGGCGACCTCGACCCCGACAACGTCGGGTGACAGGCCCTCGACGGCCGCGACCAGCGCTTCTTCGACCGAGGCAAGGCCTTGGTCCGCATACAAGGCTTCGGCTTCGTACGTCACCCGGTAGGCGAACTCGGATGCCTCGACCGGCTCGATCTCAATCCGAACGATCATGGGACGAGCCGGGTGTTTCGCTTCACGCCACGTTGCGCGTCGGCCCGTCCGGCGGCATCACGATGCGGCGGCGCTTGATGACCGTGACGGTGGGCGCCGTGGCCGGCGCACGCTGCGGGTTCAAGGGCGCGTCGGCCACGGCTGCACGTGCGTCCACCTTGTACTGCGGGCGGGCACCGGGACGTCCGGTGCGCGACTTTGCCGAGCGCAGCGACGCCTCGATGCGGCGGCGCAACTCGACAGGGGCGGTGTAGCGCAGACCGCCGCCGGCCACTGCCTTCTTCATCTCGCGATAGTCCCGCGCGAGCGCCGCGCATTTGGCGCAGCTTGCCAGATGCGCCTCGATCTCGCGCACGTGAGAGGCGTCGAGCTCGCCGTCGATCAGCGCGTGCAGCAGGACTTCAGCATCTTCGCAGGTCATTTCGATTTCTCCTGTT
>Ga0137403_10008303_pt1 | contig 11624 bp, 7 predicted proteins | sample CZOMad2_1_16fung_FD_122057 | JGI IMG/M metagenome (GOLD analysis project Ga0137403, IMG submission 122057) | Vadose zone soil fungal communities from Angelo Coast Range Reserve, California, USA - CZOMad2_1_16fungal (Hybrid Assembly) | ecosystem: Environmental > Terrestrial > Soil > Vadose zone...
CCGAACCAATCGTTTCAAACGTGTTATTGAGCGCGTCACGATCGCGTGTGAACCTCGGCGCGTCGTATTCGCCACCGATCGCGAAGGAGACCGGCCCCGCGGGAAGGTTAAACAAGTCGCCGTTGAAGGTCAGGTAACCTATCGGCAGTTCATATTCACCGGTATTTTGCAGGTTCACATAAACTTGTCCCCTAGCCGCCCTGGTGTTGTGAGAAGTGATATTTAAGAAGGGATCAAACGCCGTGGCCGGATCGGTATCCAACAACGCCTGCCGCAGCCCGGGCTGGCTGACCTCACCAATCGATATATTTTTGCCCTCGTTGCGAGAGTAACGGAAACCGGCTTCCCAGTTCCAGGTCTTGAAGTAGTCGGCAATCCATCCCATTTCGCCGCGCATGCCGACATCGAACAGCTGATCGTAATAGGTGAACTTTTCACTTCTCGGCCCGGTGTCGTTAACCGACCGAAACCTAACCCCGGTAAACACAGGGAGACCAGATCCGTCAGGAAAGAAGTTTGGAATAGTCGCATTTGCGACCGTGAACGGATTAAACGCGTTGACGATTGGCACACTGATGCCGAACGGACTGAATCCGACGTTGGTACCTGGGATGTGGAACGGATCAGGCTCAAATGGCACTGCTGCCAGCGACGCATCGAAAAACGATCGCGAAACCTTGAAATCCCCAAACACCGTGAGGTATTTGTCGCACAGATCGCGCGTGAAGGACCCATAGTACACTTGACGATCTGCCGGCGGCAGCGCCGGCGTGAAAGCCGCAAAGTTAAATTCAAGATAAGTCCCATCCAGCGTGTTCGGGTCACCAAAGAACCCAATGTTGAACTGCGCTGGGTCCTTATAGAACGGAGAAGTCGCGGGACCCGTCGAAGAATGCGGACGCGGCGTGTTCACACCAGGCTGCGGACGCCCGCCACGACCAAAAAACATTCCAGGCCTCAAGGCGAAATCTCCAACGTGGCCCGGAACGTTCAAGCTACGTGAATCGAATCCTCCAAACGGGATGAAATTGCCGTCAGAAGAAAGGTTACGGTCACGGCTGAAGATTCCACCGGTGCGCTGCCAGAAATCGGCAATGACCACGATATCGGTTTTGTCATCGCCGGTACCGGCTTTGATCCAAGCCTCCCATTCACCCATCTCATTGGATGCTCCCAGGTTTGAGTTTCCGTAGGTACCACCGATTTCCAAGCCACGGAATTTGTGGATCAGGAAGAAGTTAACCACGCCGGCAATCGCGTCGGAACCATATACCGCCGACGCGCCATCCTTGAGGATATCAACGTGGTCGATCATGGAAAACGGAATCAGGTTAATGTCCGGACCGCCGGTAAACCCGGAGACGGCTAACGACCCATAGGCGACCCGCTTGCCGTCAATGAGAACCAAAGTCTCTTTGGGCAAGAGGCCGCGCAAGTTGAACTGGACGGTGCCATCACCGCCGTCGCCGATGTTCAGGTTGACTGTGCCGCCAGCTTGTTGCGGGATGTAGGTCTGCAGGTCGGTGGCGTTGCGGATGCCGAGTTTCTCAATGTCTTGCGGCCGATACGTGTCCACCGGGTTCGGGCCGGTCTCTTCCGCCGTGGGAATGTTTGAACCGGTCACGACGACGCGTTCGACCTCAGCCGTGGACGGCGCAGCCGCACTTGGCTCCGCAGGCACGGCCGGAGCCGGCAACTGCGCGAATGCGTTGGACGCAAGAATGAATGGAAATCCGACGCCCGCCATCAAAGCGAGACGAACGAATCTAAACGTTTTTATTGCGGTTTGTGTCATTAGTTTCTCCATTGGTTGGTTAGGTTTGCAAAATTGAATGACTGTTCACGGTCGCTTCTACGGTCCGTCAATTTTTTGCTGCAAAACTGCGCAAGTCTGCGCCACGCATTGCAAAAGCTGAATGATCGAAATATATCCGCACTCTCTGCACTTCTACCGCAACGCACGGTCATCTTCGTCATCTTGGAGTTCCCCTTGAGCGATCGTCAACAAAATTCCTCACAGGAACATCAGTGTGCGTAGAGGGCCAGTTATGAAGTTGAAGCAGCGACTGTTTGCTTTTCAGTGCTCGGGCTCCATTACACTTTCGCCACGAATTTTTTGGTCAGCCTTTTTGACGAAAAACCTTCCAGACGAGAAATCGATCCCACGAACTTCCTCCAGCGCTCATCGCGACCCCCACCCCCCCGGGTGTCGCCTTGATTGCTCACAGGAATGTATCGAAGCGGGGCAGGGATGATCGAGCGCAAACGTGCTAACGGCCAAATCCAGCGCGCAACGGAGTTTGACTCCGTGGCTGTCTGCGATCAGCCGTCACGTAACAAACACTCTTAATATTCAACCCCTGCGCGGTCCTTCCGGATTAATCAATGCCGTGTTGCCGTATGCTGGGCACAAATCAACTGTTTCAAAGTCACCTGAGGTCTACCAGTGCTCGGATGGTGCTGCCAATTCGGCGACCGATAAAGGATTGTACGGAGTCGCGGACGGACTGAGCAAACGAAGATTTTTAGTTAGCGAGAGTTGGTCACTGAGGGAAAATATCAGACGGTGCCGAGGGATATTTGGCTTTCAGCTTTTTGAAATACTTTGGATAATCGGTTCCTTCCTCAGCGGGCATCCACTCCAGTAGCGTCCATTTGTTCGCCGTTTGTTGCAGAAGTCCGGATTGCGACTCGTAGTGTTGCCGCCCGTCTGCTGATTGAGGGCTTACTTGTATCCAAGCCCACCCGTTATGGACCTTCAGGTACGGAACAACCAGCACCAAGTTTTTTCGCCCTTGACGAGCTAGTGCATGATGAACTGCCTGGAGGATGGCATTTCTCTCAGCGCTACCATCGGGCGGAGTGTGTGCCGTGTTTACAGAGGCGCAACTGGCCAAAACCAGTGAGGCAACGAGCAATGCGGTTGCGATGTAGTGCTTCATGGCATTTCTTAATCCCAAATTTCGAGGGCGCAGTCAATCCTTTAGAGCGGAGCGGACCGACCGTAATTCTCCTGTTGCTACAAAAACTCAGCGGGCTACGAGCATCAAAAACTCCGGGTTATCCGCCAAGTCGTTGATGAAAGGCTTGCCGTGTGGTCGGCCGTCGATCCCTCCGTAACGAAGAATTTTACTTGAATTGCGACTAGCAACGTAGAGGAAACCATCGTCGCCAAATGCCATTCCTGCCGGGCCATTAAGGCCGGCGGACTTTGGCTCGACAAAGACGCTGGTGGAGCCCTGCCGAAGATCATGTCGCAGAATCGAATCCTTCCCACCGCTTCCAATGAGAAGATAACGACCGTCTGGACTGAGCAACAAATGGATCGGCCTATCGAGCTGATCGCTTTGCTGACTAAGGTTTCGCAAATGACGACCGGTCCGAGCCTCGTAAATTCGTACGCAATCGGCAGCGCGATCGGCGACAAACATCTCGTTATTTGGCGCAAAAATCACTGCTCTGACTTCCAGCAGACCGTTCGATACAAGCTTCGCCGATGGAACGAAAGTTCCGGGCGGAAAATCCGCTTTTTCCAGATGCAGGCTCTCAGGAAGAGGCATCGGCGTCCCTGTTTTACCTGTTTTGCTCCCAGGACCGTGATATCTCGCGATGAGACTCGTGTTTTGACTCGAAACGTAGAGGTCGCCCTCAGAATCAAATGCCAGGTTAAACGGATGATCGATGCCGGGATTCATCTCGGCGTGGCGCTTTACGAAGACCTGAGCAAAGTCGTGTTGTCCATCATGATTGAGCTTGCCGTTGAACTTTAGGATTTGGCTGTATTCGAAATACGCATTGACGACATACAGATTCTGATCCGGGCCAAATACGAATCCACGAAGCTCACGAAGTTTGATGCCCGGAGGAAGACTCTTCTTATTTAAAGCCTTGCGCAATCTCTCCCCGTCAGTCGAATAAACGTGAATATTGTTTAACGCGCTTTCCTCTTCGCCGCCGTGAAAACTGATGTACCATTCCTTCGGCATAATCTGTAATCTGTCCGCCGGAATCTGCCGCTGCGCAGGCCTGCTCTCAAATTTTGATATTTTTGGCTGGTCGTCGAGACGTTTTTGTAAGATTAATTGTCTGATCCGGCAGGTGGAGGATTGAACCATGAATGAAGGAGATGAATCGCTTCCCTTGGGAAATCCACTTGTGCTCGAACACTCGACGCCGACCGGGGCCACGGAAATCGCCCAGCGGCTTGTCGCATTTCCGTTCACGCCTCCCGATGTAAAGCTTAAAGAAAAAGAGCCTCTCTCAAGCTCGAACGACTGGTTCACGAAGCATGATAAGAATAAGATTGACGAGCTTGGCAGTCTCGATTTTTACGCCTCAAGCGGCCCACAAAGCGTGGGTGTTGTTCCAAAACTTCATAACACTTCAGCCGGAATCGAAATCTATCAGCTTCCTCCGACGCTGACCAAAGAGACATTCGAAAAAACGGAAGGCCCGTACCGCTCCGGCGTTACGAAAAAGTACAGTAACAAGAGGTCGGGCGAAAAAATTGCGAAGTTCAAGGCGGGTACTATGGCTCAGTCCGGGCTCGCCTGTTTTCACATGTCTCGTCTTCTCGGTCACTTGGTCGAGGTGCCGTCCGCAACGTATCGGACTATGGATCTCCAGGAATTCCAAAAGGTCGGAGACCAAGCCCGAACGACCGGCCATCCCAGTTGCACTGAGGCCTGGGCCGAACTGCGAGCTATGGCAAATTCAGGCAGCTCAAAACTGATTCTGCCTGATGGAAAAACGGTCTATGGGTCGTTGGCCCAGAACCCTCGGGGAGAGGATAGCAGCCCCGAAGACTACTGGACCGTTGGTGCAATCAGAGGGCACAGTTTTTACAAGGTCCTCTCTTCAAAGGCGCCAGTAGCAAACATTCTAAACTTAAACGACCCGAAGTGCCTTCAAGATCTGGCGCTCGCGCAAGACATGATCCGAGGAGTGATCCTCGATTCAATTTTTCGTCAGGTCGATCGCCTAGGCAACATCAGCGTCGACCAGTTGCAGCATTACGTGGACCGCGACGGTAAAGTAAAATGGGACGATAAACTAAGTGATAAGGACAAAGCCGACGCCGTCAGCCCCATTTTTGCGTTAAAGCGAATCATGTACAAGGACAACGACGATGGAATGATGTGGGGAATGAATTCCATCTCTGTTACTCCGATTCTCAACGAAGCCCACCACGTCGATAAAACAATCTACAATCGGTTGCAATGGTTGGCAGGTCTAATGCAGGACAGTGAGCCGGGGTCGGACGCGAAGATAAAGGATTACTTTGTTAACGTTGTCCATGTTTCAGGCGATAACTACGACAAATTGAAAGCGAGTTTCCTTAAGCAGGCGTCCTCACTGAAGAGTCGAGTCGACGCCAAGGATATTCTGATCGACTTGGATTTTGAGGGAACGATGAAGCAGCTCTACGCGAAGGAGGTAGAAGCTGCTCAGGCCTCGACGTCCACCGGTACAGAACCTGGTGCGACGCCGCCAACTTCAGGCAACGTGCCGCCGACTCCTACACCGGCACCAAGTCCAACCGTTCCTCCGACGCCGCAAGAGTCCGATCTGAACACACCTCGTGCACGGGAAATCACTGAACACACGGCTCCAAACGGAACGGTCGAGCTGGCGACTCGACCATCGACTTTTCCGGGGCACCCGGAAATCTACAGTCAAAAGGACATCGAAAAGGAAAAGGAACTTGCCGCGATAGATTTTTATAACGGCAAAACGAAGGACGACTTAGATATTGTTTTAATTCCGAAGACCTACAGCACTTCACCAGGACTAAATGTTCATGCAATCAAGTTACCCGCTGGGGCGAGCCGTCTCAGTTATGCCTCCGCGCATACAGGAAAGAGCGATTCGGGCCAGGGGAAGATGATAGCGAAATACAAACAGTCGATTCCGACCCATTTCACGTATAGCCCCTCCATTCTCGGTTATTACCATTTATCGCGGTTCCTTGATGCGGGCCATGTCGAGCCTGCCATCGTCCGAACGATGGATGTGGCGTCTCACAAGCCGCTGGCTGATTTGGGCAAGGCAAAAGCAACTGGATCGAACAACCGAACACAGTGGACGGAACTGAGAGCTTTGGATGACGCCCACAGCAATCCCTCACTCTACACGAAGGATGGGAAGCAGCTTTACGGCGCCTTGCAAGCGAACCCTACTGGAGAACTAAGTTATCCTCATTTGAGCGATCTCGGGGGCACGGCTGCCTTTGCAGCTTCATCCGAGTTTGCAAAAGTAACCAGCTCAAGCCCGCTTAAACTAAACTACAAAGACGCCGCTGGTAAGCTCGATCAGGCCGCTGTTCAGCAAATCGTACAGATAAGGGATCTCTCCGATATGGTGTTGATGGACTATATCATGAGCCAGGCTGATCGGTTCAGTGGCAACATGCATTCGGAAAAGGTGTACCTGTGGATCGAAAACGGCGTTCTGAAAAGCGATAGCAAAAAAAGCGACCCCGCAAAAGCTGCCGAACAGTTGAAGCAGATCCCTGCCGACGCAGTTCTGGTCAATCGGATGATCATGAAAGATAACGATGCCGGACTGATCAGCGGCAATTCGGCCAAAACTTCCCATTTCCTCGAAAAAATCAGCCACATGGATTCCAAGACTTATGACCGGCTTCTCGATCTGCAGAAAGAGCTGCAAAAGCCGGAAGTTGTTCAGTGGTATCAGAGCGAGCTTCTCTTTACGTCCGCTGACTTCAACACAATGAAGAATAACGTGGACCAAGCCGTGGCCATTCTAAGTGGCCGCAAAGGCAACGGGCTTTTTCTGGATGCGAATGTGAGCGAGGCTATCGGTGCAGCAGACAATCAGGCCCAGGGGACCGAAACCACGCCCGGCTCTGGCAATGTCGCCAGCACTGGCTCGGCAGTAATTACCGGCTCTGTCGGTCGCTGGGAAAAAAGCGCGCGCAATCTTCCAGCGGACGTAGAGACAGTCCAACGCCTCCTGCAAACAGCAGCACAAAAATTACAAGCACCTGAACTTGATCCGAAGGGCGTCGATGGAAAAATTGCGCAGCCGCCCGGGAAGTCGAACACGGTTGCTGCCATCGAAGCTTTTCAGAGCCGTTCCAATATTTCAATTGATGGACTAATTGAACCCGGCAGTAAGGCGTGGCAGGCACTCCTGCGGGCTACGGACAATCAGGCCCAGGAGACCGAAACCACGCCCGGCTCTGGCAATGTCGTCAGCACTCCCTCGGCAGTAATTACCGGCTCTGTCGGTCGCTGGGAAAAAGGCGCGGGCAATCTTCCAGCAGATGTAGAGACAGTCCAACGCCTCTTGCAAACAGCAGCACAAAAATTACAAGCTCTTCAACTTGATCCCATGGGCGTCGATGGAAAGATTGGACGGCCGCCGCGGACTTCGAATACCGTGAATGCGATCGAAGCGTTTCAAAGCCGTTCCAATATTTCGATTGACGGACTGATTGAACCCGGCAGTCAGACGTGGCGAGCACTCCTGCAAGCTGCCGGCGGTAGTTAACGAGAATGCTATTCATTTGTTAACATGAGCTCAAATCTCTCCGCATCAGTCGGGCGTTGGGAACGTCGGGCGCGCAATCGCCCAGCCGATGTAGAAGTAGTGCAACGCCTTTTGGAAACGGCTGCAGAGGTTTTAAAAGCCCGCCAACTCGATCCGAAAGGAGTTGATGGAAAAATCGCACATCCGCCTGCGACTTCGAACACAGTTGCGGCAATCGAAGCGTTTCAAGGCCGTTATACCAGTTCGGTGGATGGCCTGATTAAGCCGGACAGCCAGACCTGGCATGCACTCTTGGACGCGATAGGCCACACACCGGAAGTCCACCAACCGCCGAGTCAGCCGGAGGTTTCCGGCAACGCCGGAGAATGCTTCTTCCCCTTTCCTTCCTTGCCCGTGTCAGACTGGACTCATTCGCCGCGTGCCTTTGGTTCTAACCGAAACAACGGCCGCCGCGCCCATGCTGGTTGCGACTTGTATTTTGAGAAAGGCACCTGGATTTACGCGATCGCCGACGGCACCGTCACACGCGGACCGTACCCGTTTTATTGCGAAACCTTTGCTTTGGAGGTCGATCACGGCGAGTTCCTCGCGCGTTACGGAGAGATCCAGAAAACAACAACTGTGAAGGAAGGCGACAGGGTCCACGCAGGAAAGCAGATCGCAAAGGTCGGACACCTGATTGGCATTCGAGTCCCGAGCGATATGTTGCACCTGGAGTTGTACGACAAGACTGCATCGGGACCGCTAACAATCACCGATGCAAACAGATCAAAGAAAAGATCGGATGGGATTCCGTTTATGCGCCGGATGGATGTGCTCGATCCTACTTCCCGATTGAATCAGTGGCAGGTTCGCTTCCCGAAAGCTCAGCAGTGAGGCATTAGTCCCATTGCTTCCGTGGCTTCGTCCACGTTCCGCTCACGACCACTTGTGTGTCATCCACAATTGAGTTGTCTTGAATAAGTCGCGCCACATCTACCGACTCAATGCGTACACAGCCGTGGGAAGCTGCGTACTCGGGCACACTTGGGAAATAATGAAGCGCAATGCCTCGGCGTTGTACAAACCACGTAACGTACGTAGCGCGAGGTTCGCTGTTAAGTCTTCGTTGGAAGCCTTGCACTGGATGCGTTCCTTTCGGAGTACATTTGGACCCCGACCGCCGACTTGTGGCATCATCATCGCAATTGAGACCTTTTAATCCTGCACCAGGTGACGTCCTGAACGGCCCTGTCTCCTGACTATCAGCCTTCGGCCCCGTCCAGGTAAGAGTGAGCGAATGATCAGGATCGTCCAGGCTCACCGAAATTTGCTGTATGTATGTCTGCGGAAAATCATCATTCCAGAATGGTTGGGACGAGTCCGCAGCTTGCAGGAGTGCCTGCCACGTCTGACCGCCGGGTTCAATTAGTCCATCAATCGAAATATTGGAACGGCTCTGAAAAGCTTCGATCGCATTCACGGTATTCGAATTCCGAGGCGGCCGCGCAATTTTTCCATCAATGCCCTTGGGATCAAGTTGAGGAGCTTGTAATTTTTGTGCTGCTGTTTGCAAGAGGCGTTGCACTGTCTCTACGTCCGCTGGAAGATTGCCCGCGCCTTTTTCCCACCGACCAACAGAGCCACTAATTACTGCCGAGGGAGTGCCCCGAGTCCGTGGCTGAGATTTCAGCGCTCTTTCTCGCGAGACCCCAAAAACAGGTTTCCCTGCATCCAATGCCTCCAACTTCCTGGCTCGCGCCAAGCGTTGCTTCAGAGTCAGTTTCGGCTTCGCTGATTTCTTTCGTTTTGATTTTCGCGATCGCATTGAGCGTGCGCCGCGACTTTTCGACTGCCGTTTCTTCTTTGCCATATAACGTACGAGGCGGGACGCTCAGTTGTAGAAACAAGCCACACCGCTGGCAAGGTATTTTTTACTGTGGCAACTGACGAAGACCTCCGGAAAACATGGTTAGGCGGCGCCGATAGGTTGTGTTCGCGGGTGCAGTCGCACTCTATTCCGTTGGCTCTTAACCACGGCCGTAAGGGTGTATAAACTGCCTCTTACCCCGCCGTGTGCGCGGCTCATCGTGCGGTCGCGTCCATCGACGTCATCCGCCGCAGTTCAAATTCGCGGTAGCGATCCTGATAACTGCGGAGACGAAACGGGAAGATCACCACCATCAACACGCCGAGCAACAGGAGCGCATACCACACTCCGTACGGCTGTCGCAGCGCGACGGCGGCAAGTCCGCCCAGCGCGAATGCCACGCCGACGCCGATGAGCACGCGGACGGCATTCACGACGAAGCGTTGCGCCTTGCCCCGCGCCGCGAGCCACTCGATTAGCGCGCCAAGGCAACCGATGAGGGCGCCGCCGACACCGCCGACGATACCGGCCGTTTGATATGACCACCCACTGCCGATCTGCGTCGCGGCGCCGTCAAAGCTCGTGCTCTGGACGAGCTTGAGATTCCGCAGGAAGACGCCGCCTTTGCCAGGAAGCTGGACGTTTAACATTAGCTTGCTTGGCCGCGAACTCGCGCCCTTCGCGTTGAACGGGAGCGTGAACGCACGCCAGTCGGAAGTGCCCGTGAGTTTCGCCATCGGCCCGGCTGCACCGAGCGTCCGGGAAAAATACGCCGCCGTTTCGCCGAAGTGGCTCCACATTTCTAGGAAGCCGTCACCCTCCACGTTGTCGTAGCGCACTTCGCCGGTGACGGCGTAGAAATCGGTGGTGATTTTCGGCTGCACGATGGTCAGGACGGTCGCGCTCATCGCGCCTGGCCCGCGATTTTCGACTTTGAGCGCATTGTCCGGGGCGCCGGTAAGCGTGCCAACGGTGAGCTTGCCGGCGTCGGCGAGTTCCTTCCACGAGAAGGTGGAGATCACCTGCTCGTCGGCGCGTGCGGCGGCGGTGAAGATGATTGCAGTGAGGAGAAGGATCGTTTTCATGGTTGGGGTTCTATTCTTGTCGGTAATGTTTGAGAAGCTGGCGAAAGGTGGACGCATCGAAACGGCCTTCGGCGTAGAGCCCGCGGAGCAGCCGCTCGTAGTCGTCGCTGGTGTCGTTCTTGTCGAAGACCTTGACCTTCTCGATGAGCCGGTCCAGACGCAGACGGACGGTCGGGTAGGTGACGCCGTAGGCAACAGCGAGTTCCTTGAGTGAGCCTGACGTGAGGATGAATCGTTTCACGAAGGCGCGGTCTTCATCGCTGAGGAGTTCGATCCAACGCTCGGGTGCAGATTGCGACATTGATAAAATGAAAGCACATTTTCGTTTTATTGACAATAACAAAATGAAAACGCACTTTTGTTTTATTGAATCTGCAAAATGTTGCCGTGCGCGGCTGCCGTTGCAATCTACTGGTCAAGCATTTTTCCATGCCGGGCCACTCGCTCATTTCGTTTTCACGCGTTGGACGGATGGATTAACGCAGCCCTGTCGCACGGATCGCTTCCGATCATTTCCTGCTTGTGGCTGAACTCGTGCGTACCTTTTCTTGCTTAGCACGCTAACTCGATCAAGTCACTGATCGCCATGATTCAAAGTCACTCGCGATGCATCGCGGGCGCTCCGCGGTAACTGAAAAACGGACTAATGCTCGGTCAGTTCCTCGGCGTCAGGCCTCTTGAAATCGCTGAGTCCGCGCCGGCAGTCTGGCCGAGCGAATGGTTCGCGCCAGTAATCAGTTACCCGCACGACTTGCCCGTCCTTCAGCTCACCCATGGAAACGTTTCAATACACCCGCTTTTTTAGACCGAGCTTGTGCATATCTTCTCTTGGACACGCGGCGTCGGACTATGGCGATGATAAGGGCAGATTGTTTATGAGCGGCTTCTTCCAAGAGTTGCAACGGCGGAAAGTTTATCGCGTCGCGGCCGCTTATATCATCGCTGCGGGATTCATCATTCAAATTGGTTCGGCGGTTTTTCCGGCATGGGAATTGCCGAACTGGACGCTGCGTCTTGTCATCGTGCTTTTGCTGGTCGGTTTTCCGGTCGCGCTCATCCTCGCCTGGGCTTACGACGTGACGCCGCAAGGAATTCAAGCCACCCCAAAGGTTCCTGGGAGGCATCGCCGCCGCAATATTATTCTCCTAGTCGCCGCCGGCGCGATAATTTCTACC
>Ga0137403_10008306_pt1 | contig 11622 bp, 7 predicted proteins | sample CZOMad2_1_16fung_FD_122057 | JGI IMG/M metagenome (GOLD analysis project Ga0137403, IMG submission 122057) | Vadose zone soil fungal communities from Angelo Coast Range Reserve, California, USA - CZOMad2_1_16fungal (Hybrid Assembly) | ecosystem: Environmental > Terrestrial > Soil > Vadose zone...
CTGCGGCGCGGCGTATAACCGCTGGCAGGGCAAGTGCGAATCCTGCGGCGAGTGGAACACGCTGGCCGAGGAAGACATCACCGGCTCGACCTCGATGCCGGTCTCGATCCGCAGCAAGCGCAAGGGCCGGCTGTTCGCGCTGGAAACCCTCACCGGCAAGAGCGTTGAGGCCCCGCGCCTGCCCTCCGGGATGGCTGAGCTCGATCGCGTCACCGGCGGCGGTTTTGTCCGCGGCTCGGTGCTCTTGGTCGGCGGCGATCCCGGCATCGGCAAATCGACGCTGCTGACGCAGGCCACCTCCCTGATGGCGCGGGCCGGCCATCGGGCGGTTTACATATCAGGCGAGGAAGCGGTGGCGCAGGTGCGGCTGCGCGCCGAGCGGCTGGGCCTTGCCGACGCACCGGTGCAGCTCGCCGCGGAAACTTCGGTCGAGGACATCGTCTCCACGCTGTCGGAAGGACCGGTGCCGCGCCTGATCGTGATCGATTCGATCCAGACCATGTGGACCGACACGGTGGAATCCGCGCCGGGCACGGTGACACAGGTGCGTGCCTCCGCGCAGGCGCTGATCCGGTTCGCGAAGAAGTCCGGCGCCACGATCATCCTGGTCGGCCATGTCACAAAAGACGGCCAGATCGCGGGGCCGCGCGTGGTCGAGCACATGGTGGATGCTGTGCTGTCGTTCGAAGGCGAAGGCTCGCAGCAATTTCGGATTCTGCGCGCGGTCAAGAATCGCTTCGGTCCCACCGACGAGATCGGCGTGTTCGAGATGACGGGCCTGGGCCTGCGCGAAGTCTCCAATCCGTCCGAGCTGTTTTTGTCCGAGCGCGATCTCGGCAGTCCGGGCACGGCGGTGTTCGCAGGTATCGAAGGCACCCGCCCGGTGCTGGTGGAATTGCAGGCGCTGGTGGCGCCGACCACGCTCGGCACCCCGCGCCGCGCGGTGGTGGGCTGGGATCCGAGCCGGCTTTCGATGGTGCTGGCGGTGCTGGAAGCCCACTGCGGCGTCAAGCTGTCCGGTTATGACGTCTATTTGAACGTGGCGGGCGGCCTGCGGATCCAGGAGCCCGCGGCCGATCTCGCCGCTGCCGCTGCCCTGGTGTCGTCGCTGGTCAATGCGCCGCTGCCGACCGATGCGGTGTATTTCGGCGAGATTTCGCTGTCGGGCGCGGTCCGGCCGGTGGCGCAAACCTCGGCCCGCCTCAAGGAAGCGGCAAAACTCGGATTCGGCCGCGCCGTGCTGCCCGAATCGGCGCGCGGTGACGTCGGCGGCGATGCAGGTCTCGTCCTCAATACCGTGGGCGGATTAACCAGCCTGGTCGCGGATATCGCTGCGCGCGGCACTCCCAGAGGAAACCGGCCGGAAAACAAGGACAGCGCGGCGGTGGAGAAAAATGCCACACCTGCGAGATTCCGGCGTCAGGAGGGCTAGCCGGGCGTGACCTTGCCCGCCCTCGCCGCTATACAACCCGCGCGCAAGGCGGAGATGACACACGGTTCCCGATCTTGCGGGACATGCCATATCACCGTCACTTAGGACGGCACCGACACGCCGATTCGCGGTTTTGGGCTTACGAGCGGACCTGACTAGCCGATGCCGATAACGATACTCGATCTCGTCCTGCTCGCCGTGATGCTGATTTCCGGCTTGCTCGCGATGGTGCGCGGCTTCATGCGCGAGATCCTGTCGATCGCGGCCTGGGGTGCTGCGGCGGTGGTCACGCTTTACGCGTTTTCGAAGCTGCTGCCGACCGCCAAGACCTATTTCAACAACGACACCGTCGCCGCGGTGGTGGTGGTCGCCGGCGTGTTCGTCGGCACCCTGATCGTGGTTTCCATCGTTACCGTGCGGATTTCCGACATGATCCTGGATTCCCGGATCGGGGCGCTCGACCGCACCCTCGGATTCCTGTTCGGACTGGCGCGCGGCCTGCTGATCGTGGTGGTCGCGTTCCTGTTCTTCAGCTGGCTGGTTCCGGACAAGCAACGGCCCGATTGGGTGACCGGGGCGAAGTCCCGGGTGGTGCTGCAGGGAACTGGGGATTGGCTGATGTCGCTCTTGCCGGATGACCCCGAGAACACCATCTTGAAGAGATTCAAGAAGAATAAACCAGATGATGAACAAACTGACGCCGAACCGGCGACGCCGGCCACCGGTGATGGCTATACCAAGCCGGCCCGGGACAGCCTCAAAAAGCTGATAGAGAAACCCGCGGCACGTTGATATCAGGCCAAAAGAGAGGCGCGATGGACGAGACACAGAGCCCTTCCGATGAAGCCGCAGAAAGCGACCTGAATCTCGGCGACCTGAACCTCGATCCAACCAATCTGAACCTGCGAGATTCCGACTTCCAAGATTCCGGCTTCCAAGATTCCGGCTTGCAAGATTCCGGCTTGCAAGATTCCGATTTGGAAGGCGACACGCTGCGCGAGGAATGCGGCGTGTTCGGCATCTTCGGCCACCCCGATGCCGCCGCGATCACCGCACTCGGATTGCACGCTCTGCAGCATCGCGGCCAGGAGGCCGCGGGCATCGTTTCCTTCGAACGAGGCCGATTTCACTCCGAGAGGCGGCTCGGCCTCGTCGGCGACACCTTCTCCCGCCGCGAGGTGATCGACCGGCTGCCGGGCACCTCGGCGATCGGCCACGTCCGCTACTCCACCACCGGCGAGACCATCCTGCGCAACGTCCAGCCGCTGTTCGCCGAACTCAATGCCGGCGGATTCGCGGTCGGCCATAACGGCAATCTCACCAACGGGCTGACCTTGCGCCGCGAACTGGTGCGCAACGGCGCCATGATGCAATCCACCACCGACACCGAGGTCATCCTGCACCTGGTGGCGCAGTCCAAGCGCAACCGCTTCATCGACCGCTTCATCGAGGCCCTGCGCGCGATCGAGGGCGCCTACTCGCTGGTGTCGCTGACCAACAAGAAGCTGATCGGCGCGCGCGATCCGCTCGGCATTCGCCCGCTGGTGCTGGGCGAACTCGACGGCTGCCCGATCCTGGCGTCGGAGACCTGCGCGCTCGACATCATCGGCGCGAAATATGTCCGCGACGTCGAGCCCGGCGAAGTCATCGTGTTCGACGAGCAGGGCGCGCAAAGCCATAAACCGTTTCCGCCAAAGCCGCCGCGGCCCTGCATCTTCGAGTACATTTACTTTTCGCGGCCGGATTCCATCGTCGGCGGGCGGTCCGTGTATGAAGTCCGCAAGGCGTTTGGCGCGCAGCTCGCGCGTGAAAGCCATGTCGAGGTCGATGTCGTGGTGCCGGTGCCGGATTCCGGCGTGCCTGCCGCCGTCGGCTACAGTCAGCATTCCGGCGTGCCGTTCGAGCTTGGCATCATCCGCAACCATTATGTCGGCCGCACCTTCATTCAGCCGACCCAGAGCGTGCGCGAACTCGGGGTGCGCATGAAGCATAATGCCAACCGCGCCGCGATCGAAGGCAAGCGCATCATCCTGATTGACGATTCGCTGGTGCGCGGCACCACCTCGAAAAAGATCGTCCGCATGATGCGCGATGCCGGCGCCAGGGAAGTCCACTTCCGCCTCGCCTCGCCGCCGATCATTCATCCCGATTACTACGGCATCGATCTGCCCGACCGTGGCGGATTGCTGGCGGCGACGCATAACCTCGAAGAGATGCGCGACATCATCGGCGCCGATTCGCTGGCGTTCCTGTCGATCGACGGCATGTATCGCGCCATGGGCGAGCCCGGCCGCGATCCCCTGAATCCGAAATTCGCGGACCATTGCTTCACCGGCGTCTATCCCACGCACCTCACCGATCACACCCAGCACGAGCCGCAGCCGCGGCAATTGTCGCTGCTGGCGGAGGCGAGCTGAGGCCAAGCGTTCTATTCCTAATTCGTCATGGCCGGGCTTGTCCCGGCCATCCACGTCTGTAAAACCCGCAGCGCAAGCAAGACGTGGATGCCCGGCATCGCAGACAAGTTTACGCAGTCTGCGCAAAGCAGACTGCTATGGCCGGGCATGACGGAGAAGTCTACTTCGATGACAACACCCCTCGCCTCCCGTATCGCTCTCGTCACCGGCGCCTCGCGCGGCATCGGCTATGCCACCGCGCGCGCGCTGGCCAAAGCCGGCGCGCACGTCGTTGCCGTGGCGCGAACCCAAGGCGGCCTCGAAGAACTCGACGACGAAATCCGCAAGGGTGGCGGAGCTGCGACCCTGGTGCCGCTCAATCTGACCGACTTCGACGGCATCGCACGGCTTGGTGCTGCGCTGCATGAGCGCCACGGCAAGCTCGACATTCTCGTCGGCAATGCCGGCGTCGCCGGCCCCTCCTCGCCGCTCGGGCATATCGAACTGAAATCGTGGAGCGACGTGATGGCGATCAACGTGTCAGCGAATTTTCAGTTGATCCGCTGCATGGAACCGTTGCTGAAAAAGTCCGACGCCGGCCGCGCGGTGTTCGTCACCTCGGGGGCCGCAAGCAAGGCCAGCGCCTATCTCGGTCCGTATGCAGCCTCGAAAGCCGCGCTTGAAACGCTGGTGCGGGTGTGGGCCCGGGAAACCGCGGCGACGGCTGTGCGCGTCAACCTGTTCGATCCCGGCCCGATCCGGACGCGCATGCGCGCCACCGTGTTCCCCGGCGAAGACCCGTTGACGCTAGACACCCCGGACCAGGCCGCCGAATTCATCGTGCCGATGTGCGCGCCTGACTGGACCGAAACCGGCAAGTTCTATGATTACAAGACGCGCACGCTGATGAGTTTTCGCGGACCGGCGTAGCGTCACGATGGGCACTGCGTTTTCCGAATATTCAGATGTCATCCCCGCGAAAGCGGAGAACCAGTAAACACCGATGCCAGAGATTACTGGATCACCCGCCGGAGCCTGTCATCGGGCGGCCATTCGGCCGACCCGTTGGCGGGCGATGACCGCTATTTGTGGAGCCGTCGCTGCGCCCGCCAGCACATGCCCGCCCCCCGAATTGACTCCCGAACCTCGCCGCTATTCACTGCTCGCCAAGCGGGAAAACCGCAGCAAAGAATGCGGGAGGATGCCATGACGCCAATGCGCCATCGCCGTTATCAGAACCATGCCGTCGCACGTCTTTCCAGGAACATTGCCGTCTGCATCGCCGCCGCTGTGCTGATCGGCGCGCCGGCGCTTCCGCGCGCCGCGCAGGCCGGTGAGATTCCGACCTTCGCGGTCGATGCGGCCTGGCCGAAGCCGTTGCCGAACAACTGGATCCTCGGTCAGGTCGGCGGCATCACGGTGGACTCGCAAGGACACATCTGGGTTATCCACCGGCCACGCTCGCTGACCGACGACGAGAAGGGCGCGACGCTGACGCCGCCGCGCTCGAAATGCTGCGTCTCGGCGCCGCCGGTGCTGGAATTCGACACCGACGGCAATCTGCTGCGCTCGTGGGGCGGCCCCGGCGAAGGCTATGAATGGGTCGGGCGCGAACACGGCATCGAAGTCGACGAAAAAGGTTTTGTGTGGGTCGGCGGCAATGCCGATGACGACAACGCCATTCTGAAATTCACCCTCGACGGCAAATTCGTGATGCAGATCGGCAAGATCGCGCCGAGCAAGGGCAGCAACGACACCACCCAGCTCGGCAAGCCCGCCGAGACCGCTGTAGACAAGGACGCCAACGAAATCTATGTCGCCGACGGCTACGGCAACCGCCGCGTCATCGTGTTCGATGCCACCACCGGCGCCTACAAGCGGCATTGGGGCGCCTACGGGAATCCGCCGAACGACGACAAGCAGCCGCCTTACGATCCGAAAGCGCCGGTGTCGCAGCAATTCGCCAATCCCGTGCATTGCGTGAAGCTCGCCAATGACGGGCTGGTCTATGTCTGCGATCGCATCAACGACCGCATCCAGGTGTTCAAGAAGGACGGCAGCTTCGTGAAGGAATGGTTTTACGAGAAGAACACGCTCGGCAACGGCGCGGTATGGGATATCGCGATCTGGCCCGATCCGAAGCAGACCTATCTGTTGAGCGCCGACGGCGAGAACAACGAAGTCCGGGTGCTCAATCGCGAGGATGGTACCGTGGTGGGCAGCTTCGGGCGCAACGGCCGCAACGCCGGGCAATTCCACTGGATTCACGCCATGGCGGTGGACGCCAAGGGCAACGTCTATACCGCCGAGGTCGATACCGGAAAGCGGATCCAGAAATTCAGGCTGACCTCGGACGCGCTACGATAGCGCATTGCGGCGCGGCGCCAGAAGGGCTAACGGGGGACCAGGATCGTTTGGTCGATCAAGTCCTTGGCAAGTCCTTGGTATGGCTCCGCAAAGAGAGCGATCCTGGCGTCAACATCTGGAGGAAATTAATGAAGACAACGCTCGCGGGGCGCGCCGCCGCGCTTATCGCATGTGCCGGATTGGGGCTCGCTGCCCCCGCATTTGCCCAGGAAAAAACCGTCAAGATCGGTGTGCTGAACGACATGTCGAGCCTGTATGCCGACATCGGCGGCCCCAATTCGGTGGTCGCCATCAAGATGGCGGTCGAGGATTCCGGCCTGCTCAAGAAGGGCTGGAAGATCGACGTCCTCAGCGGCGATCATCAGAACAAGCCGGACGTCGGCGTCAACATCGCCCGGCAATGGCTGGACAGCGACAAGGTCGATGCCATCGCGGATACCCCGAATTCCGGCGTCGCACTGGCGGTGAACAATCTCGTTCGCGAGAAGAACGCGGTGCTGCTCAACTCCGGCGCCGCCACCGCCGATCTCACCGGCAAGGCGTGCACGCCGAACACGGTCTCCTTCGCCTACGACACCTACATGCTGGCCAACGGCACCGGCAAGGCGCTGACCAAGGCCGGCGGCGACAGCTGGTTCTTCCTCACCTCGGACTATGCGTTCGGCCACGCCTTGGAGCGGGATACCAGCGCGGTGGTTACCGCCAACGGCGGCAAGATGCTGGGCGGGGTCAAGCACCCGATCAACACTTCGGATTTCTCCTCGTTCCTGCTGCAGGCGCAGGCCTCGAAAGCCAAGGTCATCGGCCTCGCTAATGCCGGCGGCGACACCACCAACGCGATCAAGCAGGCGGCCGAATTCGGCATCGTGGCGGGCGGCCAGAAACTTGCCGCGCTGCTGCTGTTCGTCAACGACGTGCATTCGCTGGGCCTGAAGACCGCGCAGGGCCTGTCGTTCACGGAATCCTTTTACTGGGACATGAACGAGCAGACCCGCGCCTGGTCCAAGCGCTTCATGGCGCTGTCGCCAAAAGGCACGATGCCCTCGATGACCGTGGCGGGAAACTACGCCGCCGTCCTGCACTACCTCAAAGCCATGGAAGCGCTTGGCGGCAACCCGCATGACGGCGCCAAGGTCGTCGCCAAGATGAAGGAGCTTCCGACCGACGATCCGCTGTTCGGCAAGGGACCGCTCCGGATCGATGGCCGCAGGATCATTCCGGCCTATCTGTTCGAAGTGAAAAAGCCCGAGGAGTCGAAATATCCCTGGGACTATTACAAGACCATCGCCACGATCTCTCCGGAAGACGCCGCCAAGCCGCTCGAGGCAAGCGAGTGTCCGCTGGTAAAGAAGTAACGAACGCGCGGGCCGGCCGGACCTGACGTCCGGCCGGTCGCGTGTGGATTCCCGCTCTAAGCCGTCCGCATCGAGGCAGATTCGACCAGAGTCAATTTGCTGAATGGAACGCCGGCTTTCAAAAGTCCATCACGGTAATGGGCGATGTCCTCAGGCGTTTTCCAGCGGAAATTCCTTAAGTGCCGTTCGACGGTGAGGCCAGGAAAATTGCCGAGCAGGACTTGCGCCGCCTTTGCCGCTTCCTCGGCTCGCCCCAGTTGCGCCAGAGCCGCGGCCCGTACCGCGAGCACCTGAAGATGATTGGGATTTAGATACAGGGCTTCGCGCGCCCAGGACAGCGACGCATCATATTGTCCCACCAGGTAGTGGCTGAACGCGTTCAACGCCGCCCATTTATATCGGGGGTCGCTGTTGCCGCGCTGCACGGCCGCCGAAAACAGTTCGATGGCCTGCCGATGCTCGCCGATCACGAGGTGAGCTATTCCGAGTACGCCGCGGGCACCCATGTCGTACGGGTTCAACTTGACCGCCCGCTTTGCGGCTTCCATTGCCGCCTCGTAATTCCCGTCCATCGCATGCACGTAGGACAAAATCGCAAATGCGAATGACGAACGCGGATCAAGCCGGACACTGCTTTCCGCGAGATTCATCGCCTCGGTCCACAATTGGCTGGTACTTTTGATCCATCCATACTGCACGCCCTGCACCATGATGGTGGCGAGATAGGCGCGTGCGATTGAAAGCGACGGATCGAGCGCAATGGCCTCCCTGCACAGATCGATCGAGGCCTCGAAATCCGCTTTTGTGTGCTTGTAGTAGTGAGAAAGCCCCCTTAGAAACCGATCCCATGCGGTCAGATCGGTGGACGATGACCGGGCCGGGGCGGATGCTTCCGCACGATATATCTCCGGGGCCAATGCAGCCGACAGGCTGGTGGTGATTTCATCCTGCATCGCGAACAGCTCGCCGATGTCCCGGTCATATCGACCGGCCCATAACTGCTCGCCATTCTCCGGCGCGATCAGTTCGGCGGTCACGCGAATCTTGGTTCCGGCACGCCGCACCGAACCCTGGATCAAGTAGGTCGCGTCAATCTCCCGCGCGATCAGGCGCGCGCTGAGACTTTTGCCCTTGAACGAAAAGGTCGAGTTTCGGCTCAGCACCCGATAAAACGATTGCAACGAAAGCGCGTGGATCAGGTCCTCGGTGAGCCCGTCGGAAAAATATTCGTCGGCACTGTCGCTGAGATTGGCGAACGGCAACACGCCCACGATCGCGGTTCGATATTGCGCCGGCAGGTTCGATGTGTTTTTGGATTCCCGACCGCTGGTGTCGGATCCGCCCGGCTCCCAGGTCCAGACATGCACCGGCTCTTCGATGTTCTTCAAGCGGTGACTGCCGGCGTCGACAAGGATGGCGCCGAGATGCTTGCTGGCCTCCTGGTAGGCCTTCGCTGAAACGGCCACGCCGCCGGAGACAGCAATTGCTTCAAGGCGGACCGCGACGTTGACGCCGTCGCCGAACACTTCGTCTTCGTCGGCGATCACGTCCCCCATGTGGACGCCCATACGGAACTGCATCACCCGATCCGCGGGAAGGTGGTCGTTCCGTTCCGCCATCAGCGCCTGCATCGCAATCGCGGACTCGATCGCCTCCACGATGCTCGGAAACTCGACCAGGAATCCGTCGCCGGTATTCTTTACAAGCCGTCCGCCGTGATTGAGGATGATCGGGTATATCGCGCTTCGATGGGCCTTGAACGTGGCGTGTGTGCCAGCCTCGTCGGCGCCCATCATTCGCGAGTAACCGGCGACGTCGGCGCAGACTATCGCCGCTAGGCGTCTCTCCATTCTGCCGTGCTCCTGAACTGGCAGAGACCACGGTACGTGGTCGGCTAGCCGAATCCAATGATTTTAAAACACAGGGTTCCCAGTGGGAACCGGTCAGACGCAGGTGATGCCATTCGTGTGCGCATGCCTGCGCGCGCCCTCCCCGCGGGGAATCACCGGCTATTGCCTGAAGCCAGCGTGCGCGCTGCGATCAGCAATGCCAATAGCATGAGCAGCGCCGCCAACAGGAAGGGCGCCCCCGGTAATTTCAGCGGCGCCTCGCTGCCGATGAAATAGGCGAATGTCAGTGTGAACAGAAACGGCCCGACAAGCTGGGACACGCTCTGCACGCTATTGGTCGCACCTTGCAGCTGGCCCTGCTGGTCCGGCGCGACCAGTTGCGTCGTCAGCGCTTGTGTCGCCGCGCCTGCGACGCCCCATAACGCCATCACGGGTATGCCGAGCCAGAACAGCGGGCCAGTCGGCGCCGCGCCGTAAATCAGAAAGCCAACGGCGCCGCAGCCAAGGCCCAATAGCAGCGCCCGGCGCTCGCCGAAACGCCGCACCATCGGCCCGATCGCAGCACCCTGCACTGCTATTGAGCAGATGCCGACCATGGCCAGTGTCAGACCGACCGTCGTTGTATCCCAGCCATATCGATAGGTCGCATAGAGCACGAAGGTAGAGGGCAGGACCACATGCGCGACCTGGGCCAGGAAGTTCACCACCGACAATCCCGCGAGAACCCGGTCGGAGCGCAGCAGATGCAGCGCGCCCAGCGGATTCGCGCTTTTCCAGCGGAACGGCGAACGCCGATCCGGCGGCAGCGATTCCGGCAGGATCAACAAGCCATAAAGCGTGTTGGCAAAGCTCAGGCCCGCCGCGACCCAGAACGGCAACCGCGGATCCATGCCGCCGAGCAGCCCGCCGACCGCCGGCCCGAGAATGAATCCGGCGCCGAACGCCACGCCGACCTTGCCGAACACCGCTGCGCGCTGTTCGGCAGGCGTCACATCCGCGATGTAGGCGAATGCCGTCGAAACACTTGCCGAGGTAATGCCCGAAATCACCCTGCCGACGAAAAGCCAGGTCAAGGACGGCGCCAGCGCCATCAGCACATAATCGAGCGCGAGCCCCAGATTCGACAGCAGCACCACCGGCCGCCGGCCGAACCGGTCCGACAGGCCGCCGAGGACCGGCGAGAAGAAAAACTGCATCACCGCCCAGGCGGTGCCGAACAGACCGAAGATCCGCGCGGCGCTCGCGGTGTCGTTGTCGACAAAACTTTCCACGAGCTTGGGCAGGATCGGCAGGATCAAACCGAGCGCGAACATGTCCAAGAGGATGGTGATGAAGATGAAGGCCACCGCTCCGCGACGTGGCGCGTCCGCCTGGGTATGGTCCCCCAAAGTGGTCTCCAGTTTCAGGAAGAAAATGCTGCATGTGGTTAGAGCATTTATCCCAGCGGGAGAACCGGGTTTTTGTCCAATGTTGCCAGAACTCGATATGCGAGCCGCACGGCTAGTGCTTGCTGAAATCGCATTCGAAGGGGTCCTTTGCGGCCGTAGCTGCAACTGCTGAAGCCGCTTTCGCGCCTCGCGCTGCCGTCGTGCGGGCGTTGACGATGTGTTCAAAGAGCTGCGCGGCACGCATCGGATCACCCAACTCGGCTTCGAGGCCGGCGCTGACTATTTCGAGCTCGACGATCGCTCGCGGTGGGCCGTCGAGGCGTACCAGCGCGCGCATCCTGACGCGGACGCTTCGAACACGCGGCCGGGTCGAACCGCGTCTCCCGGGGAGGCCGTCGCGAGCACGGCACCGCGATCCGGCTCCGGCAGTGGTTCGGTCGCCGTTATCGCTGCGATCGTCAGGGCCGAACGTCTGGTGTCGCAGATCAATGCCCTCGGCACCGCTCACGCAAATGAGGCCGTAGAGATCACGTCGAAGGTTTCGAACACGGTCAGCGCTGTTCACTTCGCTGACGGCCAGCGCGTGCAGCGCGGGCAGGTGCTCGTGGAGCTCGACTCGGCTCAGACTCGGGCGGATCTCGCCGCGGCCGAGGCGGCTAGCGCGGAGAGTGCGAGCCAGGTGAAGCGAAGCCGGGACCTCATCCAGTCTCGGGTCATCAGCGAGTCCCAGTTCGAGCAGCTCGAAGCCACCATGAAAGCGAACGATGCTCGCGTCGCCGCCGCGCGCTCGCACGTCGACGACACGGTCATCCGCGCGCCGTTCGCAGGCAGAGT
>Ga0137403_10008308_pt1 | contig 11621 bp, 12 predicted proteins | sample CZOMad2_1_16fung_FD_122057 | JGI IMG/M metagenome (GOLD analysis project Ga0137403, IMG submission 122057) | Vadose zone soil fungal communities from Angelo Coast Range Reserve, California, USA - CZOMad2_1_16fungal (Hybrid Assembly) | ecosystem: Environmental > Terrestrial > Soil > Vadose zone...
CCCGGCGAGGCCCGGGTGCTCCGGCTGGGTCACTGCGCTGTGGTCACGCTGCCCGCTGCCGGGCTCGTCGCCCGCGTCGGCCGCCCGGGCTACTCGCCCGAGCGCCTGGACGCGGAGCTCCGGATCGCCCGTCACCTCGCGCGAGCGGCATTGCCGTCTTGGCTCCGGCCGATGCGGTCCGAACACGCCCGATCGCCACTGGCCACGGGCCGGTCACCTTCTGGCCCCTGGTCGACCATATCGGCGGCGATCTCGACTGGGCGTGGCTCGCGCACACCCTCCGTCGGCTCCATGAGCTGCCGCTGCCCGCGGAACTCGTCTCGCTCTGGGATCCCGTCGGCCGGGTCGAGGAACGCGTCGCGCTCTACGCCTCCCACGTCACGGCCCGCGGCGACTACGTATCGCTCCTCAGTACCGCTTGCGACGAGGCGCGCGCGGCCCTCACACGCCTGCGCTCGGCGCTCGGCATCGGGCTGGTGCACGGTGACCCTCTCAACGTGGTCCTCACCGCCCGGGGACCGCTGCTCCTCGACTTCGACCTTGCTGGAGTGGGTCCCGCAGAGTGGGACCTCGTCAGCGTGGCCATCCGGCAGCGCCGCTTCGGACTCCCCGTCGAAGAGCTCCTCGGGTTCTGTGCCGCGTACGGGTTCGACCTCCTAAGCTGGGAGCACTTCGAGGTCCTCCTCCGCGTGCGCGAGCTGCTCGATTGCTCGTTCGCGCTCGCCGTGAGCGAGGATCATCCCCGGGCAACGCAGCAGATCGAGGTCCGGGTGCGCGCCTGGCTCGATCCAGCAGATCGCAGCGCCTGGACGCCGCTGCGGTGAGACGGATCGTCGAGCCGGCCAACCTACTGCACACCACCGCGACGCGGTACACGCTGCAATGCCGGAAGTAACGCAGCCAACGCCTACGAACAGGCGCCGCGCGACGGAACGGCGCAGAGCGTAGCCGGCCGCACCCGTCCGCGCCAGAGGAGCGTGCCCGCTGGAATAGTCCTCAGGCGGCCCGCCGCTCGACCACCACCGGCATGCCCTTCGACGGCGCGAGCGTGATGCTCCGCCGCACGCGCTGCATGCGGTACCCGGTCGCGAGGCGGAGCTCGACGCGCGACGCCACCTCCGCCAGCACCACCTTCATCTCGTAGAGCGCGAACGCCATCCCGAGGCAGCGGCGCACGCCGCCGCCGAAAGGGAAGAACTCGTACGGGCTCGGCCGCCGGCCGATAAACCGCTCAGGGTCGAAACGCTCGGGCTCGGGCCACACATCGGGACGCCGGTGGGCGAGGTAGATGCACGGTGCCGCCACCACACCCGCGGGCAGGTCCCACCCGCCGATGCGCATCGGGCGGGCGAGCACGCGCCCCACCTCGGAGATGATCGGGTTCAAGCGCAGCGTCTCCTTCACGGTGGCGTCGAGGTACTCGAGCTTTCCGACGTGCTCGGGCGCCAGCGGCCCCGCGCCGACGACGCGCACGAGCTCTTCGCGCAGCCGCTCGAGGACCTCCGGGTGACGCAGGATGTTGTGGAAAGCGAAGGCCAGCGAGGTGGCGGTGGTGTCGTGGCCGGCGAAGAGGAGCGTCATCATCTGGTCGCGCAACTCCTCGTCCCGCATCGGCTCGCCATCCTCGTAGCGCGCGGCAAGGAGGAGCGAGAGGACGTCGTCGCGCGCCGTGCTGCCGTCTGCCCGGCGCCGGGCGAACTCGGCGAAGAGGAACGTGTCGAGGTCACGCTTCACGCGCAGGAAGCGGCCCCACGGCGAGAGCGGTCCGAGGTCGATCTGGAGGCGGGGCCAGAGCCACATCGGGTTCGCCATGACGCGGCTGAAGCGCTGCACGAGGCTCCGCAGCGCGTCGAGCCCCTCACCCTCGGCGCCGAACACCGTGCGCAGGATCACCTCGAGCGTAATCGCCTGCATCTCGGGGTGGATCGGGAACGGGCGTCCGATCGGCCAGCGCTCGATGGCCCGGTCGACGATCGCCCGCATCGTCTCGCCGTAGGCCAGCATCCGCTCGCCGTGGAAGGGCGGCATCATGAGGCGCCGCTCGCGCTCGTGGCGAGCGCCGTCGAGCGCGAGGATGGAGCTCGCCCCGAGGAGCGGCTGCAGGGCGATGAACGCCTCGCCGCCACGTAGCTCGTCCTCGTTGCCGATGAAGATCTGGCGGATCGCTTCCGGGTCGCTGAACATGACTTCGATCGGCGGCCCGACCGGCATCCGCACCGTGAAGCATTCGCCGTAGCGTAGGGCGCACGTTTCGAGGAAGGGACCGGGCCGGAACGCATACTGGATTCCCTGGAGCAACGCGGGCAGCGCGGGGCCGGGCGGTAGGAAGCGGGCGGTGTGCATGATCGACTCTCCTCCTAGGTCGGGTGACTTGGTCAATTGGCCAATCATCGGCAAAAAAACTCAGTCGGCCACGTTGAAGACGCGGTACGCGAAGCGCTTGAGCTCGGCCCTGAGGCGCTCGCGCGCCGGCCGCGAGGTGTAGACGCTGCCGCCGAGCAAGTCCTCCTGGCCGTCGACGTCGGCGAGCGAGGCGATGAACGCGTTCGCGATGACGAAGATCGCGGCGGGCACATCGATCTGCACGTCGGGCATCGTGTCGCGAATCACGCCGATGCCGAACCGCGCCAGCTCGCCGAACATCTCCCGCACGCTCTTGAGGTGCAGCTCGCGCCGCTCGAGGCACATCCGGTGGGCGAGGCGCGTGGTGTTTGGGTGGGCCACGAGGAGGTCCAGGAAGGAGTCGACCAGGTTGTCGGCCAGCTCGCGCCGGGTGGTCCCCGGCCGAAGGTTCCGCAGGATCGTCTCACGCGTCCGCTCACCGAGGCGTTTGAAGACCGCCTCCCAGAGCTGCTTCTTGCTCCCCCAGTGGTAGTGGAGTGCGCCGAAGGGAACGCCCGCACGGCGCGCCATCTCGCGGGTGGAGGCGGCACCGTAGCCCTGCTCGGCGAAGACGTCCTCGGCTGCGTCCAAGATGCGCGCCGGCGTGCCCCGGGGGTCCTCACGCGCCTTGTCGAGGGCTTCCTGCCGCATTGGTCACCTGACCAAGGCATACGCCCAAGTCGGCGGCGGCGTCAAGATGGCCCCCAGCCCCGATGTGGCTCCGCGGCGCTCCCACAGTGCCGCGGCGCGGCTCCTCGAACCCAGACCCTGTCCTACTCGCCAGGAGCGATCACCAGCTTCCCGCCCGCGACCGCGAACCATCGCCCGCCGAAGGGCGTGAGGCGGTATGAGAAGAGCCCCCTCGGCGCGATGCCGAAACCGCTGGCGGGGTTCGCTCCGCGGGCCGGAATGAGACCAGACGAGACGGCCTACTTCCTTCGACCCTCCTGAACGACGCGGCACTCGGTCTCCCCGCTCGCCTTCCTCTCACACCGCACGAGTTTGCCGTCGCTCTGGCGTAGGTCGAAGCCGCCGAAGAGGTTCGGCTCGATCTTGAGGACCGGAGCGCCGCCCTTCTGCGCGTCGAAGCAGTCCACGCTTCCGGTCGCACTCGGAGAGCAATGAAGCTGGGCGAGCAGGACCGGGGCTGTGGTCATCCCGCAGGCTCCAGTGGCGCGACGCGAACCCGTCCCATCACGTCGCCCAACATCGGCGCGTCCCCGAGCGGCTCGGATGCCGAGCAGGCGCGGAGGTGATCCACGAGCACAGCGATCTCGGGGTCGCGGAGGCGCCCGACCGTCACGAGGGTCCGGTGGCAGCCCTTGCAGGCGACCCCGTACAGCCGACTCGACTTCTCAGGCAAATCTTCTCCCTTCCGCGCCGACGTGCTTGACGTACCAGTCGATCTCTTCCCGGAGGTCGGCGAAGCTCCAGAGCACCGGGTGTGGCGGGACAAGGCTCTTCGCCAGGAACAGATAGCGATGTGATCGCGCTGGGAATCCTTCACCCGCGATCCGCGCCGCGAACAGCCAGAGCTTCGCCGCGCACTTCACACAGTCGCCGTCGTCCGTCTGCCGCAGGGCATCTGCCACCGACTCGATGAGCCGAAGGCAGCGAGCGACCTCGGAGGGATCAGCGGTGCGGAGGCGATTGACGAGGACGGCGAACTCGAAACAGCCGAACACCGAGACGCCGAGGGAGCGGCGGAAGCGATGGCCCCGCTCCTTCAGGCGGTTCAGGATGAGATCGTCGTTCGAGAGGGCGAGGACGTAGGAGGGATGGCGGTTCATGCGATGCCTCCCGTCACCGCCGCGCTGCCGTTGGCATGCTGCTGGCGCACCAGGCGCAGGTACGACGACGGCGACACGCCGAGCAGTTTGGAGGCGGCACGGACGGGGAGCTTCTGGTTGACGACGATGCGGAGTTGGTGCTCGGACACTTGCAGTCTCGGGCGGCCCAACCGCTTCCCCTCGGCGCGAGCGCGACGGAGGCCGCTTTTGACCCTTTCCACAATCAGCGACCTCTCCAACTGCGCGATGGCCGCGATGATGGTGAACACGGCCTGGCCGAGCGCGGAGCCCGTGTCGATCTGCTCGCGGAGACTGATGAACTCCACGTTCAGATGGCGGAAGAGTTCGAGCGCCTCGACCAGGTGCCGCACTGATCTCCCGAGGCGATCGAAGGCAGCGACAACAACCACATCGACGCGCCTGGCATTCACCTCGGCCATCATCTTATCGAGGGCGGGCCGGCGCTCCTTGGTGCCCGAGACGCCCGTGTCGATGAACTCGCGCACGTCGCTCCAGCCCCGGGCGCGGCAGTAGTCGCGGAGATCGCGGAGTTGGTTGTCGCAGGTCTGATCGGTCGTGCTGACACGAGCGTAGATGGCGACCCGCTTCATCGGGCACCTCCGAGCAGACCCTCATCCGCGAACGAGCGGAAGGTGCCCGCTTCACCCAGCACGATGTGGTCCAGCACTTTGATGCCGACGAGCTCGCCAACCTGCACCAGGCGTTCGGTGATCGCGCGGTCCTCGGGCGACGGCGAAGGATCGCCGCTGGGATGGTTGTGGACGAGGACGAGGGCAGCCGCCGAGCCCGCAATCGCCGCCTTGAAGACCTCGCGCGGGTGAACGAGCGCGGCAGTCAGGGAACCGAGGCTCACGAGATTGATCCCGCTCGCTCGGTTTTTCCCGTCGAGAAGGACAACGAAGAATGCCTCGCGGTCGAGACCGGCGACCACATCCGCCATGAGGTCCGCGACATCCCGGCTCTGGCGCAGTTGGCGATCCCAGCTTGTCGGCACGGTCCCATCCTTCACGAGCAACAGGCGATAGCGGGCAACACGATACGGCATCGTCGTCACTTCACCTCCTGTCGTTTCGCTCATAGCTTCGCTCGTTCCCTCGACGGTCTCGCTCCTGGGAATACGACGGCCCCACCAGCCGCTCGCACCGAAGGACCGCCCAGCCGACTCGGCGCGAGCCGTCCGTCAGTGATAGACCGGGCGCACCGACTCGGACTCGAACACGTGCGTGAAGTGCTTGGTGATGAACTCCGCGTAGCGTCCGAGGTCGAAGCCGTTCGACCGCGCAATCGCGGCGGCGACACAACCAAGGGCCGAGGAGAGCGCAGCGACCACCACCGAGTCGGGTACTTCCTGGTCCCGGGCGTGCTCGGCGGCCACCTGCACGAGTGCTTCCGTCAGGCGTGCCCCGGCGCGGGCGTCGTCACGGGGGAGCAGGTCGGGCGGTGGGGGTTTCGTCACGCACCACAGTGTACCAGGATGAGTGCTTGGGATCTACGGCGCAGACGCCGAGGATCTCCACAGGGCGTACGGTCGTCCATTTGTATGCCCCTCGCGGACCGCGAGGCGACGAGGAGCGCGGGCAAGGTCGAGTGGGAGGTGGCGCACCGCGTGCGACCCGAGTTTCGATGAAGCTCAGGTCCACTTTGCTTGGTCTAACGATCGCACGCTGACCGGCCGGCGGCGTCCGGCGCACGTTCGTGGGGAGCCGCGTCATTCGCCGGTCCGCTCCAGCGCCTGATAGCGTTAGACGGCTCGCTCACGCGTCATCGAACGCTTGATACCGATACCTCGAGAGCTAGACCTAGCTTCCCGCACTCGGCGGCGTCATGCCGCGCGATACCAAAGTCGAATGCGAGATGTTGAACGCCATGCGGTCTCGATACGCGTCGAATCTCTCGCGCGTGGCGCTTCAAGAACGACTAAGCATCCGTCATTTGACGCGCGAGCCGGTGGAAGTCTGCGCGGCTCACTACGATGTTGAGCGACGACCCTTCCTCTTGCCGCGTGCCCGGGTCCGGAGAACGGGCTCACCTTTCATATGCACGTGCGCAATCGGCAGATTGGTCCGCTCGGCTCATCTCTTCGCGTCGAAATGACTGCCCCCGATTCGCAGCATGCAACCCATGGTCGACCTGGTGATAATCGGCGGGCGTAGCCCGTCCGCTTCATCGCAGAGTTAGGACGCGCCTTTATGCTCACCTTCTAGCATCGCAGGGGTTTACCGCGCTCGCGGAGCTCAATCTCTTCTTGGATCAGGGGCGCTGCCCACCCGTGTAACTCCGCAAGGCTCTCTGTCTCAGGCAACGGCGTGTCCTGGCACGGAGCATTCTGGAGGGTCGCCATCGCGAAGTGATCGCATGTTCTCCGAGCGTGCCGGAAGAGCCACGTAGGGGTGGTGGAGACACCGTAGTGGTCTCGCACAAAGAAGGGGGCCCATGTGGCCTCGAGCGCCGCGCGCGATTTGATATCGACGATGTCGATCTGGGCCAGGTCCTTGCTCTGGTTCGCCTCCCAGGCCTCGAGCATGATCGCCCTGGCTTCGACATCGGACTCCGGAGCCGCATACCCGACTATGGTCAGGATATAAGTCATCCTCATCGCGGCGCGCAGTTCGACCCATTCGCTCCGGATGAATCGGTCCCGATCGTAGTTCTTTTCGCCAATCGGGTACAGGAGCGCCGTTGGGGTGAGAGGCTTTGAGCAAACGTCGCATCCATCAGAGAGGAATCCCGTGCGGTCGTGATCGACGCAAACCCCGATCGCGACATTCCCATGCAGGAACAGAAGCCGTGGTAGCTCGCGGAGACTCCGGTTTCGGAGGTACGCCTGGGCTAGCAGCGGGTCCCAGTTGAACGTGGCCACGAAGTCCTTGCCACGAAGAGAAAGCAGGAGACGATCGTAGAGCGTAGCGTGATGCGGTAGGGCGAGCGCCTCGAAGTAGGATTGTATCTTGGCCTCAATCCTACGAACCGCAGTTTGGTGCTTGGGGTCTCCGGCCAAGCGTTGGTAAGCGAGCTCGAAGTTCGAGTCGGGATGGACTCCGGCCTCGTCGAGAAGGGAATCGAGCCCGACGATCGCGACGAGATCGGCCATAAGTGGGAGACGCTGCCCCTGAGCGTCACCGGAGGGGCACGCGGCACGACTTCCTCCGGCACCAACGATCACCAGGTGCGGAGACTCGCACGCGTTCTTGTCGGGCCGTAAGGCGGGTAGGCGTCTCGCAGGTGACATGGAGCGTTGTCCGGCGCGGCCTAACGGATCGGCGGCTCAGTGGCCGCCGCGCTGAAACGTAGCACGCCTGACGTGGTGCCGGCCAACGTGGAAGCGGCCGCGGACTGATCTTCCCCGAAACAATGGACACGGGGTGTGGTGCCGCGCACGACGAGCTTCGACTGCGGCGTGTGCCTCGTAGGTCACGCCGGAGAGCAATAACCAGAGAACTCCGCAGTGATGGCGAGAAGGAGCGGGCGCTTCTTGGCGTCGCCCTACGCGCACAGCCGGCAAAGGCAGGTGATCGAATTCGGCCCGCTATCCTCGCACGTGCTGGACGGCGGCTGACACAGGCTGGCGCCCGCGCAGCGACAACTCCGATCCGCTTCACACCCGGCGGGTACGGGCTCGCACGCATAGAACAGACCGGGACCGCCCTGCTCGCGGGCGACGCAGACCTCGGTCGCCGTGTCGCAAGTCAACGTCGGTCCGCAGGGCGTGGGCGTGCTGGTGGAGGTACATGCCAGGATCACGCCTCCTTCCTGTTGCTCCTGACCGACCGGCACAGGAACTGTGACGTGGCATCGGATGCTAGGAATCGGGCATTCGGAGCACACGCGACAGCGACGCCCGAAGGTACACACGCCGTTCGCCTGGCCGTCCACGTCGCAGAACCAGCGTCGGCGCCGAAATAAGCGCTCTCCGGGTCGGGGAACGACCCGCGTGAGCAACCCGTCTACGCACACGAGCGTCGGCGGTCTCACATCGTCGGCGGCGGGCGCGCGGCTGGTTCCACCGACCAGGCTCGCCAGCACCGTGAAGGCGAGAGGTAGGACCCAGCGCGTCGCTCGGACCGTCATGGGCACCTCCTTCGGTCGCGGGGAGCATCCTGCTGCCGCTCGTGGCTGTCAAGGTAAGAGCGGCTGGCGAGGAAACGCCTCGGCACCACAACCTAACGCGCCGGAGAAGGCCGCCTGGTGGTCGCTCTACGCTCCGAGGTCGTCACCCGTTGGAGTATCTGCTGCAAGACGGTGTAGGCCGATGTGGGGTCAGTCTTAGTTGGCGAAGGACGACGCGGGTTTCGGTGTGCTACCCAATCGCGGTAATCCTTGATCTGCTTTGCGTTTCCAATGAGGCTCGGATCGACTATTCCCTTGAAGATGTCGAGCACGTCGTCAGCCTTCCAATACTCCATCTCCCTATCTGTATGGTGATGCAACGCCCGTGCTACCACGCGGGGTCGCGCCGTCCGAACCGATCTTCCCTTCGCCCGCAGATACTCGCGTAGATGTCGCTCGAATACGGCCCACAGTCCGACAACGACGAGCGCGTCTAGTTCGGCGCGCGTGAGGGCGATCCGTTTCTCCACAGAAGCGCGTCGCATGCCACGAAACACTGTGCCCTCAAGACGCACCGGACGGTTCGCAATCGCGCGCTGCGCAATGCGAAAGCAGTCGGTTGCAAGCCCGTAAATTGCCAAAACGCTTGCGAGTGGATCATCGCCACTCATAGTCGGAGACTCTCGCCAATACTTCTTGGAACAAGGAACGATCCAGTAGTCTCGCAACACCGACCTTCTTGTCCTCGATCCAGTACCATCCCGATCTCTGCACCCCATGGAACAGCGGTCGAGATGAGCGATCCAGGACTTTCTCCCCCGCCGACACCGTTGACGTAATCGCCCCCCCGCCTTGGAGCAGGTATAGGAGCGGGATGGAGTCGAACGTTCCAACGAGATCGACGCGACCCCTTGCGCCAACGATAGACAGACCCACGGGACGTAGCTCTGCGATCTGTCTCCCGTGGGCCAAGATGCTCAGCAGGGGGACCTCGTATCGTCCGACCGCTTCCTCGTTTAAGTGTACCGAGCCAGCCTTCGCGGACAAGTTCGGTGAATCAAGCCATTCGCGGACGCTGTGATAAAGCGTATTAACGTGCTGCCTGAAGTCGCGGATTAGCTCCTGCCTGTTCGTTTCGTCCATCATCAGCTTTCCAGCAACCGCCAGAGAGAGGGTTCAGCGGCCCGCAGTGGACGCAACATTGCTACCACAGGAGCGCGCACCTGGCCACCCGATGGGATGAGCCCCCTTACACTCACCGACGTCACCTCAGGCTGGCCCGCCTGACGCCCGGACGTGGCTGGATGCGGCGCTCGTGAAGCGCCTGCTGATCGACGCAGACCGTACACCCGCAGGAGTGCTCGGCCAGGTATTCCTTCGGCTCGCAGAGGGGTGCCCGGCCTTCTCCTCGTGCTCCAGCGCTTCGTGGAAGTAGCGCAACGGGGCCGCACACTCCCAGCATTCGAGCCAAGGGCCGCCTTGCTGCCTCGCGGCCGAAGTCAGTGATGCTGCCCGTTCGAATCATCCCACAGTGCGCCGGCTCTACCGCCTCCTGAGCGGGTCGCTCATTTGCTTTACGCTCACACGATCGCCATCTCCAAGAGCGTCACAGTCGCCTTCCGCAGACGAGCACGAGCTCCAACCAAGTGCTTCGCGATATCGATAATATACTCGTCGATCACACGGTTCCCGTGGAGATCGACCAGCGCATACTGCTCGGACTGCTGCCCTGACTTCGCATCGCAATGCTTCCAGAGGGCATTCAGTGCCGACGCCAGGGTCTTATACCCACCCCTTTCAAGGTGTCCGCCCGCGAGATAACGCTGCCTCGGGGTTAGGAGGTGGCGGATGGGGTGGGATGCGGTGGTGGAGCGGTTCGTCAAGCGGAGCCCGCTGACGGTGATGACGCACCTGACGCTGCGGCGGGCGCTGGCGGCGCCGTGGCTCGACGCGCTGTTTGCCCAGCACGCCGAGCGGCAGTACGTCCGGTCGCTGCTGTTCTCGACGGTCGTGGATTTACTGGCCTCGGTCACGTTCGGGTTTCGGCCGTCGATCCACGCGGCGGTCAAAGCGGCGGGCGCCACCCTCCCGGTGTCGCTGACGGCGCTGTACGACAAGATTAACCGGACGGAGCCCGCCCTGGTGCGGGCGATGGTCCGCGACGGGGCGCAGCGACTCGCCGGCGTGCTCGCCGCGCTGCCCGCCGGGGCCCGGGGTGGGGGCGGCGGGTACACGGTGCGCATCGTCGACGGCAATCACTTGCCGGCGACGGAGAAGCGGCTCAAGGCGTTGCGCGGCCTGCGGGGCGCCGCGCTGCCCGGCCACACGTTGGTCGTGTACGATCCGCAGCTCGGGCTGGCGGTGGACATCGTCCCGTGTGAAGACGCGCATACCCAAGAGCGCGCGCTCACGGAGGCGCTGCTGACCATGGCGGCCCCCGGGCAGTTGTGGGTGGCGGATCGCAATTTCAGCACGACGCGCTTGTTCGAGGGGTTCGCGGACCAGGGCGCCGTCTTCATCGTGCGCAAGCACGGGCGCTCGCCGACCGTGGTGGAATCGGGGACGCCCCGCCGCGCCGGGCGCACGGCCACGGGGACCGTGGACGAACAGCCGGTCACCATCACGCGCAGCGACGGCCGGACGCTGCCCTTGCGTCAGGTCCGGGTGCACTTGGACGCGCCGACCCAGGATGGCGACACCACGCTCGTGCTGCTGACGAACGTGCCCGCCCCCCGGCTGACCGCCCGCGCGATCGCCGAGCACTACCGCGGGCGGTGGACGATCGAGGGGATGTTCGGCGAACTCGAAGCCGCGCTGGCCGGCGAGCTGCGCACGCTCGGCCAGCCGAAGGCGGCGCTGTTCGCGTTTGGGCTCGCGGTCTTGGCGTTCAATGTGCTCCAGGTGATTCGCCGCGCGGTTGAAGCGACCCACACCGTCGACGGGGACGTCCCGGCCGTGTCGTCCTATCACGTGGCGGTCGAGATCCGTGCGACGTACCAGGGCTTCGCGATCGCGACCGACGACACTGACTGGGCACCATGGGATGCCCTCAGCGACGTGCGCTTCGCGGCGGTGCTGCGGAAGATCGCGACGCGACTAAACATCACGACGGTGCGGAAGAGTCGGCGCGCGCCAAAGTCACCTGCGCCCAAAGGCTACGTCGCGCGGAGCGTCGCGCAGCGCCATCATTCGACGGCGCGGCTGATGGCGGCTGCGCGGACCAAGAAGGCACCTTGAAAGGGGTGGCCCTAAGACCCACCCCTTTCAAGGTGTCCGCCCGCGAGATAACGCTGCCTCGGGGTTGGGAGGTGGCGGATGGGGTGGGATGCGGTGGTGGAGCGGTTCGTCAAGCGGAGCCCGCTGACGGTGATGACGCACCTG
>Ga0137403_10008309_pt1 | contig 11620 bp, 10 predicted proteins | sample CZOMad2_1_16fung_FD_122057 | JGI IMG/M metagenome (GOLD analysis project Ga0137403, IMG submission 122057) | Vadose zone soil fungal communities from Angelo Coast Range Reserve, California, USA - CZOMad2_1_16fungal (Hybrid Assembly) | ecosystem: Environmental > Terrestrial > Soil > Vadose zone...
TCGCGGATGACGCGTCCCGCATAGTGAAAGGTGAGGCGAAATTCCTCGCCACGCTTGGGCGCAGAAGGAAGAATCACGAAGGCGACATCGTTGCCTTGCATTTCGCGCTGCTGCGGCGTCATTCCTTCGTTCTGAAAGAAGTCGAGATTCTGCCCAGCCTCGGTGGTGACAGACTTGAGCTGCAGATTCCTTGAGAGTTGAAAAGCGAGAAAACGTTCGCCGTCGTTCTCCGCGCGCAGTTGAATCGTTGCCGTGCCTTCGAGCGTGGAATCGGTATTGATTTTTGCGTCCAGGACATATTTCGAGGCGCGAAAGACAACGGCGGGCGGCTTCACGTCCGGCATGGCATACGAAGCCCAGACGTCATAGTAGGTGGCGTTGCCGGCCTTGCGCACCTGGCCGAGGAACATTGGCTCGTCGCGTCCCTGATCGAAAACAAAATCGAATGGGCCGGTGGCGAGGCCCTCGATAGCGGCGTAAAAGTACGAGCGAGGATTTTCAGTCAGAGAATTTGAAAGAATGCGAAGGGAATGGAGCGCGTTGAACGGAGGGAGTAGCGGGTCCCACCGGGAGATGAACGATAAGTCTTCACTCGCGAAGATTTTTGCGCTTTGCAACTGTTGCTGGAGTTCGGCGGCGGTTTCGTCGGTGAAGCGAATGTAGGCGGAAGAAATCGTCTGGTCGAGCAGCGGAGCACCGGTGAAGAGCGCGAGCTGCTGCTTTTCGACCGGATCGCGCGGCGCGGCGAGAATGTGGCCGCGGCCCGAAAATACGGCGCCGGTGACATGGCCATCGATGGGCGCAAACAGCGCGATGCGGCCTTCCTCAAAGGTCAGCTGGGCTTCGCCGCGGCTGAGCTCGATGCGACTGCCGGGTGGCAGCGTGTAGACAAAAGACGGGTCAAGCTTCAGTTCGTTGAGGGACGCGTAGAGTTCCCGCACCGATTTGGAATCGGTGGCGGAAAGAAGAGCTGGAAACAAAGTCAGGAGAAAAATGACTACGATGGCCCGGGCCCGCATACAGGGAGTGTAGTCACTTACGGCATGTTCCGACAAGCAACGAAGCCGGCGCTTGCCGGACGCGCAGTAAAATTGAGTATGCGCCAGCGTCAAATATTCGCGCGTCTGCTGATGTGCGCCATAATTTTTCTTCTTTGTGCCGCGTTCGGCACGGCGGACACGATCGTGCTGAAAAACGGGCGCAAGATTGCCGCGTTGAGCACGACGATAGAAGGCGACAAGGTCCGCTACGAGACGGCGAGCGGCTCGCTCATGCTTCCCAAGTCCATCGTCGATCACATCGAAAAAGGGCCGGCGGGAATTTATGTGTCGGAGGGAGCAAATTTTGCGATGGCCGCTCCAGCCTTGGCGCCGCTGGCGTTTTCGCAAAACGATGTCGAGCAAAATACGGTGCGTGACGGGGCAGTCGACCGGGAGTTCCTGTCGAAGCTCGATGAAGGCGCACACGGCGGTTCGCGCGATGCGTCGAGAGCTGCAGCGCTGGGGCATCACACCGCCGCGCAATACGAGATCGCGCACGGCGATATGGATCGTGCAATGGATGATGAACGAGTCGCGCTGAGTCTTGCGCCCAACGAAAACATGTTGCTGCTTAACCTGGGCTACATGCACCTGAAACGGAGCGAGTTCAAGCAGTCACTGGAATATCTGGACCGCGCGCGGCGCACCGCGCCCGATGATCCCGAGGTGAGCAAGCTTACGGGTTGGGCGTACTACGGATTGAACAAACTCGATCTGGCGGTGAACGAATGGAAAAAATCGCTGACTCTGCGGCAAGACCAGGAAGTGCAGGCGGCGCTGGCCAAAGCGGAACGGGATAAAGATGAAGAAGAAGGCTACAAGGAAAATGAGAGCCGCCATTTTACGTTGAAATACAGCGGCGCGGCGGAGCCGAACCTTGCGCGGGATGTGCTGCACACGCTGGAAGCGCACTACGACGCGATTGAATCCGAATTGAACTTCTCGACGCCCGATTCGATCGGAGTGATTTTGTACACGCGGCAGGCGTTTATGGACATTACGAACGCGCCGAGCTGGGCCGGCGCGTTGAACGACGGGCGACTGCGTGTACCGGTGCAGGGATTAACGAGCATGACGCCGGAACTTTCGCGCGTGCTGAAACACGAATTGGCGCACAGCTTCATTCAGCAGAAGACGCATGGATTGGCGCCGACGTGGCTGCAAGAAGGCCTGGCGCAATGGCTCGAAGGGAAACGAAGCGGCGACAATGCGGCTGCGCTGGTGCAGAGTTACACGACGGGACAGGCGGCCACGCTGACTCAGCTGGAAGGTTCGTGGATGCATTTTACGGACGCGGCGGTGCAATTTGCGTACGCGTGGGGACTGGCGACGATTGAGGCGATTGCGGCGTCATCAGGAATCAGCGACGTGGTGCGAATCCTGGAACACATTGCGGTGGGAGAGAAACCGGAAGCTGCGGTGCACGCGATATTGAATCGCGACTACAACGACTTGACGCAATTGACGGCGGACTATTTGCGGAAGACTTACGGGCGGTAGTCGCCCAGGTAGAACAAAAAATACTTGAAATCAGGAGCCAGCAAGTAAAGCGGCTAAAAGCGCCGCGCGTTCGGGCATGGCGCGGCCGACGATGTGCTCGTGGCGGGAGTGCGCGCCGTCGCCGACTGCGCCGAGGCCGTCCAGCGTTGGAATGCCGAGCGCGGCGGTGAAGTTTCCATCGGAAGCGCCGCCGGCGGTGCCCTCGCCGAGAGAAATCCCCATTTGCGAAGCAAGTTTCTTTGCTCGACCGAAGAGTTCCACGCTGATTTTGCGTTCAAGGGGCGCGCGCGTGAAGCCACCGGCGACTTCGAGTTTCGCTCCGCGGAGTAAAGGCTTAAGCGCCTTTAGTTTTTTTTCGATGGCGTGCATGTCCGAAATGCGGAGTGCGCGCAAATCAAGTACCGCACGGGCGCTTTCCGCGATGACGTTTACGCGAGTGCCGCCCTGGACGATGTCAGCGTTGACGGTGACGCCGCTGCGGAGATCGTTCCATTTGACGATTCTGGCAATCTGCAAGGCCATTTCGTGAACGGCGTTGATGCCTTTTTCCGGCGCGAGACCAGCATGCGAGGCTTTGCCTTGAACGGTTAGTTGCGCTTCGCCGACTCCTTTACGCGCGGTCTTTAGGAGGCCTTTTGGTCCGAGCGAAGGTTCGAGGACGAAGACAGCATCGCTGTGTGCGGCTTCCGTCTCCAAGAGTTTGCGGGAAGACTCGGAGCCAATTTCTTCGTCAGAGGTCCAGAGGAAAACAATTTGTTTGCGGACGGGCGCGTGCGTTGCGAGGAGGGCATCGAGTGCGAACAACGCCTGGACGATGCCGGCTTTCATGTCGAACACGCCGGGGCCGAAGACTTTTCCACCAGAGGCGCGGAAGGGCATTTTGCTAAGCGTGCCGGTGGCGTAGACGGTGTCGTAATGGCCCAGGACAAGAAGCTGGCCGGAAGATTTTGTTGCTGCGCGCGGGCGCCATTCGATGCGGATGTGATTGCCGCGGATTTTTTGAGCGATGAGCTCGACGCGAACGTCGCGCTTGCGCCACTTGGCAGCGATCAGTTCGGCGCAGCGGTCAGCGGGCGCTTTTTCGGTGCTGGGCGATTCGGCAAGTGTGAAGCTGCGTAGAACGTCGAGCATCCCAGGGAGCTGAGAGCGAAGAAAAGCGAGGAGTTTTTTGGGATGGAGCGCCGGGCCGGTCACCCGGCCATGCTAACAATCGCGCTGGGCTTCGGCAACGGTTCCTGGGTCTGGCGGCCGCAGATTGCGCATATCTGGTGCCCTAGCTTCCTTTATAATGATAGTTTTGGCGGGGGCGTCCGAAGGTCGCAGGAGTGGGTCGCCTCGCGGAGAGACGGAATGATCCTTGACGTGCTGGAAATTCAGAAATATTTGCCGCATCGCTATCCGTTCCTGATGATTGATGGCGTGCTGGAAATGGAGCGGCTGAAGAAGATCGTCGCGATCAAGAATGTCACGATTAATGAAGCGCATTTTCAGGGGCATTTCCCCGGACGACCGGTGATGCCCGGCGTTTTGATTATTGAGGGCATGGCGCAGGCGGGCGGGTTGCTGCTGCTGCATGAAATTCCGGACCGCGAAAACAAGCTGCTATTTCTGGCGGCGGTAGATGGCGTGAGGTTCCGGCGGCCGGTGCTGCCGGGGCATCAACTGCGGCTGGAAGTGACCGTACTTTCGTGGCGCGGAGATTTTTGCAAAATTGAAGGCAAAGGCATCGTGGACGGACAACTGGCGGCGGAAGCGACGCTGATGTGCAAGATGATTGACCGTGAGCCGGCGAGCAAAGAATCCGGGAAATGAGCGAGAGCACGATCCATCCGCAAGCGGTGGTGTCGCCGGAAGCGAAGTTGGGCGCGGGCGTCACGGTGGGAGCGTTCGCGGTGATTGGCGCGCACGTTACGCTGGGAGATCGGTGTGTCGTGCATAGTCACGCGGTGATACAGGGTCCGTCGAAGTTTGGAGCGGGCAATATTTTTCATCCGTTCAGCGCGGTGGGAGTGGACCCGCAGGATTTGACGTTCAAGGGCGAACGGACGGAGCTGATCGTCGGCGATGGAAATAATTTTCGCGAGTCGGTGACAGTGAGCCGTGGGACGAAAAAGGGCGGCGGGACGACGAAGATCGGCAATGACAATTTGTTTATGGCCTATACGCACATCGGACACGACAGCGTGGTTGGAAGTCACACGATTTTTGCGAATGCGGCGACTGTGGCGGGGCACGTGGTGATTGAAGACCACGTGACGGTGGGTGCGCTGTCGCCGGTGCATCAATTCTGCCGGATCGGGCGGTATGCGTACATTGGCGCGTGCACGGTGATTACGCAAGATGTGCCGCCGTTTGCGCGCGTGGTGACGGAGCGCGAGACGAAGAGTTTTGGGATTAATTCGATAGGGCTGGAGCGCAAGGGATTTAGCGAGGAGCGACGGAAGACTTTGCAACGCGCGTTTCGATTGCTGATGCGGTCGAAACTGAATACTTCGCAGGCGCTGGCGAAGATGCGCGAACAGTTTCGCGATTCCGCCGATGTGATTGAGCTCGTGCAGTTCATCGAGACAGCAGAGCGCGGCATCGTGAAGTAGTTTGCGCGACGAATCCATGTCTATCGCCGTGGCTAATAATTCGGGATGGGGACTTATCGCGGGCAACGGGAGGTTTCCGTTTCTTGTACTGGAAGGAGCACGGAGCCAGGGAATTGAAATGGCAGTGATTGCGATTAAGGAAGAAGCCGCGCCGGAGTTGGAAGCGCAGACGAAGAGATTGCATTGGGTGAGCCTGGGCGAATTGAGCAAGACGATTGATTTGCTGCATAAGGAAGGCGTCACGCAGGCGGTGATGGCCGGGCAGGTGAAGCACACGAAGATTTTCAGCGCAATCCGACCGGACTGGAAATTGGCGAAGTTGTTGTTTGCATTGCCGAGAAAAAATACGGACGCGTTGATTGGAGCTGTGGCGAAAGTTTTGGAAGATGAAGGAATCCGGCTGGTGGATTCGACGTTGTTTTTGAAGCCGCTGGTGCCGGAGGCCGGCGTTTTGACGCAGCGCGCGCCAAGCGAGGAAGAGGTTGTGGACATTGAATATGGACTTGGCGCGGCGCGGCAAATTGCGGGAATGGATATCGGGCAAACCGTGGTGATTTCGGACAAGGCATGCGTGGCGGTGGAGGCGATGGAAGGAACGGACGAAACGATTGCGCGCGCGGCGCGGCTCGCCAATGGAAAAAAGCTTGTGGTTGTGAAAGTGAGTAAGCCGAAACAGGATATGCGCTTCGATGTACCCGTGGTCGGGCTGCCCACCATCCAACAAATGCGGGCTTGTGGCGCGACGGCGCTCGCCGTCGATGCCGGCCGGACGGTTTTTTTCGATCGCGAAAAACTCATTGAGTTGGCCAACCAGGTGGGAATCGCCATTCAGGCTTTTCCCGTTGCCGGGGAACTGAACAGCGCTGCGAAGGGAATGATTAGAGAATGACGGCCGCTGTGAAAGGGAATGCTATTCGTGTGGCCGTGGTGGGGTGCGGCGAATTCGGCCGGAATCACGCGCGCGTGTATCGTGAAATCGAGCGCGCAACACTCGCCGGGGTATTTGACGCGGATGGTTCGCGGGCTGCGAAGATTGCAAAAGAGTTCAATACGAGGGTGTTTCCGTCGCTCGAAGCATTGCAGGGTGAAGTGGATGCGGCGAGCGTCACCGTACCGACTGTGGCTCACTCGGATGTCGGCTGCCGCTTGATGGAGCAGGGAATTGACGTGCTCGTGGAAAAGCCGATGGCGGCGGACCTCGCGCAGGCTGACGCGCTGGTGGACGCAGCACATCGCAACTCGCGAATTTTGCAGATCGGCCATGTGGAGCGATTCAATCCCGCGGTGCTGGCTGTTGAGCCGATCCTCAACCGGCCTCTCTTTTTCGAAGTACACCGGCTCGGCGTTTTTACGCCGCGCAGCCTTGATGTGGACGTGATCTACGATCTGATGATTCACGATCTGGATATTTTGCTGGCGCTCGTCGGCGAGCCGGTTACCGAAGTGAAGGCCGTAGGCATTCCCGTGCTAACGGACAAAGTGGATATTGCGCATGCGCGGCTGGAATTTGCGGGAGGCGCGGTCGCCAACGTGACGGCGAGTCGCGTTTCGACGGAGCGCGTGCGCAAGGTTCGTTTTTTCCAGCAGCACGAGTATATTTCGCTCGACTATGCACGGCGCGATGCCATGCGCGTGCGGGTGAACCGGCCCGGCCCGGAGCCGGACTTTGGATTCGAAAAGCTGGACGCGCCCGCCGTGGAACCGCTGCGCGCGGAGCTCGAAGCTTTTCTCGACTCGGTTCGCACGCGCAAACGACCCAAAACGGACGGCATTTCCGGCCGCGCCTCGCTGGAATTGGCAGTTCGCGTGATGCAAAGCATCCAGGAGCACGCGGAGCGCGTCCAACTGACGGATAGCAGCCGAGCTCCTCGACCGGCCGCCTCGCCCCAGAACGAAGCTAAATGATTCCACGTATCCTGGTTCCGCCGGATGCCCGGCCGACAACTTTACTTGTGACGCCGGGCCGCCCGACGGCGTTGGATGAGCGCACGCTCATTCCGGGAACAATCACGACGGGTCCGCTCGAAGAGAGAACACAAATTCCGGCAGGTTTGCCGCTCGATTCGATCAGCGCGCGAGTCGTTGTGCCACGCGACGCGAAAATTTTGGCGTATATCGCGCCGCCGATCGGCGATATTACCGCGCAACCGAGCACGCTCGACGAACGCATTGCGGTTCCTGCCGACGCGAAGCCTCCGGAGAATTTGCTGGATGCGTTCACGCGTCCGGAAGATTTGGTCGAAGGCGACGTCTTCACCACAGGTGAAGTACAGCTTCTTGTGATGCCGGTCGATCAGGCGCACAAGACGCGGCAAGAACTTAAGAACCGCGTTACGACTGCGATTGCGTACGTAATGATTCTCGCCGCGATTTGGATCAGGCCTGGATTTCAAAAGCAGAAACTTCGAACAGACAGCGACGATATCGCCCGGAAGAACGTGACGTTGCTGCTGCCACCCGGCCCGCTGGACATTCCCGCTCCGGTGCGTCCTCCGCAGCCGCGCATTCAAGTGAACCCGAACGTATTGAGAAAGATCGCGCCACCTGCGCTCCCCGCGCCGATTCCGCAGCCGGAAGTCCAGCCGCAACCGAAGCAAGAATTGCCGAGCGCACCAGCGCCGCAAACGCCGGCCGCGCCGCAGCCGAAGACCGAAATTGCATCGAACAATCCGCTGAAGCTCGAGATTCCGGATACGCCAAAGCCGCAGCAAGGTTTAATTCTTCCGAAGTACGGGAACACGCGTCCGACGGACTCGGCACCGCACCGCGAAGCGCCGTCAGTGTCCGGACCGCGTGCGTCAATTCAGAGCGTGCCGCTGCCGCGCTCGGTTGGCGGCGGTGGCCAATCCGGCCGCGCGTATGGCGGCATGGCGATGTTGACGCCCGACCAGGGCGTCGATTTCAGCGCCTATCTCGCACGCGTGCAGACGAGCGTGGACCGCAATTGGCAGGCGGTCATTCCGGAATCGGTGCAACTCGGAGAAAAAGGCTGGGTCGAGCTGCAATTCAAGATTATGCGGGACGGCAGTGTGCCTCCCGGCTATCCGATCTTGATTCGCTCTTCGAGCAAAGAGCCGCTGGATCGCGCCGCTGTCTCTTCCATCCGCGCTTCAAATCCGTTTGAACCGCTTCCGTCCGCGTTCACGGGCCCGTATATCGAATTGCGAGCGATTTACCTTTACAATTTGCCTCCGGAGATTCTGAACCAGCAGTGAAGCCTACGCGCCAGCAAGTGATCGGCAGCATTCTTCTGGCTGCCGTTGTGCTCGTTATCCTTCTCGTGCGCGGATGGCATATTCTGTTTCGATGAGCGCCGCAACCACGGACTTGCCCCTCATCGTTATCGTTGGCCCGACCGCATCCGGTAAATCCACGCTCGGCATCGCCATCGCCAGGAAGTTTGGCGGAGAAATTGTCGCGTGCGATTCGACGCAGCTATACAGAGGATTCGACATCGGCACGGCGAAGCCAACGCTCGGGGAACGCGCGGAGGTTCCACATCATTTGCTGGATGTTCTGGAGGCCGATGAGCCTTCGACAGCGGGCGATTATCGTGAACGCGCCGAGGTTGTTCTTGCGGATTTAAGATTGCGGGGCAAATTGCCGGTCGTTACTGCTGGTACAGGACTGTACCTTCGCGCGCTTCTGGAGGGTTTGGCAGATCTACCGCAGCGTTCGGAAGAACTGCGAGAACGATTGCGGAAAAGCGCCGCCTCGCACGGGTCCGGTCACCTCCATGCAATCCTGAAAAAGCTAGACGGAGAGACCGCTGGAAAAATTGCGTCGGCGGACGAACAAAAAATAATTCGCGCGATTGAAGTTTGCCTTCTCGCTAACAAGCCACTTTCCGAAGTTCACCGCACCGCGCGGAAACCGCTGCCGGGCTGGAGGGCAATTAAAATCGGACTGCAGCCACCGCGGGAAGTGCTGGTGGATCGCATTCATGCGCGAACCGATGCGATGCTCGCGTCAGGCTGGCTCGAAGAAGTGCGCGGATTGCTCAGTCAGAATCACGCGGAAGATGCCAAACCGTTCGACTTCATCGGCTACCGCGAGCTGAGAGACGTCTTACGCGGCAAGATGACGCTGGCTGATGCCCGCGCTGCGATACAACAATCTACGCGGCAATACGCCAAGCGACAGCTCACGTGGTTCCGGCGCGAGAAAGAAGTTCATTGGCTTGCGGGCTTCGGTGACGACGCTCTCATCCAGAAAGATGCGTGCGAATTCGTCGCCAGTTCAGGAATTTCGCGGCCTCGCGGCGGGCAATCCACGAGCGTATAATCGATAACGATGGGGGAGATCCGGCCGGCCGCACACATGTACGGAACGGAATCTGTTCCGCCTTCCAAATGAAAGCCAGTCAACAAATTACGGTTACAGAGCGCGCGCTTCTCGTTGGCGTGGCTTGGAAGCGTGCTCCGCGCTTCCCCGGGCAGCCCGCGGGCGCGCCAGAGCGGGAATCGCTTTTGGAGCTCGTCGAGCTGGCGCGCAGCGCGGGCGCGGACGTTGCCGGGACAGTTTTCCAACTGCGTGACAAAGCTGATCCGGCCACCCTCATCGGCCGCGGAAAGCTCGAAGAGATTACCGCGGAAGCTAATGCACGGAAGGCGCCGCTGATTATCTTCGATTCGAATTTGTCGCCCGTACAGCAGCGCAATATTGAAGAAGTGACCGAAAGACGCGTCATTGACCGCACGCAACTCATTCTGGACATTTTTGCGAAACATGCGCGTAGCCGCGAAGGACAGTTGCAGGTCGAACTTGCGCAATTGAATTACATGCTGCCGCGGCTTACGGGCAAGGGCACGTCGATGTCGCGGCTTGGCGGCAAGAGCGGTGGCGGTGGCGCCGGCGGAGCAGGAGGAGGAGCCGGGCGCATCGGCGTCCGTGGTCCCGGCGAAAAGAAATTGGAGACCGACCGCCGGCGCATTCGAGATCGTGTGCGCAAGATTCAGGCGGGAATTGAAGACGTGCGCAAGCAGCGCTCTCTTCGACGGGAAGCACGGAACGCAGTTCCGCTCGGCACGATTGCGCTGGTCGGCTACACGAACGCCGGCAAGTCCACGTTGTTCAACGCTTTGAGCAAAGCGGAGGTTCTGGTTTCGTCGCGGATGTTCGCGACGCTTGACCCGACGATTCGCGCGCTTCGATTGCCGTCCGGACGCCGCGCGCTACTGTCAGACACCGTCGGTTTTATTCGTGATTTGCCGAAGCCGTTGCTCACGGCGTTTCGCGCAACACTGGAAGAGGTCCAGGAAGCAGCGCTGATTCTTCACGTGAGCGACGTTTCGAATCCGCAGCATGAGCAACTCGACGCCGAAGTGAAAAAGATTCTGGCGGAACTCGGCGTTTCGGATCGCCCCACGATCCGCGTTCTGAATAAAGTGGACCGGTTGTCGGCGGAAGAGAAAGCTACCATCGCGCAATCATTGAACGGAACGGGAAATGGAACGGGCGACGATCGTGCCGCGCTGGTCTCCGCAATGTCTGGCGAAGGCCTGGACGAATTAGTCCACAAAATGGATGCGGCGCTACCGGTTGATCCGACCGTGACGCTTTCGCTTCGGCTGCCACTTGCAGAAGGGAGGACACTGGCGCTGGTTCACGCGCTTGGCAAAGTCCTCTCCTCGCAGGTAGACGATTCGCACATGCAACTGGAAGCGGAAGTGCCGGCGTCCGTAGTGCAAAAATTGCGCCTGCAGAGCTTCGCGACGCGCGGAACTTTTCGGCGTTCTTCGGCGTAGTGTAGGAGTGGAGGTGGGCTATGGTCGGATTTCTGTTGTGGTGCATCCTGTTCGTCTTGTGCTGGCCGCTGGCGCTACTAGCGCTGGTGCTGTGTCCGATTGTTTGGCTACTCTCCATTCCGTTCCGCATTGTAGGGATTACGGTTAACGGCGTTTTCCGTCTGCTGAGCGCGATCTTCTATTTGCCGGTCCGGCTGCTGCGGGGGCCGCACACGATCTGACTCTGGGTGGCCCGCCTTAACGTTTGCGTTAATACGGTCTTCCACTGGCAGTTTGAACCTTTGCTGGACTCGCGAAACCCGGCTGGCCGGGGGCGGATTAGTGCCCGCAACCTGTGGAAAACACTGTGGAAAGTCGCAATCCGGCGAGACGATTGCAGATTGCCCATCCATCCGGCGCTAACGCCTTCGCGGGCTCACGGTCAACGTAAGCCCCTTGTAATCAGATACTTGTAGCGTATATATGCTTAGTAACATATTCGGATGCCCCCTGACCGCGTTGAAGCAGGGCTCCATCCTTTTGCACAGATTGGGTTTGTTTCGTTACGCATCAGTATTCTGGCCCTCGTGAATAGGCACCCCAATCTGTTGACGCCCAAGTACCGGAGGCGGAGCCACTTGGCCAGCCACGTTTCGCGCCCTACCACCCGTTGACGCCCCCCTCCTCGGCGGCTATAGTGAATTCCGGTGGCAGCTAAGGCGCTGTGGCGGCAGCCTTTGCCTCCTTTTATGAACCTCCC
>Ga0137403_10008310_pt1 | contig 11619 bp, 11 predicted proteins | sample CZOMad2_1_16fung_FD_122057 | JGI IMG/M metagenome (GOLD analysis project Ga0137403, IMG submission 122057) | Vadose zone soil fungal communities from Angelo Coast Range Reserve, California, USA - CZOMad2_1_16fungal (Hybrid Assembly) | ecosystem: Environmental > Terrestrial > Soil > Vadose zone...
GGCATCGCGCTCGACGGCGACGCCGACCGCGTGATCCTGGTCGACGAGCGCGGCCATCTGGTCGATGGCGACCAGTTGCTGGCGGTGATCGCGCAGAGCTGGAAGGAAGACGGCAGGCTTTCGCGGCCCGGCATCGTCGCGACCGTGATGTCGAATCTCGGGCTGGAACGCTTTCTGCAGGGGCAGGGTATCGGGCTCGAGCGCACGCCGGTCGGCGATCGCTATGTGCTGGAGCGCATGCTGAGCGGCGGCTATAATCTCGGCGGCGAACCCTCCGGCCATATCATTCTCTCCGATTATGCGACGACCGGCGACGGCTTCGTCGCGGCGCTGCAGGTGCTGGCGGTGGTGCAGAAGCTGCGCCGGCCGGTGTCGGAGGTCTGTCACCGCTTCGATCCGCTGCCGCAGATCCTGAAGAACGTGCGCTATCGCAGCGGCAAGCCGCTCGACGACGCCGAGGTCAAATCGGCGATCATCGACGGCGAGAAACGGCTCAACGGCCACGGTCGTCTGCTGGTGCGCTCGTCCGGAACCGAGCCCGTGATCCGCGTGATGGGCGAGGGCGACGACCGCTTCCTGGTCGAGGAAGTGGTCGACCACATCGTCTCCGCGCTCGGACAGGCTGCCGCCGCCGCGTGAGCCGCGGGCGATCGGCATCGCCACCTCATTGCATCGCAGCCATCATTTAATGGCGGTGGTCGGCGTGGCGGCGTCACCTTAAAAAGATCGCATCGCGCGCGAATCCGCAACCAGGTCGAGCCATTGAACAAGCCCGTCGCCATCTCCGACGAAAACTTTGCCGTGCCCGTCGCTTCGCCGGATGTCGCGCCGCGTGCGGCCGCAAGCGTAGCCGGGCCGGCCTACATCGTGCTCGCGGGCATCAGCGTCTCGCACTTCCTCAACGACACCATGCAGTCGCTGATCGCCTCGGTGTATCCGATCCTGAAGGATAATTACGCGCTCGACTTCGCGCAGATTGGCATGATCACGCTGGCGTTCCAGTTTACCGCCTCGCTGCTACAGCCGGTGGTCGGGCATTTCACCGACAGGAAGGCGCAGCCATTCTCGCTGTCGATCGGGATGGGCTTCACCTTCTTCGGCCTGCTGATGCTCAGCGTCGCGCACGCTTACGGGATGATCCTGATCGCCGCGGCGCTGGTCGGCCTCGGATCCGCGGTGTTCCATCCGGAGGCGTCGCGGATCGCGCGGCTGGCCTCGGGCGGCCGCCACGGCTTTGCGCAGTCGCTGTTCCAGCTCGGCGGCAGTTTTGGCACCGCGATGGGACCGGTGCTCGCGGCGCTGATCGTGGTGCCGTTCGGCCAGCCCTCGATCGCCTGGTTCTCCTCGATCGCGTTCCTTGCCATCGTGATCCTGTGGCGGATTGGCGCCTGGTACAAGCCGCAGATCGCGGGCAAGCAGGCCGCCGTGATCGAGCGGCATCCCGACCATCCGGACCAGCGGCGCGTGATGATCGCGCTCAGCGTGCTGGTGGCGCTGCTGTTCTCCAAGCAGCTCTATGTCTCGAGCCTGTCGAGCTACTACATCTTCTATCTGATCGACCGGTTCGGCGTCTCGACCCAGGCAGCGCAGCTCTATCTCTTCATCTTCCTCGCCGCCAATGCGATCGGCGCATTCCTCGGCGGTCCGCTGGGCGACCGCTTCGGCCGCAAGATCGTGATCTGGTTTTCGATTCTGGGCGCGCTGCCGTTCACGCTGGCGCTGCCCTATGCGGGCCTCTACGCCGGCGCGGTGCTGACGGTGTTTATCGGCCTCATCCTCTCTTCGACGACGTCTTCGATTATCGTGTTCGCGCAGGAACTGGTGCCGCACCGGTTCGGGATGATCTCCGGCGTGTTCTTCGGCGTCGCCTTCGGTATCGGCGGCCTCGGCGCGGCCGTGCTCGGCAAGCTTGCCGACCACACCAGCATCGCCTTCGTCTACCAGGTGTGCGCGTTCCTGCCGGCGATCGGGCTGCTTGCGGTATTCCTGCCGAAAATGCCGAGGGCGGCGCGCTGACGCGGGCTGCAGCAGCGCCGACAGCTCCGATCCTCGTCAATCAATTGTTAGCAATTGTGGCGCCGCTCGCCTTTTTGTCTGCGCGTCTGGCGGGCCAAGATTTTTATTCGCAGATTATCAACCTTAAAAATTAGGGTTAAGCGGCGCTTAAGCATTTGGTGCCATCGTCCGACGGTGAGTTTGTAGATGTGGGGCCTCCGTTTCAGCCTCACCGGCCAAAAGGACGAAGCGAATGCGTAGCGTTAAGTTTCTCGTTGCCGCCGGAGCGGCATCACTGTTGTCGTCGATGGTTTTTGCCGCCGACCTGGCGATCGCGCCCCCGCCGATGTCTTATGCGCCCCCGGCCGACTTCGGAGGCTGGTATCTGCGCGGCGATATCGGCATGACGAACCAGCGGCTCGGTAGCCTGCATAGCGCCAGCATCGACCTCGTCGACGCAAATTTCGCCGGCTCACTGCAGAATCACGGCTTCGGCTTCGACAGCTCGACCTCCTTCGATCTCGGCGTCGGATATCAGTTCAACAATTGGTTCCGCGTCGACGTCACCGGAGAATGGCGCGGGAAGGCCAATCTTCACGGTTCACAGAACTTTTTCGCCAATTCCACTCTCGGTGCGGCTTTCGGCGGTTTCGGGGCCGACAACTACACTGGCAGCAAGTCAGAAGCTGTCTTCATGGCCAGCGCCTATTTCGATCTCGGGACCTGGTGGTGCCTGACGCCCTTCATCGGCGCCGGCATTGGAACGTCGTATAACCGGATCTCCAGCTTCCGCGATGATGGTGTGTTCAACCAAGGCGGCAACCTCATCAACAGCGTCACCTATGCGGGCGATGCCGGTAAATGGAATTTTGCCTGGGCCCTGCACGCCGGTGTTTCCTATCACGTCACGCCCTACGTGGCCATCGAACTGGCTTACAGATATATCAGCCTTGGTGATGGCGTTACCGGCCGCACGAATTCCTTCGATGGCGTGACCGTCGTGAACGCCAGCCCTTTCACCATCAAGAACATCACCTCGAACGATATCAAGCTGGGCGTGCGCTGGAGCCTGGAGAGCGCTCCGGTCTACGCGCCGCCGCTCATCACCAAGGGCTGACCAAAGCCTGACCAGTTAATCTCTATTAACGGCGCGGGATGTTCCCGCGCCGTTTTGCTTTGCGTGTGCGGCATGATCTCAAAAAGGGGAGCACCAGTTTTCGGACAAGATCATGCCAATCAGAGTGCCACGACAACGATTGGTTAAGGTTAACGAGCGATGATCAGCTCCAAGTTCAGAGTGTCCGATGGGAGTATTCGATGCGTAGGTTCCTGCTGCTGGCCGTGGTGATGTCCGGAACGGTCTCCTGGGCGCAGGCGGCCGACATGCCCGATTTCCTTCGCGGCTCACTGACAAGCGGGTACACACCGATCGTCAACTGGCGCGGCTTCTACATCGGAGGCCAGGGCGCCTGGGCTTCTTCGGCCCAGACCTTCACCGGTTCGACCTTCGATAGCGGTGTGTTCCCCAGAACCATTTCCGGCAACGTCATCAGCGAGATCGCCGGGATCACGGCGCCGACTCCCATCGGAACGACATGGAAGGGCTCGATAGGATATGGAGCCTTCGCGGGATATAACTGGCAATGGGACGAAACTGTCCTCGGCGCCGAAATGTCCTATCTGCACGGAAGTTTTGGAGGCAGCATCAGCGCAGCCCGGCAATTCTTCAGCCCTGCGGCTCTGTCCGATGGTCTATTTCATGATCCCAAGGTGACGTCGACATCGGCGATCGCGATTACAGATTACGCGACGTTTCGCGCCCGCGCCGCATACGCCTATGGCTGTTTTCTGCCCTACGCGTTCGGTGGATTCGCGCTTGGCTATGCCAACATATCGACTTCAGCGAAGATCGACGATTTCGTGAGTGCCAACGCGGGTGGGCCTTTTACCGAATTGCCTTCGGTAACCGGAATCAGTACGGGGCAAAATCATCTGATCTACGGTTACACTGCCGGTCTCGGTATCGACATCAATCTGACCGGCGGTTTGTTCGTGCGTGCCGAGTGGGAGTATGTCCGCTTCACCGCGCAAGTCGACACCAACGTCAACACGGTGCGCGCGGGTCTCGGCTACAAGTTCTGACCTCAAATTTCGTCTATCGCCGCCGTCGGCGATGATTGACATCGCCGATCCCGCCTGTTGGTCTGTTGCTCCGGCGAGGACGGACCGATGAAGATCTATGGCGATACCAATTCGGGCAATTGCCTGAAGGTGAAATGGGTCTGCGACAGGCTTGCGCTGCCCTATGTCTGGGTGGCGGTCGATATCCTCAAGCGCGAGAGCCGCACGCCACAATTCCTGAAACTCAACAGCGCGGGGCAGGTGCCGGTGGTCGAATTCGACGATGGCCGCACGCTGGCACAGTCCAACGCCATCATTCGCTATCTCGCCCGCGACAGCGATCTCATTCCGACCGATGCCTTCGCCGCCGCCAGGATGGATGAGTGGCTGTTCTGGGAACAATACAGCCACGAGCCCTATATCGCGGTTTGCCGCTACCAGATGGAATTTCTGGGCCAGCCCGCATCCGATCTCGATCCCGACAGGGTCAAGCGTGGCTATGCGGCGCTGGCGCGGATGGAGCACGAGCTGGCGGCGACGCGGTTCCTGGTCGGCGATACGCCCACTCTCGCCGACGTTGCGCTGCTGGCCTATACCAGGCTGGCGCACCAGGGCGGCTTTCACCTCGACGGTTATGCCTCGGTGCGGCGCTGGATCGGCGAGACCGAGCAATCCCTCGCCTTGCCGCCGGTGCGATAGATTGTTCCGATCCGAACCAGCATGACCGTGACTTCCTCCATCTCCATCCGCCGTGCCCGACGCGAAGATGTCGAAGCCATCGTGCGGATGCTGGCGGACGATCCGCTCGGCAGCGGCCGCGAACGGATCGAGCAGCCGCTGCCGGCGTGCTATTTTGGGGCGTTCGAGGCGGTCGACCACGATCCGCGCATCCAGCTGGTGGTCGCCGAGGATAATGACGGTGCCGTCGTCGGATGCCTCGAGCTCTGCATCTTGCCGGGACTGAGTTCGCAGGGCGCCTCGCGCGGTCTGATCGAGGACGTCCGCGTCGCCACGCATTGCCGCAACCGTGGCATTGGGGAGAAACTGGTGCAATGGGCCGTCGCCGAGGCGCGCGGCACCGGCTGCCGGCTGGTCGAACTGCTCACGCATCATACCCGCGTCGATGCGCAGCGATTCTACAAACGGCTCGGATTTCAGCCGAGCCATGTCGGGATGACATTGCGGTTTTGATTTGGCTTTTGTCCGGCGTTGGATTGACGCCGCTATTGCAACCATTGCGAAACGGATTTCGCCATTCATTCCGGTTAACGCGCGATAAACTAATCGGATCATCGTAACTTTTCCGGTGGAACGATCCGTGACACTTCGGCGTCTCCCGTCGGGCTCGGACAGCTTGGGGACCACAAATGAAAAACTATTCGATTGTCAGGATCGGCGACGAGTATGTCGTGCGTGCGGGCGACGCCAGCGTCCTGAAAATCGGGAGCCGACGCAGGGCGGCTCGGCTCGTCACCGATGCGGCGGAATTGCTGAACTCGCTGCCGCCGGCGCAGCCAGTCGATGTCGAATCACCGTCAATCGTTGGTGATCAATCACCGTCAATCGTTGGTGATCTCGGCGAAGCTTCTTGACGATTCCAGATTAGTCCCTTATGCACCGCGGCGGGACACCTCCCCCCAACGGGAGGCTTGCTATCTGGAAGGATAGATCATGACTGCAGCGAAGCCCGCTTCGCGGCCCAATGTGCCGCATTTTTCATCCGGCCCCTGCGCCAAGCGCCCCGGCTGGAACCCGCAAAATCTTCATGACGCAGCGCTCGGCCGTTCGCATCGTGCGAAGGTCGGCAAGGCCAAGCTCAAGCTTGCGATCGAGCTGACAAGCGAGGTGCTCGAAGTCCCGGCCAACTACAAGATCGGCATCGTGCCGGCCTCCGATACCGGCGCGGTCGAGATGGCCCTGTGGTCGCTGCTTGGGGCGCGGCCGGTGACCACCATCGCCTGGGAATCCTTTGGCGAGGGCTGGGTCAGCGACATCGTCAAGGAATTGAAGCTCAAGGACGTCGCCAGGCTGCATGCGCCCTATGGCGAAATCCCCGACCTGAGCAAGGCCGATCCTGCTTCCGACATCGTGTTCACCTGGAACGGCACCACCTCCGGCGTCCGCGTCCCCAATGCCGACTGGATCAGCGCCAAACGCGAAGGCCTTACGATTTGCGACGCGACCTCGGCGGCGTTCGCGCAAGCTCTCGACTGGGCCAAGCTCGATGTGGTGACGTTCTCCTGGCAGAAGGCGCTGGGCGGCGAGGCCGCGCATGGCATGCTGGTGCTCTCACCGCGCGCGGTCGAGCGGCTCGAGACCTACAAGCCGGCATGGCCGTTGCCGAAGATCTTCCGCATGACCAAAGGCGGCAAGCTCAACGAGGGTATTTTCGAGGGCGAGACCATCAACACGCCCTCCATGCTGTGTGTCGAGGACTATCTCGACGCGTTGAACTGGGCCAAATCGGTCGGCGGGCTCAAGGCCCTGATCGCCCGCGCCGACGCCAACGCCAGGGTGCTCGCCGACTGGAAGGCGAAAACGCCGTGGATCGATTTCCTGGCGAGCGATCCGGCGATCCGGTCCAATACCTCGGTGTGCATGAAGGTGGTCGACCCCACGATCACGTCACTGACGCCGGATGCTCAGGCCGACTTCGCCAAGAAGCTCGTCGCGCTCGTGGAGAAGGAAGGCGCCGGTTATGATTTCGCGCATTATCGCGACGCGCCGGCGGGCTTGCGCATCTGGTGCGGCGCCACGGTGGAGGCAAACGACGTCGCACTGCTGACGCGGTGGATCGACTGGGCCTTCGCCGAAACAAAGGCTTCGCTTGCGAAGGCGGCGTAGCTCTTCCCATTGTCGTCATGGCCGGGCTTGACCCGGCCATCCATCGAAAAGAGATGGACCCCCGGGTCAATGGCGTGAATACGCGCTTTGCGCTTTCGCCCGGGGGTGACGACGCCAAATGTAGCGTCCAACAACGGATCACTCCAATGACAAAACCCAGAGTTCTCATTTCCGATGCGCTGTCGCCCGCTGCGGTGCAGATCTTCAGGGATCGCGGCATCGAGGTCGACTTCCAGCCCAATCTCGGCAAGGACAAGGAAAAGCTCGCCGAGATCATCGGCAATTACGACGGCCTTGCGATCCGCTCGGCCACCAAGGCAACCGCCAAGATCATCGAGAAGGCGACGCGGCTGAGGGTGATCGGCCGCGCCGGAATTGGCGTCGACAATGTGGAAATTCCCGCCGCCACCGCCAAGGGCATCATCGTGATGAACACGCCATTCGGCAATTCGATCACCACCGCCGAACATGCGATCACGCTGATGCTGGCGCTGGCGCGCGAAATTCCGCAGGCCGATGCCTCCACCCAGGCCGGCAAGTGGGAGAAGAACCGCTTCATGGGGGTCGAGATCACCGGCAAGACGCTGGGCGTGATCGGCTGCGGCAACATCGGTTCGATCGTGGCCGACCGCGCGCTCGGTTTGCGGATGAAGGTGATCGCGTTCGACCCGTTCCTGTCGCCGGAACGCGCCAAGGACATCGGCGTCGACAAGGTCGATCTCGACGAATTGTTCCGGCGCGCCGATTTCATCACCCTGCACACGCCGCTGACCGACAAGACCCGGAACGTCATCGACGCGGCTGCGCTTGCGAAAACGAAGAAGGGCGTACGCATCATCAATTGCGCGCGCGGCGGGCTGGTCGACGAGCAGGCGCTGGTGGCTGCCCTCAATTCCAAGCAGGTCGCGGGCGCGGCATTCGACGTGTTCGTCGAGGAGCCTGCCATATCGAACGTGCTGTTTGGCCACCCCAACGTGATCTGCACGCCGCATCTTGGCGCTGCCACCACCGAGGCGCAGGAGAACGTCGCCCTTCAGGTCGCCGAGCAGATGTCGGATTATCTGTTGACCGGCGCGATTTCCAACGCGGTCAACTTCCCCTCGATCACGGCGGAAGAAGCGCCGAAGCTGAAGCCGTTCATCTCGCTTGCCGAAAAGCTCGGCTCGTTCGCCGGCCAGCTCACCGAGAGCGGCATCATGAAGGTGCAGATCACCTATGAGGGCCACGTCGCCGAAATGAAGATCAAGGCGCTTACCTCGGCGGTGCTGTCGGGACTGCTGCGGCCGATGCTGGGCGATGTCAACGTCGTCTCGGCCCCAGTGGTCGCCAAGGAGCGCGGCATGGTGGTTGACGAGGTCGCCCGCGCGGCGCAGAGCGATTATGAAAGCCTGATCACGGTCACCGTCACCACCGAGCGGCAGGAGCGTTCGGTCTCCGGCACAGTTTATCACGACGGCAAGCCGCGGCTGGTCGACATCAAGGGCATCCGGGTCGACGCCGAATTCGGCAAGTCGATGATTTATGTCACCAACGAGGACAAGCCGGGATTCATCGGACATTTCGCCAGCCTGCTGGGCGACGCCCAGATCAATATCGCGACCTTTCATCTCGGCCGCAACAAGCAGGGCGGTGATGCCATCGCGCTGGTCGAGGTTGACGGGGCCGTGCCGGCGGACGTGCTCGCCAAAGTGCAGGCGTTGCCGCAGGTCAGGCAGGCCAAGACGCTGGCGTTTTGAAGCGCACGGGGGATTTAGAGGCGTCGATATCTTCACCCTCCTGGGGAGGGAGACTATCGGCTGGGATCGTTCGTTCGGTAAACGACGCCTACACGTTCAGCGCGCTGTTGCTGGTGATCGCGGGAGAACTTGCCGTTGCGCACGTCTCAAAAAGAAAACCGAGGCAGTCGTCTGCCTCGGTTTTGAGTAGTAGCTAGGGGTCGCGCGGTTACTGACGCCGCCGCAGAGGACTCACCGAACCAGTGTTGCTTTCAGGTTCCGAAGATCCGGCGCCGAGCTTGGCGAGATCACCGATGGTGAGGTCCGCAATCTTGATCTCGCTAAGCACCTTCTTCTTCAGCGCCTCGGAGAGCGTGAACCCCTTGTCGAGCAGATCGACGTCGAGTTCGCGCCCATAGGAAGCCTTCATCAGCTTCAAGACGTCGTTCTTCGTGAAGTCGATTTGCATACGGTATTCGCCCATGGACTTGAGCGTCTGGCACCATGCAACCGATACTTCACCGTATGAGCGAAACAGGCCCGGCGTGCTGCGCCGGATCACCTTCCGCGCATCATCGCTAATGTGAAAGCTCCTAAGGTCGTGCGAGGCAATGGTCTTGGTGCCCATGTCCCGGCTCCAGCCACGTAAAGTAACATCCATGTCGAGAACTCCGTCACTGAGTATGATAGGGAAAACGGAACTTTCATCCCGAAATGGGACGAATCTGAGGCATCAAACACAGTATCTTAGAAATAAAATTACAAAGCAGAATAGCCCGCTATGCTACCGGTATAATAGTAGCTAATCTAGGGAAAAGTGATGAATCTCTTCGCCCTCACGCGTATGTTGCGCCGATTGCGCCCGTAATCGATCCTCTCTTGGACGGCAGCGATGTCTGTCCGCCTGTGATGGTTGAGCCATCGGACCGGGTCGGAGGCGGATGGCTGCGGTGCAGGTCTTGTCATCGTTGCCGGCGAGGATGGGCCGGATTCGCTTCACGCGACAAGGGCCGCGCCTGCAATGCCTTACCGCTGATCGGTCGTCACAACGCTTCGCTGATGATGTGATCGCGTTCACGCGGCAGGTCTGGCGAAGGGTTCAACAGGATGGTGCGGATGCCTTTCGTGACGCCACGAAGACACCGATCAGCACCAGCGCAAAGCCGATGATGTGGAAAAGTTGCAGGTGCTCGCCGAGAAAGGCGATCGCCATCACCGAACCGAACACCGGCGTGACGTGGAAGAACGGCGCGGCGCGGTTGGCGCCGATCAACTGCACGCCGCGATTGAAGCATAGATAGGCGACCGTCGAGGGAAATACCGCGACGTAAAACAGCGACAGCAGATTGGCGGTATCGAGCTCCATCGCCGGGCGCGTGAGCAATTCCAATATCAACGGCGGAATAAGGCACGCCGCGCCGCAGCCGAAGGTAAAGGCGACGAATGACAGGCCGTGAATGTTCGGACGCTTCAGCGACATCACCGAATAAACACCGAAGATCGCGAGAGCCACGGTAAAGATGATGTCGCCCTTGTTGAACGCAATTGCCGCGAGCGCGGTGAGGTCGCCGTGCAGCAGGATCACCAGCACGCCGGTCAGCGAGAGCGCGACCCCGATGGTCTGCGCCAGCGTCAGCCGAACGCCGAGCAGGATCAGCGACCATACCGCGACGAACAAGGGTCCGGCGGATTGCAACAGCAGCGTATTCAGCGCCGTGGTATGCTCCAGCGACCAGTATTGCAGGGAGGTGAAGGCAGAGATGCCGGTGATGGAGAGAAGGATCATCGTGCCCATCGTGGCGCGGATCGTCGGCCAGTCGCGCGCAAGATGTTTCCAGGCGATCGGAAGGATGATCAGAAACGCTAGCGACCAGCGCAGGAATGCCAGCGTCACCGGCGGAATATGGCCGGCGGCGAGGCGGCCGATGATGGCGTTGCCGGCCCAGCACAGCGCAGTGATCGAGAGCAGCAGATAGGGCTGGTTGGCGAGCCAGCCGCCCGCCGAGGCGGCGTCGGAAGTTTGATCGGAAGCAGACATGCGGCAGTGGTTCTCGGCCCGGTTCATCACGCCGCGGCCCGGCCCGGTGCGAGACACCCGGCCGGCAGAGTCTTGCCCGGCTGTCTCAGAGACACGGATTTTCACCGCGCAGCAATGGCGATGGATGCATCGCGACCATGCGCAAGGCGGCCGGGCTTCCTTGTCCTGGTCCCAAGGGCGGCACAATTCGGCCGCCGCCGACCCTCAGACGTAGCCGAGCCAGCGCCAATAGGTGGCGCCGAGCAGCATGATCAAGGCGAGCGCAATCACCGTCACGACGAGGCCGGTGCGCACGAAATCCTTGGCGTCGAAGGTCTCGGTTCCATAGGCCAGCATGTTCTGCGGCGCATTCACGACCAGGATGAAACCGAAGCTGACCACGAATTGCAGCAGCATGGTCATGCCGACGACGTTGATGTCAGGCGTTGCCACGCCTTGCAGCACGGCGATGACGATCGGGATCATGGCGGATGCCAGCGCGGTCGCACTGGCGAAGCCAAGATGAATCACGGTGAGAAACAGACTCAATACCGCCAGCACGAACAGCGAAGAGGCATATTTGAGACCGAATTCGGCGACCGCGAGATTGGCGAGAAAGGCAGCGCCTTTGGTCTGCAGCAGCGCGGTGCCGACGCTGATGCCGATGCCGAACAGTATGACCGTGCCCCAGGGAATCCTGGGCTGGGCTTCCTTCCACGTCATGATTCCGATGCCTGGCAGGAACATCAGCGCCACCGCCGCAAGCGTGGTCGACGACGTATCAAAATTGTGGAGGACGCCTTCGGTGGCCCAGAACCCAAGCAGGGTCAGCGATATCGCCAGCAGCTTCTTCTCCGCGGTCTTCATCGGCCCGAGTTCGGCGAGCGATTTGCGAATCTGTTCGCGCCCGCCGGGAACCTGTTCGAC
>Ga0137403_10008311_pt1 | contig 11619 bp, 8 predicted proteins | sample CZOMad2_1_16fung_FD_122057 | JGI IMG/M metagenome (GOLD analysis project Ga0137403, IMG submission 122057) | Vadose zone soil fungal communities from Angelo Coast Range Reserve, California, USA - CZOMad2_1_16fungal (Hybrid Assembly) | ecosystem: Environmental > Terrestrial > Soil > Vadose zone...
CTTCGTTGGCGCCCTCGGCCGCGGGCTCAACGTACCAGGGGTACGCCTCGCCCGCGGCCTTCGGGCGCCGCCTCGCAGCTGGACCCTTCTCGGCCGCCTGCCGCACGCTTGGCAGATGACCCATCCAGACCGTCTGCCGCTCGCTTGATGTTCTTTCAATTGCCGCGCGGGAAGCCGGATGGGGGAGGGGGGCAGCTCCGTAGACCCGTATCTTCTGCGTGTCGTCGAAGCCGCAAACGTAAATCTCGTGGCGGGCCAGAGACTCCCCAACGGCATGCGGCTCAGCGTGGTCTACGGAGCTGTCCCCCTCCCCCGTCCGGCGCATAAAAGCCGAACCACCGACAGGAGAACCGGCGGCGACTAGCTATTCATTTCCTTGATGAGGGCCTGGAGGCGGGGGTCGTCGAGGGAAGGCTGGAACGCGGGATAGAGCTGAGTCCGGTCGCAGATCCCCGCGTAACGCTCGCGCAGCCGCGCGCCCACCGTTTCCCAGGTGGCCGTCACCGCGAAGTGGTCCAATGTCTCGTCGCTGATCAGGTCCGCCATCCCCTTCCAGTCCCCCTCGAGGCTCTTGGCGTGGAGGCGCGGCACCAGATGGTCGAGCCCGTGCACCGCGAGCACCGCCTGATAGGTTCGCGTGGATGCGTAGAAGGCGATCTGCTGCTTCACCGCCTGCCGGCTCCGCTCGAGCTCCTCCTTGGTGTCGCCCAGCACCACCATGGTGGAGGCGCGGAAGGTGAAGTCCTTCCGCGTGCGCCCCGACGCGCGCAGCCCCTTCGCGACGGCCGGGTGTATCACCTCGCGCAGGTACGTCGGGCTGTGGAAGGAGTGCACGTGGAGGCCGTCGCAGATCTCCCCCGCCATGCGCGCCATGTACGGGTTCACGGCCGCGATGTACACGGGGATGCGCGGATGCTCGATGGGCCCGGGGTTGAAGAAGGGCGTCATGAGGTCGAAGCGATAGGACTGCCCGCGGAAGTTGAGCGGGGTGCCGTGCTGCCAGGCATCCCAGATCGCGCGGAGGGCCAGGATCACCTCGCGCAGCCGCGGCCCCGGCGGCTCCCACTTGATCCCAAAACGGCGCTCGTTGTGCGCCTTCACCTGCGTGCCCAGACCGAGCACGAAGCGGCCGCCCGAGAGCCTCTGCAGATCCCAGGCGGTGTGGGCCATGATCATGGGGCTGCGCGGGAAGGCCACGGCGATGGCCGTGCCGAGCTGCACGCGCGTGGTATTGGCGGCGGCCACCGCCAGAGGCATAAAGGGGTCGTGCTTGGTCTCCGCCGACCAGAGCGCCCCCACCCCCAGCTCCTCCGCACGCCGCGCATAGGCGGGGATCTCGCGGAGGTCGAACGTCATGAAGCCGAGATCGAGCTTCAGGCTCACGAACCGCTCAGTACTTGTAGATCGAGAACTCGATCTCCTTCTCCGTGATGAACTCGAGGAGCACGGGAATGCCTTCCTCCGTCTTCTTCACCGCGCGCTGGATGGCGGGCACGATGTCGCCCGGCTCGGTGACGCGCTCGCCGTGGCCTCCGAAGGCCTTGGCCATGTCGGCGTAGTTGCCCGAGATGTCCGTGCTGCGGTACTTCTCGGTGGCCGCCTTCATGATGGGCAGCTCGATGGCCATGGAGAAATTGTTGAGGAGCACGGAGAGAATCGGGATGCGCTCGCGCACCGCCGTCTCGAAGTCCATGCCCGTGAAGCCGATGGCCGCGTCGCCCCACACGTTGATGCAGAGCTTGTCCGGGTGGGCGAGCTTGGCTCCCATGGCGAGGCCGAGACCGTAGCCGAGCTGGGTCGTCTTGCCCCAGCCGATATAGGAGAGCGGCTCCGTACACTCCCAGAAGGGCGAGATCTGATCGCGGGGGCTTCCCGCGTCGTGGGTGATGATGGTGCGCGCGGGGTCGACGGTCTGCAGGAGATCCCGGATCACCCGATAGGGCGAGATCGGCTTGGCGTTCGAGGTGAGCTTGGGCATCCACTGCGCCATCCACTCCGCCTTGAGACGCTTGATCTCGGCGGTCACGGCCGGTCCGCGACCGCGAGGCTTGCCCTTCAGCCGGTCCCTCACCTCGACGAGCAGGGCATCGAGGGTGAGGGCGGCGTCGCCGATCAGCGCGTGCTCGGCCCGCACGTCCTTGTTCACGTCGGCCGGGTCCAGGGTCGAGTGGATGATGGTCTTGCCCTTGGGCATGGCCACGCCGTAGTTGGTGGTGGCGAAGCTGCAGCCGATGCCGAAGATCACATCCGAGTTCTTCAGGAACTCGTGGAGCTGCTTCGACACCGAGCGACCGCCCGAGCCCAGCGACAGCGGATGATTCTCGGGGAAAGCGCTCTTGCCCTGCAAGCTCGTGGTCACCGGCGCCTCGAGGAGCTCGGCGAGCTGGCGCAGCTGGCTCCAGGCCTCGGCGTAGTGGACGCCCTGACCCGCATAGATGACAGGTCGCTCGGCCGCGACGAGGGCCGCCGCCACCGCGGAGACCGCCTGGGGGTCGGGGCCGTAACGCATGCGCGGCGCCACCACGTAGTCGAGGGGCTCCGCGATCTCCTCCTGGAAGACGTCGACGGGGAATTCGACGAGGACGGGGCGCGGGCGCCCGTTCTTGACCTGGGTGAAGGCGCGGCGCATGGCGTCCGGCACCTGATCGGACATGATCACCTGCTCGATCCACTTGGTCACGTGCCGGTAATTGAGCGATGAGTTGAAGTTGGGCGGGATGTTGGTGAGGCGCCGGGGATAGCCGCCGGGCAGCACCACGATGGGCACGGAGTCGCCGTAGGCCTGGGCCACGCCGCCGAAGGCGTTCTCGGAGCCGGGGCCATGCTGCATGGTAAAGACGCCGATGCGCTTGCCGGAGGTGACGCGGCTGACCGCGTCGGCCATGTGCAGGCCCGTGCGCTCCTGGCGCACGATGATGGTGCGGATGTCGGCCTGGGCGGCCGCCTCGATGATGGAGTTGACCGGATATCCGATGAGGAACTTGACGCCTTCGCGCTTCAGGATCTCCGCGACCGCCGCGACCGCCTTCATGGGCTCTCCTTATGAGGGTAGGGGTGCAGGTGACGACGCCGGCCATGCTACCATGTCCGGCCGGAGCACACATATGAGCGACCGCGAGATCATCTGGCGCCCCACCCCCGAGCGCATCGAGTGCGCGCGGATCACGCAGTTCATGCGCAAACACGGCCTCGCCTCGCTGGACGTGCTCCTGCGGAAGAGCGTCGACGACCCCGAATGGTACTGGGACGCCGTCTCCAAGGATCTGGGTTTCCGCTGGATGAAGCCCTACACGCGCGTGCTCGACACCTCGCGCGGGATCGCGTGGCCACGATGGTTCGAGGGGGGCCTCATGAATCTCTCGGACAACTGCGTGGACCGCCACGTGGACGAGGGTCGCGGCGAGCAGCCGGCCATCGTGTGGGAAGCAGAAAACGGCGAAGTCCGCACCTGGACCTATCGCGAGCTGTCGCGCGAGGTCAGTCGCCTCGCCAATGTCCTCAAGCGGCTCGGCGTGGGGGCTGGGGACTCGGTGGGGCTCTTCCTGCCCATGTGCGCGGAGGCGGCCATCGCCCTCATGGCGATCTGCCGCATCGGCGCCATCTACTCGCCGTCCTTCTCCGGCTACGGCGCCCAGGCCGTGGCGGCCCGGCTCGAGGACTGCGACGCCAAGGTCCTCATCACCGCCGACGGCTTCTCGCGCCGCGGTCAGACCGTCAGGATGAAGGAGACGGCAGACGAGGCGGCGGCCCTCTCGCCTTCGGTGAAGCACCTCCTCGTGCTCAAGGGCGCCGGCCGCGCCGTGCCGTGGACGCCCGGGCGCGACGTGTGGTGGCACGAGGCCGCCGCGCGCGAATCGGACGAATGCCCCGCGCTCCCCGTGGAGGCCGACCGCCCCTGCTGCATCACGTATACGTCGGGGACCACGGGCAAGCCGAAAGGCGTGATCCTGACCCAGGGCGGGCTTCAGATGAAGATCGGCCACGACGCCGGCTATCTCTTCGACTTGGGTTCGTCGGACCGCTTCTTCTGGCTCACCGACATGGGCTGGGTCATGGGCACCATTCTCATCCTGGGCGGGCTCACGAACGGCGCCACCCTCGTCCTCTTCGAGGGTACGCCCGACTATCCCAAGCCCGACCGTCTGTGGGCGGTGGCCGAACGCCACCGCGTCAGCGTGATGGGACTCTCGCCGACCGCGGTGCGCGCCCTCATGCCGCACGGTACGGAGTGGCCGCTTCGGCACGAGCTCTCCGAGCTTCGCATCTTCGGCTCGACGGGCGAGCCGTGGAATCCCGAGCCCTACCGCTGGGTCTTCGAGCATGTCGGGCGCGGCGCGGTGCCCATCATCAACTATTCCGGCGGCACGGAAATTTCGGGCGGCATCGTCACGTCCTTTCCCATTGCGCCGATCAAGCCCTGCTCCTTCAACGGTCCCACGCCCGGCATGGCCGCCGACGTGTTCGGCGACGACGGCCGGCCGGTCCGCGGCCAGGTGGGCGAGCTGGTCATCACCAAGCCGTGGCCGGGTATGACCGCCGGCTTCTGGAAGGATCCGGATCGCTACCTCGAGACCTACTGGTCGCGCTGGCCCGACGTCTGGGTGCACGGCGATTGGGCCTATATAGATGAGGACGGCTTCTGGTTCGTCACCGGCCGGTCCGACGACACGCTCAAGATCGCGGGCAAGCGCGTGGGCCCGGCCGAGGTCGAGTCGGTGCTGGTGAGCCATCCCGCGGTGGCGGAAGCCGCGGCCATCGGCGTACCCCATGAGATCAAAGGCGAGGCCGTGGTCTGCTTCGCCGTGTTGCGCCCGGGCATCGCGCCCACCGAGAAGCTCCGTACGGAGATCTCGGATCTCGTCGCGCATCAGATGGGCAAGGCGCTCAAGCCCGAGCGCGTGCTCTTCGCCGCCGAGCTGCCCAAGACCCGCAGCGCCAAGATCATGCGACGGGTGATCCGCGCCACTCACTTGGGCAAGGACCCGGGCGATCTCTCTTCGCTCGACAATCCGGGCGGCGTCACCGCCATTACCGAGGCGCGCTAGCAAACCTGTTTCGTTCGCGGCAAATTCTGCATGTGCCCGCCGGGGCTCGGCCTCCAAAATCCGTTGGGCGACTGACGACGCGCGCCATCCAAAAGGTGCGGCGTTGTACCCTCGTGCTCCGCAACTATCGGAATTCGTGGAATGTCGATCCGCTGCCCGGCAACGGTACGTCGCTTGCTATACATGGGATCAAGGAAAACAACATGCGAACTAAACTTCGGCGGCCCGAATCGCGTAGACGTCCCCGGACCAAGGTCACCTGGCCCGTGATGGTGGAAGTTGGCGATCGTGTTCTCCATGGTGAAACGGTTGACGTGAGTCAATTCGGCGTCAAGGTGCGCCTCGCGGAGCGCCTGCAAGACGCCACCCTGGCCAAGCTGCATATCACCCCGTCCGAAGGCTGTCCGGTGGACGCCCAGGCCATCGTCTGGCGAATGGACGAGGACGGGCCGGTCTTCCTCTTTCTCAAGAAAGCGCCCTCGGTCCTCATAGAAGACACGGGCCAAGGCTCGCCCGTGTCGCGTGTCCTCACCGTCCTCGTGGTCGACGACGATCTCGGCGTGAGCTCGTTTGCCCGGGACACCTTGGGGTCGGCGGGATATCTGGTCCTCTCCACCGACGATCCGGTGGAGGCCATTCGCATCGCGAGAGACAGGGAAGGCGAGATCGATCTCCTGCTCGTGGACGTGGTCATGCCCCTGATGGATGGTCGCGAGCTGGCTCGACGCGTGGTCGAGCTCCGTCCCCAGATCAAGGTCCTCCTCATGTCGGGATACGAGATGGCCGCGCTCAGAGAGGCGAAATGGCCGTTCATCGCCAAGCCCTTCGGCGTCACGGAGCTCATCGAGAAGATCGAGGAATGCACCACCACGAAGAGGCGGCCGTCGGTCTTCGCGGTTCCCCGCCCGTCTCCTCACCGGTCAATGGAGCGGGCGGCAAGCCCGAGCGCCCTGTGACCTGCCGGCACGCCAAATGGCCCTCACAGACATAGGGCTGCGGCCTCCCGTCAGCTCCGGACGCACGCTGGAGAGCACGCTGGCCGTTCCTCCCGTGGCGCGCCACCGGTTGGGTGAGATTCTCCTCGCCGAAGGCTCGATCACCGAGGCGCAGCTCGAGCATGCCCTCACCCAGCAGGAAAGCGTCAAGCTTCCCCTCGGCAAGATCCTCCTCAAGCTCAACTACATCACCGACGAGACCATGCGGCAGGCCCTGAGCAAGCAGCTGAAGATTCCCTTCATCGACCTGGAGAAGGTGACCATCGATCGGCGGCTCGCCCGCGTGATCAACCGGAGCTACGCGCGGCGCCATTCCGTGCTGCCCATTGCCCAGGTCGGCCGCACCCTGACCGTGGCCATGGACGATCCCACCGCGGCCGGCGTGATCGACGAGCTGATGCAGCTCACGAGCTTTGGCATCACCGTGGTCACCTCCTCGAACCGGGCCATCCAGCGAGCGTTCCGCCGTCTCTATGAAGACGCGCCTCCGAGCGGCATCGAAAGCGTCGACGCCCAACTGATCACTCCCGCGGATTCCCCGGCGGAAGCCGGGCCGCATCAGAGCTCGGTGGACGCCATCGACGAGCGGGCGACCCGGCGCGCGGACGAGCTCTTCCGGCAGATCCTCTTCCGGGCCCTCGAGAGCAACTGCAGCGATATCCATATCGAGATGCTGCCCTCGGGTCTCCACGTGCGCTATCGCATCGACGGGGTGCTGAGTCAGCCTCACTTCGGGAAGCTGCAGGACAATCTCGATCAGAACATGCGGGAGATCACGTCGCGCATCCGGATTCTCTGCAAGCTCGACATCGCGGAACGACGGCGGCCGCAGGACGGCAGCTTCCAGGTGTCGGTCAATCGCGCGGGGAGCAAGGTCACCATCGACCTGCGCGTCTCCGTCATTCCGAGCTACTCGGGGGAAAGCGTGGTCATCCGGATTTTGGATCAGACACGGGCGCCCCGCTCTATCGCCGGGCTCGATCTCTCGCCGGTGGTGGCCAGCCGCCTCGAGGAGCTGCTCGGGCGCCCCACCGGCATCTTCCTCGTCACGGGGCCCACCGGATCGGGCAAGTCGACGACCCTCTACGCCTGTCTGATGAAGCTTCACCGGCCGGAGGTTCGCATCCTCACCGCCGAGGATCCCGTGGAGTACGTCTACGACGAGCTGAGCCAGTCGGAGGTCAACGACGAGATCGGCAATACTTTTGCCGCGTATCTCCGGTCGTTTCTTCGCCACGACCCGGAGATCATCATGATCGGGGAGATTCGCGACCAGGAGACGGCGGAGATGGCCTTCCGCGCCGCCCAGACGGGCCATCTGCTCTTGAGCACGCTCCACACCAACAGCGCCATCGCCGCCCTCCCGCGCCTGCTCGACCTCAAGATCGAGTCGTCCCTCATTGCCTCGTCGCTGATTGGCGTCATGTCGCAGCGGCTGGTCCGCCGGAATTGTGCCGCCTGCCGGCAGGAGTATGCGCCGTCCCCCGCCGCTCTCCACGAGTTCTTCGAGACCGTGCCGGCCGACCTGAAGTTCTACCAGGGCGCGGGATGCGCCGACTGCGGATTCAGCGGCTACAAGGGCCGGATGATGGTCGCCGATCTCTGGGTACCCGACGATCAGGATACCGCGTTGATTACCCGGCAAGCCCCCTTCGACGAGATGTGCGAGAGCGCCCGGCGCACCACCTTCTGCATGGCCCAGGATGCCCACGGGCGACTGGAGGCGGGCACCACCACCGTGGAGGAGCTGCTCCGCGTGCTGCCCTACTCCGCCATCATGGAGCATCGGCGGCGATTTTCTAGCTGAAGGGACGGCGGCTTTCGGGTATACGGAAGGGGATGCGGGTTCGTTCGAGCTTCCCCGTGGTGGCGCTGGTCGTCCTCGTTGCGCTCGTGGCCGGCTGCGCGACGCACGCCACCTCCGCCAAGCCGGGGCTGGCGGGCGTGGAGCATATTCTCGTCATCTACGCGGAGAACCGGAGCTTCGACCACCTCTACGGCCTTTTCCCGGGCGCCAACGGCCTCGCCAACGCCACGCCGTCGCAATACATGCAGGTCGATCGGGACGGCCAGATCCTGGCCACGCTACCCGCCGTCTGGAACGGCAAGACTGCGAGCCCGGACTTCCCGACGGATCTGCCGAACAAGCCGTTTCGCATCGACGCGCCACCCATCAGCCGGCCGCTCTCCGTGCCCACCCGCGACCTCGTCCACCGCTTCTATCAGAACGTGGAGCAGATCAACGGCGGTCGCAACGATCGGTTCGTGGCGGCCTCGGACGCGGGAGGGCTGGTCATGGGCTACTACGACGGCTCGACCCTGCCTCTCTGGCAGTGGGCCAAGGACTACGTCCTCGCCGACAATTTTTTCATGGGAGCGTTCGGCGGCTCGTTTCTCAACCATTTCTGGCTGGTGTGCGCCTGCACTCCGGAGGACCGTGACGCCCCCGCGGCGATGCGCGCGCAGCTCGACGAGCGCGGCTGGCTCAGGACCCGAGCCGGCTCGCCCCCCTCCGTGCTCAGCGGCCCGCCGGTATTCCTGGACGGCGAGATCACGCCCGACGGCTACTCGGTCAACACGGCGCAGCCGCCCTGGCAGCCGTCACGGGTGCCCCCGGCCAGGGGCGGCGATTCACGGGGGACCGATCCGAAGCGGCACACGCTGCCGCCGCAGTCGCAGAAGACCATCGGCGACACCCTGACCGCCAAGGGCGTGACGTGGGCGTGGTACGCGGGCGCGTGGAACGCGGCCCTCCAGGACGGGATGCAGGCGCCCGAAGCGCCGCGCCGGGTCATCGCGACCAACGTGAATGGCGCGCCGTACTTCGCCCCGCACCACCAGCCCTTCAACTACTTCGCCCGCTTCGCGCCGGGCACCGCGGATCGCGAGCGCCACCTCAAGGACTACGCGGAGCTGGTGGCGGCCATCGAGCAGGGGACGCTCCCCCAAGTCGCCTTCTACAAGCCGCAGGGCACCTTGAATGAGCATCCCGGCTATACGGACGTCCTGTCGGGAGACATCCACATCGCCGAGCTGGTGAGCCTGATCAAGGCGAGCCCGCTCTGGGCCTCCACCGCCATCATCATCACGTACGATGAGAACGGCGGCTTCTGGGACCATGTGGCGCCGCCCGCCGGCGATCGCTGGGGACCGGGCACGCGCATTCCCACTTTGATCATCTCGCCGCGCGCGAGGCGCGGCTTCGTCGATCACACGCTCTACGACACCACGTCCATCATCAAGCTCATCACGCGGCGCTTCGGACTCGAGTCGCTCCCCGGCGTGCGCCCGGGAGCGGGTGACCTCTCGGCCGCCTTCGAGTAACCGCTCCGCCGCTCAGAGCTCCCCGACGGCCCGCGTCTTCATGAGTGGCCTCCCGCGCCCTCGCCCGGAGGGGGCGCCACCACGTCCTCGTAGCGGTGGCGCTTCGTGATGAGCCCCGCGTGCTGGAAGACGTCGAGGGCCACCTCGAAGGCGGGACGGGTGATCTCCACGTGCGGCGTCCAGCAGCCGAGCTTCTGGTAGTGGGCGATGGTGGCGGTGAGCACGGCGCGGTCGATCCCGGGGAAGAAGGACGCCTCGGCCTCGGCCACGCGCGCGGCGGGTGTGGCGAGAAGCCAGGCGCGCGCCTCGCGATAGGCGCGCGTGAAGCGCTTCGCCGCATCCGTGCCGAGCCACTCGCGAGTGGCGGCGAGGCTCGAGAAGGCGCAGGGGCCGATGGCCTCGCCCACCGACGCGACCACGTGGCCCACCTTGTCGTGCTCGAGTTGCTGCGGCGCCGGTCCCTGCTGGTGAATATAGTCGCCCTCGCCCTTGCGAAAGGCCGCGTCCATCTGGCCGCTCGGCACGTCCACGGCCTGAATGGTCTTGTAGTCGAGGCCGCGCCGGTGACAGGCGTACTTGAACATGGCGAGCGGCTGGCCGCCGTGATCGACGAGCACCTTCTTGCCCGCGAGCTTCTGCCAGGTGAAGCCGGGATCGGCGGCGCGGCCCGTGAGGAAGAAGCCGTCCCTCTCGTTGATCTGGGCGAAGTGCATGGCGGGCGGGGTCTGTCCCTTCTCGAGAGGGCCGAAGCCCTGGGAGGGCGCGGACTGGCACACGTGCACCGTGCCGTTCACGACGCCCTCGATGGCCGACCTGCCTGCCCGCGCCACCGAGTGTTGCGGCGCGAAGCCCTCGGCCTCGAGAAAGCCGCCCGCGATGGTGGCGATCAGGGGCGAGTAGAAGGCGGAAAAGCGCGTGAACTGTATGCTGATCGGCTCGCTCATCCGGTCTCTCCTTGTGACGGGAAGACTACGGGCGCTTGAGCTTCACGTCTTCGTAGGGGGCGGAGTAGGCATGACCGGGGATGAGGGAGAGCCCGGGCTCTTCTACTCGAGGGCCGATGGCCCACAGGAAGGCCGCGAGGGTTTTCCCCGTGCCCGTGGGCGCCGCGATCAGGGTGTGCGCGCCGCTCCCGATCTTCGGCCATCCCTCGACCTGGGGTGCCGAGGGAGAGCCGATCCGCTCGGAAAACCAGCGGGCGACGGTGGGATGGAAATGGCTCAGGGGCATAGGTGTTTCGACCTCACGATGGCGTTCGGGATTCAAGGAAGTATATACCCGGAAGGGCCCGCCCGCGCTTGACTTCTCCCTGACCCGCCCGCACGGTACGGCCGTGCGCTTCCCGAATCTCCTCGCCACGCGGCGCGGCCGTCTGGCCGCTTTCTTCCTGCTCTATCTCACCGAAGGAATCCCCGCAGGCTTCACCAACATCGCGGTCGCGACGCAGATGCGGCGCGCGGGACTATCGCCGGGCGTCATCGGGGCGTTCGTGGGGGCGCTCTATCTCCCCTGGGCGGTAAAGTGGGCGTTCGGGCCCTTCGTGGACGTGCTCTCCAGCGACCAGTGGGGCAGACGCCGCGGTTGGATCCTTCTCACGCAGGCGATGATGGTGGTGACGATTCTCGCCGCGATGCCGGTCGACTTCGCGACGCGGCTCTGGCTCTTCACTGCGATCGTCTTCGTGCACAATATCTTTGCCGCCACGCAGGACGTCGCGATCGACGCGCTCGCGTGCAGCGTGCTCCGGGACGACGAGCGGGGGCTTGCGAACGGCCTCATGTTCGGCGGGCAATCGATCGGGAACGCGATGGGCGGCTCGGGCGTGCTCCTCCTCACGCCCCTCATCGGCTTCAAGGCCACGTTCGTCTTTGTTGCGGGCCTGATCGCGCTGGTCACGTTTCTCGTCCCGTTCCCGATGCGGGAGCCTGCCGGGCCGCCGCGCGAGCGGGGAGACGCCGGGGAACTGAAAGCGATCGGACGCGAGATCATGGCCTTCGTCCGGGATACCGGGCGGGCGTTCTTGGGCAGCCCCGCCGCGAAGTGGGGGATCGCCCTCGCGCTCCTCCCGATGGGGGGCTACGCGCTATCGCTCTCCCTTCAATCGAACCTGGCGGTGGAGCTGGGGCTGGACGACGCGCGGATCGGATATCTCGGCATCGCGAGCGGCGCCCTGAGCGCCGTGTTCTGTATCTTCGGAGGCTGGCTCTCGGATCGCTACGGCCGCAGGCGCACGCTTGCGCTCTTCATCGCGGGCA
>Ga0137403_10008312_pt1 | contig 11619 bp, 5 predicted proteins | sample CZOMad2_1_16fung_FD_122057 | JGI IMG/M metagenome (GOLD analysis project Ga0137403, IMG submission 122057) | Vadose zone soil fungal communities from Angelo Coast Range Reserve, California, USA - CZOMad2_1_16fungal (Hybrid Assembly) | ecosystem: Environmental > Terrestrial > Soil > Vadose zone...
GCAACAGCGCGTTAACGATTTCTCGCCACGCCCTGTCATCGTGCCGGTTCAAGAAAGCTTCGAATAGCGATTCGCCGCCGCTGCCCGTTGCTGCTCCCAATTCACCCATTTAATCTCCTGATTGAAAACGGTGATTGTAGCAGATAGAGGAGCGGGCGCGTACAGGACGCGCAAACCGCGTAGCGGACACCTCGATAGGTCACCGCTACGCGGTTTGCGGCGTCCGGGGTACGCGCTCGCTCCTCTATCGATAGGTCCCCGCTACGCGGTTTGCGCTCGAGAGGCGTGCGCTCCCACGCGGCGCCACACGCCTGGTTCACCTTCTTTGCGGATCAATTCTCGCACTTCGTAATAAGCGGCCGCGTACAAAGAGCGCATTTCGTTAGCAGATCCGGGATGAGCGAGTCTTCGTTCGAGTTCGTCGAGCGGTAGTCGCGCCTTGCTCGTGAAGCGTAGAAGCATTCGGCCCTCGCCTGCGAAGCTGATAGCCAGGCCTTCGGCTAGCCAACGAGGAACCCCGCTTCCACCGTTTGCTTCTATAACCGAATGCGCGTACTCGTGCCGGAGCGTCGACGTAAGAATCCGGCGCCGCCTGAGTACGCTGAGCGGCTGCAGCTCAATTCGCCGGCCGTGCGTCACGCCCGCCGCCCACCACGGTTGTCCAGTCGCCGCCGTGAAATCCTGGGTGGTTTCGTGAACGACTACATCGACTGCGTTGGCGGGCAAAGAGAGTGATGCCGGGCCGACGCGAGCAAACATATCCAGGCGCGCGGCTTCGAGAGTGCGCAGCGCGGCTTCAACGTCGGAACGTTGGATTCGCGCAGGATAGCTGACGTGAAAGTGTTCGCTTGAGAGTGACTGGTGATCCGTCAAAGGCGCAAAGGCGCAAAGCCGCAGAGCCGCAGGCGAAAGAACCTCACCTCCTTCCGGGTCTTTGGGGCTTTGCGCCTTTGCGTGAGATTGCTCTCCGGAGACGCGAGCGCCGGGGAAATATTTATCCAGTATCAGCTCAAAAGACCCGCCGCGCCGTGCCATCACGTGCGCTCCGTTCTGACACAATCCTAGCCCGTGGCCGAAGCCGCTTCCGCGAAAGATAAACGTCGCGCTTCTTCGACTCACGCTGAAGCGCGAGCTCTTCAGTACGTTCCATCCAAGCGCGCGGCCGACGATCAGCTTGAAATCCCATCCGCTCACCTGCCGGCGGCGCTCGCCTTCGATCGATATGATCTCGGCCCGGCCTGTTGCGTCTCTCTTTGTCACCACGACATCGCCGATCCTTTTACCCACATCGGTGAGGGGGTCGCTTGCGAGCGCTTTCGCAAGTTGCGCGGCGGGAATCTCATCAGTCCAATCGTGGTTTGACATCGTCGCGCAGTAATCATCGCGAACGCCGCGCAAATAACTCGGCCCAGGCGTGCCCCAAAGCGTTTCGAAGTTCGCCGTGTATCCGCCGCACGCTGCATGGAAATAAGCGTCCGCCGGTTGTCCGCTCGCGTCGACCAGTACTTCGCCTGCTGTATCGATCACCGCGCGCCGCATTTTCTCCGAGACCCGCGATTCGCTGACGTACTGTTGGCAATGAGTGTTCGAGCAAAGGTCGAACCCTTCGCTCGCGTGACGCCGGATATTCTTCAGGGCGTATGTGCGGCTGACAATCGCTTGCGCCTTGAGCGCCTCAATTTCCTCTTCGACTGCCGCTTCAACCGATAAGACGCCAAGCACATAATCTTCAAGCGGAATCGCCACGACCCGATTCTCGCTCAAGATCTTCACTCGCAGACTTCGACTGTCGCCCCCTCGCTTCTTCTCCCCTTCTCCCTCTCTCCCCGTCTCCTCTTCTCCCCCTCTCCCCTTGTCCCCTTCTCCCCTTCTCCCCTTCTCCCCATCTCCCCCTCGTGCTGTTTCTCCTCCTTCCTTTCGTTTCAAGTACGCGTCAAAAACATGTTGGGAAACGACGGCGGCGGCCGAACCATGCGATCGTTTTATGAACACAAGCACCGCCAGCTCAAGCGATTCGGGCGTTGCTTCGGCTGCCGCCGTGGCATCGGCGGCAAAGCTTACGAACCAACCCTGGCGTCGAAATCCGTTGCTCGCAGTCGACGTCCCCGTCTTGCCGAAAATAAAGGTTGGAAGCGAGTTGAGGCCGGCTTTCCCGGCCGTTCCGTACACAACCGCGCCGCGCATGCCCTCTATCAAAGCTGTCCTGTGCGAAGCCTGGATCTGAAGCCTCGTTCGCTCGTCAGGGACGAACTTCTCAGCGTCGGAGACCTGCGGTCTGAAAACGTGCCCGTCATTCATAAGCGCGCAGTACGCGGTGAGCAACTGAATCGGCGTGACCAGCAGGTTGTCGCCTTCCCCGAGCAAGTCGCGCACTTTCCAATCGGTGTCGCGAAGGCTGCCCGCCGACTCGCCGCCGGCGTTCACGCCGGTCTTCGCGCCCAACCCCGCTCCGGCAAGAGTCGCTTTGAACGCATCAAAGCTGAGCCTTCCGCTGAGCGTCGCGAAAAAGTAGTTGCAGGAATAACCGAGCGCCTGGGCGAGATTGAAAGGAGCTTTGCTCCTGGGATGAGAGCAGACGACGTCGATACCGTCGCCGGTGAATCGGCCGCGGCACAACGTCCGCGACTCGCGATCTATCAAGCCGGCGCGCATCGCGGTGAGAGCTGTGAAAGACTTTATAGTTGAACCGGGCGGGAACGCTTGTTCGAAGGCTAGTCGAGGATTGACGACTGCGCGCAGGCGGCCGGTGTGAGGATCCATCACGAGCACGGCGCCTTCGCGATCCCCGAGCGCTTCCCTGGCGGCTTCCTCCAGGGCGCGGTCCACGTCCGCGGCGTTTTCGGCGGGTTTCTCTTTCTTCTCGGCGTCCTCTGCGACCTCTGCAGTTGCGCCGGGTTTGTCTTTTTTCGTCCCGGCGTCCTCTGCGGCTGGTTCAGGCCGCGCGCAGGAGCAAACGAGCGCCGCCAACAAACACAGCACGATCCCCGCCACTAAAGGCCCGTGACGGTTATGCTTCTGCCGGGACATGACCGGCCCCTTCGCTCGGTTGAGCGATGCTGACGGCGCCGCTCACCTGGCCTCGTTCTCCGAGCGCGCCGACAGTAACAACCCAGCCGACGAGAGAGAACAAGACTGCCAGCAGCAATCTGGCGACTAGCAAACCGGCGTCGAGCCACCACGCGCTGTTCACCGGTGTCTTCGGAACGATCAAGAAGTAGGGGACTACGGCGAAGATGACGAAGCCCATCGCGTAGATCACAACCGATTGCGGCGCGAACGCTCGCGCAAGAATGCGCGGCGATCGTTTGAATGTTTGTTTGAGTCCGTCGCGCGCAGCCCCGATCCACAAATGAATCGCGGCGAGCGGAAGCACTAGACAGAACAGAAGATACTCGATCGTAGCGATTGCGACTGATTGCCAGTGAACAGGCTGAGGCTTCGGAGTTGCGACCCGAGCGGGAGGTGCCGCGCGCGCAGCTTCGCGAACCACCGTTGCCGGAGCAGTCGTTTCGATCTTACCGAAGAGATAAACCGCCAGCGCCGCGATTAGAATAAGAGGCAACGAAATAACAAGCACCTTCCAGAAGTCACGCGCCGATCCTCCAAGCAACCCCAACGCGCGCTGGCTTCCTTGATTGTATCTCGCGGCCATCGTCTGAATGATCAGAAACAGGATGGGAGCTGCGAGCGCCAACAGCAGCGACAAGACTAACTGACCTATCGTCGCCTCGCGGGTGACAAAGAACTGATAGGTGGCGCCGAGCATAACAAGATAAAGCACGAGCATAACTGCGACGATGCGCCAGTTGCTGCTTAGAGTGCGTGCGGCGAGATTGAACGCTTTGAAAACTCGTTTGATCATATTGGTGAGTCAGGGGTGATGGTCACCTCGAATTACCTGCAATTGTTCCTCGCTAGGTCATCAGAATGCGCAGCCGCAGGTGTTGTTGGTCGTATTTCGGTCCGTGATCGTGAAGGTCATTCCTGTCGGAAGGAATCGGAGCGACGCTGTAGCTTTATTCACGGCTGTGTCAACCTTGGCCAATACGACGCGATCAGCCGCGTAATGTTGCAAGGTTATCGTGCCGCCTCTCTTGATGATCGATCCACTCCCACCGAGCGTCAGGCCGCCGCAATTGGTGAACTGGTAATCGCCTGTTGACGAGTTGATTTGAAGAAGGTTCCCATTGCTCTCATCCTGGATACAGACATCAAAGACCTTTGTGAATTTCCAAATCTGACCTGTTTCGCTGTCATCAACATACAGGTTACCATGGGCATCAAAGTCCAAATCCACGTTGCTAGTGAAGCCTGTTGCAAATGTAGTAGCTACTCCAGGAGACAACAGTCTGAGGACTGAAGATCCAGTTGTAACAAAAACACTTCCTGAAATCGGATCGAAGGCGATGTTTGAAGGTTGCGCGATGCCGCCTGCCCACAGAATGTGGCTCGAGATAGTGGTCCCGCCAGGCGTCACTTCAAAAAAACTGGCTCGATTGAACTCCCCGATGAATACTCTCCCCACGGGGCTGATTGCCATCCCGAGGTAGGCCGAAAAACCACCGGCGAATACGGAAGGTGAAACGAAAGCGCCGGCCGCGTACTTGTAGATGTTGCCGGTGATGTTGTCAGCGACGTAGAAATTGTCAGCAGAATCGAACGCTATCCCCTCAGGAAACCCGGCAGCGAGAAAGCTTCCCAGGAAGGTTCCGGTCGAGCTGAATCGACTAACTGATGAACCCAAGTCACCCGGGTTCACATACACATCACCCGTCGAGTTTATGGCCATGTAGGACGGGGAGGAAACAGTGGCAAACGTGTTTTTGGCGCCAGTTGTAACATCGACCCGCGTGACCCTGTTGCCACTGCGCTCCACTACTAAGAGGTCGTCGGTAGGCCGCCGGTAGATTAACCCGTTACTGGGAGCCGAGAGTCCACCGGTTAACACTGATGCACTATAGCCTGGATCGAGCGAGACAACTTGAGCATCGGCTCGCGTGAGCGAGAGAGTTAGCAGCGCCGCAAGCAGAAATAGCCGGGATACTGTTCGCATCATCTTTTTCTCCTCCTCTGGCAAGCTGGTGTTCCTCAACTGGCTTCGTTCTGGAGCCGCGCCGAGATCCAGAGGCGCCACACTACCCCCGTTTTCACTCTTCTTGCAACGCTCACCACATTATTGTCGTCCGCCACGGCCACTTCGTGGATTGGAATGCACGCATAGTATCACGGCAATTACGGAGCGGGCCAAGTACCGCTCAGAGGCTTCAACGCGCTCACTTCTTATCCAGAAAACTCACCCTCGCGCCCGCGGTGTTTGACTGCACCGTCGGCTGATACATCAGCTCCGCGCGTGCCGGGGCTACTCGAAACTCGCCGGGCACTTGCACTCGCAACGCAACCTGGAACGTCGCGTCGCCGTCGAAGTAGTCCACGAACAACGCCGTCTTCTGGTCGCGGAACTCGCGCGAGCTGTACCAATCCGACCAGCGACGCGAGCCCGCGCCCTCGATGTAAGACAGATCGAGCCCGCTGATTCGCTCAACCTGTTCGCATCCCGCCGGGATCGGGTCTTCGATCATCATGTACTGCGCCCTCGATCCCTTTACGTGAAGCCGCGACACGATCAGATCGCCGGATCGCAAATCACCCTTTAAGGCTTCGATCTCCCACCGCGCTTGCTCGCCGCTTTCGACGACTCGCAGCCGCAAGTACTCGCGAGTCAGCGTCAGATTCGGTGAAGCCTGCGCCTGAATCTCTTCATCGTGAGTGAAGTAGCTGAGCGCAGTCGAAATATACAATGCTCCTTTGCCGGTCTTTACCACTCGCACTTGATTTGCGCTAGCGAGCTGCGGGCCCTTGCGCTCGATGACGAAGGCTTGCGCCGAAGTGGCGTCCGCAGCCGTCACCTGCTTCGAGATTATCTGCTCGCCGTTCAGATAGACCTGAACCGAGTAGTCCGGTGAGAGTTCCTTGCTGACCTTCACGTAATCAATGAGTCCGAAGATCGCAAACGCGGTCTGGCGAGTAGATTCCCAGTAATAACCGTTGCGCCGGTTTCCAACCAGCCACTTTGCAGCCTTCGGCAGCAACGCGCTCTGAGGGTTGATGCGAGTTAACGCTTTTAGCGACAGCGCCGTAGCCTCAGTATCATTTTCGACCTGGTAGCCGTGAGAAGTGTGCTTCGATTCCCAGTGCGCGTCGTAGTCGCTTGTGCGAGCCGACTGCTCGATCTCGCCCGCAACCTGCCGCGCCCGGTTGTCGTCACGGTGCTGCTTCAACGCGAGAGCGAGCAAAGCTCTGCCGTACGCTTGCAGCTCGCCTCGTTTCGCAAACAGATCGTTCATCACCGAAACGTCCACGTTGCCGCTCTCCGTGAGCGCGTAGATCATGTAAGCGCGTGTGTCGGGATCGATCGGTTGCCCGTCATCGCTCTTGCCGGTGCCGATCATCTGCATCAACTTGTTGCGGCCGTTGGTGACACGAGTCTTGTCTACGGCGTAGCCCGCGCGAGTTGCCAGCGTCAGCCCGTCGATAACATACGCGGTCATAAACGGATCGGTCTTGTCATCCTTCCACCAGCCCCATCCGCCGTCGCCGTGCTGGAAGCCGTAGAGCCGGTCCATCCCGCGCTGCACTTTTGTTCCAAGGTCGTTCGTCCCACGAATCGAGACGGTCTTAATGTCCTTGAGCGCCTGCGCGACGATCACGTTCGGCAAGAAGCTCGACATCGTCTGCTCGGTGCAACCGTATGGATAGGCGGTCAGATAATCGAGCGCCCCAAACAACGTCCCCGCCACCGACGGCGAAGCTTCGATGCGAAGCGCTCGCGCTTGCGAGTGCGCATCGGCCGGCAGGTTGAGTGCTATCGTCTTCTCGTCGTTGTCGCCGGAGAGGGTCACCGCGCCGCCAACGTTTTGCTTCAATCCGTGTGGCACTACCTCGAGAGGTATCTCTACCCCATCTGACTCGTCAGCCGGACCCGTCTGCGCTTTCGCTACCAGCTTCACCTGTCCAACCTGGTTTGCGGCAACGCGCCAATCGATTCGGTGTTCACCCTGTTTCGGGATTGTGACCGTCTGCGATGCGGTGTCCAACAGTCGCGCGCCGGTCACTTCGATTGAGATCTGGACCGCCTTTGCCGCGTCGAGGTAGTTGTGAACGATCGCCGACAGGGTAACTGTGTCGCCTTCGGTCAGGAAGCGCGGAGTCTCGAGTCGGAGGATCAGGTTCTTGCGCGCGACGAACTTCAGAATTGCCGAGCCCACGCGAGTATCCGCAGTCACGCCTCGCACCGTAGCTCGCCACGTCGTCAGGTTGTCGGGAAGCTTTACATCAACGGTTGCTTTGCCGTCCGCGCCGGTCACGATGTCGGGCTGCCAGAAGGTTGTGTCCTTGAAGTCCTTTCGAATGGTCGGCTCGGCATACTGGCCTTCGTTCTTGAAGTCGGCGAGTTGGTAAGCGCGCTTGTTGGCGGAAATGTTGAGCGGTTTCTCGCCCGAGTGGCCTTTGAAGTAGTAAGAGATCGTGAAGGTCGTCTGCACCTGATTGTAGCGCCGCCCGTAAAACACTTTGCGAATGTCGCGCGTCTGATCGGGCTTAACGCTGTAGATGGCTTCGTCGACCACGCCGAGACTCAGCTCCGCTCCGGCCGCCGCGGAACCGTCCGAGTTGCGCGCGAGCAGCGTATAGTGAGCGGTCTCGCGCGGTTTGTACTCCTTCTTATCTGCCAGCACTTCGATGTCGAGGAACTTGCTTTTCGCCGGCACGCTCAACAGCCGGTCGTGCGTGTACATCTCGCCGTCCTTCACATAGGCGACGTTCAAGTAGACGTTCGGTGCATATCGCGGTTCGATCGGCACGTCGATCATAACCGCTCGCGACGGCGCATCGACGATTCTCGCCGTCATCACTCCGGTCAGCTCGGTCGTCACCAGCAGGTGAGCTTTGTCGGTCGGTAACATCGCCAGCACGTGCGCGGTCTCTCCCGGTTGATAAGACTTCTTGTCGGCGACCAGCTTGATCGCCTGGTCGTCGCCGGAGGACCAGTCTGACCACTCGCCTTTGCGATCAGCGACCCACAGGTAGTCTTCGTTTGATGGGTATTGCTTCTTGCCGTCTCTGACTATCGTCTTGATGTTCACGCTGCCTGGTCCGGTTACCGCGTAGTCATAGCTGGCCTCCCCCTGCTGATTGGTGGTGACATCGGCGGACGCCAGTTCGCGCTCCCGCAGAGTGTACTCGTAACGGGTCTTGCCCGACTCGTCTTGTTTTGGAGTGGCGTCCCAGTGGCGCTCGACAAACTTGAGCGTGACGCCGGCTGCGAGCGGTATGCCCTCGTAGTCGCTTGTGTTCACTTTGATCTTCGCCGTGTCTCCTTCGTAGTAGACGTAGCGATCAGTGCGGGTATTGGCGACGACGCTTCCCCGCGTGCCGACAAAGCTGGCTTTCGCCTCGATCGTGCGGCGTGACTCGTCGGTGACCTGCGCTTCAAGCCGGTAAGTGTAATCCGACGAATCCTTCTCGTTCGCAGCGGGAACCTCGAATTCGACGTCCAGCTTGCCGTTGGCATTCAGCACTCCCTGGCCGTCTTTGACCATGTCGTTGCCGTAGCCGTAGCCGCCTTCTTCTTCGCTCTCGGAGTCGCTGGATTCAGCTTCATCCTCATCCGCCCACCACCAGGGATAATACCGGCTGCGATAGATGTAGTACTGCACGTCGGCTTGCTTCACCGGCTCGCCAAAAAAGTATCGCGCTTCGATTGAGAACTTGACCTTCTGACCTACTTCGACAAACTTCTTTGGTGTTGTGACTGTGACTTTGTACTCTGGCTTCTTGTACTCCTGGACCTCGAAGTACTCGCTTGCGCTCGCGGCGCCGGCCTTAGCGATGATGCGATATTGCCCGAGCGGCGCACCCCCTGCGATGTCTACGTTACCGCTAAACGTCCCGCGCGGGGTCAACTTAAGATCGGTCTCGAGGAGCTTGCCTCCGTTTGGATCTTCAATCGTTGTTTTGACCGAACCGCTCGGCAGCTCGTAACCCCGATCACCCGCGCTCCGGAGGATTCCCCGGAAAAAGACCTTCTGTGCCGGCCGATAGACGGGCCGATCGGTGTAGATGTAGCTGGTGAGTCCGCCGCTCCCCTCGCTTTCACCTTCTCCCTCCTCGCCGTCGCCCCCATTGACGCCGAAGGAATAAGCGGCCAGATCTGAGATCGCGAAGTGGTCGTGATCGCGCGCGGTGACCACGTACGAGCTGTTCTTGTCTCGCGCGGGTTCGCTTTCAGGATCGACGTCCTCAGACGCTTGTTCGGGCTCGGGCTTCGGCTTCTCGACATGAGTCCTTAACAAGCCGCTCTTATCGGTCGTGCCCTTTGCGACCGTTTTCTTTGCCTTGATGATTTCGACTTTCACGCCTTCGCGAGGCGCGCCCGATTTACGATCGGCAGTATAGACGAGCATCTCGCCGGCCGGAGTGGTCTTGTTGATCATCGTCAGGTCGGTGACGATCGCAATCGTGTAGGCGCGGAGGTCGCCGTTGACTGCTTCGATCAAATACACGCCCGGGTCGCGCTTGCCCAGCATCACCATCCGCGTGTCGTAAAGGTTATCGAGCGGCGCCAGCTTTTCACGCCAACTGCTCACAAGCTGATCGGGATTCCCAAGCAGCGGGACGCGAGCGTAGTCGGCGACGTTGAGAGGCTGGCGATCGCCTTCGCGGTTGAGCTTCTGATTCAGCGACTCGCGGGTGCCCCGGCGGAGCTGATTGCGGAAGTAGTCCTTGATTGATTTGAAGATCGAGACCTTGAACGACCGGACCTTTTCCAGGGCGGATGGTTCCTGCTTGAGAGTCGAGATGATCTGAGTCTTCTCGCCCTCGCCCATCTGATGAGGGTTCTCGAGCTTCTTGAAGAACGCCACCGGGTCATCGACTCGATAAACCCGGAAGTCCATCTGGTCGATCCCGGCGTAGTTGATCCACACTCGTCCGCGGTCGGCGGTCCCATAGGTGCGGTTTGTCGACAGCGAGAAGTAAGGCTTGTAAGTGGCTGTGGAAGCCGATCCTGAGGCTGCCGTCTCGACGCTTCCGCTTTGAGCGCGGAGCCGCGCGGTTGATATCGAAAGGGCGCCTGCAATGACGAGCAGATAGACGGCGACGGTCATCAGGTCACGATGATTCCGCGAATTATCTTTCAACACGATGTCTCCTTCAATCGAGCATCTTTAGTCGATAGAAGCCAAGGAAGTTTGGATTACTCTGGATCGGCCGCCAGCGTTTGTCCGGATGATGATCCAGCACGGCAAGACGCACCTTCTTAAGCGTGCCTTCGTCCGTCGGCGAAGACCCGGTGTGATAAACAACCCAGTCCGCGGCGCCTTCGCCGTCACCCACGGGCTCGCCAATGAAGATCATCGCGTGATAGGGAGACTTCTGAACCCACGGCTGGTAGAAGAAGAGCAAGTCGCCGCGGTCGGCGCGGCGGCGGTCACGGCTGACGAAGACGCAGTTAAAATTCTTGAGGGTACGCGCGTCTGCGAACTCCGCGAACTTGCCGCTCGCGAGATCGCCCTCTTGAAACGACCCGAAGTCCGTGCGAAAGAGTTTTTCGCCGAGAGGATTCGTGTCGAGGTTGAACGCTCGCACATCCGGCGCGACGGGTTCGTAGTCTGCGCCCATCTTCTGAAACCATGGCCGGTCGTGCTTGCGGAGCGCTTCTCGCCACGCGAAACGGATCAGCCCCGCACAATCACGCTGCCCGGCGTTCCATTCATCGCTCGTTCGATAGAATTGCATTTCGGCTATCGCCGCAAACCAGCGTCTGAAGTTCTGGCGTTCATCGAACGATCGCAACTCGGCTTTATCCGGAATGCCATCGCTGTCGGAGTCCGCTGACGCGTCGGGAACCGGCTGAGGTTTGTCGTTGTGTGCTTGCGACGGGCGCGCGCATGCGGCGAGCGACGCGCACGCGGCGAGCAAGACGAGCAAGTAGGCTATACGCAACTGCACCGAGCGGCTGCCTCCTCTAGAGCGAGGGAAGTAGGTCGGCCGGGATTATATGGCCGCGAGCCTACCAAGTCAAAAACACGGGGTGCGAACCCCACACTCAAACAGCGGGGTTCAGCGAGTGCTTTGTATACTTTTTCTGAGGTTTGGTTGTCTTGTGCGCCAGATGCGCTGCTAATTTCGATGAATGTCTGAATCCCACCAACGCAGTTGGTGGATCGTTCATACTCAGCCTACATCTCCGCTGCTCGCAGGCCGTCCCGAATCCCACCAACGCAGTTGGTGGATCGTTCATACTCAGCCTACGATGCAGCCGCCACCTCCCAGGTTCTCCTATTTCACCAACGCAGTACATGAAAGGTTGATCCCCGAGCCACTGGCGACCTCTCTCTGACCCTTTAGGCCGGGTATGAACGATCCACCAACTGCGTTGGTGGGATTGGGATTCGGCACGGGCATGCGCGAGTACTCTTGGTAGGCCGAGTATGAACGATCCACCAACTGCGTTGGTGGGATTGGGATTCGGCACGGGCATGCGCGAGTACTCTTGGTAAGGGCGAGTATGAACGATCCACCAACTGCGTTGGTGGGATTGGGATTCGGCACGGGCATGCG
>Ga0137403_10008315_pt1 | contig 11617 bp, 9 predicted proteins | sample CZOMad2_1_16fung_FD_122057 | JGI IMG/M metagenome (GOLD analysis project Ga0137403, IMG submission 122057) | Vadose zone soil fungal communities from Angelo Coast Range Reserve, California, USA - CZOMad2_1_16fungal (Hybrid Assembly) | ecosystem: Environmental > Terrestrial > Soil > Vadose zone...
GGTAAAGTTTCGCAAAGTTTCTTAGCCCCGCCACGTACCTTCTCCGAATAACCTGCTCGGGTACACCATGCCCTCCGGCCTGGACTCGCTCTCGAACTCGCTGCACCGCAAGGTCCGCGCTTCGCAACCAGAGAAACATCAATTGAAAATAATAGCCGTTGTGGCGCAACTTCTTAATCCAGCCGGCATAATGCTTCGCCGACAGCGTGGTCTCGAAAGCGAAGGTCTTTCGTTCCTCGGCGAGATCATGCAATCGATTCAACATCACGCGTCCTGCTTGTAATGCCACACTTGCCGGATCGAAACCCGCCAAACCATGCGCTATTGGATCGGCATTCACGTATTCGAGTACTCGCAACGTATCGCGCAAAAGAAATGGGGCGAGCGTAGTTTTTCCGGCGCCGTTCGGCCCGGCAATCACGATCACCTGTGGAGACGCTTGATTCATGCTTTGTCAATCTTTGCTGTCAGCGCCTGATCCGGAACGGGGGCAGTAGCCCGACCGTCAGGGAGGGCTCCATCCAACTGCTACTGAGCCCTCCCTAACGGTCGGGCTACTGCCCCGGTTTCGCAAAGCGCCTAATGCACCACGGCAACTCACCAACATTCACGATAGACCCTTCAGCGGCTGCCCGAAAGTAAACTCCACAATATGCCCATCCGGATCGCGCACCATCGCAAAGTAGCCAACGACACCGCCTACATCCACCGGCGGCTCAACCAGAATACCCTCTTGCCGCGCCAGCTCAGCAATCCGATCGACTTCTTCGCGACTGTCGCATTGAAATCCGAAGTGATCGAGGCGGGCTTTGATTTCATCCTGAACGATCACCAAAACGAAGACCGGATCTTCTCCCGCCGTTGTAGCCGGACCGAGCCAAACATTGTGACGACCCTCGAGCCGCCGATCGCGCACGATCGAAAGACCGCAGAACGAAGTGTAAAAGTCGACGGAGGCGTCGATGTCGCTGCAATTGATCGTGATGTGGGTCCAGCGAGTTGGCATGTTACCCGAATCGAGCGGTAGCAAGAATCTTGCATCTCGCAGTGACTATTCTGCAGTCGCTATTTCTGCTAGGGTCCGCGCAGCGGACAGATTTAATAGCCGTGGGCAACGCCCACGGAACTCCAGTCGAACATATCACCTCGACCCTGAAAGGGTCGAATAGGAAGAGATGAATCGTGGCCCAAACTCTCGTTAGCCTTTTGACGCACGTGGTCTTTTCAACTAAGAACCGCGAGGCGTTGATCACGCCTGAAATCGAACCAGAACTCTATGCTTATATAGGCGGCATCATGAAGAATCACGACTCTTGCCTACTCGATGCCGGTGGAACCGCAGATCATGTTCACCTCGTTCTGTCACAATCGAAGAACATTTCTCTCAGTTCGTTAATGAAGGATGTAAAGAAAGACAGCTCGTCGTGGATCAAAACCAAAGGGAAAGTCTTTCGCACCTTTCACTGGCAAGACGGGTATGCTGCGTTCTCCATAGGACAGTCCGGCATCGCTATGTTGAAGCGTTATTTGAACAGCCAGAAGGAGCATCATAGGAACCGATCCTTTCAGGAAGAGTTGATTCAATTCCTGACTAACTATGGGATCGGATATGACGAGAGATACCTATGGGATTAATGTACGACCCTTTCAGGGTCAAGGAGCATTTGTATCGATGATCCGTGGGCGCTACCACCCCAGCGGGGCTGCCCCGCTGGGGACCCCGGTTTGCCCACGGCTATTGAATTCGTCCGCTTCGCGGACGTCGCGCACAGCAGTCTTTGGGTGTTCCGTGTCTAACTGACTTACTTCGCCGCCAGCTCGCCGTTCAACTTCATGATCTCCAGTGTCATGTCGGCCGCGGCGTACATGTCTTTCACGTCCAGCCATTCCTTGACCGTGTGAATCGCGCGCATGCCGGTGCCGAGGTTGGCGCACTCGATTCCACGGCGATTGAAGACGTTTGCGTCACAGCCGCCGCCCGACGCCATCGTCTTAACGTCGAGGCCCATGCGTTGCGCCGCTTTGATTACCAGTTGCACCACGTGCGAACTGTCGGGCACGTCCATCGAAGAGTAATCACGCTCGACGTGCGATTCGACCGAAGCTTTGGTGGTCTTGCCGGCGACGGTCACTTCGTATTTGGCGGCGGCGTCCTCGAGACACTTCTTCATGTGCTGTGTTTGGGCTTCCAGTTTATCTTCGCTGTGAGAACGCGCCTCGCCTTTCAGCACGACCAGATTCGGAATGATGTTGGTCGCCATGCCGCCTTCAATCTGGCCGATGTTGGCGGTGGTTTCAGAATCGATGCGGCCGAGTTTCATCGCGGCCAGACCTTCGGCGGCAATCTTGATCGCGGAAATTCCTTCCTCAGGAGCGACGCCGGCATGCGACTCGAGACCGTGAATCCGAAACTCCATGTGGTTGGACGAAGGACCCTTGGTAAAGAGAAAACCCGGATCGTCTGAATCGAACACGATGCCGTATTTGGCTTTGATTTTTGAGACATCGACGTTCTTGGCGCCCAGCAGGCCGACCTCTTCGCAGATGGAAAAGATTGCTTCGATCGGCGCATAGGGAATGTTCTGTTCTTGCAGGCAGCGAATCACTTCGATGATCACAGCGCAGCCGGACTTGTCGTCGCCACCGAGCACAGTCGTGCCGTCGGTGCGGATGATGTCGCCTTCGATAACCGGTTTGACGCCTTCGCCGGGCACCACCGTGTCCATGTGGGCGCTCATCATGATCGATTCGGCGCTGGGAATCGTTCCAGGAAAACGCGCGATGACATTGCCGGTGTTGCCGCCGACCGCCTCACCGGCAGCATCGATCTCGACCTGCGCGCCCATTTCTTCACAGTACTTCTTGATGCATTGCGCCACCTCGCGTTCCTTGCGCGAGTGGCTGTCGATCTGTACAAGTTCGAGCAGAAGATTCTTGATGCGTTCCTGGTTAATCATCGGACCTCCGTGAACCGAAAACCGCGAATCGTAAATCGTGATAAAAATACTAAGGGGTTGCGACCCAAAGATAGTAGATCGTATTGGGCCAAAACGTAAATTGAAGGACGCCATCGCTCTGAGGATCCTCACTCCGATAGGAGTGAAATGTTTATAGCACTTGGTCTCCAAACAATCCCAGCTCCTTTAGGAGCGGAATGTGGGAAACGGTTAGCTTCACGTTACGCTCCTAAAGGAGCTCAAGAATATTGAGGCGGTTGCGAGGTCTATAAACATCTCACCCCTGACGTGGTGAAACCTGTACGCCTTTTCCGCTACGCTGATCTAGCTCATCAAGCGCGCCCTGAAGCTCGTCGCGTTTGGCGTTAAGTTCCGTTTCATCCGCATCCGCCCGGACAAAGATCGGCGCGGCGATTGCCACCAGCGCGCGCGTGAATGGCTTGGGCACCTGGAATCCGTCCCAGCTTTTCTTCACTTCCCAAAATCGATCGGCGGTGATCGTGAACGGCAGGATCGGATTGCCGGTTTTCTTCGCCAGCAAGACCGCGCCCATCTTGGCGACATAGCGCGGGCCTTTGGGACCGTCAATCGTAAACGCAGTCGGATAGCCCGCGCGCATCAGACGGATCATTTCCACGACCGCGCCGGTGGCTCCGCGCGTGGACGAGCCGCGGGCCGCGCCATAGCCGAACCTCTTAATGAAGCGGGCTATGTACTCGCCGTCAAAACTCTGCGAAGTCATTACCACGATGCGGCGCCGGCGCCAGAAATAGGTCGCCAGAAAAACTCGATTGTGCCAGAACGTGTAAATCGGAATTTTTCCGTCGCGAGAGGCGGCTTCCCAGTTTTCCCAACCTTCGATTTTGAAGTTGACGGTGCGGCCAATCAGGTTGATGAGAAGGAAGAACGCCAGGTCGGCAGCGCGGATCAGGAACCGATCTTTGAACGAATAGGGAGAGAGATTAGCGAATGAATAGGCGCGAGCGAGGTTGGCGGAGCGCAACCCTTTCTTTGTCTCCATGATTGATTGTTCGGTTGAGACAGGCATAATTGTCTTGCGCGAACGGGGCAGTAGCCCGACCGTAAGGGAGGGCGTAATCCTACGGAAAGCGCCCTCCCTTACGGTCGGGCTACTGCCCCGCTGCCTGAGCGGCAAGGCCGCCACCTAATCATAAATCCCCGGCTCGCCCGGCGGCCGGGTCTTCCAGCGGCGATGGATCCAGAGCCATTGCTCAGGATAACGCCGCACGTATTTCTCGACGACGCCGGTGAACAATTGCGTCAGGCGCCGCACATCTTCTTCATCGTCGCCCGTCCGTTCGACAGCGAGCGGTTCGTCAACCTTCAGCAGAAAGCGCCGTCGCACCGGATCCCACGGAGCGAACACCGGCAGCACTGCCGCATCAGTACGGAGAGCGAGTTTGGCCAGCAGAAAAGTAGTCGACGCAGGTACGCCAAAGAAATCGACGAAGATGCCTTCGCGATCCAAAGTATTCAAGTCAACCAGTATTCCCAGTGTGTCGCCGCCCCGAAGAATCTGTAGCATCCTGCGCGCGGCTGAACGCTTGCCAATTGTGCGATTGCCGAGTCGTGTCCGCCGCTCGTCGACCAACCTTTCAATTTTCGGATTATCAATTCGTCGCACCAGGAAGCTCAAAGGATAACCGAACAGCGAAAGGGCAAAACTCGAAAGCTCCCAGGCCCCAACATGGCCGGTGAAAAGAATGACGCCCCGCCCACTGGCTCGGGCCGCGTCGATGTGTTCCATCCCTTCGCACTCGATCAGACTTTGCAAAGCCTGAGGGTCGGCGCTCGCAAACCTGCTGAAGATTCCGAGCAGCCGGCCCAGATTCTCGAAGCAACCGCGCAGCAAACGTCGGCGTTCTGGCTCAGTTGATTCCGAAAAAGCCAGTTCCAAATTGCGCTGGCCGGTGCGGCGCAACCGGCCGGAAAAATAGTAGGCGGCACGGCCCATCCTGGATCCCACCGATAAAGACAACCGCAGCGGCAGCCAGCCAAAAATCGCCAGGAGCGAACGGGCAACCGCGTATTCGAGATTGGTTTGCAGGTTGGATTTGCTCATCGGCAGAAGCGTTGAGAGGTAAGTGTAGCGCATCAGCCGTGCGAGTGAGAATTTGGAGTACGGCTAGTGTGATGTCATGACCTACACGCTTCAGGAGAGTCTGCCCCATTACCGCGAAGCGGTTGTGACCCCCAGCCCAACGTTGACGCTCTGCGGCTACGTTGGGATACAGGATACTAAGTATGACGCAACCCCATCGGGGTTGAGGCGGATTGAATTCTTAGGTCGCAACCGCTTCGCGGTGCAAAACTCTGGTCACAACGGCTCCGTCTCATTTTGGAGTACCGCCTTTAGACGGAATACTCCTAACGCTGGGGTTTCCCGCCTGAAGGCGGAACTCCGAAGTTGCTTTACTCGTAACGTCTGACTTCCTCTGATATATTCTGCAACGCGATCGACGCACCTTTCGTATTCCAGAGTAAGGAAGGCCTTCGGTTGATCTCTCCACTGCCGAAATTTTGATCCGAAATGATCCAGATTGGTCACGACAAGTGCTGCGTCCTCATCGTTGAGAACGATGACGATATTCGTGCCGGTTTAGCCGGCGAGCTGCACCAGCTTGGCCACGAAGTGATTTTGGAAAGCGCGCGAGATGCGGCTCTGGCTAGAGCAGACCTGGCCCGGTTCGATTTGCTGATCAGCGATCTGGTCGACCATGATCCGGCAACTGAACCTGACAGCGTGCGCTCGTTCAAAATGGGCGTAACCAGCCTGCAAGCGCGGCGCACGATTGCCGAACTGCACGACATCATCGAGAAGACCCTGCTGTTCAAGCTGCAGCGCATCGACCCTGATCAGAAAACCGTGCGGGAAAAGATCGACCTGGAGCTGCCCAGCGACCTGACGCTGATGAACTCTGTGCTCGAGTACCTGCTGGATCGTGTAGCCAAGTTGGGCCTGATCAAAATAGAGCAATCAAACTTGTTCGTCGCGCTGGACGAAGCATTTGTGAACGCGGTGAAGCACGGCAATCGAAATGATCCGGCAAAACTGCTGCGGGTGACTGCCGAGCTTTCCGCGCACGAAGCAATCTTCACCGTTGAAGATGAAGGCGATGGCTTCGACGTGCGCGAGATTCCAGACCCCACGGACCCGGCCAATCTTTTCAAATCCAACGGTCGCGGCGTGCTGCTGATCTACAACATCATGGACGAAGTCGAGTACAGCGAACGCGGCAACCGTCTCAAAATGGTGAAGCGTCCTGAGACGGGCGCGCCTATCGGTTGAACCCCGGCGAATTGTCATAGACTCCGGCAACGCTGATCAAGTCCAGATTTTTTGGGTAGGTATACCGCGAAGCGGTTGAGTAACATAGCCCAGGGTTGCCGCGCTTTGGCGGCTACCCTGGGTAACGGATCTAATGATTCGCAACCCCAACGGGGTTGTGTCAGTTCTCAGTTAAGGCGTTCGACTTGCGCCGGAGACGCAACCCCGTTGGGGTTGGGCACCTCGACAACTCGATCCCAGGGTAGCCGCCAAAGCGCGGCAACCCTGGGCTATGTTGCTTAACCACTTCGCGGTATGACCACCCTTCCTTCGGAAAAAAGTTTTCTGGGCGCGTATCCTTTCTGGTTGGCGCCGGCGTTGGTGGCGTTCCTGCTCACGCTGGTCTATCTGAATCCATTCATCGGCGATTGGGACGGGCTCGACTACACAGTGTTCTCGTTGCACGGCCAGCCTTCGTCAATGGCCCTGGGCCGTTCGCTCTTCACGCTTTTCAATTACGGGTTGTTCAAGCTGGCGCACACGATCTTCGGGGTCCGCCCTGAACAGGCTTACCTGCTATTCAAGTTCGCGGTAGTAATACAGACACCGCTGGCCGTGATCGTGTGTTGGGTTCTGGCCCGCGATCTAACGGGCTCAGTGCGTTCGGCGACGGTGGCGGCTTTGCTGGTCGCGCTCTCGCCGATGCTGGTGATCTACGGCGGTCAGGTAATGACCGACGTGCCTTCGGTGCTGTTTACGGCGTCAGCGTTAGCGATTCATCTTCGGGGAGTACAGCGAGGGCGAGTTTGGCTGATTCTCGCCGGCGCTGCGCTGCTCGGCCTTGGGGTGAATCTGCGAGAGACGGTGGGGCTTTACCTTCCCTGGATGGTGTTCGCTCCGTTTGTGGCCGGTTGGAAACTGAATCGGCGCACGATTATGGCGGTGGGATCGTCGCTGGTCGTCTTCTTCGTTTTCGCCTTTGGGATCTGGGCCGCGTGGTTTATTTCAAGTCCGGTGTATCGCGTGAATTGGCACATCTGGCTTTCGTCGATGCAGAGCGAATCGGCGCGGCATCCGATCGGTCTCAGCAACGCGCGTCCGTTCTTCATCTACTTTTTTCTGGCGGCGCCGTTGATTTTCATCGCCCTGCCCATAGCTGCCTGGAAAGAATGGCGCGCGCGCGGATGGACGCTGACTCTGACCGGCGCGGCGGTGGGCTTGTTTGCGACCGTCATGCTGTTCTTTAACTACAGCACGACGATCAACTGGCGATATTTTTTGACTGGCCTGCCGGCGCTGGCGCCCCTGGTGGGCGACTACTTCGTGCGATCGCAAACTGAAAAACTGGGAAATGAACGACGCGGGTTTGTGACCGCGGTCGTGGGCGTAGCTTTGGTGGCCGGTTTGATGGGATTGCTGATTCGGCCGGCCAGCAGCGAGTATTTCAATCGCCTGGCGCTGGCGAAAGACTACGATGCCCGTCTCAAGCTGATGCCGCGCAACGCGGTAGTGATCGCGGGCTCACAGACCGTGGCGGTGACTTATTGGCGCGGGATTGGCGCGGGCGAATGGGAGACGATCGGCGTGGGCGCCGGCTGGCCCCAGGGAATACTGGAAGAGAAGATCACGGATTATTTGAGATCAGGCCAGCGCGTTTTTCTTGATACCGATCCACGCTGGTGGCAGCCGTGTTCGTGGCACTTGAGCGAAGTTGAAGAGCTCGCCAAGATCGAAAAACGCTTTCACTTTCGCCGCCTGTCGCCGACCGTTTTCGAGGTGCGGCCTTTGGATGATCCGTCAGCCGCGGACGAACCTCGTCTGGAAAACCTTTTGCCTGAGAATAGGCCGGAAGAAGTGCAGAAGTGTTTTAATTCGGGGTGAACTTTTGGAATGCGGCGGCAGGTCCGGCGCGACGTTCCTTTTTCATGGGAGCGTACTCAACATGAAATATGTCATCCTAACTGGATTGCTTCTGATCGTGACGGGATTCGATTTTTGCAATGGGATTCACTCGCCGTTCAGTCGCTTAGACAGGCCGAAACTGCCGAACTTTGGGAGAGTATTACGCCCAGAAGGCAGGTCGGCGTCACAGGGTCGGAGCGTATCTGGAGTTAACGTAGCAAGATTTTAGTATCATGCTAAAAAGGCGTTGACAAACAGATCTTTAGGGAATATCGTGCGCGTCAGTAGTTGGCTCTCTACCGCCCAAAACAAGATGAATCGGTGGTCGGCATCCCCTTCAACCGAAACGTCAATTTCTTCTCAGGAGGTTGCGTTATGGCCAAGACGAACATCCGAATAATTTTGGTTAGCCTATCTGCTTTTGCTATCTTCCTGGGGTTGGTTCTGTTTTCTTCCGCCAGTTCGAGGTTTGACCGCCAGGTTGTGTTGCGGGGCCAATCAAACGCTTCGGTGTCCCAGCAGCCCAAAAACCCCAAACGAGCAACCCCGAAAGATGCCCAAGAATTTGCGGAGAGATTTCCTGAGGCTGATTATGATTCGCCGGAGCCTATCGACCCGGCTGAGAAGATAAAGCGAAAAAAGAGAAACAAACGTTACGATGGAAAACATTTGGTAATGGCTAACCCGTCGAACTCCGGCGGAGCGACGACGGTAATGTCCGAGGTTTTCCTCGACCTTCCCGCACTCCCAATCACCCAAAGTGATGTGATACTAATCGCCGACGTTTTGAATTCAGAGGCTCACCTTTCCAATGATAAGACTGGAGTTTACTCAGAATTCAATGTTCAGGTTGACTCAGTGTTAAAGAGTATCGGCCCCAGCTTGTCTCAAACCAATTTGATTACTCTATCTCGGTTCGGAGGAATGGTCCGCTATCCGTCAGGACATAAAGAGCTCTATGGAATAGCTCAACAGAACATGCCCAGCCGAGGGAAACGATATTTGTTCTTCCTAAAAGCGATTGAGGAGACTCAGGATTATGAAATTGTAACGGGCTACGAAATCGGGCCACAGCGCATTCAGGCGCTTGATTACGGAGCGAAATTTGAAGCTTATAACGGCACGGAATCAGCTGTGTTTCTGACTTCAATTCGCGACGCCATAGCCAACGCCGTCAGCAACAAGAGCTAAATCCGACACAGGAGGCATCATAAAACAAACTAAGCGCACCACTCTCATGAGCATCGTCCTGATTGCTTCGGTGTTATTTAGTTTCTCCAACGCCGCCGCTCAATTGGAATGTATTTCTCCAGTTATGGTCCAACCTTGGTGGAACACATACATGTACAGTTGGCAGCCCGGCGCGAATGTGCAAGTTTTCATTGATGATAGTTATAGTCCGTCTGAAATAGCTCAGCTCGCTCTGGGAATTGCAAATTGGAACATTTATGCCAATTTCGATTGCTCAAACGTATTCTTTTACGGCTTTCTACCTATGCATTTTTCTGCGGCTCAGCATAATGAGATGCCTCCCGACTATACTATTTGGGTCATAAAGGAGACCACGGATGATGGTTCACGGGCGCAAAGTGTGTTTCGCCATACTGGTCTGTTTTCCGTCGCGGGGATTCGTACCTTAGCTCAAAAGATTAGGATTCATCCGAACACGCAAAACGACTCTGTCGCATTCTTTTCCTACCTCGGTGCCCACGAGAGTGCCCACGGCTTTGGGTTACAGCACACACTTTCCTTCGGCTACTCAGCGATGGCGGGTCCAGGCCCTAATGCAGTTTGGAATATGACACTCCCCACTTTATGTGATGCCTTAGTAGTCTCAGCCATTTATTGTTGTGTGCCTATTGACTGTGGTGAGGATTATGTCTGGGATGACGGCACCTGCCAGTGTGAACCGAACCAGGATACACAAGGTGGTTGCGAAACCCTCGGATATTATTGGAGCTTTTCGGAGAACAGGTGTCAGGAGGGTCCCATTACCTCCGGCTGCAACTCAGATGAGTGGGGATTTTGGCATTCCGATAACGAGTGCTACCACTGGTTTGCGGGTTGCCAGTGCCTCACAGATACGCCCATTGTTATTGACGTGTTAGGTAATGGCTTTAACCTCACGAATGCCCACGACGGCGTTGTTTTCGATCTTGACGCTAACGGAACCGACGACCACATCGCCTGGACCACTGCTGGTTCGGACGATGCCTGGCTCGCTCTCGATCGCAATGGCAACGGCATAATAGATAGCGGCGCGGAATTATTTGGCAACGCCACGCCACAAACGGCTCCACCCGCAGGCCAGGAAAGAAACGGATTTCTCGCTCTTGCTGAATTTGATGAACCGGCAAACGGTGGCAACGGTGACGGAGTAATAAACGAGCAGGATGCCATCTTCTCCAGCCTGCGGCTATGGCAGGACACAAACCACAATGGGATCTCTGAGGTTGCTGAGTTGCACACCCTTAAAGATCTCGGCCTCAAAGTCATCGAACTCAACTACAAAACATCGAGACGGACCGATCAATACGGCAACGCTTTTCGCTATCGAGCCAAGGTGAAAGACACTCACGACGCGCAACTTGGACGCTGGGCATGGGACGTGTTTCTCGTGAGATCGCACTAGAGCACGAATAGACACAAAGAGACCCGCAGGCTCTCGACAGAGCTTGCGGGTTTTTCTTTCGTCGCCAGCGTCTACGCTGACCTTAACTGCACGACCGCGGGAACCGCCGCAGGCTGCGCCGGGGCAAAATAATCGATCGCGGGGAACAGGGTCTCTTGCCAATGCGGCTTCTTTGAAATCCACTCTGATACCGAATCGGCGTCCACCGGCCGCGAGAACAGGTAGCCCTGTCCGTACTGGCAATTCAGTTTGCGCAGTTGCGTCAATTGGCTCAGCGTCTCTACGCCTTCAGCAACGACTTCCATACCCATATTCTCGGCCAGCGAAATGACCGTGCGCACGATCTCGATGTTTTCAGCCGCTTCGCCGATACGTCCCACGAACGAGCGATCGATCTTCAATGTATTGACCGGGAACCGGTGCAGATAGCTCAACGACGAGTAGCCGGTGCCGAAATCGTCAATCTGCAACCCAATCCCCAGTGACCGGAGTTGTTGCAGCGTGTCAATAACCTTCCCGGTGTCGCCCATCAGCATCATCTCAGAAAATTCCAGCGCCAGGCTGCCCGGATTCAGTCCGGTTTCTTGCAGAATGGCCGCAATCGTCTGAGGTAAGTCGGGTACGAGGAACTGGCGCGGCGAAATGTTGACACTGACTATCATCTTCGCGAAATGGGGATATGTCAGCTGCCACTGGCGCATCTGACGGCAGGACTCGCGCAGTACAAACTCGCCGATGGGCAGGATCAGGCCGGATTCTTCCGCGATCGAAACGAATTCATTTGGCGAAATCAGTCCGCGCGTCGGGTGACTCCATCGGACCAGAGCTTCAAAGCCA
>Ga0137403_10008316_pt1 | contig 11617 bp, 10 predicted proteins | sample CZOMad2_1_16fung_FD_122057 | JGI IMG/M metagenome (GOLD analysis project Ga0137403, IMG submission 122057) | Vadose zone soil fungal communities from Angelo Coast Range Reserve, California, USA - CZOMad2_1_16fungal (Hybrid Assembly) | ecosystem: Environmental > Terrestrial > Soil > Vadose zone...
TGCCTCCTCGGCTCTTCGCTGCGAGCGGTCAGCCCTGGCGACAACAGAGCGTACCTGCCGGGTCGGCGACCATTGCAGTTGGCACGCTTGCGCGCGACAGGCTCGTCGCAGCCGGGTGACCTGAACCTGGGGATCGCCAACTCGCAATTGCCCTTTGGTGCAACGCAATTGTCCTTTGGGTTTGGAGTGTGTGGGGCGGACGATCGTTGGACGGCGGGGTTGGGGCGATGATTGGCAGCTGCTTGAGGCCACTCCCGGCGTGACGCTGCACGGATATCAGCCGGGCGAGCGCGTCACTCAGCTCCTTAGCGACGCCGACCTGTTCATCTGCACCTCCCATGACGAAGGCCTTGGCCTGCCCCTGCTTGAGGCCCAGTATGCCGGCCTCCCGATCATTGCGCCCGACGCTTCCATCTTCCGTGAGGTACTCGATAATTCGGGCGTTTACATCGATCCCGCCGATCCGGCCTCGGCCGCCGCACGAATCATGGCTACCCTATCCATTTCCGGATGGCGCGCCCGCTACGTCACGCTTGCGGAACACAATCTGCGGCGATGGAACGCGCTGGCTGGCAGCGATCGCGACGCCGTCATAAGCCTGATCGCCGGCCTCGCCGGTCGGCGATTATCCGCCGGCTCCCATGCCATGACGACGGTATCGTAACGTGCTGACGAGGCTGCGCTCGCGCCTGAATTCGTAACCGCCCTCCAAAGCGGCGCCTTTTCTCAATCAGCTCCAGTCCAGGACATCACTTCCTTGCAAGAAGCCACGAGCACCACAAGGCACCTGGACGGACTGCGAATCATCGCTGCCGGCGCCGTGGTCATTCTTCATTATTCGGACTACTTCAAGGACCAGCCGGCTGGACGTTTCATGGTCGCCTACACCTGGCATTTCAATCTGTTCGTGGATTTGTTCTTCGTGGTCTCCGGGTTTGTCATCGCCCGTCAATATTTTGACCGCGTCGGCGACGCTGCCTCGATAGGGCGTTTCATCTGGCGTCGCCTTGCGCGGATATATCCACTGCATCTGGCGACGCTCGTCTTCTATGTCGGCATCGCGCTCGCACTTCATTTTGGCGTTGCCAGGACCGACAACCCCGCGCGTTACCCATTTTCCGATCTGCCTGCCCAACTGCTGCTCCTTCATGCGTTCAATGGTCAACGCCTGACATTCAATTTCCCCAGCTGGTCGCTTTCCGCCGAAATGTTTTGCTATGTGCTTTTTCCAATCGTCGCCATGATCGCGGCGCGACGCAAGGTACTGATCATTGCACTGGTCGTGCTGGTCGTGCTGCCCGCTCTGGCCAACAGTCTCTGGGCGGAGGTCGCCGGAACAACGTCGTGGGCGGATTGGATCAACACGGGCGGTGCATTCAGGGCGTTACCCGGTTTTAATCTTGGCGTTGGGTGTTACCTGTTCCGCGGCCAGATCGCGCGCTGGCCTGCAATTCCGGGAATGCTGACGACCTCGCTAACGGCGTTCATCGTGCTTGGTTCGTTGCTGCCGGCGATGGCGGCGCTTGTGGCGATCTACACCATCGCGATGCTTGCGATCCAGCCTGACTGCGCCAGCCGTCCGACTCTGCTGTCGAGGCTGCGCCTCGATCGCTGGTCGTCGCTGACCTACTCCTGTTACATGCTGCATATTCCCGTCGCGACCCTCGTTATCACATTCGGCGCACGCTTGCTTTCCTTCGCATTGCCTGACGGCAAGCTGATACTCGCCCCGGTTGCTGTCGTTGTCCTTGGGCTGGCGAGCGTCGCTTCCTTGCGCCATTTTGAAACGCCACTGCGACGATATCTGACCGATGCATTCGACCGCCGCTTCACCCCACGTGTCTCCGCGCCCGCATTGGTCTGCCAGGAGACGGTGAGATGACCGGGGCGGCTCGTGCATCGGCTGATTGGCGCCCGGTACCGGATGCCCACGCCCCGGCCGCTAGCCGTGATGACGTTATCGATACGATACGCGGCATCGCAATTCTGATGGTGATCGGAATCCATTCGCTGCAGCAGCCACTCGATACGCCATGGGCTGTAACGATCGACGCGGCGCTGCGACCCTGCGTGCCGATTTTCCTGTTCGCGTCGGGATACCTGACCGCACTTTCCCGACGCGTGCCGCTCGCGCGGCGACTGAAAGCGGCCTTGATTCCATATACGATCGCCTTCGTCGCGGCCTACATCTATATGGCACTGCACAATCCGGCCATGGACCATCGCCTCATCGCCACGCTCGCGAGGTTCGGGCTGGCTTACGTATTTGTCTACTACTATGTGTTTGTCTATATCGGATGCACCATCGGCTTGTGGCTGATCTTTGCGATCTCCGGCAGCGGCGCGCCGGAACAACAGCGACGGATTGCTGTTTTCCTGGCCCTCTTGATCGGCTTTGGCTTGATCGTCGGCAGCTACCTCGACCCGATGCTGCTTCGCCTGGGCGTTTCGGACTCCCTGATCGACGAAGTCCGCATGCGCGATATTCCGTTTTGGTTCTCCTTTGCAGCTCTCGGGGCACTGGCAGCGACGTGCACCGATTTTTCTGACCGGGGCATGCGCATCGCTGTTTTCAGCTCCATGCTGACAGCCTACATAGCTTATGCGGCGGTTCGACTTTTTGGTATTGGCGATGCCGCTGTCTACGATTCGACGGCTTTCTTCGGCTATGCCGCGTTGTTCTGCCTTTGGCTGTTCACCCTGCGGCCGCGGTTGCCGTTGCTTTCAGCTATCGGCTCGGGCAGCTACTTCATCTATCTCTGGCACATATTCGTTGTCATGATCTTGCGCGATCACTTGGGATTGCGCCAGTTCGGACCCGCCGCGAATTTCGTGGTTACATACAGCCTGACTGCCTTGTTCAGCGTGATCACGCTCCTGGCGATTCGGCAGTTTGCCTCTCCGCGCGTCTTCCCCTGGCTGGGGGTGTGAGGCATGCTGTTACGGTATACCCTGCTTTACCTGCCTGCGCAGTTCGTCGGACCGCTGTTTCAGCTCGTCGCGATGATCGTATGGACTCATGTCATCGACGAACACACGCTGGGCATTATTACGCTGGTTACGGCGACGCACGAGCTACTCCAGATCGGCTTTCTCGCCTGGTGGTCGCAATACGCGCTGCGCTTTTCCGGCCGCTATCAGGACGGCGAAGCGGCACGCTTTTACCGTACCGAAAATACGGTCTTGCTTATCTCCATTGTCCTGCAGAGCGTCGCGGTGATAGGCATTCTGCTCCTGGTCATCGCGCCCGACGCCAAGGTTGGCGTTCTCTTTGCAACCGTTGGCTATGTGATTACCCGCTCGCTCAATCTCTATATCGGCGAGCGCGCCCGCGCCCGTCACCAGATCTGGGTTTATTCGATCCAGCAGGTGGTCGGGCCGTCCGTGGGATTCATCGTTGGGTTGGTGTTGATCGAACTGCTCGGTCGATCGGCCGAATGGCCGCTGGCGGGCTATGCAGCCGCGCAACTTGTCGCCGCGCTCATCGTTGTGCCGAAGATCAGCCACGGCCGCAGCCTTTGGCCGGTCGACCGCGAAATTGTTGAGCACGCCCTGCATTATGGTATTCCGCTTGTTATCGGAGGCGCGCTCGGTTGGGTTGGCCTCAATGCATCGCGCTTCATCGTCAACGAAATGTCGGGAGTAGCCGCGGCCGGACTGTTCGCGGTCGGCTACGGTCTCGGTCAACGCGCGGCGGCGGTTACCGCCATGCTGGTGACGGCCGCCGCCTTCCCGCTTGCGGTAAAAAGCATGGAACAAGGAGGCAGCAAGGCCGCGATGCGCCAGCTTGCCGACAACAGCGCATTGCTGATTGCGATTCTGGCACCGAGCCTCGTCGGCATTTTCATGTTGCGGGCGGAGATCGTCCATCTGCTGATCGCGCCGCCATTCCAGCAGTTGACGCTCGCCATTCTTCCGCTCTCGACCCTAGCCGGCGCGATTCGCAATATCCGCGCTCACTTCGGCGATCAGGCGTTTCTCTTGCACAACCGCACGCGCTGGATGATGGCCGTCACAGCGATCGACGCGACAATGACGGTCGTATTCAGCGCTTTCTGCCTCCGCTATTGGGGGCTCGTTGGCGCTGCCGGTGCGACCGTCCTCGCCGCGCTTGCGGCCGCAATCGTCAGCTTTACAATCGGTTTTTCGAAATTTGGCGTGACGCTGCCGATAGGGCATCTGACCCGCATCGCACTGGCGACAATGGCGATGGCAGCTCTGCTGTGGATTTTCCCGGAAGCTCCTGCATTCGTCATTCTTGTTGCCCATATTACGGCAGGCGCCGCGGTTTACGTCGCTGCGCTTGCCCTGCTCTACGCGTCATCGCTGTTCAAGATACTCCGCTCCAACCCGCAACACTCCGGTGCATGATCGCGTTTGCGTGTGCCCAATGATTACGCCTTCTTGGCGTTTTCAAAGGCGCGCGCCACGGCGAACCAGAGCGGTTTCTTTTGCATTTTCGCATCGAACGGCAGAGGTCGGGGGAGCCTTTGTGCGAGAGGATCCTTCTTCTTCGCGGCATCCGTATAGAACGAATAATTATCGGCGAGTTCCCATGCAATTACGACCTTGACTGCGGGAACACGCAAGGTGTTGGTCAGAAATTTCTCGGCGGTATCCGCGATCATCGCATCGCGAGTCGGAATGTCGTCAGGAAAGGTGTCATCGCGCACGTCGAACTCGGTAATGTAAATATCGACGCCGCGTCCGGCAAGCGCGTGTAGAAAGTCGGCAAAACGCGCGGGATCGTGTGGGTAGCGCGGCTGCAGGTGACCCTGCAGCCCAACGGCATGTAGCGGCACGCCGGCATCCTTTAGTTCATCCACCAGGCGCAGCAGGCCGCTGCGCACCGCGAGTCCCACTTCATCGTCGCGCTCCGTCTGCGCTTCGTTGAGAACCAGTTTTGTTTTTTTGTCGGCCATCGCGACACGTTCGAAGGCGCGGCGCACATAGCCTGTTCCAAAAGCATCATACCATGGACCAAGTCGGTACCCGCCCGGTGCCTTGTGGCCCGGCCAGAACGGTTCGTTGACAACGTCCCATGAATGCAATCTTCCCACATAGCGAGCCGCGACTTCCTCGATATAGCCGTCGAAGAATGCCTGCCGTTCCGGAACGCTCATGTTCTTGATCCATTGTGGAACCCATTCGTTCCAGATCAGGCAGTGGCCACGCATTGCCATATGGTTGCTCGCACAAAATTGCAGCAGACGATCCGCGCTTTCAAATCTTTTCGGTCCGGACTGCGGCACAACGGTGCCCATTTTCATCGCAACATCAGTTGTAACAATTCGAGCTTGTGCCGTGTAGAGCTCGCGATAAGCGACATCCTTGTCAATAACTGGCCCCGCTGCCGCGCCGAAAAGAAATCCATTTCGCGCTGCAATTTCGCCTAATCCCTGCGCTGACGCGGCCACTGACATTTGTCCTCGAATGGCAACGCTCGTGCCCGCGAATATTGCGAGCGCATGTCGTCGCGACACCTGCATAGCAGACCTCCGTTCAATGAATGCATCGTCGTTGCGTTGGATAGATTGCGAAACGACATCGCCATCGTTGCGTCGCAATAGTTCGATTTCGTGACGGTGCTAGTCGAGGAAAGTTTTTTCGCATGAAGTTCCATCACCGTCGCACAAACATGTCGTTGGCTTCTGTGAGTCGTGCCTCGGCCATGTTGGCATCAAGGAGATCGACACCTTGGAAACGCAGATGCAGGCGTCCCCCAATCTCACTGTCGATGGCATTGCCATCAACGTTCTCTCGCTCCCTGACGCAGTCACTTCAATCGTGAAGGCCGCACAAGTCGGCGATAATTTCAGCGTCTGCACGCTGAATCTCGATCATGTTGTGCAATTGCAACAGCGCCCTGACTTTCGCGCGGCCTATCGTCGTGCCCGATTTGTCACAGCGGACGGCTTTCCCATTGTTGTGCTGAGCCGTCTCCTGGGTACACGGATCGAACGAACGACCGGCGCCGATCTCGTTGAGCCGGTCTGTCAGGAGGCCCAAAAGAAAGGACTCCCGATCTTCTTACTCGGTTCGAACGATTCAACGCTTGCGACAACAGCGAGACGCTTGTCCGAGCGATTTAGGGGGCTGCAGGTTGCGGGACAATTTGCCCCTGGTTCAAATTTCGATCCCTATTCCAGGGAAGCGGACTTTGCGGTCGACAGCATTCGCGTCTCCGGCGCCAGGCTCTGCTTCGTCGCCCTTGGTGCGCCACGCCAGGAGCTGTTCGCGGCCCGCTGCCTCGACGAACTGACGGGAACCGGAATGTTGTGCATCGGCGCCGGCCTCGATTTCATTGCCGGCACGCAAACCCGCGCGCCGACCATTACGCGGAAGGTCGGGCTCGAATGGGCGTGGCGAATGCTGCGCGAACCGCGCCGGCTCGGACCCCGCTACGCGCGTTGCATGGCGGTGGTTCCGCGGCTCGTAGTGCGCACCATTCCGCAGATTGTCCACGCACGAATGAGGAAAGCGGCATGACTTCCACATTGACCTTGGCACTGCGTGCGCGAAACGCGAGCCACGCAAAACCCCGGTACCAGATCTGCCTGATTCACCCATTCGACCCGCGCGGCGAAAAGGTCGGCGGTCTCGAGACGTACATTCGTGATTTCATCACCTTTCATCCGGCGGATACCGATCTTCTTTTCATCGGTGTGGACTCAACGGGGGATCTCAATCTCGGAGAGATTCACAAGTTCATCTTTCGCGGTCGCGCCTTCGACTTTCTTCCCATCCTGCACTACTCGGACCATCAGGCGCGCGAGGCCGCCCGCAGCATCCGCACTTCCCTGACAGGCCAATTCTTTATGGCGCTGCTTCGCCATTTCGCCCTGATCGCAAGACTGATCCGCTCAAGGCGATGCTCGGTCGATTTGCGCCGCGTCGAATTTTCCTGGCTGCCAGCTGTGCTGAGGCTTCCGTTCGTTCAAATGCTCCATGGCGAAGGGGCACCGAAACTGCAGATGGATTCGCTGCTCCGGAAATATTCCTTCGTCCACAATACCGGCGAGCGATTTGCCGTCGCCATGAGCGATAAGTTCCTTTGCGTCAATCCGTTCATCACGGAACGGCTGCAAAGGACCTATCCGCGCCGGAAGGACAAGATCGACACGCTCTGGACCTGGGTCAATACCGATATCTTTCAGCCGCAACCCATGCCCGCCACCACGTCTCCATTCCAGGTCGTGTTCGCGGGCAGGCTGGATGAATTCAAGAATCCGCCGCTGATGTTCCGCGCTATCGAACTGCTGCGGAGGCGGCTAAGTGGCGGCGTCGTCTTTCACTATGTCGGCACCAGCGATCCGAGTCGCTTCGCCGAATTCGCTGATATCGAAGACATCACCGTTCGCCACGGCTTTAAGGATGCAGCGGGAATGGCGGCGACGCTGGCGCGTGCGCACGCGGGTATCCTCACTTCCGAATTTGAGGGGATGCCGCGCTTCGTTCTCGAGACCCTGGCCGTGGGCCGACCTGTCGTCGCCGTGCATCTGCCACAGCTTGAACCGGTCATCCACCATGGCGACAGTGGTTTTCTGGTAACGCGAGCGGGCGCCGCCGATGACGTGGCGGAGGCTCTTGCCCAACGGTTCATTGATGTCCGCGATGCGATGGATGCGGGCGAGATGGATCCCGTGCGAATAGCTGGCGCCGTCAAGGCATTCACGCCGGGAACGCAGCTCGCGCGCGTGTTCCGCTATCATCAGGAAATTCAGGATGCGCGCGGGATGACCGTTGCCCCGTCCACTTATTGAGACCGCGACGTGAATATCCTTCTCCTGACCAGCGAGTTCGCCCCGGCGGTGGGAGGAATAGGCACCTACGCAGGAGAGATCGCGTCCGCCGCCACGCGCCTCGGTGCGCGGGTAACTGTCGTAGCTCCAGATTACGCACGACAGACCGCGACCGACGACAGCTGCCTGCCCTTCGAGGTGGTTCGCTTTCGCGGAGGCCTGCATTCGATGCGAGATCTGCCATCCAAGATCGTGCTGGCCCGTAGCAAGGTCCGCGCAGATTGCTACGACGTGGTTCATGCCGCCGATTGGCCATTCTTTATTCCCGTGGCGCTTTCCCGGTGGCGTACGCAGGCCCGCGTGCTGATGACCGTGCACGGCACTGAAATCAACGAGACCCAGACACTCCTCAAGCGGCTCGCGATCGGCAGCACCGGCGTTTTCGGACCGCGGACCGAAGTCGTCGCCAACAGCCGATACACACAAAGCCTTTTTCGCGAGCGGTTCGTCATCGATGCGCGACGTATCAGCGCCATACGATTGGGGGTATCGGATTTCTGGTTCGGCGAGCGGAGCAGACGCACCGCAGTTCGTGAGACGTACCAGTTGGCGCCCGACGGAATTGTCATCGTCACGGTGGCGCGGGTCACGCGCCGCAAGGGGCAGCATCTCACGCTCGCAGCACTGTCGGGTCTTCCCGATAATTTACGCAAGCGCATCAGCTGGCTGGTGATCGGTCCGGACGGCGAAGCCGACTACGTCGAGACGTTCCGGCGCCTCGTCGAAGCGGCAGATTGTGATGTCCGCTTGCTCGGTGCCCAGCCGAATGAGCAAATCCGCGACATCTTTGGTGCCGCCGATTTCTTTTGTCTTACGGGCCTGCCGGATTCGTCCGGTCGGGTCGAAGGATTTGGACTGGTATATCTTGAGGCCGCGGCCGGCGGTCTGCCAAGCATCGCCACAGACGTCGGTGGCGTCGCTGACGCTGTACTGGCCGACGAAACGGGAATTCTTGTTCCGCCGTCCGTCGACAGCATTTCTCAGGCTATCGCCGATATGGCAGCGGATAGCGATCTACGGTCAATTCTCGCCGCCGGGGCATCGGCTCATGCGCGGGCCTTGTCGTGGGAGCGATGCGCTGCGACGACCTACGGACTGTCCTGTACCGGCAACCGGCCGACGCGCGCCAGTGCGGTGACAGCATGAGACGACTAATCATGACTGCCATCTTGCTTGCGCTCGCGGCCAACGCCGCACGAGCCGAGAACGAGACCTGTCGCAGAAGCCGCGAGTATTTGCTAGGAAGTCTCAGCGGCGACCTGGCGCTGCCAGCACAGGCCTACAATGACTTGTTCAAGATCTGTATGGCGGCTGCGGTCATGCCAAATGTCAGGGATGCCTATATTCTGAAGGATGGCGGCATCGGCGTCGTGGCCAAGCAGGACGGCATCGCGGCAACAGCGGCGACCCTTGCACAGTTCTGCGATGCTTATCCGCGAGCTACACTGCGCTTCCTCACGCCGAAGGAAATGCTTCTCGCCAAATCCCCCGTCAGCGTGGTGCTGATATCATCCAGCTCATCGACGCCGTGCCGAAAGATCAAAGGCATTTCCTGACTTTCAATAGGCTGCCTCGAAATCATTTCTTCCTATCGTAGTAGTCCGGCATTGCGCGAGGATCGATCGCCTGTTCGGCTCGACGGCCAAGAAAGAAAAATCCGCTGGCGGCGTCTGCAACCGCGCGGCCACGTGCGAACGAGTCAAGAAAACGAAGCCAGAAGAATGGAAGGGAAATCAGACGCGACAATTTGTCTCCCGCGCCGAGCGCACGGGAGAAATAACGGATCGACCAGACCAACGCCACGCCCGCACCGCCGGTCGGCCCGGCACTTAGCTCAGAAAACCTTCTGAATAACCAGCGATGGCCGCTCTGCGTGAAGCGTGAGAAATCGTAGGCGCGTTCGTGCACCTGCTGCATGAAAGGCGTCTCGGCATAAACCAGCCCTTCGCGGCGAAGCACCCGATGAATTTCGGTAACGACTGTCGCAGGCTCCAGCACATGCTCGAGCACGGCCTGGATCCAAACTCCGTCAAACGCCCCGTCTTCAAAAGGCAGCTTGTGAGCATCGGCCACCAAGACGGTATACGGTGAGGCGTAGACATCGGTGCCGACAAGCTCGATGGAACTGTCATTGTAAAGTTCGCCGGCGCCGGAGCCGATGGTGCCGCCGCCAATGACGAGGACAACGGGCCGCTCAGAACTCCGCTTCAGAAGATCGATGAATTTCGAACAATTTGACGCAGCGACCGGGTTCTTGCCAAAAGTAAACTGATGGAGCCGCGAGCCAACCGAACGGCGAGTCACGTCCCGTTGCAGCACTGAGCCATTGTCGCCGCAGTACGTCCTGCGGTCAAAAATGCTGATTGCAAAGTCGATCAGAACCGGCTGCGTATCGATGAGCGGAAACCCGGTCTGGCTATATTCGCAAGCAGCGTTGGAGCATGACGGTTGAACGTCCAGGCCCCGCAATGACGACGAACATCGAGGACAGCGGACACCGAGCTTCCACCACTGTGGTCCTGCGCGCGCGGCCAAATGGTCAGCGGTAGAAGAATCCAATGAAACCCCTTGATGCGAAACAAGATCCATTGGCCCACTTTAGGAGCCGACGAACTCAACCATTTGATGCTATTAAGTGCTTTGCCACGATGCAACAGTGCGACTAGATCGACTTCAAGTGAGGGAAATGCCATCAGCGCAAAGATGGAACAGAAAGTCCGAAGGGATCTCTGGCGCAACTGAGGCTTCGGGCGCATCGCCATGAACTTTTCATAACGACGGCAAACAAAAACCAAGTTCCTGATGGCGCTGATGCCCGTGTCGTGACGGAAGACATCGAACGCCGAACCTCTGCCAGGCCTTGATCCTCGGCGGGTTGTCGGAATTGTCATTGTACCATTCAAGAGGCTCACGCATCACCACCGTCGTCCGCCGAGCGCTTTCCGCTCGTAAAAATGAAGCAACCGCATTTGTCAGAATGAATTCGTTGTTCGCGGCTAGCGCTCCGAAAATATTGGAGCGGGTGACGAGGAGTCGAACCCGCCGCGTAGGGTGGCGTGATTCTCGCCCCGCTTGTCGCCGGGGGTTATCACCACCTCGCCAACGAGCGCGCGGATGTCGTCGCGGGCTTCCCCGTTGGACTCCGGCTCGGCCAGCGTTTCGGCGAGGCGGATCACCTTGGCGCGGTAGTGTTCAGCGATATTTGGATGTATGTCCGGCAGAGCGGCCGGAGCCTCGGCGAGTCGCGCCTCGATCTCGGCTTTCTGCTGAGCCAGCTCCCCCATCCTCGCTTTCATGGCCGGCTGGTACATACCATCCTCGATGGCGTCCATGATCCCTTTGATGCTCCTCTCAATCTTCTCAAGGGTGCGACGATCCGCTTCGGCCTGCGCTCGCCGTTCATGGTTCTGGCGGTTGGTCTCCTCGGCATAGGCGCGCACCGCGACCGCCACCGCCTCGGGAGATACCAGCTTGTCGGTGAGGCCTGCCAATACGCGCCGCTCGATGTCGTCGCGGCGAACGGTGCGACCGTTATCGCAGATCCCTTTGCGAAAATGACCGAGACAGCCGTAACGGTCGTTGACGACGATGCCATATTTGCCGCCGCAACATCCGCAGGTGAGCAGGCCTGACAATAGGAAGGCGGCATGCGGTTGCGTCAACGCATGCCGCACGCGTTCCCCGGACTGGAAGCGAAAGCGAACCGAACGGAATCCGACAATCGTTTCTTTGATGGATCCCACCGCCTCGGAGATGAAGGTCGCCTCCCTTGAGTGAGCCTGAATAGCCATAAGGTTGGCGGGCGTGAGCGGGAA
>Ga0137403_10008317_pt1 | contig 11616 bp, 11 predicted proteins | sample CZOMad2_1_16fung_FD_122057 | JGI IMG/M metagenome (GOLD analysis project Ga0137403, IMG submission 122057) | Vadose zone soil fungal communities from Angelo Coast Range Reserve, California, USA - CZOMad2_1_16fungal (Hybrid Assembly) | ecosystem: Environmental > Terrestrial > Soil > Vadose zone...
GCGGTCGCCGGTTCGCCGTGAACCCCCGCCCGCGGGCTCAGGCCGCGTCCCGGTTCTCCTTCCGAGTCCAGGGATCGCGTGCACAGTTCGGAAGGCCACAAGGAGCGCTCCCCATGGCAGTGAAACTCTTCGTCGGAGGCCTTTCCTTCTCCACGTCCACCGACCGTCTGCGGGAAGCGTTCGCCGCGTGCGGCAACGTCGAGTCCGCCAGCGTCGTCACGGACCGCGACACCGGTCGTTCGCGCGGCTTCGGCTTCGTCGAGATGGCGACGAACGAGGAAGCCGAGCAGGCGATCAGCAAGCTCAACGGCACGAGCCTGGACGGGCGCACCATCCAGGTCGAGAAGGCCAAGAGCCCCGGCGCCGGCGGTGGCGGCGGCGGGCGCGGCGGCTTCGGTGGCCGCGGGGGCGGCGGCAGCCGTCCGGGCGGCGGGTATGGTGGCGGTGGCGGCGGCCGCGGTGGCGGCGGCGGCCGCTGGTAGCTGACTCTGTAAGCGGAGCCGGTAGCCCCGCGCTCGGTCCGTGAGTGGCCTGAGCTAGATGGTCCCCGGCTCCGTGGTCCTGCACACCGAAGCCTCGCGCGGGTTCGGTGGGCAGGAGATCCGCATCCTGGCCGAGTCGCGCTGGCTGGCCACGCATGGTTGGCGGGCGCTGATCGCGGCGCAACCGGGCACTCGGCTGCTCGCCGAGGCTGAGCGCGCGGGCGTGCCCGCGGTCGCCGTGCGGATGCGTGGGCCCTGGAGCCTCCCCGCGGTCGCGGCGCTGCGGCGGGTCATCCGTGCGAACGACGTCGCCGTCGTCCACACTCATTCCTCCGTGGACGCGTGGGTGGCCGGCCTCGCCGCGCGCTCACTCGGCGTCCCCCTCGTCCGCAGCCGTCACGTCACGATTCCGATCCCCCCGCGTCGCGCCCTCGTCTACCGGCTCGCCGACCGCGTGATCACCAGCGGCGAGGCGGTGGCGGCCATCGTGCGCGGCGCCGGCGTTCCCGCCGACCGCGTGGTCGCCATCGGCCCCGGCCTCGACACCGCGCGCTTCCATCCGAACGTATCTGGCGCGGGCGTGCGCGAGGAGCTCGGGCTGCGCGGCCCCGCCGTCGGCCTCGTCGCCAACATCCGCGGCAGCAAGGGCCACGAGTATTTCCTCGAGGCCGCGCGCACCGTGCTGGCCGAGCGTCCCGACGCGCGCTTTCTGATCGTCGGCGACGGCATCGGCTTCGAGGACGTCCAGCGCCGCGTCAAGGAGCTGAGCCTCGAGCCTCGCGTGTTGATGACCGGCTTTCGTCGCGACGTGCCCGAGGTCATGGCCGCGCTCGACGTCCTGGTGCTGCCCTCGATCAGGTCGGAGGCGATGTCGCAGGTCATCCCGCAGGCGCTGGCCGTCGGCACGCCGGTCGTCGGCACCGCGGTGGGCGGCACGCCTGAGCTGGTCCGCGACGGCGAGACGGGGCGCCTCGTGCCGCCCGCCGACGCCCCCGCGCTGGCCGCCGCGATCCTCGACCTCCTGCGCGATCCCGAGCGGGCGCGCGCGCTGGCGCGCCGGGGCCAGGCCCTGGTGCTCGCGCGGCACTCGATCGACGCGGCGATGGCCCGCACGCTGGAGGTGTACGAGGCGGTGCGCGCCTCGCGACCGGCTCATTGACTATATAGCTATATTGCTATATACACGTTGATGTGTCCGAGCCACGGCGGCGCTTCGAGCTGCAGAGCCTGAAGGCGGATTTCTTCAAGGCGCTCGGGCACCCCACCCGCGTCCGCATCCTCGAGATCCTCCGCCACCGCGGCCGGAGCGTGCAGGATCTGCAGCAGGCGCTCCAGCTCGACCAGTCGATCGTCTCCCAGCACCTGGCCCGCCTGCGCGCGAAGGGTGTCGTGGAGGCGAGCCGGGACGGCACGACGATGCGCTACACGGTGCGCGACCCGGCCGTGGGCGAGCTCCTCGACGTGGCGCGGCGGATCTTCAGCCGCCACCTCGAGGGCACGCAGACCATGCTGCGCGAGCTTCAGCGCGAGCAGCGCGTGACGCGGCGGCGCTGAGCCCGTGCTGCGCCAGCTCCGCGTCGCCCTGCGCACCGGTGTCGTCACCGAGCCGCCCGCCCGCGAGGCGGAGGTCGAGCGGCTCGGTGCCAGCCTCGCCGCCGAGATCCGCACGCGGTTCGGTCGCTCGCTCGCGATCCGGCAGGTCGACGCCGGCTCGTGCAACGGCTGCGAGCTCGAGATCGGCGGCCTCACGGGCCCGCACTACGACCTCGAGCGCTTCGGCCTGCACTTCGTGGCCTCGCCGCGCCACGCCGACTGCCTCCTGGTGACCGGACCCGTCACGCGCAACATGGCGGAGGCGCTGCGCCGCACGTTCTACGCGACGCCGGATCCGAAGATCGTCATCGCGGCCGGCGACTGTGCGGGCGACGGCGGCATCTTCCGCGGCTCGTACGCCGTCATCGGGGGCGTGCGCGAGATCGTGCCGGTGGACGCGTTGATCCCCGGCTGCCCGCCCTCGCCGGCCGCGCTGCTCGCCGGCCTGCTGGACGCGCTGGGACGCCCCCGCTGATGCCGGCTCTCGTCTACGCGCTCACCGCGCTGCTGGGCGCGGCGGCCGCGGCAACCGGCGTCGCCGGCATGCTCGGGGCTCCCTGGACCCTCCGCGTCGACTGGCTGGTCCCGCTGGGCGGCCTGGCCCTCGAGATGGATCCGCTGGCGGGGTTGTTCGTCGCGCTCGTCGGCGCCGCGGCGGTGCCGGTGTCGGTCTACGCGATCGGGTACGCGGGTCGGGAGCGGCAGGGCTGCCTCGCCTATGCCGTCTTCGTCGCCGCGATGCTCGTCGTCCCGCTCGCCGCCAACGTGATGACGTTCGCGCTCGCGTGGGAGCTCATGTCGCTCGCCTCCTACGTGCTCGTGCTCGACGGCGCGCGCGCCGGGCGCCAGCCCGCGGCGTCTGCGCACGCCGGCTGGGTGTACGCGGTGATGACGCACGCGGGGCTCGCCTGCCTGCTCGCGGGCATGCTGCTGCTCACGGCGTGGACGGGCAGCGCGCGGTTCGCGGACTGGGCGGCGGCGGCGCCGACGCTGAGCGCCGAGTCCCGCTCGCTCGTGTGGGCGCTGCTGGCCCTCGGCTTCGCGACGAAGGCGGGCGGCGTGCCCCTGCACGTCTGGCTGCCGCTCGCGCACCCCGCCGCGCCCAGCCACGTCTCCGCGCTCATGTCGGGCGTGATGATCAAGCTCGGCATCTACGGTCTCCTGCGCGCGAGCTTCGTCTGGCTGGCGCCCGCGCTGCCGTGGTGGGGCGCGACGCTCCTGCTGGTGGGCGCGGTCTCCGCGGTCACCGGCGTGCTCTATGCCATCGTCGACCGCGATCTCAAGCGACTGCTGGCGTTCTCCTCCATCGAGAACGTCGGCATCGTGCTCGTCGGCACCGGCGCCGCCCTCGCCTTCGCGGCGGCCGCGCTGCCCATGCTGGCGCTGCTGGCGCTCGCCGCCGCGCTCTACCACGTCGTGAACCACGCGGCGTTCAAGAGCCTGCTGTTCATGGCCGCCGGCAGTGTGCTGCATGGCACGGGCACGCGCGACATGGAGGCCCTGGGCGGGCTGATCAAGCGCCAGCCCTGGACTGCGGCCTGCTTCCTCGTGGGCGCCGTCGCCATCGCGGGGCTGCCGCCCCTCAACGGCTTCGTGAGCGAGTGGCTGACCTTTCAGGCGCTGCTGCAGAACATCCAGCTGCCGAACCCCACGATGAACCTGGTGTTCGCCCTCGCCATCGCGGGCCTGGCCCTCGCCGCCGGCCTCGCCGTCGCCGCCTTCGTGAAGGCGTTCGGCATCACGTTCCTCGCGCTCCCGCGCAGCGATGCCGCCGCCGGCGCGCACGAAGCGCCCGTGCTGATGCGCGTGGCGATGGTCGCCACCGCGGCCGCCTGCGCCGCCCTCGCGCTGGGCGCGTCCGCCGTCGTCCCCGCGCTGGCGGCGGTGGCGGCGACGCTCGTGCCGGCGCCAACGCCCATCACGGTCGGCGCGTGGCTGACGCTGGACATCTCCGGAGACTTCGCGAGCCTGTCGGTGCCCGCCGTCGCGGTGGCGCTGGCGGGCGGCGTCCTGCTGCCCGTCCTGCTGCTCGTCGTCGCGCGCGCGCGCCCGCGCGTGCGCCGTTACGAGACGTGGGGCTGCGGACGCCTGCTGCAGACGGCGCGGATGGAGTACACGGCCACCGCCTTCGCCGACCCGTTCACGCGCGTCTTCGACTTCTTCTATCGGCCCGCGACGCGGCTCGACGTCGACGTGCATCCCGAGTCGCGATTCTTCGTGCGGCGCATCCGCTACGAGAACCCGACGCGCTTCATCGTCGACGAGTGGCTCTATCGGCCCGTCGTGCGCGTCCTGCGCGCCGCCGCGCGGCGCGCCGCCGTCGTGCAGTCGGGCAGCCCGAATCTCTACCTCGCGTATGTCCTGGTCGCGCTCCTCCTGCTGCTGCTGGTGGCGTGATGGACGCGTTGTTCCTGTCCGTCCTGCAGACGCTCGTGATCGCGCTGGGCGCGCCGCTGCTCGTCGGCACGCTGCGCACGCTGAAGGCCCGCCTCGTCGGGCGCCGGGGGCCGGTGCCCTGGCAGCCGTTCCTCGACCTCAGGAAGCTGCTCGGCAAGACGCCGGTGGTCTCCGAAACGACGTCGTGGGTCTTCCGCGCGACGCCCTACGTGCTGGTCGGCGCGATGCTGGTGGCCGCGCTGGCCGCGCCGGTGCTGACGTCGCGCCCGCCGCTGGCGTTCGCCGGCATCCTCCTGCTGATGTCGCTCTTCCTGCTCGGCACGTTCTTCCTGGCGCTGGCCGGGCTCGACGCGGGCAGCGCCTTCGGCGGCATGGGCAGCAGCCGCGGGGTCACGGTGGCCGGCCTCGCCGAGCCGACGGTCATGCTGGCCGTCTTCGCGCTCGCGCTGCGCGCGAGCACCACCAACCTCGGCGGCATCGTCGAGCGAGTGACGATCGAGCCGCTGCTGGCCGTCAATCCGGCGCACCTGCTGGCCTTCGCCGCGTTCTTCATCGTGATGCTCGCGGAGACCGGGCGCCTGCCCGTCGACAATCCCGCCACGCATCTCGAGCTGACCATGATCCACGAGGCGATGATTTTGGAATATTCCGGGCGCCACCTGGCCCTCGTCGAGTGGGCGTCGGCGATGAAGCTCTTGCTGTTCCTTACGCTGCTCGCCAACCTCTTCTTCCCGTGGGGCGTACCCGCCGACGTCGCGCCGCCCGCGCTGCTGCTCGGCCTCCTGGCGCTGGCCGGCAAGCTCGCGCTCCTCGCCATCGCGCTGGCGGCGCTCGAGACGACCATCGCCAAGCTGCGCCTCTTCCGCGTGCCGGAGCTGCTCGCCGGCTCGTTCGCGCTCGCCGTCCTGTCGGTGAGCGCGGTCTTCCTGCTCCGATGACGGCCGTCGCGAACCTCCTGACGTTCGTCGCGCTCGGCGTGACGCTGGTGCTCGTGTGGCGGCAGTCGTGGCGCGGGCGCGTGCGGCTCTTCGTCGTGCAGTCGCTGCTCCTGGGCGCGCTGGCCACGGCCATCGGACTCCTCGCGGGCCGTCCGTCGCTGCTGCTGGTCGCCGCGGTGTTCCTGGTGGTGAAGACGTGGCTGATTCCGCGCGTGCTGTGGCGCATGGCCGCGGGCGCCCCCCTGCGGCCGGTGCGGCCGGGCCGCTCGGCCGGCATTCCCGTCCTCGTGGCGGGCGCCCTCGTGGTCGTCGCCTACGTGATCATGCTGCCGGTGAGCGGCGTCGCCTCGAGCGCTCTGCCCACGCGCGGTGCGATCCCGCTCGCCTTCGCCATGGCCCTCATCGGCCTCTTCGTGTGCGTGACCGGCCGCGACGCGCTCGGCCAGGTCACCGGCTTCCTCGTGTTCGAGAACGCGATCTTCGCGCTGGGCGTCGTGGCCACGTACGGGATGCCGGGCATCGTGGAGGCCGGCGTCTTCCTCGAGGTCCTCGTCGTCGTGCTGCTCATGGAGGGCGTCGTCGTGCAGATGCGGCGCGAGCACGACTCGCTCGACGTCGACCGGCTGCGGGAGCTGCGCGGGTGATCGTCCTGCTCGTCGCCCTCCCGCTCGCCGCCGCCATCCTGCTCGCCCTCGCCCCCGCGCGTGCGGCCACCGTCGTGCACGCCCTCGCCGCGCTGGCCACCCTCGGCGCCGGCCTGGCGGTGGCGATCGGCACCGTGTGCAGTGCGCCCGCGGTCGCCCTCGACGGCGTGCTGCGCGCCGACGCGCTGTCGGGTTGGATGATCGCCGTGATCGTCGTCGTCGCCGCCATCGCCGCCGCCGAGGCGCCCCGATACGCGCGCGAGGGCTCGCCGCGCCTGTTCTACCCGCTCTTCCACCTCATGGTCTTCGCGATGCTCCTCGCCGTCTCGACCGACGACGTCGGGGTGATGTGGGTGGCCGTGGAGGGCACCACGCTCGCCTCGGTGTTCCTCGTGAACTTCGAGCGCACGCGCGCCTCGCTCGAGGCCGCTTACAAGTACCTGCTGATCTGCTCGGTGGGCATCGCCATCGCCTTCGTCGGCACCGTGCTCGTCTACTATGCGGAGGCGGTGCGCCTGCAGGGCCTCGCCGAGCACGCGCCGCAGGGGCTGCGCTGGACGGCGCTGCTGGCGCTGGCGCCCGCGCTCTCGCCGCGCGTGCTCGAACTGGCGTTCGTCTTCCTCGTGGTCGGCTACGGCACGAAGGCGGGGCTGGCGCCGATGCACACGTGGCTGCCCGACGCCCACAGCGAGGCGCCCGCGCCGGTGAGCGCGCTGATGTCCGGCGTGCTGCTCAGCGTCGGCGCCTACGCGATCCTGCGCTTCAAGCCGATCGTCGACGCCGCGGCCGGCCCCGGATTCGCGCGGCGCATCCTGATCGCCCTGGGCCTCCTGTCACTCGCCGTCGCCGCCGCCTTCCTGTGGAATCCCGGCAACTACAAGCGGATGCTCGCGTACTCGAGCGTGGAGCACATCGGGCTGGTCGGCCTCGGGCTCGGCTTCGGCGGCGCCCTCGGCGTCTCGGGCGCGCTCCTGCACGTGGCGAACCACGGTCTCGCGAAGTCGGTCGTGTTCCTCCTCGCCGGCCGCATCCGCGCCGCCTACGGCACCGTCGATGTCGCCGGCGTGCGCGGGCTGCTACGCGCCATGCCCGTCACCGGCCGCGCCTTCCTGGTCGGCGTGCTCGCCCTCATGGGGCTGCCGCCCTTCGGCCTGTTCACGAGCGAGGTCATGATCTTCGCGGCTGGCTTCCGCGAGGGCCACGCGTGGGCCGCCGCCGCCGGGCTGATCCTGCTCGTCGTGGCCTTCGGCGGCCTGCTGCGCGCTGCGCACGCGATGCTCTTCGGGTCGGCGCCGGCCGTGCGCCACGCCCCCGCCGGCTGGATCGCCGCGGTGCCGATGGCGGCGGCGCTGGTCGCACTCGTGTCGACCGGGCTGGCGTGGCCGCCGGGTCTCGCGGCAGCGCTCGAGCTGGCGGCGCGGGTCGTGGTCCCGTGATGGCGGCGGCGGGCCTCGACACTCTCGCGCAGGTCGTCCGCGACGCCGGCGCCGACGCGATCGTCACCGACGCCGCGAGCCGTAGCGTCGACTGCCGGCTGCCGGCGTCGGAGGTGGTGGCCTTCGCCGAACGGCTCGCCGGGCTCGGGCTGGAGCCGCAGTGGATCGCGGCAGCCGATACGCGCGCGGCGAGCGGCGCGTTCACGCTCGCCTACCGCTTCGCACCGCCGACCCACCGCCCCGCCGTCACCGCGCGCGTGGCGGTAACGCCCGAGCGTGCGGCGTTCCCGTCGCTGGCCACGCGCTCGTTCGCGGCGAGCCGTTTCGAGCGTGAGATCCAGGACCTGTTCGGGCTCGTGCCGACGGGTCATCCCGATCCGCGCCGCCTCGCCCTGCACCAGTTCTGGCCCGAGGGCTATCACCCGCTGCGCCGCGACGTCGTGGCGCGCACCGATGTCGTGGACGACGGCCGTCCGTTCCCGTTTCGCCGCGTGGAGGGCCGGGGCGTCTTCGAGATCACCGTCGGCCCCGTGCACGCCGGCATCATCGAGCCCGGCCACTTCCGCTTCTCCGTGGAGGGCGAGACGATCGTGAATCTCGAGACGCGGCTCGGGTTCGTGCACAAGGGCACGGAGAAGCTCTTCGAGACGCTGCCGCTCGCGCGCGCGCCGGAGCTGGCCGAGCGGATCTCCGGCGATACCAGCGTCGGCCACGCCCTCGCGCTCTGCCAGGCGCTGGAGACGCTGGCCGGCGCCCGCCCACCCGAGCGCGCAGCGTGGCTGCGTGTCGTGCTGCTGGAGCTGGAGCGGCTCTACAACCACGTCGGCGACGTCGGCATGATCGTGAACGACACGGGCTACGCCTTCGGCCACGCGCACTGCTTTCGGCTGCGCGAGCAGCTCCTGCGCCTCAACGCGCGCCTCACCGGTCACCGCCTGCTCCGCGGCGCCGTGGTGCCCGGCGGCGTCACCGGCCCCATCGCCACCGCGGATCTCGAGCACGCGGCGCGCGAGGTGGATCGCGTCGCCGCGGAGTTCGTCGACATCGCGCGGCTCTCGCTCGACAACACGATGGTGCTCGAGCGGCTGCAGGGCACCGGGCGCCTGACGAACCGCACCGCGCGCGAGATGCAGGTGGTCGGCATGGTTGCGCGGGCCAGCGGCATCGACGCCGACGCGCGGCGCGACGCCCCCTTCGCCGCGTACGGCGCGCTCCCGCTGCACGTGCCGGTCTACGAGACGGGCGATGTCTGGGCGCGGACGATGGTGCGGATCGAGGAGGCGCGACAGTCGGCGGCGCTGATCGGCGAGGCGGCGCGCCGCGCACCGCAGGGCGCCGTCTTCGCGGCGCCCGGACCCCTGCGCTCAGGCGCGCACGCGACGGGGCTCGTCGAGGGCTGGCGCGGCCCGATCTGGCACTGGGTCCTTGCGGCCGGGACGGACGCGCTGGCGCGCGTGAAGGTGGTGGATCCGTCGTTCCGGAACTGGCCGGCGCTCGAGTACGCGGTGCTGAACAACATCGTTCCCGACTTCCCGCTCTGCAACAAGTCGTTCAACCTTTCCTACTCCGGCGCTGATCTGTGAAAATGGGGGGCCCCGAAATGGCCCCCCATACCCCCCAACGTTCGGAGCGCCCCGGCAAAAGCCGTGGCGCTCCTCTATAACCCGCGGAATCACCGGGGCCCCGACATGCCCCCCCATACCCCCCAACGTTCGGAGCGCCCCGGCAAAGCCGGGGCGCTCCTCTACAGCCACTCGCGGATCAGGCGGTTCACGACGGCGGGTTGCTCGTGGATCACCCAGTGCGTGCCGTCGGGGATTCTCCGGATGGTGAGGTCCGGCACGTAGCGCTCGAGGCCGTCGAGGTTCTGGGGCAGCAGCGCGGTGTCCTTCTCGCCCCAGATCACCAGCGTCGGCACGCGCACCATCGACGCGCCCTCGCCGGTGCCCAGCGTGCCGGAGGCGGGCTCGCCGTCGCGCGCCGGCGGTCCCACGCGCGCGGCGCGATAGAAGTTGAGGCCGCCCGTCAGAGCGCCGGGCTGCGACCACGCCGCGACGTACGCGCGCTCGTCCTCGGCGGTGATCTTGCCCCCGGCGAGCAGCCCGCCCAGCACGATCCGCTTGAGCGCGGCGAAGTCGTTCTCGGCCAGCATCGACTCCGCCTTCGCGCTGCGGAGGGCCAGCATGTACTCGCTGGCCTTCTGCTGCGCCGGGTCCTCGCGCAGCAGGCGCCCGAAGATCGCCGGATGCGGCGCGTTGACGATGACCAGGCGCTCGAGCCGGTCCGGGTGCGCGATGGCGAAGGCCCACGCGACGGCACCGCCCCAGTCGTGGCCCACGAGCGCGAAGCGCCGCACCCCGAGCGCCTCGCTCAGCGCGCGCAGATCCTCCACCAGGTGGGAGACGCGATAGGCCTCGAGCTCCGCCGGCTTGGACGAGAGGTTGTGGCCGCGCATGTCGAAGGCGATGGCGCGATGGTCACGGCCGAACTCCGTGAGCTGCGCGCGCCACTCGTACCAGAACTCCGGGAAGCCGTGGACGAAGACGATCGGCGACCCCTCGCCCTCGGTGACCCAGTGCAGGCGCACGCCGTTGACGTCGGTGAACCCGTGCTGGCGCATCTCAGACGCGATCGTAGAGATGACAGGCGACGTCGCGGTCGTCCACGCACGCCAGCTGGGGCTCGTCGGTCGAGCACCGCGGCATCATGACCTGAGGACATCGCGTGTGGAACCGGCAGCCCGAGGGCGGATCGAGCGGGCTCGGGACGTCGCCCGCCAGCACGATGTCGTCTCGCGAGTCGTCCGGATGCGCCGGCAGCGCGGCGGCGAAGAGCGCCTTGGTGTACGGATGGCGCGGGTGCACCGCGACCGTGCGCGCCACGCCGGTCTCGACGACGCGCCCGAGGTACATGACCGCGATCACGTGGCTCATGTGCGCGACGGCGGCCAGGTCGTGGGCGATGAAGAGGTACGCCAGCCCGAGCTCCCGCTGGAGATCCTTCAAGAGATTGAGGATCTGGGCGCGGATCGAGACGTCGAGCGCGGAGACGGGCTCGTCGAGCACGATCAGGCGCGGCGAGAGTGTGAGCGCCCGCGCGATGGCGATGCGCTGGCGCTGGCCTCCGGAGAACTCGTGGGGGAACAGCTCGGCGGCGCGCGCGGGCAGGCCAACGAGGTCGAGGACCTTCCGCAGGCGCGTCCCCAGCTCGGCCGCGGACAGCCGCTCGTTGGTGACGAGCGGCTCGGTGATGATCGAGCCGACGCGCATCCTCGGACTGAGCGACGCGTACGGGTCCTGGAACACGGCCTGCACCGAGTGCCGGTAGCGCCGCAGGCCCTCGGCGTCGAGCGTCGCCAGCGACTCGCCGTCGAAGCGGATCTCGCCGGCCGTCGGCCGCTCGAGGAGGAGCACGAGCTTCGCCGTCGTCGTCTTGCCGCAGCCGGACTCGCCGACCAGCCCAAGGGTGGCGCCGGGCTCGATGACGAACGAGACGTCGTCCACCGCGCGCACGACCTTCTGCGGCCCGCCGAACAGGCCGCGGCGGACGGGGAAGTGCTTGACCACTGAGCGCGCCTCCAGCAGCGGCGTCATCCGTGCAACCAGCACGCCGTGCGGTGCTCGTCGCCGACGGCGGTGTCGTGCGGACGATCGACGGCGCAGCGCTCGAGCCGGGCCGGGCACCGCGGATGGAAGGCGCAGCCGCCGGGCAGCGCCGCCGGGTCCGGCGGCTGGCCGTCGATCGCGGTGAGCCGCCCGTTCGAGTCGCCGAGCTTCGGAATGGACTCGATGAGCGCGCGTGTGTAGGGGTGCGCCGGGGCACCGAAAATGCGCCGCACCGGGCCGGACTCCACGATCCGTCCGCCGTACATGACGGCGACCTTGTCGCACATGCGGGCGACGATGCCGAGGTTGTGGGTGATGAAGATCAGGGCCAGGCCCTGGGCGCGCTGCAGCTCGCGGAGCAGCGACAGGTACTGGGCCTGGATGGTCACGTCGAGGCTCGTCGTCGGCTCGTCGGCGATGAGCAGGCGCGGGCCGCACGAGATCGCGATGGCGCCGACGATGCGCTGGCGCATGCCGCCCGACAGCTCGTGCGGATAGTTGCGCACGCGCGCGTTGGGCGC
>Ga0137403_10008318_pt1 | contig 11616 bp, 10 predicted proteins | sample CZOMad2_1_16fung_FD_122057 | JGI IMG/M metagenome (GOLD analysis project Ga0137403, IMG submission 122057) | Vadose zone soil fungal communities from Angelo Coast Range Reserve, California, USA - CZOMad2_1_16fungal (Hybrid Assembly) | ecosystem: Environmental > Terrestrial > Soil > Vadose zone...
GATGCGATACGAATCTGCGCCTTAATGAGATCGACGTTCGTAATCAATTCGGTCACGGGATGTTCGACCTGAATGCGCGTGTTCATTTCGATGAAATAGATCTCGCCGGATTGATCCATCAGAAATTCAACCGTGCCAGCGTTGGTGTAACCGATATTCTCGAGCGCCTTCACAACTCGCGCGCCCAGTTCCTTCCGGCGCTTCGCATCAATTCCCGGCGAAGGCGATTCCTCAATCAATTTCTGGTGGCGGCGCTGAATGCTGCACTCGCGCTCGCCCAAATGAATCACTTTGCCGTGCTGGTCGCCCAAAACCTGAAATTCGATATGCCGGGGATGCTCGAGGAATCGCTCCGCATAAACATCCGGCGTGCCGAATGCCTGCTGCGCTTCGCTGCGCGCCGTCTCGTACGCCGAAAGCAACTCTTCCTGCTTGCGCACAACGCGCATGCCGCGACCGCCGCCGCCAGCCACGGCCTTCAAGATCAAAGGGTAGCCAATCTTCGCCGCTTCCGTCGCTAGCTGCTCTTCGCCTTCAATCGCGCCATCGCTGCCGGGAATCGTTGGCAGGCCCGCGGCTTTTACTTCCCGCCGCGCGCGATCCTTCTCGCCCATCATTTCAATTACTTCCGGGCGCGGACCGATAAACGTGATTTCACTCGCTTCGCACACCTTTGCAAAGTTGGCGTTTTCGGAAAGGAAGCCATAACCAGGATGGATGGCATCGACATTCGTAATTTCCGCCGCGCTGATCACCTGCGGAATATTCAGATAGCTTTCGCTGCTGCGCGCCGGGCCGATGCAGACAGCTTCATCGGCGAAGCGGACGTGCAACGAATTCCTGTCTGCTTCGGAATAGACAGCGACCGTGCCGATTCCCAGTTCTTTACAGGCACAAATGACGCGCAGGGCGATTTCCCCGCGATTGGCTACGAGAATCTTCTTGAACATAGAGTTGGGAAACGCCTACTTTTTGCGACTCGGCCGGATGCCAAAGAGCGGCTGCCCGTACTCGACAGGCTGGCCGTTATCCGCGAAGACGCGCAGCACTTCGCCGCTGACGTCCGATTCAATTTCATTCATCAGCTTCATCGCTTCCACGATGCACAGCGTCTGGCCGGTATCCACGTGGCCGCCGATTTTCACGAACGGCTCCGCACCCGGGCTGGGCGATCCATAGAAAGTGCCTACGATCGGCGACTTCACGAGGTGAAGGTCTTCGGTCGCTCGCGGTTCGGGAGCTGTCGACGGAGTAGAAGCTGGTGCGCTCGAAAAAGATGAGCCCGCCACAATAATTTCGGGCGCTGCCAAAGATCGAGGCCCAGCAAGGACCATTCCCTGCGAAGGTTTCTTCACTCGAATCCGAAGATCGCCTCGGGAGTACTCGAACTCCTCAAGGTTGTGTTCCGACATCGTCCGGAGGATCTGCTCGATCTGCTCCAGCTCCGGAGTTGCGGCTCGCTTGGGTGCTGCTGACTTCGAAGGATTTTTGCGTTTCATGCCTGTTCTAGGTGTTAAAGCTCGATGAAATCCCGCGGAGAGCGGGTCAAGATTTCGCTTCGATCCTCATGAACTGCAACGTCGTCTTCGATTCGAATTCCTCCAACACCTGCCATGTAAACACCGGGTTCGATCGTAATCACCGTACCGGGCTCCAGCCTTGTTTTCTGGCCGCGTGCCACCCTCGGGTCCTCGTGAACTTCCAGACCCAGCCCATGCCCCGTACTGTGCACGAAGAACCGGTCCAGCTTGTATTTCGCCAGAGTTGTGCGAGCGGCGCTGTCCACTTCTCCGGCGGTGGCCCCGGACCGAACCGCCGCAATCGCCGCCGACTGCGCTTCCAGGACGGCTTTATACCACTCCTTGATCCGCTTGGGAGCAGTGCCTACGTAAACCGTCCGAGTAATATCGCTGCAATAGTGGCCGAGTATAGCACCCAGGTCTAGGACGACCAACTCATTTTTCCTCAATCGCTTGGCTGTAGGCCTCGCATGCGGCAACGCGGCCCGTTCGCCGAACGCCACAATCGATTCGAACGCTGGACCGGATGCGCCTCTCTTGCGCATCTGGAATTCAATCTCCGCTGCGACCTCGAGTTCCCGCACTCCCGGCTTCAGCAAGCCGATGGCATGCTCCACCACTTCACTCGCAAGAATGGCTGCCTTTCGCATCTGCGCCAGTTCTCGCGCGTCCTTTCGCGCCCGGAGGCCCGCTAACAGTCCTTCGACCCGTTGGAGCTTGCAACGGCGCCCGGACGCTTTGCGAAGCACGCTGTGCTGTGCGACCGTCAGTCGACCCGGCTCAAAGCCGGCCCGCCGAATGCCTGCGCTCCGCAAAAATTCTCCCACTGCAGCATGGAGTCCCGCCTTGTGCTGCAGAATCTGGACTCCAGACGTCTCGTCCCTGCCCTGAACCATGAACCGGCCGTCCGTGACAAGCGTCACTTTATTTGGCTGAACGATCAGTGCGCTAGCTTCACCCGTAAAGCCCGTCAGGTAATACCAATCGGGCGGATGGGTAACTATCAGTGCGTCCAGCTGTTGGGACGCGAGCGACTGCCTCAGTTTGGCTTGCCGAACGGCATTTGGTGTCGTCATAAAAAAATCGAGGAGGCTTTCGCCTCCTCGATTGTAGAGAATTCTGAACCGTTTGTCTGGTCGCCGTCCGTCTCGCGAAATTAGGTCGGGAGAATGCGCGGCGTCAGGAAGAACAGCAGTTCCTGCGATTGCGTATTGATGTTGGTCCGCCGGAAAAGGTGTCCGATGACCGGCAAGCTGCCCACTATGGGCACCTGGCTCACGTCCACGCGCTGCGTCGAGATGATGATACCGCCGATGACCACGGTTCCACCGTCTTCGACCAAAACTTTGGTCTCGGCGGACTGCGTGTCCAATGCCGGCGTACCCTGCACGCGGGGAATACCTGGATCGATCTGCGTGTTTTCGACCAGCACGTCCATAAATACTGTTCCTTCGGCCGTGATTTGCGGCGTGACTTCGAGCTTCAGCACCGCATCGATAAAGGTGATCGAAATCGTGTTGTTGATCGTGGTCTGGATAGGAATCTTGGTACCTTGCTTGACCACGGCCTTTTCGTTGTTCTGCGTCACCACGCGCGGCTTCGAAAGCAGTTTGCCGACGCCGCGTGATTCCGCTGCGGTAATGAAGAAATCGACGGCGAAGTTCGGCGAGCGGTGTACAAAGCCAAGACCGCTCGTCGGAACACCCGCAGCCAAATTCACCGCAAGGGGCAAAGCGTTAGTTCCAGCAACCACAACCGGCGGGCTCGGAAAACCCGGAATGTTCACGCTAGTAGGATTAAATTGGCTGGTCCCAACCGACGAATTACCGCCGAAAATTGATCGTCCACTAGTGGTTTGTGAGCCGAAACCGAGTTGCGTGCCGATGTCCTGCGCGAACGAGCGCGAAGCGGACACTACACGAGCTTCGATTTCAACTTGCTGCGACTTGCGATCTAGCTGATGCAGCAGGTTGTCAATCACAGGAATTACGGAAGGAATGTCGCGAATGATCAGCTGGTTCGAACGCTCATCCGCGAGGATTGTTCCGCGCGAGGAAAGGAACTGCTTCAGCGTCGTTGTCAAAGCGCTTGCCTTGCTGTAGCTCAGGACGCGCGTAAATGTAACGGGAGGAATGGCCTCAGACTGCGCCTTTTCCAGATCCCGCACTGATTCCGCTTCTTTTCTCATCGTATCGTGCGTCGCGATGCGTAGCACATTACCGTTGAGCTGCTTGTCCAAACCGTTGTTCTGCAGAACGATGTCCAGCGCCTGATCCCAGGGAACTTCGTCCAGAACGATCGTCAACGAACCCTTCACCGCTGGATCCAGGACAACGTTCAACCCGCTGATTTCATGGATCAGCCGGAAGAAGTCGCGCAGGTCTACGTCTTTCAGGTTCACCGAAATCGGTTCCCCGGTGTACTTCGATGACGCAGCTGGAGTCGCGCCCGCCACGGTCGAAGCCGCGGTATTCGCCTGCTGAGCAGCTTGCTGGGCAGCGGTACCTTCCGGACGAGCAGGTTCCCGCTTTTCGCCATACGATGCCAGGACGACTGAGGGCTGAGTCAGTTCGCCAGGCAGCGCGAAGCGAGGAGCAGAAACTTGCAGGTTCTTTACGTGTGAGGAGGCCGCGCGGGGAGCGACAGCTTTGTACTGGAAACTCGCCGGAGCGGTGTGGTTCTCCGTGGAAATCTTCGCCGCGCCCAGGTTCGCGGGCGTCGCGGGCTGCGATTCAAAAAACACGACAAGCGCGTTGCCGTCGCGAGAAATCTGGTACGGCGTCGTCTCCGAAAGATCGATCACGACGCGAACCGTGTCCGGACGGAACTGTCCGAGCCGCACGCCGCGCACTGGAGCAGCAACGCCGGGGATCATCGTCCTTTGGACGGCGAGCCGCGTTCCCGCAAAGTCCAGCACCAGGCGGTCGGGATTCGACATGCGCGCCGCACGCGCGTCCAGGCGGCCTTCGCCTTCGACGCGTACGCTGCTACGCTGCGCCCCTTGCGTGATCGCCACGCTCGAGATGACCGAAGCGGTCGCCGTGGGAACGGCGGGCTCCTGCGTCTGGGCAAGCGCCGGCACCGTTGAAAATGCCACGCTTGCGAGGATCAGGCAGCCATTCCGAAGGGCCGGCCAGTTCGTAATCATTGCTGTTCTCCTGCCATGGAGTAAATTCGTTTGTTGACGCTGCGCTCGACAGGCTTACCGAACGCATCTTTACCTTCTTCATGGAACGTAACGCCATCCATGGAAATCTTTTCTACCGCGCCGTCATACAGCCGGTCCCCTTCGCGCAGGAAATACGTCCGCGCCTGAGGATTGGTCACGACTGCGATCATTCCGCTATTTGCTTTCACGATGCCGTCAACGCGCAACGTGCCAACCTGCAATCCCGCTTTTCCTGGCGGCAAATTCTGTCCGCCCTTCGCGGCCGCCTCTTGGCGAGCCACAAGAGATTCAAACGGATCGCGCCGTACTGCTGGCTTGGCGGCTTCGGTACCTGTTCCCGGCTTTTTTTCCGAGACCGTGCGAACTGGCGTCGCGGGTTTCTTTGCAGTCTTTGTCGCGGGTTTTGTCGCCGCAGCCTTGGGAGCAGGCTTTGCCGCTGGAGTCTTGGGTGCCGCAGCTTGCGCGCCAGGCTTTGCTGGCGTTGCCGCCGGTTTCGCCGTTTGCATCACAGGTTTCTGCTGAGCCGGAGCTGCCGTTGCGGGCTTCGTCGCCGACGCAGCGGGCTTTTGCTGAACCGCCGCCGGTTTCTGCTGCGGCGTGGCCGCGGGTTTGGTCTGCGCGGACAACCCAGGTGCGATTGTCGCGAGAAGGAACCCAACGATAATGGTCATTGCTGGACGCATAAGTCGCTCATTCTCGCTTAGTTTTTCCCAGCTGGCTTGGCAGCTGCCGTCGAAGGCGCTGCGTCTGCCGGCTTGGTGAAGTAAGTTGTTGCCGTAAAAACGCCTGAAACCGTTGTTCCCGGCCTAATCGGGTACTTCGTACCCCTGGTGGTCCCCGGGTCGTTGAACTGCAGGTCGCCCACGTTGATGATTCGGGAAAGCCTGCTCAACCGTCCGAAGAAATCAAGAATGTTGAAGTAGGGTCCATCCGCCTGCACTTCAAACGGCATCTCGTAATAGTTCACGTTGCTGGACGACGACGAAACCGTCAGCGCTTTCAAGCGGCGGAGGTCCACATTCGACGCGCTCGCTGCGCCCTGCAACAACCGGATAAATTCGTCGGTCTCTTTTTCTTCCGGCACAATCGTCTTCAGCGTGTCGAGTTGCTTGTTCAGCGCATCCATCTGCTGCTTCAACTCCGAATAGCGCTGCTTGTACACCGAAAGCTGTTGTACTTCCTGGTTCAATTGTGACCGTTCCTTAACCGCCTGATCCACCTGATCGCGCTCTTGCGCAACCGGCGAGAACGGTAGATAAATTCCAACCAGCACCAGGATCACGGCGATGGCGGCCGCCACCAGGCCTTGCATGATCACTGACATGTCGCGAAATGGATTTGCCATGGCGCTGCCCCCTTATCCTTTCTTCGCCGGTGCAGCGGCGGACTGTGCCGGAGCACTCGCTGGCTTTGCTTGCCCAGCGCCCGGACCGTTCGGAGCGATTTCCGCGTTCAGCTTGAACGTAAACGTCTGAACGCCGCTTGTCGCTTTTTCGTCCTGCTTCGATTCTTCAATCTCAACTTTTTGGAAATAACCCGAACGCTTCATCGCGGTGATAAAGTTCGCCACCGAATTGATCGAAGCGCTGGCGCCCTGAATGTTCAAGATCGATCCCTTGCGCGTCAAATCCGTGAGCCAGAGGTTTTCTGTCCGCGAAACCGTGTTCGCCACCATGTCCAACAATTCCTGGCCGCCCGTGCGATCGCGTTGCAGCTTCTCAATCGTGTCCACGCGGGTTTGTAGCAACTTCTTCTGCCGGTCAAATTCCTCGACCTGCGCCTTGATACTGGTCAGTTCCGCTTTTTGCGCCTTGAGCGTCTTAATCTTGTCGTTTTCCGTGCTTAGTTGCTTCTGCCACGACAAGTAGATGTAACCAAGCACCAGGCCGCCGAGCACCAGGCCCGCGCCGACGAACACGATCGGAAGCGCTGCTCCGGTATCGACCGGGCGGCGAGATGCTTTGGGGCGTATTTGTCCAAGTAGGTTTATGCGGATCATGGCTAGTCGAAGCTCCTCAGTGCCAAGCCCACTGCAATTGCCAGTCGCGGCGCCATGTCGCGGATCTGGGTCTCACTGTGCTTGCCCGGATTGATAAGCACCTTACGAAACGGATTCAACTCTTCCACCGGCATCGCAAACTCTTCGCGAAGCAGGTCGACCAGGCCCGGAACGCGAGCCGTGCCGCCCGCCACCACGATGCGTTGAATGTTTTCGCCGCTCGCGGTTGCACGGAAGAAGTCGAACGTTTTCTGAATTTCGAGCGTCAATATATCCGAAACGCTCCGTAAAATCTGCTGTCTTTGTTCGTCGGTCACGCTGGGCAGGGTTTCGCCCTTTTTCAGGCGTTCCGCGTCCTCGAAGCTCAGGTCCAATTCCTTCTGCAGCGCATCCGTGTACTGGTTGCCGCCGACGCTCACGTCGCGCGTAAACAACGGGATGCCGCCGCGAACGATGTTGATGTTCATCACGCTCGCGCCGATATTCAACAGCGCAACCGTCTGGCCCGCATCGGGTTCATAGTTGATTTCGAAGCAATTCTGCAAACCGAACGCATCGATGTCCACGATCACCGGCGTTTTGCCTGCCTGCGCCAGCACGTTCGTGTGATTCAAAATCTTGTCTTTCTTCACCGCCACCAGCAGCACGTCCATCTGCGCATCCATCGACTCGAGGAGTTGATAACTCAGGTTTACGTCCGCGATGTCGAACGGAATGTGCTGGCTCGCTTCGGAAGGAATCCGGTCGTACAACTCTTCTTCGGACATCAGCGGAAGCGGAACCCGCTTCACAATCACCGAGTGTCCGGAAACCGAAGTCGCGACGTTCTTCGTTTTAATGTGTTCATTGTCGAAGATTCGGCTGATCGCGTTGGCGACTTGCGGCGCATCCATGATCGCGCCGTCCACCACCGTATCCTGGGCCAGCGTTTCCATGCCGAAGCTGACCAGTTCGTAGCCGGCTTTCGTCGATTTCAATTCGACCGCTTTAATCGAACTCGAACCGATATCGAGCCCGACCAGCTGCCTGCTTCTTTTACCGCCAAGTAACCCCATATCGCAGCCCCTTTAAAACCAATCCTTGTCCTACTGCGGATTAACGCCGGCGCGCGTGCACCTGACTCATTTTGCGTTCCATCCAGCGGTCGAGGATCGTCTTCCGAAGTTTCCAACGATTTCCAAGTTTGAACGCGGGTATTTCGCCTTCCGTGATGTAACGGTACAGGGTATCCGGGGATATTCCCAGATACTGCGACGCTTGCCGCACGTTCATCACTTCACGCGATTCACTCACGAGGAACGCCACCCTGGCGCCGAACAGACGCCAAAAACTTCGCTGCCCACTTCGCACTCCGTCTTGCGCTGCGGACTACGCGGAGTGCTTTCCGTGCAGAGTTTATGACATCCGCGAATGCACAGCGTCAAGCGGTTCTAGCCGGAAGTTGTCCTATTTGCATAGGTAGTTTCCGGCAATTTCAGGGTTTTGCCGGCATCCTCCTCTGCAAATAGACAGATTCCCCTGCAATTTACACAATTAGTTGTGGTTTTAGCCCTCATTCGGCCTGTCCCAAGGACCAGTTATCCTTTGCTCTCACTGCTTCACTCTTTGTCGCACGGCTGCTCTTCCGCAATTGCATCCACCCGCAGACGTAGCCAGCGTATAATTCACGCGCGCTCTTCGCGCAGTCGAGGGAACCATGGCATCATTCCGCAAAACTTTTGTACCGGTAGTAGTAGGTGCTGTTTTCATTTTAGGACTCACCGTTGCGGCCCGCACTCCCAATCCCGACCCTCCCGGCTACGCTTTCATCGCCAATCAATATGAGCACACCGCGGTTCTCGTTGATCTGAGTAGCAAACAACCGGTCGCGCGCGTCGAAGTCGGCGTCAACGGCCATGAAGTCGTCGTGGATGCCGCACATCATTTTGGATACGTTCCGATTTACGGCAATTCCGGTGTTGGCAAGCCCGGCACCGACGGCGATCGCATCGATATCATTGATTTGAAAGAGCGAAAGCTCGCGGGTTCCATTCCGTTGGGCAAACCCGTTCGCCCGCATTGCGCGCGATTTGGCCCCGACGGTCTTCTATACGTGAGCGCCGAATTAGCGCAAGCCATTTACGTTATCGACGTCAGCACAAAGAAAATCGTCGGTGAAGTGCCGACCGGCGCAATCGAATCGCACATGTTCGTCCTCTCGCCCGACGGTAAGCGCGCCTACACTTCGAATGTCCACGCCGGCAGCGTCAGCGTCCTCGATTTGGAAAAGCGTGCACTGGTCACTGTCATTCCCGTCGCTAAAATCGTTCAGCGCATCTCGATTTCCGCCGACGGCAAGCGCGTCTTCACGCATGATCAGGACGAGCCGCGCATCGCCGTAATTGACACCGCCACTAACAAAATTTCTGGTTGGATTGCACTTCCCGCGACCGTCTATTCCTCCGCGCCGTTGCCCGACGGCCATGGCATGGTCGCCTATTCCCCGTCCGGCAAACTCTTTTCAATTGATCTGGATCATTTGAAGCAGACCGGCGAATCCGATTCCTGCAAAGCCCTCGGCGAAATCGCCCTCACTTCAGACGGCAACCGAGCGTTGTTAACCTGCCCGGCGACCGGTCAACTCCTCACCTACAACGCGCACAACGGCAAACCCGACACCGAAATTACGCTCACCAAAGGCGTCGACGGCATCCAGTGGTTCCCCGCTGTGAAATAGCCATTGCACCATCGCTGGCTGTCCGCCCACTGTCATTTCGAACGGAACAAGCCGAAGTCTTTGCTTTTCCGATTTCTTCTGAGGAATCGGTCGGCTTGTGCAGAGAGAAATCTCTCTTCGATTGCCCCTATCGCAAAACGCATTTTGGAAGATAAGGTTGCCATCCTTCGCGCATCCACGAAGATGGCCGAAGGACCTCAACTGCAACACCTCCACCCAAATCAACCTACAACCCCAATCCCTTCCACATCCCCGCCACCTTCGCCTTCGTCTCTTCATCCATCAAAATCTCATCCGGCCACGGTCGCGCAAACCCTTCGCTAGCCCACTTTCGCGTCGCATCAACGCCCATCTTCGAACCAAAATCCTGCAGCCGCGACGCATGGTCCAGCGTGTCCGTCGGCCCAAAAGAAAATTGCACATCCCGCTCCGGGTCCAGCGCGCACAACGCCTTCCACACCACTTCGCTGTAATTGTGCACATCCACGTCGTGGTCCACCACCACGATCACCTTGGTAAACATCGCCTGCCCCAGCGACCAAATCGCGTTCATGATTTTCCGCGCGTGTCCGGGATACGATTTCCGGATCGCCACAATCATCAAATTGTGAAAAATTCCTTCCGCCGGCATTGCTACGTCCACAATCTCCGGATACTGCATCTTCATCACCGGCAGGAACACGCGCTCCACCGCATACCCCATATAAAAGTCTTCCTGCGGCGGCGGCCCCACCACTGTCGTCAAATAAATTGGATCCTTCTTGTGCGTCACGCATTCCACGTGAAACACCGGAAATTCTCCTTCCAGCGAATAAAATCCCGTGTGGTCGCCAAACGGCCCTTCCGTTCGCATCTCGCTCAAATTCACGTAGCCTTCCAGGACAATTTCCGCATTAGCTGGCACTTCCAATTCATTCGTCTCGCACGGCACCATTTCCACTGGCTCGCGCCGCAAAAATCCCGCAAACATCATTTCATCCAGGTCCGGTGGAATCGGCAGCATCCCGCTCAACGCCGTCGCCGGGTCCGCGCCAATTGCCACGCTCACCGGAATTCGCCCCTCCGGATTCTTCTCCCGCGCGCGACGAAAATGTTCCGCTCCGTGTTTCTGTGTCTGCCAATGCATGCCGGTCGTCCGCTCGTCATACACCTGCATGCGGTACATCCCCACGTTGCGCTTGCCCGTCTCCGGATTTTTCGTGAATACCAGCGGAAACGTAATGAATCGTCCGCCATCCTGCGGCCAGCATTTCAAAATCGGAAAATCAAAAAGATTTATATCGCTTCCCTTGTGAATCACTTCCTTACAATCGCCATCCTTCACGCTCTTCGGGAAAAACGACCCCAGCTCCGCCAGCTTCGGAAGCATTTTGATTTTGTCGAACAGCCCTTGCGGCGATTTTGTATCCAGAAATCCACGAATCCGCGCCGCCACTTCCTCCAGCGCTTCCACTTCAAACGCCATCGCCATCCGCTTCACGCTTCCAAACGTATTCACAAGAAGCGGATACCGCGACCCTTTCGGTTTTTCAAACAGCAGCGCCGGCCCAACACTCTTCTCCGCCCGCTTCGAATCCCGCGCCACGCGCTGCACCACTTCCGAAATCTCCAGCACCGGATCCACTTCCGCCTTGATCCGCCGCAGCTCTCCCGCCTTTTCCAACTCCTTCGCAAACTCCCGCAAATCCCGATACGCCAATTCACCCTCCGACCGACAAGATGCGTCGCAAAATCATCCGCCTCGCATCTCATCCAGGTTCCCTTTCCATTGTACCTTCCCGCGAAATCTACGAATCCCTTCCTGCCGGTTCAGTCTGACCAGCAATCTCAGGGCATGTTCCACGGTTTCACGAATCGTTTTGGTTCCCTCTACGGTCATCGCTTCTCGCAACAAGCTGCGGTCGATTTCAATCGTCATTCGCTTTTTCATATCTGTTCGATCCTAAACCATCCTCGTTGGTCGCTACTTTCACGTAATATGCGCCCCCTGCGTCTCCACATACACGGTATACAGCGACTGGCTCGCCGCCATGAACAATCGGTTCCTCTTCTTTCCGCCAAAACACAGATTCGCGCAAATCTCCGGCAGCAAAATCATTCCAATCCGTTCCCCGCTCGGCGCAAAAATGTGTACGCCATCGTAGCCGGGCCCCACCCATCCCGCTCCCACCCACAAATTCCCGTCCACGTCCACGCGAATCCCGTCCGCGAA
>Ga0137403_10008319_pt1 | contig 11616 bp, 6 predicted proteins | sample CZOMad2_1_16fung_FD_122057 | JGI IMG/M metagenome (GOLD analysis project Ga0137403, IMG submission 122057) | Vadose zone soil fungal communities from Angelo Coast Range Reserve, California, USA - CZOMad2_1_16fungal (Hybrid Assembly) | ecosystem: Environmental > Terrestrial > Soil > Vadose zone...
AGACGGTGGGAGCGATGGTATACGTTCTAGGGCGTGCCGGGGCAAAGCGGATTCGCCTGGTTGAGAGTGCCTGGGCAACCTCCGGCCCGCTGGAAGAGTATTTGCTCGACTCGGGATGGAACGTGCGCACGCTGCAAGGCGCCGCACCGAAGGTGGAGTTCGAGAATACCAATGCGTTGGGAAAAGGGAAAAGATACTCCCGGTTCAAGGTTCCATCGGGAGGCTATATATTTCCCGCCTACGAACTGAACCAGGCTTTCGAAGACACCGATGTTTTTGTTTCGATGGCGAAGCTGAAAAACCATGACACGTGCGGCGTGACGTTGTCGATGAAAAATTGCTTCGGAAATACGCCGGCATCCATCTATGGTGATGATGCCGGTGTGGACGAGCCGAACGAGAATCCGGGAGCGGGCCGCGTGAATACCTGCCACTTTGGCAAACGGCAGCCGGCGAAAGCGGCGCTGCCGGAGATCAATCCTTCTTCAAGCCGCGAGCCCGGTTATCGCATGCCCCGGATTACAGCGGATCTAAACGCGGCGCGGCCCATCGACATCGCCTTTATTGACGGTGTGGATTCCGTGGCAGGCGGAGAAGGCCCGTGGATCAAGGGGCTGCGGCTGGTGCATCCGGGCGTGATGATTTTGGGCACCAATGGAGTAACCACCGACACGGTGGCCACAGCTGTGATGGGCTACGACCCACGAGCCGAGCGGGGCACTGCGCCATTCCGGAATTGCGATAATACGCTGAAATTGGCCGAGGCGATCGGAGTAGGATCCACCGATCTGAGCCGCATTGATGTTCGCGGCGTTTCCATTGCACAGGCCCGCTATGCATTCGATTCTCATTAGACCTTTCCCATGGTGACGCTGCCTCCAATTCTCACGACTCCGCTGCTGCCTTCGCAGCCGCGATTGACGTGGATTGGGGTCATCGACATTCTGGTGGTCGCGTTTCTGATCTATCAATTTCTGATGATCGTGCGCGGACGCCGCTCGGCGCATCTGCACCGCGACCGCGTGCACGGCCGCGTACGCGGCCGGCGCGGCGCCCGCCTCGCCGCGATCACGAGCGGCGGCGCCATCCCCGACAACGCCGACTACGACGTGGTCGAGGAGCCGCAGGGGCTGAAGGTCGGGACGGTCAACGAGGACTTCGCGGTCGAGAGCATGGCGGGCGACATCTTCCTCCTCGGCAACCGCTCATGGAGGATCCGAAGAGTTGAAGCGGGCCGCGTGCGGGTCGAGGATGCGGCCGGCGCGCCGCCCACCATCCCCTTCTGGCTCGGCGAGGCGCCGGCGCGCACGCGCGAGCTGTCGGCGGCGGTGTCGGCGCTCCGCGCCGCGGTGGCGGCGCGCCTGCCGGACACGAGCTGGCTCGCCCGGGAGTGCGGCCTGTCCGCGGACGCCGCGGCCCAGCTCGGCGCCTACGTGGGGACGACGCGCGCCGTCCTCGGCGAGGTACCGACCACCGGCTGCGTCGTCGCCGAGCGCTTCTTCGACGAGGCGGGCGGCATGCAGCTGGTCGTGCACGCGCCCTTCGGCGGGCGCATCAACCGCGCCTGGGGCCTCGCGCTGCGCAAGCGCTTCTGCGTCACCTTCAACTTCGAGCTGCAGGCCGCCGCCACCGACGACGGCCTGGTCATCTCCCTCGGCGAGCAGCACAGCTTCCCGCTCGACTCCGTGTTCGCGATGGTGCGGACCGAGACGCTGCGCGAGGACCTGGTGCAGGCGGCGCTCGCCTCGCCCCTGTTCACGAACCGCTGGCGCTGGAACGCGACCCGCTCGCTCGCGCTGCTGCGTCACGAGGGCGGCCGGCGCGTGCCCATGCCGCTGCAGCGCATGCGCGCCGAGGACCTCCTCGCCGCCGTCTTCCCCGAGCAGGCCGCGTGCGCCGACAACATCGTCGGGCCGATCACGGTCCCGGAGCACCCGTTGGTGCGCGAGACGATCGACAACTGCCTCCACGAGGCGATGGACGTGGACGGCCTCGCGGAGGTGCTGGCGTGCATCGGCCGCGGCCAGGTCGCGACGCGCGCCGTCGACACGGCGGCCCCCTCGCCCATGTCGCACGAGATCCTGAACTCGAACCCCTACACGTACCTCGACGACGCGCCGCTCGAGGAGCGGCGGGCGCGCGCGGTGGCGCTCCGGCGCACCGACCCGGACCTGGCCGCGGGTCTGGGCGCGCTCGACCTCGCGGCCATCACGGAGGTCCGCGCGCAGGCGTGGCCCGACGTGCGCGACGCCGACGAGCTGCACGACGCGCTCCTCTCCATGGTCCTCGTGCCCGCGGCGGAGATCGAGGCGGCTGGGTGGGGCGGCTTCGCGGCCGAGCTGGTCGCGGCCGGGCGCGCGACCTGGGGCGAGAGCGGCGCGCTCTGCGCGCTGGTGGCCGTCGAGCGGCTGCCCGTCGCGCGCGCGGCCGTGCCCGGGCTGCGCGCGGACCTCGACTGGCCGGGGGCGGAGCCCGGCCGCGAAGAGGCGCTGCATGCACTCCTCGGCGGCTGGCTCGAGTGCGTCGGCCCGACGACGGCGGGGGGACTCGCCGCGCGCATCGGCCTCTCGCCGAGCGCCGTCGCGATCGGCCTCGCCGGGCTCGAGCGCTCGGGCATCGCGCTCCGCGGCCGCTTCACGCCGGACGCGCGCGAGGAGGAGTGGTGCGAGCGCCGCCTGCTGGCGCGCATCCACCGCCTGACCCTCGGCCGCCTGCGTCGCGAGATCGAGCCCGTCTCCGCCGCCGACCTGATGCGCTTCCTCTTCCGCTGGCAGCACGTGCAGCCGGGGACGCAGCTCCACGGCCGCGACGGGCTCCTCGAGGTGATCGGCCAGCTGCAGGGGCTCGAGCTGCCGGCGCGCGCCTGGGAGACTCAGGTGCTGCCGGCGCGCATCGCGCGCTACGACCCCGCCGATCTCGACGGCCTCTGTCTCGCGGGTGCGGTGGCATGGGGCCGCCTCGAGACCGACCCGCCGCCGGAAGAGGACGCAGGGCCGCGGCGCGCCAAGGCGCCGACGCGCGCGGCGCCGCTCGCCTTCGTGCTGCGCGAGGACCTCGCCTGGCTCCTGGCGCCGACCCAGGGCACGGGCGACCTGCCCTCGGCCGCGCGCGCCGTGCTCGCGCACCTCGAGCGGCACGGCGCCTCCTTCCTGGCGGACATCGCGCGCGCGACCGGCCTCCTGCCGGCGGCCGCCGAGGAGGCCCTCTGGACGCTGGTCGCGCGCGGGCTCGTCACCGGCGACGGCACCGCTGGCCTGCGCACCCTGCTAAAGCCGGACACCGAGCGACGGCCGCGCCGCCTGCGCGCGGTGCGCGGCGGGCGCGCGCGGCTCGTTCCGGCCGGCCGCTGGGCGCTGCTGCGCGCCGGCTGCGAGGCGGGCGCCGACGCCGAGCCGATGCGCTTCGCGCGGCAGCTTTTGCGCCGCTGGGGCGTGGTCGTGCGCGAGCTGCTCGCGCGCGAGTCGCGCATGCCGCCGTGGCGCGTCGTGCTGGGCGCGCTGCGCTCGCTCGAGGCGCGCGGCGAGATCCGCGGCGGTCGCTTCGTCGCGGGCTTGGTCGGCGAGCAGTTCGCCCTTCCCGAGGCGGTCGAGGCACTGCGCGCGGTGCGGCGGCGGGTGGAAGCGCCGGAGACCGTGGTCGTGGCCGCCGCCGACCCGCTCAACCTGGTCGGGGTCCTGGTGCCCGGCGCGCGCCTCTCGCCCATGGCGCACGAGGTGATCGCCTTCCGCGACGGCGCGGCGGTGGAGACGGGCGAGCTGGGCGCGGTGCTGAGCCGGCTCAAGCGGCGGGCGAGCGGGTAGCGCCAGCGCGCGAGCGAAGCGAAGTGGACGGCCGCTTGCCTCTCCGCGCCACGGGTGCTCCACTCCCGCGCGTGGGGCAGGAGGGAGCGAGCCCGCGGGTCGTCGTCATCGATCGCGGAAACGTCGAGCTGATCGTTCCCGAAGGCTGGGTCGTGACGCCGAGGGCGGAGGGACACCTCGACATCCGCGACCCGACCGACTCGTGCAAGCTGGAGGTCTCCTACCTCCGCCTTCCGCCGTTACGGCCCGGAGTCGTGCCTCCGGTCTCGGACTTTCTGCGCGACGTCCTGTCGAAGGAGCATGGTGAGCCGCCGATCACGACCGAGTCGCGAGGATCGACCCGGATCGCGTGGGCCGACTACGCCTTCGAGGAGCTCGATTCCGAGCGCGGCGAGCGCCGAACCGCGCGCGGCCGGTGGCTGCTCGCCGCGAACGGCCTCTTCCAGGCGCTGCTCACCTTCTACTACTGGGCCGACGACGCCCCGTGGGCCGTCCCAGCATGGGAGCGAATCGCCGCCAGCCTCGCGCTCGGGGACGGCCGGCAGCTCGCGAGCCCGAGGGAGCACTGGGGGCTACGCCGCAGGCATTGAGCAGAGGCGCCGCAGCGGAGCGCCTTTCAGGCTACCCAACCGCCGCCCCGCCTGGCCGCAGCACCGCCCCCTCCGCCGCCGACGACACCAGCGCCACGTACCGCGCGAACACGCCGCTCGTGTAGCGCGGCGCGGGCGCGCGCCAGCGCGCGAGGCGCTGGCGGATGACGGCCTCGTCGACCAGGAGATCGAGCCGGCGCTTGTCCACGTCGAAGGCGATCGTGTCGCCCTCCTCGACGGCGGCGATCGGGCCGCCCACCGCCGCCTCGGGCGCCACGTGCCCGGCCATCAAGCCGCGCGTGGCGCCGCTGAAGCGGCCGTCGGTCAGGAGCGCCACCTGCTCGCCCAGGCCCTCGCCGACCAGCGCCGCGGTGACGCCCAGCATCTCGCGCATGCCCGGGCCGCCGCGCGGGCCCTCGTAGCGGATGACGACCACGTCGCCCGCCTTGATCTCGCGCCGGGTGACGGCGGCCATCGCGTCCTCCTCGCGCTCGAAGACGCGCGCCGGGCCGCGGTGGGTGGTGCGCTCGTGACCGGCCATCTTCACCACGCAGCCCTCGGGGGCGAGGTTGCCCCTCAGGATGACGAGGCCGCCGGTCGGCTTGAGCGGGCGCTCGAGCGGGGAGACGACCTCCTGCCCGGGGGCCTCGACCGCGCGTCCCGCCTCCTCGGCGAAGGTGCGGCCGCTCGGCGTGAGCGCGCTTCCGTCGACCAGGCCGGCAGCCACCAGGCGCTTCCCGACCACGGCGCCGCCGCCCGCGTTTCCGAGGTCGACCGCGGTGAACCGGCCCCATGGCTTCAGATCGGCCCACACCGGCGTGCGGCGGCTCACGCGGTCGAAGTCGTCGATGGTGAGCGGCACGCCGATCTCGCCCGCGAGCGCGAGCAGGTGGAGGACCGCGTTGGTCGAGCCGCCGCTGGCGGCCACGCCGGCGATCGCGTTCTCGAACGCGGCGCGGGTGGCGATCTGGCGCGGGCGCAGGCCGCGCCGGAGCATGTCCATCGCGAGCGCGCCCGACTGGCGGCCGACCTCGTCCTTGGCCGGGTCGGTGGCGGCGATGCTCGCCGTCCCCATGGGCGAGAGCCCGAGGAACTCGAGCGCCATCGCCATCGTGTTGGCGGTGAACTGCCCGCCGCACGCGCCCGCGCCCGGGCAGACGACGTCCTCCAGCTCCTTCAAGTCACCATCGCTCATCTTCCCGGCCGCGTTTGCACCCACCGCCTCGAAGAGGTCCTGGATGGTGACGTCGCGCCCGCGGAAGCGGCCGGGCTGGATGGAGCCGCCGTAGACGACGAAGCCGGGCACGTCGACCCGGAGGAGCGCCATCGCGCCACCCGGGATCGTCTTGTCGCAGCCGACCAGCACGACCAGCGCGTCGAACATGTGCCCGCGCGCCACCAGCTCGATCGAGTCGGCGATCACCTCGCGCGAGACGAGCGAGGTCTTCATGCCCTCGGTGCCCATGGTGATGCCGTCGCTGATCGCGATGGTGTTGAACTCCATGGGCGTGCCGCCCGCCTCGCGCACGCCGCGCTTCACGTGCTCGGCCAGCCGGCGCAGGTTGAAGTTGCACGGCATGGTCTCGGTCCAGGTGTTGGCGATGCCGACGATCGGGCGCGTGAGGTCCGCGTCGGAGAAGCCGATCGCCTTCAGGTACGAGCGCGCGGGCGCGCGGTCGCGTCCGTCGAGGAGGGTGCGGCTCTTGTGGCGGGGATCGAGTGACATGGCCGCGCATCGTAGCGCAGTGCCCCCGCCGCGAGAAGGGCCGGACGCATGCTTGTCGGGCGGGAAATCACGCTTGTCCGCGCCGGCGGTGGCGGGTATCTCTAGGCCGCCCGAGGAACGGCCGCGGGCAATCGCATGTGGGGCCGCTTCATATTTCTGCTCGTTCTGCTCGCCGTCTGCTCCGTCGGGCCGGGATTCTTTCTCGCTCGCAAGCTCCCCTGGAGCCCGGCGGAGAAGCTCTGCGCGGCCTTGGGACTCTCTCTGCTGGTCCTCTACCTCTCGTCCTTCGTCATCTTCGCGCTTCACCTGCCCCAGTCTGCGTATTTTGGCGTCTCCGCGCTCTGCCTTGCCCTTTTGGCCTTGTCCTTCCGCGATCTGACCGCCCTGTTCAGGCATCGTCGGGTTCGCCGGCAGATCGCCGCGTTCGGGTTTCTCTTCCTCTGGGCCATCGGTCTGCTCTCGCTCGTGCGTCACTACTCCGGGGGTGCATGGGCAGGCGACTGGATCGAGCACTACGAGCGCACGCTCTTCTTCCTCGATCATCAGCCGAGGGACACCGTGTTCGGGGTGTATCTCCTGCCTGCCCGGCCGCCGCTGATGAATCTCGTCGCGGCGCATTTTCTGGCGCAAGTCGGAAGACAGTACGATCTCTACCAGGTCGTCTTCCTCTTCCTGAACCTGCTGATCGTCTTCCCCTGTTTTCTCATCGCTGGAGCGATGGCGCCGCGCGGGGGCGGGCGACTGACCCTCATCGCAGGGGCCCTGGCGGCCAGCCCCATGCTGCTCCAGAACGTCACCTTTACGTGGACCAAGCTCGCCGCGGGGTTCTACGTGATCCTGGCGATCTGGCTCTACCTGCGCGGCTGGCGGAAACAAGACCCGCTCCGCATGACGCTCGCGTTCGTCACCCTCTCGGCGGGTCTCCTCGTGCACTACTCGGTCGGGCCATATGCCCTCTTCCTCGCCCTGCATTACTTGATCGTCGCATTCCGGACGCGGACGGCGAGGTGGCGCGAACTGGTCTGCATCTCTCTCTTCAGCGTCGGGCTCCTCGCCACCTGGCTCGCCTGGTCGACGGCCGTGTACGGCCCGCGAACGACCTTCGGGTCGAATACGACGGTGACGGATGCGAGCAAGGTCTCGGCGACCGACAACCTGGTGAGAGCCGGCACCAACCTCGTCCATACCATCATCCCGCACCCGTTCCGTCCCGAGGGGAGACGGTACTTCGGGGCGTGGTTTAGGCAAAGAAGCTCGCTCGGATATTTGCGCGACTACACGTTCCTCATCTACCAGGTCAATTTGATCTTCGCGTTGGGGTCCGTGGGTGGGTTGCTCGCGCTGTACCGCCTGTACCTGAACTATCGCTCGCCCTCGGTCGCATCGAGGCGTGACCGGAGCTTCTGGAGCCTGTTCGTGCTCACCCTGTCCATCGTCGGTATCGCGGCGGTGAGCGAGAAGGACGAGTGGGGGTTGGCGCACATCTGCCTCCAGCCACTCGTCCTGATGGGGGTCGTCCTGGTGGCCGCAACTCTGCCCACCCTACCTCCGAGCCTGCGGGTCCTGGCGTTGACCGGCTACGTGGTCGATTTCGCCCTGGGGATCATGCTCCATTTCAACACAGAGAACCACATCTTTCAGCTACCCGGCCCCGGCGGCGGTACGATGGTCCTGAACACCGCGGGTCTGAGCTCCCAGTCCGCCCTCAACTGGGGGGACAAGGAGATACGCGGGTGGGTCTTCTGGGGTGATCATTTCGTCGGCCTCGCGACGCCGATCCAGGCGTCGCTCGTCCTCGTCTTTGCGCTTCTCCTTCACCACATGGTCCGCCAGGCGATGGCAGGCAGAGGCGTGCCACGCTCGGCAGCGAGAGCAGCAACTGGCAGCTCCCATCGTGGGGCGACAGCGGCTGACACCCGTCGCCCGCGGCGCTCGGCCCGTGAGAATCCGCGACGGAGGCCATGACGCTCGCCGTCCGCCGCTCGGAGACGTCTTAGTGACGCCCGCAGCCGGCGAAGAGATCGGCGAGCCGCGCGAGGAATCCTCGGGCTCGGGCGGGTGCGGCCCTCAGGCGGTAAGCCTGGAAGGTGCCGCTGAAGGCGATAGGGATCGGCAGCGGCGCCGCGGCGATGGTCGCGGTGGAGAAGTTTCCGACGTAGCCGCCGTCCTTCGCCCCGAGCGCGCTGTACACGTGAACCTGGCGAATGGTGGGCGTCGCGCTCGGCCGGAACTCCTGGCGCTGGCGCACGACCCAGACCGCATCACGCGTCTTCACGTCCTTCTTCAGCTCATCATCAAGGCCGTCACGTCCGATGATCTCGTTCTCGATGGTAGCCAGGCGAAGGTCGGCGTCCGGCCGCGTGCCCCATGCGGCGGCGATCTCGGCGATATCCTCGGCCGAGGGCCGCCAGGCCTGCTTGTTCTGGTCGGCCTCCTCGAGGGCCTTCGTCTGTCCATCAGGTAAACCGAACAGCTGCACCTTCAGCACGAGCTGATCGCGCTCCCGCGTGATCTCCCACAACTCTGCTGCCGTAGCGATCCCCAGCTGGCGGGGCAGCTCGATCGAAGCCACCGTCAGCCAGCGACCTTCCAGGTCTGCTGGTGGCGTGCCGCGTATCGTCGAGTGCTGCTCGGGAGGCCCTTCGGGTGCGGCCGGAGCGTTCTGCTCCTCGGCACGGCCGATCAGCGCCGCCGTCGAAAGGACGAGCGTGAAGAGCGCCGTGAAGAGAGCACGCATGGGCGGGAGCCTTTAGCAGTGGCCCTGCACCCGTTCAAGTCGGCCGCGGTGCTGCGATTCTCGCCGCGTGCGCCCTTTTGCTGTACGTTCCTACTCGGTGACCGGCGCGGCTTCGAAGCTCGGATGGCGCCGTGAGGTCGGAGGGTGCGAGCGCTTGCGGGGGTACCGACGCCAGCCTCCAGACTCCGACGCCGCAGCGCTCGGGGTCTGCGACAGGGACCTACAATAGGCGATGGGTACCGTCACGCGTCTGGAGGGTCGAGCGGCGGTGCTGGCGCTCGTGGCGGCCACCGCCGCGGCGCTCGCATATGCCTACACTTTCACGTTCAGCCGGTTCGCGCCGTACGACGACGAGGGCTACTTCACGGTGACCGTGCAGCATCTGCTGGACGGCCACCGGCTGTACGACGACGTGCCGGTGCCTTACGGCCCCTTCTTCTTTCTGAGCCGTTGGCTGATCTACGGCACGCTCCGGGTGCCGCTGGTCACCGATGCCGTCCGCTTGATCACCATCGGTCATTGGCTGCTGTGCGCAGCGCTGCTCGCGGCGGTCACGTACGGACTGTCGCACAGGCGGGATGGCCGGTTGTGGCTGACCACGATCACCTTCGCGGCCCTGACGCTTCACCTGAACACCGCGGCCCAAGAGCCAGGCCACCCCCAGGAGTTGGCGGCGTTGCTAATCGCGGTTGCGTGTCTGCTCGCGACGTTCGTCTCGCCGCGGCAGAGGGGTCTCGCATGCGGGCTTCTCGGCGCGGCGGCCGGCGCAGCGCTTTTCGTCAAGATCAACGTCGGCGTGTTCCTCGCCGCCGGGACGAGCGTGACCCTCGTGCTGCTCGGCCCCACGGGCGGCTGGTGGCGCGTGCCGCGCTGGGGCTCGATCGTCGTCGTGGCCCTGCCAATCGTGCTCATGCGGCCGCATCTCGGCCAGCTCTGGGCCGTGGAGTTTTGTGCCGTGGCCACGCTCGGAATCGCTCTGGTCTGGATCGCGGCGTACCGAGTCGAGGTCGACTTGCGTTGTACGGCCCGCGACCTGTGCCTTTTTCCGATCGGCATCCTGTCGGCAACCGTCGTGAGCGTGGGATTCATCCTGCGGCACGGTACGTCGCTCTGGGGACTGTGGAACAGCGCCGTGCTGCGTCCGATGCAAGTTCCGTCCCAATTCGGCTGGCCCGTTCGGATCAGCGGCTATGCGGTGCTCTGCGGCGCGGTGTCCGCCGCGTTGTTGCTGCTCTATGAGACGGGCGGCGAACGGATACGCGCGCGGCTGGCATCTCGGGTGCTCCCCCTCTGCAAGCTCGGTGCAGCAGCGTTCGCGATCGAGGAGGTGCTCGCCCAGAGGTGGGGCAGCACGTCGCAGACGCTGCTGACCTGCGGACCGGCCGTCCTCTGGCTCGCGCTGGTGCCGCCGCCCGGGACCGGCTGGTCATCGCGGGAAGTGTTCGGCCGGACGCTTCTCTGCCTGATAGCCGCCCCTCAGGTCCTGATGGCCTACCCAGTTCCCGGCAGCCAGGTTCTCTTCGGGACGATGGCGATCGTGGTCATTGGGGTCCTGCTGCTCTCGGACGTTCTGACCGGGCTCGAGAGCGCGAGGAGCTCGCAATGGGTCCGTGTCGGCCGGGTCGGGTACGTGGCGTGCGTCGCGACCGTGCTCGCCGCGCTGAGCCACCATGCAAAGGCAAGCCTATCCGCCTATGCCCAAGGCCGACCGCTCGATGCGCACGGTTGCCGCCTACTGCGGCTCCCGCTCCAGGATGCCCTGCTGTACCAATGGCTGGTGGACAACGTCGAGGGGTCCTCGGACACCTTCGTGTCGCCGATCGGACTGAACAGCTTGTACGCCTGGACGCATCGCAAGCCTGCGGGACCCGTGGTCATCGACGATAGCTGGAAGCTGATCGATGCGACAGAGCAGCGGGCCATGATCTGGGCGTATCAGGCCTATCCCAACCTAGTCGTCATCGATCATCCGGGCTTCTTCGGACCCATGCCGCGAGGAAGCGCCCCATTTCTCATCTACATCGATCGGATTTTCCGTCCCGTTGCACGCTTCGGACCCTACGTGCTGAAGATCCGACACGACCGCAAGGAGTTCGCGCCGAGCGGTTGCGCCTACCCGGGAAGCGCCGAGGCGGGCGGGTCCGCCGCCCTGGTCCTGCGTCTGGGACTGCCCCCCAGGGCAATCGCCGGGCGGGTGGCATCAGTCACCGTCGTGGATCTGTACCGAGACGGGCTGATCGCTGACACCGCTTCCGGCGACGCGCGCCTCCAGGCCTCGCTGCACAATGGCGCTGGGGAGACGCTGCTGGCCCGCGGTGCCGCGGCGGTCGACATGGACGTCCTCAGCCGGCAGGAGGGGCTGGTGCTGACGTTCCCGAATCCTCCCGCGGGCGGCCTTGGGGCACTCCCCGCGGTCTGCCTGATGGACGGGGACCGGCGCCGCCTGCTCACCCTGCCCGTGGTCGCGACGCTCGGTCTCGGCGCGCGGTGATGCCCGAGGCCACTTCAGGCCCTGCGCGATCGCCTCGTCCCGCACAGGCAGTCGAGCCGCGCGCGACATTCGCCATCAGGTGGCTGCCGACGCTCCCGCCCGGCTACCCTTCGGCGAGTGGCATCTGTGGCGGCGCGCACCCGGGACCTGCTAGCCTCCCGCTTCCCCGTGAAGGTCCGCGCCGCCATCTGCTGGGAGCCGCGCCAGCCGCTCGTGATCGACGAGATCGACCTCGAGGGCCCGCGCGCCGGCGAGTGCCTGGTCCGCCTGGT
>Ga0137403_10008322_pt1 | contig 11614 bp, 8 predicted proteins | sample CZOMad2_1_16fung_FD_122057 | JGI IMG/M metagenome (GOLD analysis project Ga0137403, IMG submission 122057) | Vadose zone soil fungal communities from Angelo Coast Range Reserve, California, USA - CZOMad2_1_16fungal (Hybrid Assembly) | ecosystem: Environmental > Terrestrial > Soil > Vadose zone...
CGCGATCAATCGTCCGGAATGGACGTAATGGACCATTGGCAGTTTTTCCAGCGCCGCAAGCGGCGCCTCTTTCGACCCGGCAGGGACGGAGCCTGAAACCACAGCCACGATGATTGCGACGACCCCGATGATCCCGAGGGTCGCAAACAGGGCTGTTTCCGCCCAGGACTCCGTCCCCGAGACTCTCGGCAGCGCGGCAGGCGCGCCGCCCGACTGCAGCCGATGTCGTGCCCGATGATCCGCACACCTCTGCCACGCCGAACTCACTCTCCATCCGGTGGATCGGTTGCGTTGTTGCTGCTCCGCTTTCCGCTCGCAATGATTTGTTGTTTTCATGTGACAATTGTTAAGACGCATTCATCTTCATCTTGTTCCATAAAACTGAAATTACTTTGTGACCACACGCTCGTTCCCGGTGACCATCTGCTCGCAGGCTACGGCGAAGAACTGCTGCCAATTCTTCCGGCCCGTACTCCGTTGATTTGATGCTGCCTATCTTGCTCTGAATTAGCCGAGCTGCCAAGTTACAGTCAGCTTGATTTCCTACCGTCACAGTGTCATTTAGCCCGGCTCCTTTTCACTTGAACCCTCGCTCCTGCGCTGCCTATCTTTCTGGCTCGCTACGCTCCTTAGGACTATGAAAACAACTCCCCTAATCGACTTAACCGCCGTTGTATTCCTGCTCCTCTCCGCCTGGCCTCTCTTGGCGCGTGAGATTCCCATTGTTCCTCCCGTCAAAGCAGGACTTTCGGAATCCAAACTGTCCGAGGTGGACCAGTTTATGGAACGCTCGGTGGCCGACCAAAAGATCGCCGGTGGTCTCGTGCTCGTTTCGCATGATGGCAAGGTCGGCTTCTTCCACTGCTACGGCCAGATGGACCGCGAAGCCAAAAAATCGATGCAACCGGATACGATCTTCCGGCTCTATTCCATGAGCAAAGCCATTACTACAGCCGCCGCTCTGAACCTGTACGATGCCCACAAGCTTGGCCTGGATGACCCGGTTTCAAAATACATTCCGAATTTCGCCAACCTAAAGGTTGCCGCAACCGATTGCCTCCGCTCGCCTGCTCGCCCGATGACCGTTCGCGACTTAATGCGCCATACCGCCGGCCTGACTTATGGCGCCGGCCCCGATTCTCTCAAGGAAGCTTTTAACCGCCTTAAACCACTGGAGTCCACCAATCTCGAGGAAATGGCGGAAAAGCTTTCTCAGATTCCGCTCGCCTACGACCCTGGCTCCGACTGGATCTATTCTGTGTCCATCGATGTCCTGGGACGAGTCATCGAAATCGCCAGCGGCCAAAGCCTCGACCTGTTCCTGCAAAAGACCCTCTTCGAGCCATTGGATATGCCGGACACTGCTTTCTCAGTCCCAGCGGAAAAAATCTCCCGTTTCGCCGCTAACTATAGCCGGTCTCCTGATGGCCTGACAGCGATCGATTCTCCGGCCGACTCGAAATTTGCAAAGAAGGTCACTTTCTTCTCCGGCGGTGGCGGTCTGGTCGGGACAGCCACAGACTATCTGCGTTTTCTCGCCATGGTCCAGCGTGGCGGAATTCTGGATGGCCATCGCATTCTTCGTCCAGAAACGGCCAGGCTCATGACCAGAAATCAGCTTCCAGAAAAACTCGGCCCGATATATTTCGGAAAAGAAATCCGGTATGGCACTGGATTCGGACTCGGCTTTTCCGTGCGCACCGACAGTGCGAAGTGGGACCCTGCGGGTCACGTCGGCGAATTCGGTTGGGGAGGCGCTGCTTCCACTCATTATTGGGTTAGCCCGGCGGACGGATTGATTGTCATTACGCTCGAGCAGATCATGCCGTACCAATGGGATACCGAATTTGGGGTAAAGAAAATCATCTACGAAGCGCTTAAGAAATAAGCCTGCCGCCTGCCCGATTGGCTTCCGTTACTTCGGGTTCTTATCGATCGGGCCACCAGGCTTTGGTTCTGGAAGGAGAGGCCTTATCGCTGAGAGCAGTTGATCCGGACTGATCGGCTTGACGAGCAAAAGGGTCGCGCCGGAGCGCAAAGATTCTTCTTTGTCCATGAGATCGGCGTTACCGCTGAGAAGAACTACCGGAATCGCTTTTGTTGCCTCGATGGTCTGAATTTGCCTGAGGACCTCCCAGCCATCCATGTCCGGCATCATTACATCGAGAATAATCAAGTGAGGCAATTCGCTTTTCGCGCGCTTAATGGCTTCTCGGCCATTATGGGCGCCGATCATCTGGTAGCCTGCTCGCTCCAGGTAATGTTTGAGCACTCGCTGGGTCAGCGGATCGTCGTCAACAACTAGAACAGTCTGGGCCATGATTCGACTTCTCGGTTTGCGGGGATCAGGCTCGCAGAGGTCAGGCGCGTCGCCAAGAAAACATTCGTCAGCGCCAGCAACCGCAGATCTTGTTTTTTCCCCCTTTCAGCGTATGATTCTAATGCCTTTGACGCCTTGCCGTCGGTTCCGTAGCGTCTGGCAGTTTTTCAAAGCGAGAATGTTTGGTTTTATCGCGAAGTTTGTCCACATGATTGGTTTTATCGTAAAAAAATTTATCGGCTCCAAGAACGAGCGCGAGGTCAGACGCCTCCGTCCTCTGGTGACCCGGATCAACGCCATCGAAGAGGAGCTGCAGAAGCTTTCTGATGACTCTCTCCGGCAGAAAACCGCCGCCTGGAAGGATGAGCTTTCAAAAATTGAGGATGGCACGGAGTTGGCGCGCCGGCTCGAGGAAATTTTACCCGAAGCGTTCGCGGTCGTGAAAAATGCCTGTCGCCGGCTTTTGGGGTCCGAGCTGGTTGTGCGGGAACACCCGATGAAATGGGACATGGTTCCTTTCGATGTCCAGCTCATCGGCGGTCACGCCCTTCACTCGGGTCGCATCGCCGAAATGGCCACGGGCGAAGGAAAAACGCTAGTCGCCACGCTGCCGGTTTATCTCAATGCGCTCACTGGCCGGGGGGTTCATGTGGTGACGGTCAATGATTACCTCGCGGCGCGGGATAGTGAATGGATGGGAGCGGTCTATAAGTTTCTCGGTCTGACCGTCGGGTGCATTCTTCACGATCAACCCCCAAGCGTTCGGCGCGATCAGTATAACTGCGATATTACTTACGGCACCAACGCCGAGTTCGGCTTCGATTACCTGCGCGATAATGGCATGGCCTCGCGCAAGGAAGAGCAGGTCCAGCGCGGTCATTATTTCGCCATCGTGGACGAAGTGGACTCGATCCTCATCGATGAAGCCCGCACGCCGCTCATCATCAGCGGACCGGCGGTGATCACTTACGATGAGCAATACGGCCAGTTCAAGCCGCAGGTCCATTCAATTTATCAAGCTCAGGAACGCCTTTGCAATCGCTATCTTTCCGAGGCGCAAACTTTGCTCGGCAAAATGCACCCCGAGGATGGCTCCAACGTGCAGAACGGCGAGGTTACCGAGCGAGAAGTCGGCCGGCTGCTTTATCGCGTCAAAGTCGGTCAGCCCAAATCCGAAGGTTTGCTCAAACTGCTTGAGGATCCTGAGAACCTTCGCCTCATGAATCAGGCCGAGCTGCAGCTCCATGCCGACCAGAAAAAAGTCGAGCTCTATGCCGAAAAAGAGGAGCTCTTTTTCGCGATTGACGAAAAAAGCCACGAGGCCGACCTGACCGAGAAGGGGCGTAATTTTCTCAGTCCCAAAGATCCGGATGCCTTCATGCTGCCTGACCTCACTACCGCTCTGCACGAAATTGACGCCGGGCCCGAAGCCGATCCCCGCAAACGACTCGAGGCCAAGACTAAAATCCAGCAGGAATTCGAGACCAAGGCCCAGCGCATTCATGCCATCTCTCAATTGTTAAAGGCTTTTTGCCTGTACCAGAAGGATGTCCAATACGTCGTGCAGGAAAACAAAGTCATTATCGTGGACGAAAACACCGGGCGTCTCATGACTGGCCGCCGCTGGAGCGACGGCCTGCACCAGGCCGTCGAGGCCAAGGAAGAAGTCGCCATCGAACGCGAAACCCAAACCCTCGCGACCATTACCATCCAAAACTATTTTCGGCTTTACAAGAAACTCGCCGGCATGACCGGCACAGCCGAGACCGAAGCTTCCGAGTTCTTCGATATTTACAAACTCGGGGTCCTGGTCATTCCTACCAATAAGCCCATCGCTCGGAAGGATGCCAACGATTCGGTTTATAAGACCAGGCGCGAAAAATATGGCGCGGTCCTCCGCGAGATAAAGACCATTCATGGCCAGGGACGGCCGATCCTGGTCGGCACGATTTCCGTCGAGGTCAGCGAGCTTCTTTCACGCATGCTCAAGCGCGAGGGCATTATTCATTCGGTCCTCAACGCGAAATATCATCAGCAGGAAGCCGAAATCGTCGCTCGCGCCGGCCAGCGCAGCGCCGTCACCATTGCTACCAATATGGCCGGCCGCGGGACTGACATCAAACTTGCCGCGGGCGTGCCGGACATCGGCGGCTTGCACGTCATTGGCACCGAGCGCCACGAGGCACGCCGCATCGATCGACAATTGCGTGGCCGCTGCGCGCGCCAGGGCGACCCCGGCTCCTCCCACTTTTTCATATCCCTCGAAGACGATCTCATGCGCCTGTTCGGCTCCGACCGCATTGTCAAGTACATGGAAAAAATGGGGCTCGAGGAAGATCAGGAACTGGAACATCCCTTGTTGAACCGCTCCATCGGGCAGGCTCAAAAGCGGGTCGAGCAGCACAACTTCCAAATCCGCAAGCGAACGCTCGAATACGACGACGTGATGAACAAACAGCGCGAAGTCATCTATGGCTTCCGCAACGAAATCATCCACGCGGCCGATGTCCGGGATCGCTTGATGGACATCATGGAAGAGGTCGTCATTCAGAAAGTCGAACAGTTTAGTATCGCCGAACTTGACCTTAACGAATGGAAGGTCCGCGCCCTGGCCGATTGGGTAAATCTCAATTTCCCCATCGGCGTGCCGGAAAGCGAACTGGTCAAAGCGGCTGAATCGGGCACAGAGGAACCTGTCGCCGATTCCATCTACGACGGCCTCAGCCCGGCGCAATTTGCCGTGTGCAATTTCATTAGCGATCGCGTGCGCAAGGCGTACGAAATCAAGATCAGCTATGAGAACCCGGATGCGCTCAAAGAAGTCGAGCGCTACGTCATCCTTAGCGCCATCGACAAACTCTGGCAGGAACACCTCTATGAGATGGACAGCCTCCGCTATAGCATCGGCTTGCGCGCACATGGGCAGCGCGATCCGTTGATCGAGTATAAGGCCGAAGCCTTCAAGATTTTCGAGGAACTGATGGTCAACATCAAAACCGAGATTTGCCACAATATCTTCCGCAGCGCTTCGAGCCTCATGGCTTTCGAGAATTTCCTGCGCAATGTCCCGCAGCGGACCAGCCATCAATCCACCAGCGCCTTCGGCGGCACCAGTACGGGCACCGATTCCGCCACGCAGGCTCCGCCGTCCAAAGATCCATCGCGTGGCAGCGACATCGTCAGTGAAGCCGCCGCTGCCGTCGAGAAAGCGCGGCCTGTTCGCGCCGGCCCCAAAGTGGGCCGCAACGATCCCTGTCCCTGCAACAGCGGCAAAAAGTACAAGCACTGCTGCGGGAAACTCTAGGGGTGATGATTCACCTAGCCTGGTGGTGTTGGCGGTTGACAAGGAAATCTCGTTTCCAACACTTTCCCGGTTGGTGACCAGACGTATCCTCGAGTGCCGGGGCACATTTTTCGCAGCCGTTTTCCTGTGGAAGCTGGCGCTGCTGGTTCTCACGGCCCAGCCGGTTCCGTCCAACGACGCCTTTTTTTATGACGGCCCGGTAGTAAATCTCATCCTCCATGGCAAATACTGCAATCCCGCTCTGGCACCCGCGCTTCCAATCTCCGGGACGGAAGTATTTTGCGCCTACCCGCCGCTTTATCAACTTGTGCTGCTTGGATGGATGTCTGTATTCGGAGCATCGGCCATGTCGGCCATGGTCCTCCACTTGATACTCTTTGGGATATGCCTGCTTCTACTGCTGGCCATCTTTCGGGAGTTGAAACTACCAGCCTGGCCTGTTCACGTCGCAGCAGCTTTTTTGCTGGTGATCACGTTTCATGATCGACCGGATAGCCTGGCGCACGTTTTTGGTTTGGCAGCGGTGTACGCCTGGGTGCGGGGGCACCTTTCTCGTGTCGGCATCAAACAAGGAGAGGCATTGGAAGGAGCACAGGGAGGGGGAGGATGGATCTGGTCCATGGCGGCCTTTCTCATCCTCGGCCTCGCGACGGGTCTGCAGATCGGAGGGATTTATTTCTTATTGATTTGGTTTGGCGTAGTGGCTGCGTGTCTGTTTTGCAAAGAAATTTTTCCTTTCGCGCCGATGAGCGCTCTGGTGCTGATTCCCGTTGGTCTCATCGCTCTGGTGGCGTTTGGGTTCCCGCATTTGTGGGCTGGGTTCGCGGAGCACGCGCGGCAGACCCCATCCTTAACAGGTTTACGCGTCCCGCGCCTGGCGGAGCTTTTGAAAATGGTCAGGACGGTTCCTGGGATTCTCGCAGTCGCCGCCCTGTTGCCCGTCATCTGGACCCGGCGCCGACAAGCGGGTCAGGCCGGACTTGAATCGCTGTGGCTGCTTACTTTGGCATGCACGCTTGCCGCCATGGCCATCGTCGGGGCTTCCATGTTCGTCCTGACGCCCAATTCTGTCTTCTTTGCCAGCCATCTGCAGCCGCTCATCGTGGCCGGCTATCTTACTTTGGCGTCCTCAGTCACAGCATCAGGTTACGATCCGGCGCGTCGAATCCCGGCGATGCCTCGAGGAATGAGATTACAGACTGTGGGATTTCTCACTTTAGCCCTTCTCGGCGCGGTTCGGGCGATTGGGATGAGCACCTGGGGTCTGGCATGTGCCACAGACGTGAACTATTCTTCGGGGATCCACCGCGTCCGAGCGGAAATCGATGGTTGTCCTTCAAAGAGCACAGTCGTCCTTTCGTCCGCGTTTTTGTATGAAGCTGCGCGGCACGAGAAGATTAGCTGGATACATTCCGACTGGATGGCGCCAGCTCAGCGAGGCGCCACAACCATGGACTTTGAGGCCCTGCTTTCGCTGAGACCGGCAAAGATATTGCTAACACAATTCGATTACTTTCGACGGTTCGAAACGGTGCTTGCGAGGTTGAAGCTGCGTCCGGATCTCGTGCAACTGGAGGTGACGAACACGGCTCAAATTCCCGCTCCGGATTCATTTCCGGCAATTCAAAAAGTTGTTCAGCATATCTCCTGGGCCCCTGTAGTAGTAACCCTGCAATGGCGATAAGCGGAGAATAAGCATGATCGCTTTTTTTCGCCTTTCGCTTCGATAGATACGTCGCCTACTCTCACCCGGGAAAATCAATGCAAACGATTCCACTGGGTGTTAGTCCTCTGAAGAGCAGCCGGCTGGCGTACGGCTGCTGGCGCGTGGCCGGCACATGGGACCCTGCCGAAGTGACGGCGCAGAGCCGGGCCGTTGGAATCCGCGCGATCATTGCTGCCTATGAAGCGGGCTATACGCTTTTCGATAACGCCGACATCTACTGCCGCGGTGAAGCCGAGCGCGTTCTGGGCGAAACACTCAAGCAAGTCTCGGGCATGCGCGAGCACGTGCTGATCGCCACCAAAGGCGGGATACGCGTGGCCGGGGAGCCGAACGCGGATGCACCCGCTCGTTATGATTTTTCGGCGCCGCACCTCATCAAAGCTTGCGAGCAGTCGCTGAAGCGGCTCGGAATCGAAACGATCGATCTCTACATGCTTCACCGACCCGATTTACTGGCCGATCCAGACGAGGTTGCCCGAGCATTTTCCGAGTTAAAGGCCGCGGGGAAAGTGCGCTATTTTGGCGTGAGCAATTTTCGGACGACGCTGGTCACCGCAGTGCAAGTGGCGTGCCCGATGCCACTGGTCGCACATCAGGTGGAGATCAGCCTGGCTAAATTGGATGCGTTTACCGACGGAACGTTGGATCAATGCCTCATCGAACGCATCTCTCCCATGGCCTGGAGTCCGTTGGCTGCCGGCTTGATTGGCGCAGGAGCAACGCGCTTGCTGCCTTCGCAGGAAGTGTATCGGCCGGAAAAGTTCTTGCCCGCCCTCGAGGTCGTAGCACGGGCGCGCGGCGTCAGTCGAACGACCGTCGCCATTGCCTGGCTGCTAAAACACCCGAGCAAAATAGTGCCGGTGATCGGCTCGGTTCATCCTGAGCGGATCGGCGAGGCTGCAAAGGCCGCCGATCTCGATTTGACGCGAGAGGAATGGTACCGATTGTTAATCGCCGCCCGGGGAGAGCCGCTGCCGTAATCAAAGCTGGATGTAGCCATGGGAGATGCGAGCGCACCTGACCGGTTACGGCTTTTCGTGGCACTAAGGATTCCCGAAGAAGTGAAAACTGCTATCAGTGGCGCTCAAACTGAACTGCGAGAGAGACTGCCGGCGGGCGGTATCACCTGGACTAAACCGGAGCAATTTCATCTGACGCTAAAGTTCCTTGGGAACGTGGAAACACAGCGAGTGGACTCCCTTACGAAAGCGCTCCTCTCAGTCTGCCTGCGGCTCGGACCCCTGCACTTGCGGGCGGAACGGATGGGTGCGTTTCCGAACTTGCGTTTCCCGCGAGTGATTTGGGTCGGACTCAACGATGCCGAGCAGAAGTTGCAGCCAGCACAGCAGACCGTTGAAAGTGCTTGCTTCCCATTCACGGCGGAGAAATCAGAGGATCGCTTCAGCGGTCATGTGACTCTGGCCCGGGTGAACAGGCTTGCTCGCTCTGAGGCACAGGTTCTCGCAGGCTTAGTCAACGGGATGGAGAAAAGGTTCTTTGGTTCATGGACGGCCAACGAGCTCGAATTGATCCAGAGTGAACTCGGGGCAGAAGGGGCGCGGCATACGTGTATCGAGAAGGTCACATTCGGATGAGTGCCCAATCCAACCAACGCTCGGATGAGTTTCTGAAGATCAGCGACCAATTCCAACTCGGCGCGTTGACCACCGAATCGTCTCATCCAGTTACTTCGAAACTGAGCGATACCGCAAAGATCAACATCGTCGATGCGTTGAAGTTGCTGTTTGAAGTCGATCGGGATGTAGTGCACAAATTCCAAAAGTTCGTCGAAACGGGCCGGGCTGATCAAATCAAACAACAAGTTTTGCACTCCCTGGAGAAGGGTGGGAAAATATTCTTTACCGGTTGTGGCTCGACCGGGCGGCTGAGCATCCAATTGGTTTCCATCTGGCGTGATTTCTGGCAGCGGCAGCGCGCTCGAGGGCTGGTCTGCACCCCTTCCACGGAGGAATTCGAGAACCGTGCCTTGAGCGTCATGGCGGGAGGAGATTTCGCCTTGATCAAGGCCGTTGAAGGCTTCGAGGACTTTTCCGAATTCGGTGCAAAACAAATTACCGATCTTGGGTTAGGCGCCCAGGACGTTGTTTTTGCCATTACCGAGGGGGGAGAAACTTCGTTTGTGATTGGGACAGCCTGGAAAGGGCTGGAGGTCGGAGCCAAAGTATATTTCGTCTATAATAATCCCGACGACATCTTGTGCCGGCACGTTAAACGCAGCCAGGAAATCCTTACGGATCCACGCATCGAAAAAATCAATCTCACGACAGGGCCGATGGCCATCACTGGTTCGACTCGCATGCAGGCGACAACGATCCAGCTTTGCGTGTTGTTAACAATCCTGGAAATGGTGTTACGAGAGTTGATGCAGAGGCTCGATCCGGCCGGGCCATTTTCCCTGAATCCTCAGGTAGTGCCGATGGAATTTTTGCAAAAATTGACCGAAATGCATGCGACGCTCGAGAAACCGGAAGTTCTTGGGCCGGTGGCTAAATGGGTCGCACTTGAAGAGGCCACTTATCGCGGTGGAGGCAAAAACAATTATTTTGCTGAGGGGCTGGGGATCGATGTTCTGACCGATACTACGGAACGCTCCCCGACTTTTTGCACTCCAGCATTCCGGAAATTTGATGACGTGGCCGCGGCCGAATCATGGTCTTTTTTGTTTGTTAACGCCGAGGAAACACCGAAAGCCTGGCAGGGGATCATCAAACGCCCTCTAAGTTGTGTGGAATGGACTGAGGCGGAGGCAAAGGCGCTGGCAGGTGAAGAAAAGGCACCGCGCACTTGTGAGATCTTGCGCAAGATCACAGCCAGCGAACTGATGCGGTTCAAAATCGGGTTGGACGGGCTGATTTATCGAAGACTTGGCGAGGGGGATTCCGCCATCGCTATCCTTTCGACTGCGGAAAGAGATTTGTTGCTTCTCCCCTCGGGATTTTACCGCGTGCAACTTGAATCGGTGCGCCAGGCGGGAGCAAAAATGGCAGCGATATGTTTGGGCGCAGAAGAGGCCCTAAGGAAGGTTGAGGAGTTTCTTAAAAGCTGGGAACCAGATTGCACCGCAGTCATGGTGCCGATCCCAAAAACGGATCTGCTCCTGCAAGGTGTGACTCGGGCCGGGCTCAAGATCCTGCTCAACGCGCTCTCCACTTGCATCATGGTCCGGTTAGGCCGGGTCATGGGCAACTACATGGTTTGGGTCGTCCCGAGCAATCTTAAACTGATTGACCGTTCGACCCGCTACATCCAAAAGCTGCGGCCTGGATTATCGGGAAGCGAATCGCTTGCTGTTCGAAGTAATCGAATATGTTGAGCCGCGAATGAAAGCGGATCAGGCCTATCCACCGGTGGTCGGTTTGGCGGTGTTGCGCGCCCGGCACAAGATCGGAAACATTGAGGCTGAGTCGCTTCTGGCGCAGGGCAACTGGTAGGGATGCCGGCTGACACGGTCTTCACCGACTGAACGCCGAGAATTTCATTGTCCCACAACGGCAATCCCTGCAATCTCTGGCCCCGCGATGCAGCAGGTGAACCTCGGCATGATTGGCGGTGGCACAGTGGGCAGCGGCGTATTTCGCGCTTTGCAGCTTAATGGCTCCCTCATGGCATCGCGTATTGGGCTGAGGGTGAACCTCCACAAAATCGCCGTCAAAGCTTTTGATGAGCCGCGCCCTTATCCCATCCCTAAATCGCTAATGACGACGGATTGGCAAGCCGTCGTCAACGATCCGCAAGTGGAAATGGTCGCTGAGTTGGTTGGCGGGACCACCCTGGCCAAAACCATCATCCTCACCGCGCTCAAGCTCGGCAAGCCCGTCATCACCGCGAATAAAGCTCTGCTCTCGGCCCACGGGGAAGAACTCTTTGCCGCCGCGCAGCAATCCGGCGCCAATCTTTACTACGAAGCCAGCGTCTGCGGCGGCATCCCTATCATCAAATCCCTTCGCGAAGGCTTCGTCGGCAACCGCATCACCCATCTCTATGGCATCGTCAACGGCACCTGCAATTACATCCTCACCCGCATGAAGCTCGAAGGCGCGGACTTCGCCACCGTCCTTAAGGACGCCCAGGCGCAAGGCTATGCCGAAGCCGAGCCTTCCCTCGACATTGACGGCCACGATGCCCTGCACAAAATCGGCATACTCGCCTCGCTCGCCCACGGATTTTGGGTAAGTCCCAAGCACATCCACGTCGAAGGCATCCGCAGCATCACCGCTCTCGACATTAAATTCGCCGACCAAAT
>Ga0137403_10005594_pt1 | contig 11612 bp, 9 predicted proteins | sample CZOMad2_1_16fung_FD_122057 | JGI IMG/M metagenome (GOLD analysis project Ga0137403, IMG submission 122057) | Vadose zone soil fungal communities from Angelo Coast Range Reserve, California, USA - CZOMad2_1_16fungal (Hybrid Assembly) | ecosystem: Environmental > Terrestrial > Soil > Vadose zone...
CGGCGGTCCCTTCGATCCAGCCCGCTTCCTGCCGCTCTTCACCAGCATGTTCTGGCACGGCGGCTGGGGACATCTGCTCGGCAACATGCTCTACCTGTGGATCTTCGGCGACAACGTCGAGGACCGGCTCGGACACGGCCGCTTCCTCCTCTTCTACGTCGGATGCGGTCTGGTGGCCGCGCTGACCCAGGTCGTGCTGTCGCCGGAGTCGACGGTACCGACCGTCGGAGCTTCCGGGGCGATCGCCGGAGTCCTGGGCGCCTACCTGATTGACATAGATGATCGGCAGGCTCGACTCCACTGTTCGCGCGCCGGCCAGTTGAATGCGCTGGTCGTGCTTCTCGTATTCATAGGGGCTGCCGTTGGGGACGAGCAGAAGCTCGGCGCCGGACTCGGCGAGCGTCTCCGTCGTCTCGGGAGTCCACATGTCCTCGCAGACCATGACGCCCAGGCGCACATCGCGAAAACTGATGGGTCCCTGGGGCAGGCCGGCGGCGAACAAGCGCTTTTCGTCGAAGACGCCGTAGTTGGGCAGATCCCGCTTGAAGCGCCGGCCTAGAATCTCGCCATCGGCCAAGAGCAGCGCCGCGTTGTAGAGCTTGCCATCCTCCACCCAGGGCGAGCCGACCAGTATTGCCGGGCCGCCGTCGGCCGTCTCGCGGGCCAGGGCCTCGACCGCCATTCGGCAGGCGGCCTGGAATGCGGGCTTCAGGACCAGGTCTTCCGGCGGATAGCCGCAGACATTGAGTTCGCTGAAGACGACGAGATCGGCGCCCAGGCCGCGTGCCTGGCTGCGGGCGGCGCGAATCTTTACAAGATTTCCGGCGATATCGCCCACTTTCGGGTTGGTCTGGGCGAGAGCGATGGCGAGGTCCTGGGTCATGGCCCGCCAACTTAACCATGGTCGCCCCGCTGTCAATCGCACCGCATGCGGGAACGCATGGATATGCCGTCAAATCTTCATCGGCAGAATGACCATGGGAACGCCGCGCGATTGCAGGCGGCGTTGCATCACCAGCGGCGTCTGGCCGTGGAGCAATCGGGTAAGGAAGGTTTCATTCTTGAAGACGAGCTGGGAGGCGAAGACGACGCTGTTGGGGAATTGCTTCAGCACCTGATCCAGCATGGTGGTGAGCTCGGCCGTGGTGTCGGCGGCGACGCCGCCGAAGGCGACCGAGGGCAGGTTGCGGCGCTGGCAATAGTTGACGAACTGGGCGAGAGATTCGTCCACGCGCTGGCGCAGGGTGTCGAGCTCGCCGGCATGGCGGAAGGTATCCGAATCCACCTCCCCCACCCTGATGAAGACGAAATTGGTGAAGTGGTCGGGAAACAATTTTCGCACCGCGAGCAGCGTGTGCATGCCGGTGCCGAGATTTCCCCCCACGAGGAATATGGCCGTCGGCTTTTCCGGCTGCAGGGGCGGCGGATTGGCAACGGCCATCGCGCGCGTGGTTGTCGCGAAAAGGGCGTCAGCTTGGGACAACAATCGACTGCAGGCATTGTAGTGCCGGCGGATGAGGGTGCCGGCGAGGATAATGCAGCCGGTGATGACGACGGTCATCCAGGCGCCTTCGGTGAACTTGTTCAGCACCGTCACGACCAAGATGGTCGTGGTCAGGATGAAGCCGAAGACGGAAACGAACAGTCGGAAGGGCCGGATGCCCTCGCCTTCGCGCCGGTGCAGCCAATGTCGGGTCAGCCCCACGAAGGAGAGCACGAAGCTGATGAAGACGTTGATGCTGTAGAGTACCACCAGCTTGTCGACCCGACCGCTGGTGATGACGAGGATGGCAATGGCCGATATCGCCATCAGCAGCACGCCGTTTTGCGTCACCAGCCGGTTGGAGAGATGGGCGAACTGATGGGGCATCCAGCGGTCGATGGCCATATTGGCGAGCGCCGCGGGGCCACCGAGAAAGCCCGTGTTGGAGGCGACGAACAGCAAGCCTGCCGCCGTGCCGAGGGTGGCCAGCAGGATCAGCGACCCGGCGAGATGCTCGGAGCCTAGGTAATGGGCGAGCACCAGGCGGAATGTCACCGCATTGAGCGTCCGGCCGAACTCCGGCGCCACGCCCCAGAGCAGATATAGAACGATCAGCCCCCCGGCGGCGAACGACAGCGACGTTGCCATATAGGTCATGGTCCAGCGACCGGTCACCATGCGGGGCTCGCGCAGCATGTGGATGTTGTTCGACACGGCCTCGATGCCCGTGTAGGTGCCGCCGCCCAGGGCGAAGGCCTGCAGCACGATGCCGGCCACGGCCATCCAGCCGATCTGGCCGGCGAGGTTCGCCGTCTCATGCATTGTATCGGGAATCAGATTCGGCAGCGTCGCCGTATGACCGAGGACCCCGAAGACGATGAACCCCCCATGAGTCAACAAGAAGCCGATGAAGATCGGCATCAGAATGATGAGCACCTCCTTGACGCCGCGAAGATTGGCGATGGTGAGAGCGACGATGACAGCGATCTCGGCCGGGACCTTCCAGGGTTGCCAGACCAGCGGCAGAAGGCTGAACAAGGCATCGACGCCGCTGGCCACCGACAAGGCCGCGGTCAGGATGAAATTGACGATGAGCGCCGAACCGGAGATGAGCCCGGCATAGGGGCCCACGAGGACCGAGGCGACGCGATAGCCGCCGCCGCCCGAGGGAAACAGTTCGATGACCTGGATATAGCCCAGACAGATGATGACGACGGTGAGCGCCGTGGCCAGCGCCAGATACACCGCCAGGTGATTGTGGCCGCTCAGCGCCAGGAAGGCTTCTTCCGGGCCGTAGTTGGCGGACGACAGGCCGTCGGCGCCCAGGCCGATCCAGGCGAGGAATGCAACCAGCAGCATGCCCTCGCGCTGGCCGCGATGCAGCGGGTCGCGGGGCGCGCCGAGGACCCAACGTTGGACCTTCTTCCAGTCGTAGCGCGCCATGCTGTCGCTTCTTGGGCCTATTTTCGCAGAAGGAATTCGCGGCCGATCTTGACCAGCGGCTTGCCGTCGTATTCGACGATATCGGCCGTGGCGTAAGTCTCCGTCCAGCGCTGGGGCAGATATGAGCCGGTGCCGATCACGTCGATGGGCGCGCGCGCCTCCGCCATGACCTTGCATTTCGCCGGATCGAAACCCGAGGAGGCGACCAGCCTCACCTTGTCGAATCCCGCCCCGTTCAACGCATCGCGCAGATGATAGCAAGCCGCGGCGGAGACGCCGGCGCCCACCAGATAGCGAAGTTCGGATTCGCTGCGGTATCCGCGGATGGCCTCCGGCACATGACGCTCGAGCACGGCATAGGAGACCGTCGGATCCAGGCCTTCGACGAACCGGCTGCCGGCCGTATCGATGCGCACGCCCAGCTTGCCGGCCGCGGCCATCTCGGGAAAGCGGCGACAGACGGCAAGGGAATCGCCGATCTCGCGGCCGAAATAATCGACCAGCACGGTCATGTCGTCGCCGGGAAATGTCTCATGAAACATCTCCGCCGCCCGTACCGTCGAACCGGCATAACCGATGAGCGCATGGGGCATGGTGCCGCGCCCGTCCGACTGGCCGAAATAATGCGCCGTCGCGCGCGTGGCATTGGCGACGAAGCCCTTGGCGCCCACCTTGCGCTTTGCCCGCGCCGAGCCGACGCTGGCCGCATAAGCCATGAGTTCGGCCATCTCCAGCCCGGCGCAGTGGCGCGCGTCCATGGCCAGAAATGCCACATGGGGCAGATCGGCGCACATGGTGAAGGCGTTGAAGGCGGCAACGCAGGCAGGTCCCAGTTTTTGCAGGAAGATCGTCTCGAGATCGACCAGATGAATCAGTGAGCCCGTGACGTAAAGTATCGGCTCGCCCGCGCCGACCCATTTGCCCTCGGGCAGGCGAAGATCGATGGTGAAAGTCGTGCCCCGCGCCGCCGCCGCCTGCTTCAACCAGTCGATCATCAGGCGCGGCGCGGAAATTACCGGGCGGCGCATGAAGATGGCATAGGTGACTTGCTTGTCGCCGAAATGCTCTACGACCTTCTTGGTGCGCAAGAAGTAATGGTCGCTCCAGGGGGGAATCTGATCGGGCTTGGATTGCATGGTTTGGGTGCGGCGCGCGGTCCCGTCAGGACGCGGCTGCGATCTTTCGTCCCTGGGCCAGGCGTTCCTGCTTGAGAGCGCCGGCGATAAGGAAGGCGAGTTCGAGGGCCTGGCTGGCATTGAGCCGTGGATCGCAATGGGTGTGATAACGGTCGGCCAGGGTCTGGTCCGTGACCGCTTTTGCGCCGCCGGTGCATTCGGTCACGTCCTGGCCCGTCATTTCGAAATGCACGCCGCCGGCATGGGTTCCCTCCGCCTGATGGGCGGCGAAGAAGCCGCGCACCTCGGCCAGGATGCGCTCGAAGGGCCGGGTTTTGTAACCCGTGGAGGATTTGATGGTATTGCCATGCATGGGATCGCAGGCCCAGACCACCTTGGCGCCGGCCCGCTTCACGGCGCGCAGAAGCCCGGGCAGCTTCGCCTCGACCTTGTCGGCGCCCATGCGCGCAATCAGGGAGAGGCGGCCGGGGATATTGCCCGGATTCAGCGCCTCGATCAGGCGTAAAAGTTCGTCGGCCTCCATGCTCGGTCCGCATTTGAGCGCGATGGGGTTCTCGATGCCGCGCATGTATTCCACATGGGCGCCGTCGAGCTGGCGGGTGCGATCGCCGATCCACAGCAGATGGGCCGAGCAGCCGTACCATTTGCCCGTCAGGCTATCCACGCGAGTCAGAGCCTGCTCGTAGCTCAGCAGCAGGGCCTCATGGCTGGTGAAGAACTCGGTCTCGCGGATCTGGGGCGTCGATTCCGCGGTCATGCCGCAGGCCGCCATGAACTCCAGCGTCTCGCTCAATCGATCGGCGAGTTCGGCATAGCGATGGCCCAACGGGCTGTCGGCGACGAAATCGAGATTCCAGCGATGCACCTTGTGAAGATCGGCGAAACCGCCCTGGGCGAAGGCACGCAGCAGGTTGAGGGTGGCCGCCGATTGGTTATAGGCCTGGACCAGCCGTTCCGGGTCGGGCGCGCGCGCAGCGGCTTCGAATTCGATGCCGTTGACGATATCCCCGCGATAGCTCGGCAGTTCGACGCCGCCGATCGCCTCGGTCGGCGCCGAGCGAGGCTTGGCGAACTGGCCCGCCATGCGGCCGACCTTGACCACTGGAAGGGCCGCGCCGAAGGTCAGCACGACCGCCATCTGCAGCAGCACGCGAAAGGTATCGCGGATGTTGTTGGCACTGAATTCGGCGAAGCTTTCCGCGCAGTCGCCGCCCTGGAGCAGGAAACCACGCCCCTCGGCCACATCGCCCAGCAAATGGGTGAGGCGGCGCGCCTCCCCGGCGAAGACCAGCGGGGGATAGCTGCGCAGGCGTTTTTCAACCGCCTCCAGCTTCGTGCGATCGGGATATTCCGGAACCTGCTGTGCCGGCTTCCCGCGCCACGTCTCCGGGTTCCATTTGGCAACCATCATCCAACCTCAATCTGGCAGCTCCGCCTTAAATCCGGCGGCTTGCTCATCCCGACCGTCGGGACAATTCGGGTACCCATATTAACTAGAAATACCGGCGATTTGTGACAGCCGATACCGGGGGAAGGCAGTCCCTATACGCCCGAAATGGGCGCATTTCAACCGGGGGGCCGGCCATTACCTGGGCGCAGGGCAGCCCTGGCCGAAACGCTATTTGTCGATGTGCGTCAAGACATTGCCCCCGGCAGAGCACCGCTGGTCTTGAATCCAGCCAACCTAGCTGGCAGCGGCCGCCGGTTCCGGCTCCTTCACGCGCATGGTGACGAATTCCTCGGCGGCAGTCGGGTGGACGGCCACGGCCTCGTCGAATTGCTGCTTGGTGGCGCCCATCTTCACCGCCACCGCCAGACTCTGGATGATCTCCGGCGCATCGGGACCCAGCATATGGGCGCCCAGGACGCGCTGCGTCGAACGTTCCACCACCAGCTTCATGAGGGTGCGTTCCTTCCTCTGGCTCATGGTGTTCTTCATCGGCCGAAAGCTTGCCTTGTAAATGTCGAGGGCACCGAAGCGCTGGCGAGCCGCCGCTTCTGTGAGACCGACCGTGCCGATGGGCGGCAGGCTGAACACGGCGGAAGCGACCGTCCGGTGATCCATGGCCCAGGGCCGCTGACCGAAAACCGTATCGGCAAAGGCCATGGCTTCGCGGATCGCGACCGGCGTCAAGTTGAGACGGTTCGTGACATCGCCGATGGCATAGATGTTGGGCTGGCTCGTCTGGGAATAGGCGTCAACCTTGACGGCGCCGATAACGTCGAGTGCAACCCCTGCGGCCGCCGCACCCAGATCACCGGTATTGGGAATGCGGCCCGTGGCGCACATGATGCAATCTACCTCTAATTCGTCGCCGTCCGTCAGGGTCAAGCGCCAGCCGTGCTTCGCCTTCTCGATGCGGGCGTGGCGGACATTGAGCATGAGATCGATTCCCCTGCGCTTCATTTCGGTGGCCAAGCCATGACGCAGATCGTCGTCGAAGCCGCGCAGGATCTGCGCCCCGCGATAGAGCTGGGTCACTTGGCTGCCCAGGCCATTGAAGATGCCGGCGAATTCTACCGCGATGTAGCCGCCGCCAAGAACAGCGATGCGCTTGGGTAGTTTTTCCAGCTGGAAAGCCTCGTTGGAGGTGATGCTGTTTTCCGCGGTGAATCCTTCCGGCCGCACGGGACGGGCGCCATTGGCAATCAGGATCTTGTCCGCGCTGATCCGCTTGCCGGCGACTTCCACGGTATGGGGATCGAGCAAGCGGGCGCGCCCTTCGACAAGAGTCACTTTCGAGGCGGCCAGAAGATCGCGATAGACAGCTTCCAACCGCGCGATCTCGAGATCCTTGTTGGCGATCAGGGTGGGCCAATCGAAGCGCGCGTGCTCGATGGTCCAGCCGTAGCCCGCCGCATCCTCGATTTCCTCATGCACGTGGGCGGCATAGACCAGCAGTTTCTTCGGCACGCAGCCGCGGATGACGCAGGTCCCGCCCACGCGATATTCCTCGGCCATGGCCACCTTGGCGCCGTAACCGGCGGAGACCCGTGCAGCGCGCACGCCGCCCGAGCCAGCGCCGATGACGAAGAGATCGTAGTCATAGCCGGCCATGGCGCGCCTCCTTCGATCGATCGCGTTCTCGATTGCCGCGCCTCAGGCAGCGACCGCCTTGAAACGCCCCGCCGCCCGGGTACGATTCAGCACCAGCACCCCCAGGATCAGGCATTCGATCAGGGGCGCTCCGACAGTAATCAGGGGGGATGCCGGCGGATAGGGCGCGACGATGGGGATCAGGGCGGTGATTCCGAGAGACACCAGAATTCCAATCAGCGGAAAATAACCCAGCAGCAAACAGATGAAAGCCGCCAGATCGGCGCGGCCCCGCCGCTTGCCGAAATTGAAGTAGAGCACGACCAACCCATCGCGCAACAGATAGAGCACAAGGGCGACGGGAAGCACCCGTAGACCGGCCGCGGCGGCATATTCCGCCACGCTCAAACCCGAACCCACCAGGCTGGGAACCCCCGTCAACTCACTCAGGCCGCCGACCGCGGTGAGCGCAACCCCAAGTGCTGCGGCGATCAGATAGACCGGCAGCCATTGCGGCAGCAGGGTCGAGGCGCGGCTTGCATGGCCCGCGCGCAGCGCGGCCCAAAGCCCGCGATAGCGCACGACGTCCTTCGGTTCGAGGAACAAGGCCGCATAAGTAAGCACGATGGCGATGGTGAAGGGCCCAATGAGCCAGGCGGCGAGCCCGTCGGCGACTTTTCGGAGAGGGGTATAGAGCAGGCCTTCGGCATAGACCATCATGAACAGCGCGAAGGCGGTCCAGGCCCAGGGGATGCTGCGAAACTGCAACTCGATGCGCATCAGGCGATAAGACCCGAACAGGCTCCAGGCGAGAAACAGGCCGAGGGTGCCGAGGGCGAATTCGGCGCCGGGAAAGCTCCAGCCGAACCAATCGATCACCGGCATCTGGCGGAACAGCAGGCCGAGATCGAGGTGGCCGGAGGCGGCCGCGCTCGCGGCAAGGCCGGCAAACTGGCTCAAGGTTACACCCAGGCGCCGGCGCATGACCTGCTTGCGCAACAGAACCAGGCTCGTCAGGAAGGCGACCGCTTGGCCGAGCAGGCCTATGCCCAGCAGTTGCAGGCTCTGAACCGCCGCTTCCCCTTGCCAGGGCAGCCTGCCGGCAAGTCCAATTGCCCAGAGGCGAGCGATGAAGGCGATCCCGGCCGCGTACCAGACGTAACTGACGCCCCCGATGAATTTGCCCCAGGTCATCTGCCAGGCGCCAAGGGCGGACATGCGCTGACTGTCCCACGTGCCGCCGGCGATCTCCTCGGCCACCAGATCCGCGGCACGGCGCGTGCCCCAAAGCAGAATGATCAGCAGGTAGAACCACTCGGCGGATGCCGCGACCGCCGTCAGGCTATGGGCGCTGACCAGCCAGACCAGCAGCAGGACGATGCCGATGGCAGCCGGCGGGAGGATCAGCCGCAGAATGGAAAACTGCAGCCAGAGATTGCGGCGAAGTTCCGGGTTCATGGCGCCACCGCCGTCTCGCCGACGCCGGTGAGATAGGCTTCCTGCAGTCGCTCGCGCTCGATGGCGAAATCTGCCACCGGCAAGCCCGCTTCGACCAGGCGGCGCAGCAACAGGGCGCGGGCGACATCGTCACCGGCGAAGCGAAAGCGTGACGTCAGCCCCTCGACGATCAGGCCGGCAATACCGGATTCGGCCTTTAGCAGGCTCTCGAAGCGCACATCGTTCACGGCCAGGCGCAGAACAACAGCCCCGCCGCCCGATGGCGCCGCCACCGCCCGTTGGTCGACCAACCGGCCGGCGCGCAGAATCAGCATATGGGTCGAATAATCCTCGAGTTCGCTGAGGATGTGAGATGAGACCATGATGGTCATCCCCTCGTCTCTCAAGTGGCGCAGGGTTTCGGCAAGGGCGATCCGGGCTTCCGGATCGAGTCCGGAGGCGGGTTCGTCCAGCAGCAAAACCTCGGGGTGATGGACGATGGTCTCGGCTATGGCCAGGCGCTGGCGCAAACCCCGTGACAGTGTGCCGACCTTCTGTTTGTAGCGATCGTCGAGCACCAGGCGCCGGGCCGAAAGCCGCGCCGCCGCGGCCTGCTCCGATGCCGGCAGCCCAAGAGCCGCCGCGCGATAAAGCAGGCATTGCTCCACGGACAATTCGTCGTAGAGGCCGAAGGTATCGGCGAGAAAGCCCATGCGCCGATGGCTCTGGCGCGGCTCGCTCAGCACATCGAGCCCGGCCACATTGACCTGGCCGGCAAAGGGCGTGTCCAGCCCGGCGAGGCAGCGCAGCAGGGTTGTCTTGCCGGCGCCGTTGGGCCCGACCAGCGCGGTGATGGTCTTGGCTTCCAGCGAGAACGACACCTCGTCCAACGCCCGGGTGCCCGGGTAATCGAAGACCAGGCCCTGGACAGCGATCATTCCAGTCATCGGCGAGGCTTTCTTGGTGAAAGGAGAGCGTAGTCGGGAGGCGGACAAATATAGGCATTGTTCCAAGCGGCAATCATAGAAGAGAGTTAGCGAGCGTCCTGCAAAATCAGATCGGCACCCTTCTCGCCCACCATGACGGTCGGGGCGTTGGTATTGCCGGAGGTGATGGTGGGAAAGATGGAGGCATCGACCACCCGCAAACCGGCCAGGCCATGAACCTTGAGCCCGGCGTCGACGACCGCCTCGGCCGGATTTGGCCCCATGCGGCAGGTGCCGACCGGATGAAAGACGGTCCCGCTGCGCTGGCGGATATCCTGGATCAGGTCTTCTTCCTTCTGCACCTTTGTGCCAGGCTGCAACTCCTCGGCGATCAGTTCGGCCATGGCGGGCGTGGCGGCGAGCCTGCGGATGAAACGCACGCCGGCGAGCATTTCGGCCATGTCGCCTTCGCTGGAAAAGTAACTCGGATGAATTGCAGGTGCAGCAAAGGGATCGGATGATCGGATCTGGAGATGGCCCCGGCTGGCCGGCCGGCAGGGCGATACCGAGAGCAGAAATCCGGGATAGGGATCGGGACTCATCAAGGGGCGCTTGCCCGGCGGCGCCTTGATGTAGCTGACCGGCGAGAAATAGAGCTGCATGTTAGGTCGTTCGAGGTCGGGCGAGGTGCGGATGAACCCGCCGCCCTGATTGACGCTCAAGGACAAGGGGCCGCGACGCTGCAGGACATATTGCGCCCCCACCAGCAGCTTGCCCCACCAGGGCCGCAGCAGATTGTTCAGCGTCGGTTTCCTGGAGCGATAGAAATAATCCACCGCCAGATGATCCTGGAGGTTGGCACCGACCGCGGGCCGGTCGGCGATCACCTCGATTCCGAAGGATTTCAGGACGGCGGCCGGCCCCACGCCCGATAGCTGAAGCAATTGGGGCGAATTGATCGCGCCGCCCGATAGCACGATCTCGCCTCGGCTGCGTGCGGTTTTGCGGACCCCGCGCTGGACATATTCCACGCCGATTGCCTTGCGGCCCTCCAAGAGGATCCGGGTGGCATGGGCCATTGTCTCGACCCGCAGATTGGCCCGCTTCATGGCGGGGCGCAGGAAGGCGCTGGCGCTGGACACACGGAAGCCATCGCGCGTCAGTATCTGATACAGGCCCACGCCTTCCTGTGCGGCGCCGTTGAAGTCGCCGTTGAAGGCAAGCCCTGCCTGCAACGCCGCCTGGATATATGTCTGGCAAAGGGGGTGCACATCGGCGGCGGTGTCGCTGACATGCATCTGGCCGCCGGCGCCGTGAAACGCGTCGGCGCCCCGCGCGTTATCCTCGGATTTCTTGAAATAGGGCAACACGTCGCGCCAGCCCCATCCGGGATTGCCCATCGCCGCCCAGTCCTCGAAATCCTGCGCCTGGCCGCGGACATAGACCATGGCGTTGATGCAGCTCGATCCACCCAGGACCTTGCCGCGGGGCCAATAGCTGACGCGGCCGAGGGTGCCGGGATCGGGCTCGGTCAGGTATTTCCAATTGACGCGATCGTCGTAGAAGGTCTTGCCGTAACCGATGGGAACCTTGATCCAGAAACGCCGATCCGATCCGCCGGCTTCCAACAGAAGAACGCGATGGCGACCGCTGGCGGTCAAACGGTCGGCCAGCACGCAGCCCGCTGAACCGGCGCCGACGAGAATGTAGTCGTACGCGCTCATAGGATCGGCGCGCTGGCCCGGCGGTTCACGCGCGCTCGCTGACCTGATACTTGGATTTCTCGAGCCAGGCCGGGGCGACCTCAATCCCCCAGCCCGGCACATTGGGGATGGTAGCCTTGCCATCCACGATATCGTAGGGCGAGCGAACGAAGAGGCCGTCCTGCCAGGGATAATAGTCCGCGCCCTCGATGGAGAATTCGAGATACTTGCCGGCGTTCGGGATCGCGCACAGCAGATGCATAGTAAAGAGTGTGACCATGGATAGGTTGGCGCAGTGGGGCGTGCAGGGAAGTCCGGCCTCGGCGCCCATCTTGGCCACCCGCAGGGTGCGGGTCAGGCCGCCCAGATAACAGACATCGGGCTGGATTACGTCGACGGCCCGCATCTCGATCATCCGCCGCCAAATCGTGAGATCGCAGTCCTGCT
>Ga0137403_10008323_pt1 | contig 11612 bp, 11 predicted proteins | sample CZOMad2_1_16fung_FD_122057 | JGI IMG/M metagenome (GOLD analysis project Ga0137403, IMG submission 122057) | Vadose zone soil fungal communities from Angelo Coast Range Reserve, California, USA - CZOMad2_1_16fungal (Hybrid Assembly) | ecosystem: Environmental > Terrestrial > Soil > Vadose zone...
TCAATGCGATCTGCGGCGGCTCGAATGATCCTTGCACAGCCGCCCTCGGCGTAGCAGGCCGGGCCATACCGATGGGATTTACCACAACTTTCCAAAATGCCGGTGCGGTGCAGGAAATTGTGGACCAGCGTGTCAATGGCGACCATTACCCTTCCGGTCTCGAACCAAACGGGCCGGTGGTTGCGCGCTCCGATCAGCAGGCTGGATAACGCCATGGTGAGGACCTTGTCAGACACGCCGTAGACGTTTCGAAGGGGACCGATCACGGCTTCCTGCCTGGCTGCCTCCAGATCGGAGTCAGACGAGCCCGTGGCGGCTTCCAATTGGCTGTCGATCCAGCCAACGAGATCGCCACCAGCAATGTCTCGGACGAAGAGAAAGAGGCTATAGGCGGTCTGATTAAGCCGCCCATTCCGGAGACGTGGACGAGGTACCGGGCAGGCTTCGATATGGTCGGGCTCGGCACAGGTGAAGCTGCCCTTGTCGTACCGGCAACCCGCGTAGTCCCAGTAGGTTTGGAGTTTCCGGCAGGAGGGCGACCTTTCGAAGCTTGCCTCCATGTTGGACCAGGACGCGGTGCCATGCTTCTCCATGTAGCTCCGGGCAACCCGGTCAGAGATACCCTGAAAGCTGAACGCCGTAAGGAGCCAATCGAAAATGGGACGCGTATCGCCCGATACGAAGGCTTGATCCAAACCCGCGTGAAGAATTTCTTCGTCGATCTCATCGAGGAGCGACATGGATCCTGCGACGGTACAGACAGTGCGGATCAAAGCGTCGGCGTGTTTGTGTGATTCAGGAAGGTTGCTAGACGGGGTAGCCAGCCTTGCGGACTTCTTTCGCCGCGGTCGTGAGGGGCCTAAGTGAGGTCCTAGATCAGGGATACCAACCTCCGCTGGGCGTCGCTGTCGCCATCGATATATCCTTGCGTGGTCTGGATCGAGCGATGACCAGCGAGCAACTGAACATCGCGCAAGGAGCCACCCGCTGTGTGCACCAGTCTAGCTGCCCGAGTTATGAACGTGCGGCGACCCGAATGGGAAGAGCAGCCCTTCAAATCGAGCGCTTTGAACGCGCGGTGAAACCAGACAACGATACTAAGCGGCGTCATTGCCCCACCTTGCTGCGACCGAATTATCGGTCCTTGACTGACGCCCAGCTGCCTCGTAGCGGCTAGCGCTTCTCGAAGGTCGGCGTGCAGCGGAATTGACCTCCCGCTACCCTTCTTTGCGATTCTGTCTTGAAGCTCGATGGTGCTGCCAACTTCGCCGCTTGGGCCGAGCACCATGTCCCAGGTTAACTTCGCAATTTCGGCTGCGCGAAGGCCAGCCTTTACCGAGAGCAGTACGATCAGGCGATTGCGCTGCGGATGGCGAGAGCGCTCGGCGAAGAAGAAGAGATCGTCGATATGATCGGTCGAAAGAGTCTTGGCCTGTTTGCCTGCCATGTCACTCAGAATGTGTATTTGTCGATTCTAAAGTGTTCTAGTCAACGCGCAACGGAAATCTCGCGCCTTCAAATTCGATAAGCTTTCTACCAAAAGCTTATCGAAACTGTCGGACCCTGCCGTCATCCCTCGCATACGGGTGTGTGAACCGGTCCATCGTATCTCTTGCATTGGCCGTAATCCCTGGCGTCGGCGTCGTAATGCTCCGCGGATAAATGGCCCACGTCAACTTAGGTATATGTCGCCGGATAGTGCCAATTGAGATTGCAGGCTCAATAAGCTTGATGAAATTCAATCCCGCTCCGTATCGGTTTTTCCAATCGGACCCTTGGCTTTGCTAACGTCTTGATTTTGGCCGTTGCGAAGAAGCCGTAGTCCGCGACGTAAATTACGACTGTATCGCCGATGCCAACTGACTTTGGGACTATCCAAGAAGGGGAACTCAAGTTATTCCGAGCGGCTTTTTCAAGCCACTTTTTGTCGCCGTTATCGATACCTCCCTGGACGATATGTAACGTCGGCATCTACGCCCCCCATGCGACGACTCAAGCCCACCTGCCAAGTTATCTTTTACTGCAAAATTGCATAGTGGTCGGTCTGGCTCGCCGGGTCGGAGCCCGAGCGACCCCAGAGAGACTGTATCCAAAAGAGCGAATTCTTATTGAGTGGCCGTTACGGCCAAATGATGGGCTTTGGTCCATACCTGCCTCTATCAGCATGTATAGATTTGGCAGTGTCGAATCGCTTTTCTAACAGATTCTGAGTGCACGTGATGGCGAAGGCCAATGAATGAATGTCATGAGCTGCTAATCAGCATTTACAGTCCGCGAGAGGTGTGCAGAGCCTAAGTGTAGACATCTGGTCTGGGGCAGTTGACTTTCGGTCTCTAATTTTTCGTGCACCGGGGCTCAGAAACCTCGCTACTGAGTCGTCGGCGAGTATGTAGCTTCGGGGCCACGAAACTGAAGCATGCCACGGCCGTGGCTTCTCTGGATCGACTTCGCCGAGAATTCGGGGGCCACTTACGACCGAAGCAGGGACGACGGGCTTGAATAGCGTCATCGGCGTCTCGGAAAGCTTCTTTCCATCGTAGTCTTTGTGGTTGATCCCCAGGGCTTCACAGAGATTCATTGGACCATTGCACAGGTAGGTTTCGTCTCCGACAGTCTTGCTAATGGGGTTTGGTCTGCGGCTAAACATTGTGTTTTTACCGCAAGTCGGTCGTAACGCGCGAATTAGGACGCCACTGCCAAAATTCTCGTCACCGCACACAAAATTCAAATGAAAATGTTTTCTATCAAAAACGTAAATGTGTCCTCCGGACTTGTACATTGAATCGTGCATTCGGCTGGAAATCGAGTCTCGGCGCTTGCCGTGTTCGAATAAAAGGATTTTGCCTTCAAATCTGGGGTCTTTATAGCAGTGTGCTGCCGGATCATTTTGACAATACGATTCGGTCTCGATGATCTCGCCACCGACACGTCCGTCCTCGTCTTCGACGAACAGGTAGCAGCCAATTAGATTTTGGGCCACTTGATCGACACAACGGCAGAAAAACTCGGGGTGTATCTGTTCACCAAGCTTATTTTCGTGATTGTCTGTCATCTTGGGGGACCTTTCAGACTGGATTTCTACGCTAACTGTTAGGTACTGGCTGTGTTAGACAGTGAACACCGCCACCACCCCTCGAAATGTGGTCGATAGAAAGCATACGAATATCACGCCCGGGAAATGACGCGCGAAGAGTATCGTGCGCTGCTTTATCTCGCTCAGGGTCGCCAAATTTCCCCGTGATAACTGCTCCATTGGCTACATATGCGTTTAGATAGCACGGAGCGAACGAGGTCGAAGAAAATCGCCAATACTTCTGACGAGGAGGAAAGACTGAACTGACAATGATCAAACGGCCTTGACCGTCAACTACGTTGCGCAGCCTCTCGATATCCTTCGACCTGTTCAGGCTCGTCCCACCTTCCGGATCGGGTTCTTCGACAAGGATGACGCCCGAGTTCGCGTAAAGCATATAGCCATCCGCGTGACCGCTGGTGATCGCTTCAATAGTATCTCCTTCGAGCCAAATGACCTTGCGACCACCGAGGGCAGCAAGAGCGCTTTCTATTTCTTCTATTCTCTCTGATTGGGTGCGACCAAAACCTGGATTTCTGTTTTCATTCAACAAACAGCTCTTCGTTGTGACGATGGTGCCATCACCATTGGTGACGAACGCGCCACCCTCGGCGATGAACGGTGCGTGTATGAGTGGTAACCCCAGCTTTGCTGCTATGAACCCGGAAGCTCGGTCGCCGGGGCGAGCAGGTCTGGCAGGAGTTGAGCCCCAGCCATTAAAGTTCCAGTCGATTGCAATTGGTTTGCCGTCTCGCAGAGCAAACGTCGGCAAGATGTCTCGCATCCAAATATCGTCAACGGGAACAGGGACGATTTCGACATTGTCACCAAAGCTCTGACGTTGCGCTTCGGTGATAAGGTCTGGCGGCACTAAAAGCCGAACCGGCTCATATTCGGCGACCGTGCTGATCACCTCGCGAAGCTCTCGCTTCACGTCGTCTACGTCAGCTCCCCACTCGCGATGGACAGCCCAGGCCATAAAGCAAAAGGCGTGCGGCTCCCATTCGGCGGGTATCTTGATCTCTGAACTCACTTCGCAGGTCCGGGTCGAGCGATCTAACCGATCAGAGCGCAATTCTTCCATCGACAAGCAGCGCGCCTTTCTCATCATACCGTAGGCTCATAGACAAAGTTTCATTTAGACCTTCTGGTCGCAGTCTACTTGCAAATAATCTCTGAGCCTCAGTCGTCCCGGCCAAGGTCCTAGTCAAGTCAGTGGTTGCTAGAGCGTGAACGAGGTCATGGACCACGGCAACCAGAAGAGGGGCTCTGGTTTCCCAGTCCAGCACCTCATCAAATCCAAGCAGATAATCGCTCGTCCAGAACGAGAAATCGCAGCAGGCCAAGGTGTTCGCAATCCTCGAATTATCCAATGGGCCATCGTAGAGCTCAAGCGGGTGGCTAGGGCCTCGCCCCGCGAAATGCGCGAACCCGATGATAAGATCGTGGGAATTGTGGAGATGTGGCAGAAGGTCGGGCCAGTCGATTCGGCTGTCTCCACACGATGCGACATCGATCAGGGCCAGTCGGAGAGAGCCGATGGGTCCTGTTGTTGCTGGGAGTACAGCTTTGGCTACAGGGCCAATTTCGCTGAAACCGTCGATGTGGAATGAGCACCTGCCGAGGAGAGGATCCAAGCCATACCATTCTGGAAAAGCCTCTAAAACGGATTTCACGCTTCTGGCGAGGGTTCTAGGCGAGAACAGGTCATCCCAGATGATGACGCGACCGACCGACGCCGCAAGCGCGCTGCTCTCAATCTCACTCACTCTAAACGTCCAGAAATCGATGGAAGGTGCGCTAAGCGCGTCGTCTGAAGAAGATCGCTTCCCATCCATCCTTGCAAAGATGCAGCCATGTAGCAACTCGTCTTCATCGACGATCATGGCCTCGCCCATATCGGTTTGCGATCCCGACCAACGCGTGAAAGGAATGACTGGGGAGAGCGAACACGTGCCCGCACCTGCGAGAAAATTGCGACGCGTAATAATGGTCAATGAAATCTCCAAGATGCCTGCGTGACACAGCCACAATGGAGCGTTGGCAATTGTTGTCAAATAATTCTAATAAACGTCCGTTCTGGGCTATCAACAGACAGCGGCGGGCGTAGTGCCCACCTCCGCTCTTACCTCGAAAGCAGAAATCGGCCGTAGCCCCGCCGAGATGACGCAAACCGAGTTCTTAGTCGCGCGCTACATAGCGTCGGCTGGCCCGATCTTCTCCGGCGAACATATCTTCGGCTTTGGCCGCGCGTGCCTGCACGAGCAAGCACGTCAAATCAGTTTCATAGTCCTTTCACCAACCACTCGAAGGTCGATCCTGCTGATCAGATTCGAACGGAGCACCTCGGCGGCGCTGATGGCGGCCATCGTCTGTCGCAACGTACTGACGTTCGATCCGAACGACACGATTCCGCCCAGCACCACGGCTATCGATCCGATGGCGGCGACCTGATTGGATCCGAATAGGCCGAGCATCATAACGAGCAGCAATGCGACGCCGCCGGCGATTGCCGCCTTAGAAACCAGAATAATCTTTCGGCATCGCTCGGAGACCTCGGCAAGCTCCTCGAGCCGCGCTTCGATCCGTGAAATCTCGTCGATCGGGTTGTCCTCGGCCATCAGATTCAAGATCGAGATCCGTAGATCACCAATGTGTCAGTTGTTCCGACATAGGCTCGCCCAGTAAACGAGGAGGTCAGATTGTAGAGACTCGTTGTTGGCGCAGTGAAGCGGATGGATGCTACTTGACCGTCTTGACCGGGACAACGGAATGTTGGGTCACAACGGAATGTAGGTCGCTCGCTAAGCGGCGTTGCGCCCCAGCGCCGTTCGGGTGCCGAGTAGCTCTGCCTCCATCAGCGCGTCCCGGATCCGCACAATTTCCGCGTCGGTGATCTTGACCAACGGCGGACGCACCACCGCGCGCGGCAGTTTGCCAAGCAGGACCAGCGCTTCCTTCATGCGGTTGTGCATATCGACGAAGGGATCGGCGTAGAACACACGCGCCATCGGATAAATCCGGTCGTTCAGCCGGCGGGCTTCCGCGAGATCGTTGACCTTCACGGCGCGATAGAGCCTAGCTTGAAGGTCGGCGATGACGCTGCCGCCGCCGGAAAGCAGGCCATTGCAGCCGAGCACCAGCGAACTCAAAAGCCACCCGCTGTTGGTGGACAGCACGTTGACGGGACGCTCGCGCCCCTGCAACGCGCGTATCTGACTCTCATGCTGCGGCACCAGTGGCGTCCAGTCCTTGATTGCGCGGATGGTCGGCACTTCGTCGAACAGCCGCTCCAGCGTCGCCGCCGGATAGCCCTGCCCTGTGGCCAAAGGATATTGAAAAACGATCAGTGGCAGATCGGTCGCATCGCCGATGGTCTTGAAATGGGCCAGCACCATCTCGGCCGACTGGCCGAGTGTGAAGGGAGCCGGCGGGAATACTAGCAGCGCCGAAGCCCCGCCGACCTGAGCCTGCCGAGCGATCCGCGCCGCCTCCAGGCTGCCGTCCGCCCAGACACCGTGGATGATCGGCAACGCGTCGCCGACTTCCTGGCCGGTGATCTCCATGACGCGAAGCTGCTCGTCCTGGGTGCACGAGGCGACCTCAGTAGAGTGAGCGTTGATCGTGATCGCAGACAGTCCCTGCACCGCCCCGACATCGCGCAAGTGAGCTCGGAAGCTCGGCTCGTCGATCGACAGATCCTCGTGGAACGGTAGCAGCACTGCCGGAATCACACCTTGAGGCACGAAAGCGGAATGGCGGCTCATGTCTCGTCTCCTTCAGCGTTGCTCCCGTTCGCAATGACCGTTGGAATATCTGGGTGCCAGCGGACTCCAATGCGGGGAAAGGTCCTGTTCTGTTGCGCCCGTGCGGCGAGCGTCCAAGCTGCCGCCGTGCCGCCGAGAAGCACGGCGAACTCGCACCGCAGGATTTAGCCGTGCCCCGAGCATCCAGTGCCTCGCCTTGCGCAATGCCAAGACTAACACTTTGCGGCCGGCCGGCGAGTGAGAATCGGGCTTAAACGATGGCCAGGCCCCAAGTCCGCTAAGGGTCCCAACCCGACCTTGAGAAACTGATCGCGATATCAGTTCACCACTCTTAGATGACTGCTTTGCGGCGAAGCTATTCCTCGATCTGAATCAAGAACTCCCATGCTTGGGCGAGCGTCATTGTATTTTGTCCGTTGCTTTTGAAATCGAGAGCAACCAGCGTGCTGTGATCCGGTTCAGCGTAGGGGGCACTCGGAACTACTGGTTGAGCCACCGCCTCATGAACCCGAGCAGCCCCTGGGGCATGAAAATGACCATTGCGATGAAGATGAGCCCAACCGGAATCAGGTAGTACTCCGTGAAGAAGCGCGAGAATCCCTCGCGCAGAAGCAGGAAGAACGCGGCGCCCACGATGGGTCCAACCAGCGTGCCGATTCCGCCAATGACGTTGAAGATTATCACCTCACCCGAGATCAGGAAGAAGACGAAGTCGGGCGCTGCGAACCGGTTCTGGATGGCGTACAGCACGCCGGCCAGTCCGGCGAACAGCCCGGAGAGCATCACCGCCCCGATCTTGTAGCGCTCGATGGGATAGCCGATGGCCCGGGTCCGTGCCTCGTTCTCGCGGATGGACTGCAGCACCATCCCGAAGGGAGACTGGGTGATGCGCCGCAGCGCGAGATAAGACGCCGTCACCACCGCGAGCACAAACCAGTGGAGCGTCTCAGAGGTGAATGGGACCGAGAAGAGGCCGGGAATGGCCAGCGCCGGCCGGCTGAAGGTCAGCCCGTTCTCACCCCCAGTCACCTCGGTCCACGTAAAGATGATGACGTAGAAAATTTGAGAGAAGATCAAGGTCGTGATCGCGAAGTAGATGTCGCGCAGACGCGTGGCGAAGTAGGCCACGAAAGCGGCGACTCCGGCCGCGGCGATAAGTCCATACAGAATCGCCAGCCATAGATCAGGCGGCTTAACCAACAGCAGGGCTGCCGCGGCGCCGTACATCCCGAGACCAAAGAAGGCCGAGTGGCCGAACGACACCATGCCCGCGTAACCGATCAGGATGTCGGAGGACATGGCCAGCAGCCCCCAGATCAGGATCTCGGTCAGGAAGCGGCGCCAGAACTCTGGCAGCACGAGCGGCGCCACAATCAGCAGCGCCAGGATGACGGAAAACGCCGTCCAATAGACAACAACGACTCGGCGCGCACTCATTTCGGTGTCGGAACGAAGAGCCCGGTGGGCCGGAAAAGCAGGGTCAGGATCAGCACGACAAAGGAGAAGATGACCGCCTGGGCCGGGCTCACCCAGAGCGAGGCATATGATTCTAACAGGCCGATGAAGATGGAGGCGGCGATCGAGCCCCCGAGGTTGCCCATGCCGCCGACCACGACGACAATGAAAGCCTTGAGGACCCAATCGAGCCCCATGGCATGATTGACGCCAACGAGCGGGCCGAACAGCACACCGCTGGCGGCAGCCATACCGGCACCGATGGCGAAGACGACGGTGAGGACCGACGGCACCGGGATGCCCATGGCCTGAGCCATGACACGGTCCTGAGTGGTGGCGCGGATCCAGATGCCGTAGGTGCCGAATTTGAGGAAGAGCCAAAGGGCGCCGATGATGGCGGCCGAGAGCAGTGCGATCACGAGCCGGTACCACGGATAGTCCAGATAGAAGAGCGTGAAGTGGCCGGTGAAGGGCTCCTGGATCTTGCGCGCCACCGGCCCGAACTGCCAGAGCGCGTAGTTCTGCAGCACCAGAGAGATCCCGAAAGTGGCCAGGATGGTGGTCAAGGGATCGCGCCCGAGCAGTGGGCGCAGAGTCGTCACGTGAATTGCCGCGCCGAGCAGCGCGATGGTGAGGGTGGCGACGATGAGCGCAACCCAGAAGTTGCCGGTGGCGGCTAGCGTGATAACGCCCACGTAGGCGCCCAGCATGAACAGCTCACCGTGGGCAAAGTTCACCACGTCCATGATGCCGAAGATCAGCGTGAGTCCGGAGGCTACCAACGCCAAGATCATGCCGGTGACGATGCCGTTGACCGTCTGGATGAGGAGTTGCTCGAGGGGAATGGCCTGAAGAAGCTCATCGAGGGGAATGCCCATGCTACACTCCCAAATACTGGTGTATGACGGCATCGCTCACCCGTAGCTCGGAGGCCACGGCGTGGTGCCGGACGACGCCTTTCTCCATGATGTAAATCCGCTGGCTGGCCTCGAGCGTCAGTGGGACATTCTGCTCCACAAGTAGGATCGCCGCGCCCTCGCGGTGGAGCACATCGATGATCTGTCGGATCTGGGAAACCATGCGCGGCATCAGGCCTTCCGTCGGCTCATCCAGCAGGACGATCTTGGGCTCGAGCATCATCGCACGGGCGATAGCAAGCATCTGTTGCTCGCCACCCGAGAGCGTGCCGCCGGCCTGATTGCAGCGCTCGGCCAGCACTGGGAAGTAGTTGTAGACCTTCTCCAGGAGCTGCTTCTTCCTAGCGTCGGTCACTCCGTGGCGATCGAGACCGGTGCGGAGATTCTCCATGACCGTTAAAAGGCGGAAAACCCGCCGGTCCTCGGGAACGTAGGCGATCCCGAGCCTCGCCAAGCGGTGGGTCGGCAGATGGGTGATGGGCCGGCCCTCGAATAGCACGTCGCCCTGGCTCGGGCGGACGATGCCCATGATGGCCTTTAGCGTCGTGCTCTTACCGACGCCGTTGCGCCCGAGGAGGCCCACCACCTCTCCTCTCCCCACCTCAAGGGAGACACCATGCAGAATATGGCTCTTGCCGTAGTAGGTGTGGATGTCCTCGACCTTGACGAGGGGTTCCATGGATGCATCGCCCAGAGTCATGTCTTCAGGTAGACCTCCAGCACTCTGGCGTTCCGCTGGATCTCCTCCGGCGTCCCCTCGGCCAGGATCTCGCCGTAGTGGAACACCGTGATGCGCTGGGCCAGCTCCATGACCACGCGCATGTCGTGCTCCACGATAAGGATCGTCAGTTTCTTTGCGATGCGGCGCACTAGTGCCATGGTGTCACGGGTTTCGGCCGCGCTCATACCGGCCGTCGGCTCGTCCAGGCAGAGGAGCTGGGGTTCGGTAGCCAGCGCGATGCCGATCTCAAGATTGCGCTGCTCGCCGTGGGAGAGGTTGGCGGCCGTTTCGTCCCCTTTGCCTCGCAGGCCGACCGCCTCCAATACTGCTTCGGCCTTCTCGATGATGTCGCGGTAAGCGCGGTGGTGGGTCAGCAGGCTCCAGCCGTGCCGGCGTGACTGCGCAGCAATGCGGACGTTCTCGAGGGCGGTGGCGTTCGGGAAGATGTTGGTGATCTGATACGACCGGGCGATGCCCTTCTGAGAGATCCAATTGGGAGGAAGCCCAGTGATGTCCTCTCCGTTGAACAGGAAGCGCCCCGACGAGGGGCGCAGGACGCCGGTCAGGCAGTTGAAGAAGGTGCTCTTGCCAGCCCCGTTTGGCCCGATGATCGCGCGGATCTCGCCCCGCTGAAGGTCGAAGTTGACGCGGTTGAGAGCGGTCAGGCCTCCGAAGCGGACGGTTAGGCCTTCGGTACGGAGGACAAGGGCCGAGGCGCCTCCCCGGGCGGCACTGGCCGGGACAGTCGCTACGAGAGGAGGTTCGCCGGCCACTTAGGTGGAGGCGAACTTGCAGGCCGGCGCGAACATTGCCTTCTCCTTCGGGACTACCTCGACGATCCGGTGCTTGCCGTCCTTGATGTCGAAGATGAACTCGCGGAGGAAGGCCTGATGGTCGTCCTTGCGGAGCGTCTTGTCGCCCTGGGGGAAGTCGTCCCCTTCCTTCATCTCGAGCCCCTCCAGGGCCTCGATGAGTTTGGCCGTGTCCTCGCGGCCGCGGAAGCCTGACTTCTCCATGCCTCTTGAGGGCATTCATGGCCTCGAAGTTCGACTGGACGTAGCGATCGGGCAGCGGACCGGACGGATCGATTTGCTTGAGCCGAGCGACGGCCTCTTCGAAAAACTTCTTGTGCGCGGCTGTGTTCAGCGGCGCATCGAGAACCGGGATGTATCGGTTGATGCCGACGAAGCCTTCGATCTTGCTGCCCAGGGCCGGAAGGTTGGTGGATTCCGCGATGGCGCCGTCCCCAGCCCACTTGTACTTCCTGGTCAGGCCGAGGTCGAACGCTTGGTTGCCGACCGTCACGCCGTCCTTACCGAAGAAGATGCCGAATAGGCCGTCGAAGTCCCCTGTGATGTTGGAGAGGAACGGCGTCATGTCGGCTGTGCCGAGCGGAATGCCTGTCGTGCCTACGACGTGGCCGCCCGCCTTTTTGATCTCCTCTGCGTAAGCATCGCGAGTCGATTGGCCCCAGGCGTAGTCGGCATAGGCAATGTGCCACTTCTTGCCCATCTTGCCGACCAGGAAGGGCGTAAACGCCACCGCCTGAGCAGGGGCGTAGTCGAACGGCCGGAATGTGTACCGACTGCACTTGCTGGTCGTGATAGTGGTGTCAAGGCACACACCGATCATGTTGACGATCTTGTGCTCCTCCCAGACCGGCATGCAGGCCAGGCACA
>Ga0137403_10008324_pt1 | contig 11612 bp, 7 predicted proteins | sample CZOMad2_1_16fung_FD_122057 | JGI IMG/M metagenome (GOLD analysis project Ga0137403, IMG submission 122057) | Vadose zone soil fungal communities from Angelo Coast Range Reserve, California, USA - CZOMad2_1_16fungal (Hybrid Assembly) | ecosystem: Environmental > Terrestrial > Soil > Vadose zone...
GGTGATCATGGCTACGGTCACTGCATCGAGGAATTGCTTTTCACTGAGCCAGTGAAACTCATTTACCACCCCGCCATATAAAAATGGAACGATGGCGAGGCCGCTGCCGAATACGAAGGCGCCAGCCTTTAGAAAGAACCACCCTATCTGCGCTAATCTTTCATTAGCGGAAAGTTGAATACCCGCCTGTAAGAAGACCGGCACGAAAAAAATAAGGGTATTGAGCTTTAAGAACCGGGGTGGCGATCTCACGAACCATACGACGAAGCCGGCCAGCAACATTAACCCGATATTTTCCTTTTCACCCAGGAAAGTGAATACGGTAAGGACAAGGGAAATGCTCCATAGCAGCCAGTCCCTGCCCAAACTTTTCCTGGAGAGTTTGTAGGTGCTGAGGGTAATTATACCGATCACCGCGGCCCCTACCCCATAGAATACAGCCTGCATCCAGGGCAGGCCGCCAAAATGTATATAGAGCCATCCCAGAATTACTACCATTATAAAAGATGGAATGACAAATGCGATACCGGCAAGCGTAGCACCCAGGATGCCGAAATCGATGTAGCCAATGTAGATGGCCAACTGGGCGGCCAGGGGGCCCGGGGCTAACTGGGCGAGTGCCAGCCCTTCCTTATAGTCCTGCTCTTTGATCCAGTTCCGGTCTTCGACCAGGTCGCGGTGCATATACCCCACCAGTGCCGCTGGACCGCCGAAACCGATGGCGCCTAACTTCAGAAAGTACTTTACGATATCTGGTAAAGAATAAGTTGTGTTCATGATCCGTGAAATCTCCGGCAATCTTATCGAATTGGAAATACCTGGAATAGAACAGAATTGACCTTTTGTACAGGGATTACTTTTTCAGCATTTTTTTTCGGTAAACGGATGGGTTCTGGCCGATATTCTTTTTGAAGATCCGGGTAAAATGGCTTTGATCGGAGAACCCGGTAAGATAGGCGATCTCGGTAAGGGAATAAGACGAGGATCCCATCAACTCTACTGCCCTGTCGATCCGCTGCTTGCGGATATAATCGCCAAAGGACAGATCCTCGAAGTACCTGGAGAATTCCCTCGACAGATGGGAAGGGCTTATTTCAAGTCCTTTTGAAAGTTCTTTCAGACTGAGGTTGGTATCGATATGGTCCTGGATGGTTTCTTTCAGTTCCTGTGCCCACCTGGGGATTTTCTTTCCGGAGCCCGGCTTGCCTTTCAGGTAATGGTTAAAGACATTCAGGAGCAGGCTTTCAAATGGCTGTTGGGTATGTTTCTCCTTTTGTAAGTATTTGGCCCAGCTATAGAGGGCATCGTATAGGATCATCCCCTTTTTCAATAATTCATGATCGTCTGCAAAATTATGCGCAAGACCTGCTGAAACAGCCCATAGACCTGGGGCCTGGATGGCAAGATCATGCCGGTCGGTGTCGGCTCCCCGGACAATAACGGCCATTTTATGGATGGCCGGATCTTTGATCTTATATTTCTCTACGAAATAATCAAAAGTACAACGGTCCTTATGATGCGTAAACTCCACGCCCGGAATGTCGAAAGGAATGGCTTTGAGCTCCCTGGCCTTTCTGGCCACCTCGTCGAAGGGGACGTATATGAATTCGGCCTCTTTATCGATAAATCTGCTGATAAGCCAGGGACAGGCAATGCGGTCGATCTTGGGACGTTCGCGGGTAATCCATTTCATGCTGAATGCTCATTAAAATTTCGAAAATTAAAGATAAGCATTAGCATCATGCTCCCATGAACCTCGCCGATGGAATGCGGTCGGGTGAGCGTCTGTTGGCGGCCTGGAATGTACATCCTACAGGGGCAGCGTGAACCAGAACGTGCTTCCCTGCCCGATCTTGCTTTCCACCCCGATCTCGCCGCCATGTTTTTTGATGATTTCGGCACTGATATATAATCCCAGACCAAGCCCCGAATTTTGATGGCTATGGCTGCCGACCTGGTAATACCGCTCAAATATATGAGATATTTGTTCCGGGTGAATACCCACCCCCTTATCGCTTACGGATACTCTGGCCACAGTCTTGTCCTTTTCGATCTGAATTGCGATGTCCTTCGATTCCGGGGCATATTTGATGGCATTATTCACCAGGTTGATCAACACCTGTTCGATGCGTTCCGGATCGGCATACACTTCAAGCTCCATATCGCCGGTCGTGTTGATATTGTATGTTCCATCCGCCCGAATATGCCCGAAGGCTTCGTCGATGAGTTTTAAGATAGGGAATTGTCGTTTATTCAATTGAAGCTGGCCCTGGTTGAGCTTACTTACATTGAGCAGATCTTCAATGAGAATAGTTACCTTATCCATGCTTTTATTAGCCAGCTCGACAAGGCTTGGAAACATGGCGGCGGACGGATCGTTTTTCAATCTGTTCAAAAGTTGCAGCGAGGCTTTCAGGGTGGTCACCGGTGTTTTTAATTCATGACTCGCAATACTCAGGAAATCGTCCTTCTTTTTGAGTAATTCCCTGGTAGCCTCGTCGATTATCTTTTGGGCGGTGATGTCCAGAGAGGTACCCACGAACCGGTGGGCAGCTCCTTGCTCGTTAAGATAGACCTTCCCCTTGAATTTGACCCATTTCGATCGCTGCTCACGCGTCTCGCCGGTGCGGAATTCCTTATCGTATTCACCGCCGTTCTCACCCGATAAAGCTTGATCCAGGCTTGCTTCAACCGCGATTTTGTCGTCAGGATGAACCAGGGCCAGAAATATTTCGTAGTCGACCGGAGCACCTGACGAAAGGCCAAACATTTCCTTGGTCCTGTTATCCCAGATCAATTCCCTCGTCAGTAAGTTATAATCCCATGTGCCCAATCCCGCCGCCTCTATGGCAAGTTTCAATCGTTCCTTGCTTTCATTGAATAAGATCTCGACTTCGGCCAGCCCTTCCTCCACTTTACGTGCGGCTGTGATATCCTCGATAGCCAACAGGATCAACTGTTCCCCGTTGTCCCGATCCAACTTACGGGTATTCAAGATCAATACTTTTCGTCCAATCACGGGAAATACATGGGTTATATTGAAGTCGGTCAAGGCTTTTTTTTCAGGCAATACAGCTTCCAGCAAATTCCGAAGCGATGGAATATCCCATTGCTTATTGCCTAACTCATAAAAGTAGGCGCCTTCGGCTTCTTTCTCGGTCACTTTAAAGGTTTGGTAAAAACCGTTGGTGGCGCGCCTGACCCTTAAATTCTTATCCAGTATCACAAGCGGATCCCTGATGGTGTTGATGATGGCTTCCGCATACACCCGCGCATTATTCAGCTGCTCGTTGCGGTCGAGCAGTTCGGTATTGACGATAATGATCTCCTCGTTGGTGCTTTGCAGCTCCTCCGTTGACGTTTCCAGCTCTTCGTTTAAGCTTTGAAGCTCTTCGCTGTTCGATAGCAGCTCCTGGTTGGCGCTTTGCAATTCTTCATTAGCGGCTTCCTGTTCTTCCGTGACGGTGCGCATATCCGAACGTGCCCGAAGCAGTTCTTTTTTTAATTGCTCGATTTCAAGCATCAGTGATTCCGGTCCCTGTTCGCCGCCGTCGTATAGGTCAACTGACCTGCTGACTTGATTGGTGCCCGGACCAGTCCCGTTCTCGAACAAGATCAGGTAATGGGGCTCGGCGACCCCCGGGACGGGCGTAACATCCAGGTTTACATATTGCTCCCGATCATTTGCCATAAAAAGAATATTTTCTTTCCTGGCATTGGCATTTGTTTTTTTAGCCTGGTGCAACAAATTTCGTAATTCAAATGCAAGACCGCCGCGTACCATGGCTAATACGTCTAAGCTGGCTACACCCGGGGAAGGGTCGATCCAACTGTCCGTTTTACCGCGGAATTGTTTAATGTCAAAATGCTCATTCACCAAAAAACCGGATGGGGCATGCTTGGAGAGAACGATAGCATCCGCTAATTTGAAGACGTCTTTCTTAGCATCTTCATTTGGGATTTTTTTGTCGACCTCTTTGAAATTCTCTTCGGTTCTTGGTGAAGCTACCTGCATGAACCGGCCCCGGACCCCCTTTTTCCGGAATATTTTTTCGTTGGCCTGGTAAGCGGCGAAGAGATCCGGATTGTTAATGATCGTTTCCGATTTGCCCAGCATTAAAAACCCCTGTTCATTCAAGGCATAGTGAAATGTGTTCAGAGCCCGCTTTTGTAAGATGGGTTCCAGGTAAATAAGTACGTTCCGGCAGCCGATCAGATCCATTTTCGAGAAGGGCGGGTCTTTCAGCAGATTATGATGAGCAAAAATGCAGAGATCGCGGATTTCCTTGTTCACCTGGTAATTCCCGTCTAATTTGGTAAAAAATTGCTCGATCCGCGAGGCGGACAAGCCCTCCAATTCCGTTGATTTATAAATACCGTTCCTGGCCCGGGCAATAGCAATTTCTGAAATATCGGTGGCGAATATCTGGATCTTCATGCCGCTTGCCTTCCCACCCAGATGTTCCTGGAGGCATATCGCCATGGAGTAAGCCTCCTCCCCGCTGGCGCAGCCCGCTACCCAGATCCGGAAGGAATCTTTCCCGGTTTTTTGCTTAAGAATGGCCGGGAAGATCGTTTGACATAGGAAGTCGAAGCTTTGCGGATCGCGGAAAAATTGGGTCACCGAAATAAGCATATCATTATACAGATTGTCTTGCTCGGCCTTGCTTTCACGCAGAAATTCCAGGTAGGTCTCCGGTCTTTCAATAAGGCTCAGGGCCATCCGGCGAATAATGCGCCTTTTGATCGTAGCCTGTTTGTAATAGGTAAAATCGACCCCTCTGCGGACGCGGAGCACGGTTAATATCTGATTGAATATCTGCTCGTCTTGTAGTGGGGCAGCCTTGGCCGCTTCTTTTTTTGAATCATCCTCCGGAAAGAGATGATTTATAGCAAGAAGATGTTCGGCAATTTTTTCAGGTGGCAGCACAAAATCGACGACGCCCTTGTTGATCGCGTTCTTCGGCATTCCCTCGAAGGCTGCCGATGCTTCATCCTGCGCAAAGGTCAGGCCTCCATAAGCCTTGATCACCTGCAGGCCAAGCGTGCCATCATCTAAAGTTCCGGATAACACTACTCCTACCGCGAAACTTTGATGAACGATGGCCAGGGAAGAAAAGAAAAGGTCGATGACTTTAGCTTTCTGCTTAGGGTCGCCCAAAGGGGCCAGTTTAAGTATCCCATCGACTGCGGTTACGATCTTGTTCTCCGGGATGATATAGAGATTATCCTTTTCCAGGTGTATATTATCGGTGATCTTCTTTACCGGGATATGGGCTTTTTTTCCCAGGATCTCCGGTAATGCGCTTTCATGCATAGGGCTTAAATGCTGGACAAACACATAAGCCATACCTGATTTTTCAGGAATTGAATGTAAGAATCGTTTCACCGCATCCAGTCCGCCAGCCGAAGCTCCGATCCCAACGACGGGAAATTGCAAGGCCGATGATGACCCTTCACCCGGTTCTTTGGATTTATCCATCTAAACCTCCTGTTTATGAAAGGAAAATTAGTTGTTCGATCTTATAAGTATATAATTGTCAATATGATACCCTCAAATAAAGTTAGGTAAATAAAATTTACGAAAAAATTATACCTCAATGGGTAGATCCAGTAGTGTCTTTACCTGGGAGTGCCGAAAAAATCCGCGCGGAAGAAAAGATAATGCCGTTAAAGATTTTGAATGAGCAGGCGCTGTAGTTCTTCTTTACTGATATCGGGTCCGATATATTCTAAATATACGGCCTTCAGGTCTTCATCATAATATGCCTGGAGTTTTTCACGCTCGGCACTCAGGCCCGAATTTGCGGGATCGCTTAAATTATACCGCTCCACCAGTATCCCGATCAGTTTTTTAGCATCATCTTTAGTAGCCGCGGGAAGGCAGTCGATAATAGGCATGGGGCGAAATTTGCTACTAAATTAACAAATCTTTGGGTTATTTATTTTTCCTGGATTATTTTTTTCGGCGCCCCCTCATGAACGAAAATCAGGCCATAATAATTTGTCTATCAATCTACCAGTCAGCGATATTCAGGCCCGACCAGCGCAGATCGCACTCCGTGGCATGATAATTACGTAGCTTATCGTATGAGCAGTGGCAAAAGAGCTTGCCGGGTGTTGATCGTTGACGATGATGATGATCTTTGTGATTTGCTGACCCTGATATTGCAGAAAAATGGCCCCGTGCATGTGGAGTACACACTTAAGGATGCGGAATCCCATGATTATTGGGCGGGAATATATATAATGAAATGCCTGTTTCTAGGGCTCAGTAAGGATATTATTTGAAGTAGGCCACGCAATCATATCTCCTTCGGCGACCTTTGCATTAATTTTTATCCATTACTTCTCAAATTACGCCCTTTACCTTCTTAACATCGCTTAATACTAGCTTATTCTCCGAATTTGCATCATTGACCTGAGTCCCAATCTTTCACCCTGCAAATTTGCCAGCATGAACCTTCGAGTTTCGGTAATTGTACTGCCCATAAGAAAATTCTTTACGAAATGGAGCCTATTCATCTTATTATACCCGCTAGTCCCCTTGTCGTCCACTTTTGCACAATCCGGCAAAACCTACCGGGTGGCATCTCCGGATACCCATATCAATTTAGACATTGTCGTAGGCGAAGCCATTCACTGGTCTGTACGGCACGACAGCACCCTGGTTATCATACCTTCGTCGATATCGATGACACTGGATAAAGGCGAAGTACTGGGCAAAAATGGGCAGATCCGGAGCGTTAAGACCCTTGCGGAAGACCGGTATTTCACCACTCCGATCTATAAAAAAGATAAGGTGCATGATCATTACAACCAGTTGACCTTACGATTTAAAGGCGATTATGGGCTGATGTTCAGAGCATACGATGATGGGGTCGCCTATCGTTTCTTTACGGAGAAAAAAGACAGCATAACGATAGTCGATGAAGACGCCAACTTCAATTTCAAAGACGATGACAAAGCCTTTCTTCCTTTTGTAAACGACTACAGGAATAAAGATAAGTTCACGACCTCCTTCGAGGCGCACTACAGTGACCTGAATTTATCCTCTGTTCCTGTCGATTCACTGGCATTCCTGCCCGTGCTGGTCGATCTTGGGGCGCGAAAAAAGGCAGTGATCCTCGAAGCCGATCTTCAGGACTTTCCCGGGATGTACCTGGTGACCGGCGGCAGGCAAAATCTGCACGCGGTATTTGCAAAATATCCTGAGGAGGAGATGACCGGGGGATTTCACAACATAAATTACGTGGTCGGCAAAAGATCGGATCATATAGCCAGAACCAGGGGTACCCGAAGCTTTCCCTGGAGGGTAGTAGTGATCAGTGACAGCGACAAACAATTGGCGGATAATGATATGATGCAGAAACTGAGCGCTCCCCCGGCGATGGATTATTCATGGGTCAAGCCCGGAAAAGTAGCCTGGGACTGGTGGAACAACTGGAATCTTTCCCATGTCGACTTTATCGCGGGCATTAACGTACCGACCTATAAATATTATATAGACTTTGCCGCAAAAAATAAACTGGAATATATCATCATAGACGAAGGCTGGTCGGACGACAATGACCTGAACAGGTTTAAGATCGATCTCCAGCAGATCCTGGATTACGGCAAGGAAAAGAACGTCGGAGTTATCCTCTGGTCGACCTGGTACGCCATTCACCTTAATACGACAGAGCAGTTCACCAAATTTGCTAAAATGGGCGTAAAAGGTTTCAAGATCGACTTTATCGACCGGGACGATCAAAAGATGGTAAGTTCCCTCTACAGTATAGCTGCGGCGGCCGCGGCAAATCATCTGCTGGTTGACTTTCACGGAATGTATAAACCCAGCGGCATGCAGCGTACTTATCCCAACCTGATCAATTTTGAAGGAGTGAAAGGCCTGGAGAACATGAAGTGGGGCACGGATGATCAGCCTGGCTATGATGTAAGCATACCTTTCATCCGCATGCTGTCGGGGCCTATGGATTATACGCCGGGAGGAATGAGGAACGCAACGAAGGAAGGGTTCCGCGCTGTAAACTCCAACCCCATGACCCAGGGCACCCGCTGCCACCAACTCGCCATGTACACTGTATTTGAGGCGCCGCTGCAGATGCTTGCGGACAATCCCACTACCTATCAGCGCGAACAGGAATGCACCGATTATATTTCGGCGGTACCGACCACCTTTGACCGGACGGTCGCGCTTGACGGTAAAGTGGGGGAATTCGTAAGCCTGGCCAGGAGAAAAGACAGTACCTGGTATGCGGGTGCAATGACCAACTGGGACACCCGGGAAATAACGATCGACCTTTCCTTTTTAGGAGAGGGCCGCTACCGGGCCATCCTGTTTGAAGATGGGATCAACGCCGGCAAGGATGCTACCGATTACAAAAAGACGATAACCACAGTCAGCTCGCACGATAAATTAACAGTGAGGATGGCATCCGGCGGCGGCTGGGCAGCAAGATTTGAAAAGATAAAATGAATTAATAAGATTAATGACGAGCGGTTAGGTCAAGCCTGGGTTTTTGCTACATTTAAAGCAAATTAAGCAGGATGTCAAAACCCATAACGCGGAGCCTTTATTTTGTAATGCTTCTGACCTGTTTCACGGACTTATCGGCCAGGGCCCAGAAGATGGATTTCGAAGAATACGATCCAAAGTCCACCCTTATCGTTCCGGCACATGTCCTTACCCGGGCGAAGTATCCATTTATCGACATCCATAATCATCAGTGGGATATGCCATCGCAAGACCTCAGCGAACTGGTCAGGGAGATGGATAAGCTCAATATGGGGATCATGAATAACCTGAGCGGGAGGGGGTACAGGGAGGCGAACGGTATTTTCGATGTTCAGGATTCCACATATTTCAAGGGGGCCCAGTCCAATATCAAGGCGCACTATCCCGGCCGCTTCATCCAGTTCACTAATCTTTCCTTTGCGCATTTCGGGCAAAAAGGCTGGACCGAACACGCGCTGGCGGAACTGGAGACGGATGTCCGTAATGGAGCAAGAGGATTGAAGATCTATAAGGACCTGGGCATGGAATTCAAGGATGAGCAGGGGAAGAGGATTGCCGTCGACGACCGCCGGCTGGATGCCATCTGGGATAAATGCGGTGCGCTGCATATCCCCGTCCTGATCCATTCCGCCGACCCGCCCTCATTCTGGGATCCGATGGATAAATATAACGAGCGTTGGCTGGAGCTGAAGACACATCCCGGCCGCAAGCGCGAAAATACCAACCCGGCTTCCTGGAAAACGATCATCGACGAACAGCACCATATCTTCAGGGCTCATCCGAACACGCTGTTCATTGCCGCCCATTTCGGCTGGCTGGCCAATGATCTCGCTACGCTGGGAAAATTGCTGGATGAATGTCCGAACCTATATGTTGAAATAGCGGCCATTATTGCCGAACTGGGGAGACAGCCCAGGCAGGCAAGGGATTTCTTTATCAAATACCAGGACAGGATCCTTTTCGGGAAGGATTCCTGGGTGCCATCGGAATATCTGACCTATTTCAGGGTGTTGGAGACAGCCGACGAATACTTTCCTTATCATAAAAAGTACCATGCCTTCTGGCGGATGTACGGCCTTGCCCTGCCCGATGAAGTGCTGAAAAAAGTGTATTATAAGAATGCCTTGCGGATCATTCCCCGTCTGAACAAATCCTCCTTTCCGCAATAGGCATATGGAAGGTCCCGGCGCGACATATCTATAATTTTACAAAGCCCAGGGTTGTCCCGATACCTGAACCAACAATTCTCATCAGATAATACCCTGGCCTGAGGCTTCCTGAGTTTATCTTCAGCAACGAATTTCCTGATGCCGGAGCTTCATCGATCAGGACCCTGCCCGAAATATCCATGACCTGTAATCGCTGGATGAATACCTGATCATAGTTCATTAACCGTATTTCTGCCAGGACCGGATTGGTCTGCAGATGGAATCCGTGGATCGTGCTCGTCATCGAAAACTCAAGGATGGGCGACCAGGAGTAGCGTCCGTCCCTGTCCACTTGCCGGATGCGATAATAATCCTTTCCTTCAGGGGGGTCAAAATCCGTGAAGTCATATTTTGAACTAGCGGTAAGGACCCCTGCGCCGGCTTTATCGGGCAGCACCCCAATCGCGGAAAAGTTCTGGCCGTCGGCGCCGTGACAGTCGGCGCAGTACGTCTTGTAAATCGGCGCGCCCTTCGCGACCAGGCCCCGGTCGATCGGGTAGGGGTAGGGCGGAGGGGCGAGCGTCAGGATCCAGTCCTCGACGCGCTTCATGTTCGCCCGGTCGAGCGTCGGCGGCGTCACGCCGGCGCCGAGCGCCGCGCTGCGGTTCCGCTCCTCCAGCGAGGAGTTGTTGCCGTCCCAGTGCAGGTGCATGCGCCGGCGCTTCTCCTGGTTCCAGATGGACGGGAAGTCGGTGGTGCCGACGAGCTCCCGCTCGGGGAGCTTGTCGAGCGGAAACCCGAGGTAGACCTTGAGCGGGTTGAAGGTGTCGACGCGGCCCGGTCCCCACTGCTCGGGCTGGAGCTGGCGGAGCGGCTGGAGCCGCGCCCGCAGCGACAGGATGCGCTCCCGCATGTAGTACAGACCGTAGTAGCGCAGGACCAGCCGGTCGACGATGTCGAGGTCCCCGCCCATCCGGTCGATCTCGAGGAGGATCCGGTGGGGGGTGAACCGCGGATCCACCGCGGCGTCGAACAGGAAGTCGATGAACCGCCGGAAGTCGAAGGTGTTGGCGGGCATGGCGGGGACGATCCAGGGCTCGCTCTGCGGCGTGTCGCGCACCGACCCCGTGTGGCAGAACGCGCAGTTGAGCCAGACGAGATCCAACCCCAGGTACCGCCGCTTCGACATGCCCACCGGCAGGTCTCGGCCCCTCTCGAAGATGAAGCCCAGTGACTGGTAGCCCTTGCCGGGAAGCTTGTCGGCGAAGAGCTCGGGGAGGGCGCGCCAGACCCAGTAGGGCATGCCGAACTCATGCTCGCTCCCGAGCGAGCCGTACTTGAAGTGCTCGACGGGATCCGCGTGCTCCACGGGCGCGTCGGTGAGGAACCGGCCGGCGAGGTACGACGCAACGCCCACCACCGTGACGACGAGCAGCATGACCGCGAGTACCGCGCTCACCTGCCCTGCGTGTCGCCGGGGCTCGCTCGTCATGGTGATCAGGGCTCCGATCTCACCGCTTCGCCGGGGCGGGCAGGCAGCCGCGGAGGTGCTCGTAGTGCCGGGCCATGAGGTCTTCGAGCCGGGGGTCGCGACCGGTCTGGGATCTGAGGATCTCGCCGGCGTGGTCCCGGAGCGCCGCGAGGTCGGGGTGCTGGGGCCACTGATCGGGCGAGATGTGATAGCGGTGGAGCGCGTAGACGGGCGGCATCGGCGTCTTGACCCGAGCCGCCGGGCCCAGCTCCCACATCTTCACGCGGACGAAGATCCGCTCCGCGCACTGGGCCAGCTTCGCCCGCACCTCTCCCGGCAGTCCGGTAAGGAAATTGGGCGGAAAGCTGTCGCGCGTGCGGTGGCACTGCGCGCAGTACCACTGGAAGAGCGCCACCGCCCGCGCCTCGGGGTCACCGGCTCCCGACGCCGGCGGCGGGGGCGGGGGGGAGTCGGC
>Ga0137403_10008325_pt1 | contig 11611 bp, 7 predicted proteins | sample CZOMad2_1_16fung_FD_122057 | JGI IMG/M metagenome (GOLD analysis project Ga0137403, IMG submission 122057) | Vadose zone soil fungal communities from Angelo Coast Range Reserve, California, USA - CZOMad2_1_16fungal (Hybrid Assembly) | ecosystem: Environmental > Terrestrial > Soil > Vadose zone...
GGGATGCCCATCGTTTCAAAGTAGCCTGTCGAAACTCCGTAGCGAAATGCGGCGTGAACGATCGTGCGGCCGTTGTCTTTCTCAACGATAGCGCCGTAGACGTCAGCGTCGCCGCTCAACGGTAATTCACTTGTAAAGGCGGCCTCAGAAACGTCAGGGATACCACGAACCGCATCGAGCGCTTGGGCGTAGAAGCGGTTTCGTGCGGCGTCGTTGTATCGATGACCCACCGTTTGCACCTGCATGGCCAGCAGATCTGTGGAATCGAATCCAGGAGCAATCGCAAAGAGGTGCTGTACGCTCCTCAATAGCAGGCCGGTGCTCACCAGAAGCACAAGTGAAAGTGCGCATTCTGCGACGACGAGGACGCTCCTCACTCGGCGGTGGCCGCCGACTGTTCGGCGAGATCCTTGTCCGATGCTCTTTTGTGGGTCGGTGCGGGCAGCGTGAAGCGCGGGAATTAGTCCGAACGCCAAGCCGATTAAAGTGGTCACGCCCAATCCGAATGCCAAGACCGCGCTGTTGATACCAATCGCGCCGACGCGGGGCAGTTCAGCGGAGCCGAGAGACACGAGGGCACGCACGCCGAACACGGCCGCAGCTATTCCGCCCGCACCGCCTATCGCAGCAAGAAGGAGGCTTTCCGTCAGCAGTTGCCGAATAATCCGGCCGCGCGCCGCGCCGAGCGCAGAACGCAACGCGAACTCACCACGGCGGTTAACACCGCGCGCGAGAAGCAGGTTGGTCACATTCGCGCATGCAATCAGCAACACCAGAAACACCGCACCCAGAACGGCGAGGAGCGCCGGCTTGACGGCGCGAGTCACATCGTCTTGCAGAGAATTGACGGTAAATTTCAAGTTGTTTGCCCATCGCGCCCGCGGGAATGCGGGCAGCGGATTCTGAAAGATAACGTCGAGATCGGAGTTGGCCTGGCCGATGCTTACGTTTGGTTGGAGGCGGCCAACCATGCGGAGATGATTGCCCCACTCCCTGGTTTGAGTATTGGCACTATCGCTGGGGTTGTACTGTAGGGGCCTCCACAGTTGGGCTGACGGTGCGAGGGCGTTCTCAAATGTCGCGGGCATCACGCCAACGACGATGTAACTATCATCGTCGAGAATGATCTGGCGGCCCACGACTCCGCGGTCACTGTTAAACCGGCGTTTCCAGAATTGGTTGCTGACGATAACCACTTTGGGCCCGTGAAACTGATCGTCCGATGCATTAAAATCCCTGCCGATTGCGGGCGATACACCGAGCGCGCGGAAATAGTTTGCGCTTACGAATTGACCGTCGAATTGTTCCGGCTCAGCCGATCCGACTAAAGTCGGTTGCCAGGGCTTCATCACGGCGATCATGTCGAAAGAGCGGCTGCGCTCGGCGATCTCGCGATATGTGTGAAATGCCACGCGGCTGCGTGTGCCGTCGGACCCGACCTCCCAAATCATCATGATTCTTCCCGCGTGGGGATATGGAAGTGACTCGAACAGGATGGGATTGACCGCACTGAAAATTGCTGTGGTGGCGCCAATACCGAGTGCGAGAGTGAGTATGGTAATCACGGTGAAGCCAGGATTGCGGCGCAACTGGCGCGCGCCGAAACGAAGATCGGAGAAAAATGTGTCCACAGTATTCTCCCATCCGTAGGAACGGACTTGTTCTTTCGCGCTGATCGAGCTGCCTATTTGAATTCGCGCGGCCCGGAGCGCTTCTTCCGGGGAAAATCCTCGCGAAATAAATTCCGCGGTAGATTGATCGAGAAAGTGGCGTAGTTCATCGCTGATGTCGTCATCGGCGGAGTTGCGGTTCCGTAAATTGCGAAGGCCGCGAGTGAGTTGGCGCCAGAGTGACATGGACTTAGGCCTCGGTCTTGAGCAGCCGCGCGACAGCGGTCATGCGGCGCGCCCATCCCGTGGTTTCCACTTCGAGCTGTTTCCGTCCGGCGCTGGTAAGTTTGTAAAACTTTGCGCGGCGCGAGTTTTCCGTTTCACGCCACTTCGCGTCGAGCCATCCGGCGCGTTCGAGCCGCTGCAACGCGGTCAGCAGCGAGCCGGGATTGATCTTAAATACTCCGCGGGAGATTTGCTCGATTCGGCGGGAGATTCCGAAACCGTGCATCGGCTCAAGACTGAGTGTCTTGAGGATGAGCATATCTAGCGTGCCCTGAATCATGTCTGTGTTTTGTTCGTCCATGCGGCCTCTGTCAGAAGCGGCGGCGGTGATGCCGCCACCTTATTAGACGCATCCAGGGTCGCAAGTGTTCCACTTGACTGTCAAGATGTGGGTGCCAAGGGGTGCCGCTGATGTCAGTGGACGAATTCCGGCGGCTGGCCGTTGGACCACGGGGCGTACTGGAGGGCGAACTTCAAACGCTGGGCGACGGGAGGGTGAGTGTTAAACCAGAAGACCGCATAAGGTGAAGGGTTGGGCTCTTCCAGGTTTGTTTCGCCGAGGATCTGGAACGTTTGTGCGGCAACTTGTTGGGAATTCGGGACAACGCCGTGAATCACTTCCAGGCCGTACACGTCGGCCTGATGCTCAAAATAACGGCTGAACGTGTTCACAATCGGTGTGGAAGCGAATTGCATAATTGAAATTAGGACGAGCAAGACGGCGAGCGAAGTCCAGTCCTGCGGCGGGCGAACGTACCAGATGCTTTCCCACTTACGAAGAGTTCCCGCGAAAAGCCACGCCAGCAGCGGAAGTGAAATCGCCAGACCAATCGCGTTTAGAGCGATTCCTTTCCAGATATGGCCCAACGCATAGTGACCCAATTCGTGGCCAAAAACGGCAAGCGCCTGCGGCTCATTTGTTTTGGCGAGCAGCGTGTCCCAGAAAATCACTCGTTTCGCGTTTCCGATTCCGGTGACGTAGGCGTTCGTTTCATTCAGTTTCTGGCTGGCGATCATTTCCAGAATGCGATTTTCAGAAATGGTGATGCCCGCGCGGGCGATGGTCTGCTCGACGTCCCGCACCAGTTGCGGATGCGATTCGGCCAGCGGACGGAAATCATAGAACAGCGGCTCAATGATCAGCGGCGCGGCATAAACTCCCGCGATGACCAGCAAAACGGCGCCGACCCACGCTCCGATCCACCAGCGGCGCGGGCTGCGGCGAATCAACTTGAACAGAATCCAACCGGCAAATGTGGCCAGCACCAATGTGATGGCTTCAGATTTCATCCAGTCCAGCAGCCAGGAATTCCAGCCCTGCACGGAAAGTCCGTAGCCCACCAAAACGGAATGCGCCCACGCACGCAACGGCAATCCTGCGAGATCGAGGGTGAGTACAAGCAAAGGACAGAAGATAGCAGCTTGGATAAGAGTGTTTCCGGCCGCGCGTGTGGCCCAGTCGCGAATCTTGGCCGCCCATCCGGTTCGCAGGGTTAGCCAAAGAACAAGCAGGCCCCAAAAGAATTCGGCGAAATAGAGTCGGTGCCAGGTGCGATCGAGCGCCACGGCCTGTTTCAACTTCTCCGGCGAAAGCGCGTACTGGGTAATCGGTGCAGAAGTTGTGCCGGAAGCGGACGCGGCGTTCTGGGGAGTTGCTACCTGCAAGTCAGGCGTTGCGGCGCTTGCGGGCGGGGCGAAAATGCTGACGGCGCAGATTGCAGCCGCCATGAGCATAACGCACATCATCCGGCGCGCGGCGGTGGGGCTGAATCGAGGGATTGTTCTTTTCATTTTCAATTTGAAGCCCGACAGCACTGCAGCAGTATTCCCTACAGAAAGAAAACGCGCAACGGGGTGGCGATGTTGCGAAGTAATTGACGCAGCAGTCTTGCCTTCGTTGCAAGAATCAGCAACCGCGGCGCATTTCCGGGCCTGGGAAAAGTCCCAAATCCCGATTTGGCGGCGATGCACGAGGATTGAACACTGCACTTCAGGCCAGTTGCGACGAGCTTCCGGCAGGGCTAGCATATTCGTGCGTGGTGGAGGTGTCTTTATGGAGCGAATTGAGCGTTTGAGTGGGCTTTGGGCGGTATTTTGCGTCGGCGTAATTGCGTCGGCGACCGTAATACTGACGCCTTCGGTGAGCGCGCGGCAGTCTTCACAGGGTCAACAGGCGCCGCCTTCTCTGGGCGAAGTGGCGAAGCGCGCGCGCGCCCAAAAGCAGGGCGCTCCTACCGCGAAGAAGGTCTGGACGAACGACAACATCCCCACGAACCCGTCCGCGATCAGCGTGGTTGGTCCACCTCCGGCGGAAGAAAAAGCTGACGCTGACGAAGAGGCAAAATCCGAAAAGAAGGCAACCGCGTCTGGAGAAAAGCCAAAAAGTTTGAAGGAAATGGAAGCTGAACTGGCGAAGGCGCAGGAAAAGCTGGCGCTGCATGAAAAGGAATTGGATTTATCCAAGCGCGATGCCGCATTGCAGCAGCAGGCGTTTTTTGCGGATCCGCGAGCCAATCAGAACGATGCCGGGCAGGCTCAGCTTGCCGAAGCGCAAAAACATCTGGACACGATGCAGCAGGATTTGGAGAAAGAGCGGGCAAGCGTGGCGGAGTTGCTGTTGAAAGTGGAAGCGCTGAAGAAAAGAGTTCCTACACCGGGCGAAGGCTCGGGCGCTCCGGATGGAACTTTTTAGGCACTTCTGACAAAGTTGTTTTCTCTCAATTCGCGTCCGGCTTCTCGATATGCTCAATCACCACCACTTGCATTGGTCCACGTGACGGTACTAACTTCAACCCCAATTGGTCTTCCAATGCCAGCGTCACCGTCCGCCCGGACGGATCCGAAATCAGTGTGACCGCGGTTCCCGTCGCGCCTTCGCCGGGCACGTCGGCGGACATGTTTTGTTCTCGCGCAATTTCCAGCGTGTAGTCGTAGATGCCGTTCAGTCCCGTCTCGTCAAACACCGGCCGGCCTGCGGAACCGGACAAATTCCTGGCTAGGGTTACCATCGGCACGCCTTTACCGATCAGGATAATTCTTACCTTATCCGGCTGCATGCTCGTTGAGCCATTATCTTTCGCGTTCGGGTCGGCTGCCTTCAACTTCGGTCCATTCTTTCCGACGACCAGGTCGTATGCGGGCACTTCTTTCGTGCCGACGTGCGCCGCAAAATTCATGCGGTCTTTCAAGAGTTGCTGCGTCATGAACCGGTGCACGAATCCGCGATCATCGGGCGTCAGTTTTTTCAGTGCCTCGGCTACCTCCGGCACAAATTTTGCTTCAATGTCGTAATGCACTTCGTTCATCCAGACAGGCTCGCCCGTGATTTCCAATTGCAAGCCCGCAGAGTACGCATACAGCACGGTCTTTCTTATGGTGACGTTGACCGCGCGATATCCGTCTGCCGTTGGGCCGACGGGGGAACCGTTGGTGCCGTCATCCTTGTGTGGCTTGATGGTCGCGACTTCGTATTCAAACCCCGGCTCAGAGACAACGCACCTGCTTGAGTCCGTCTTCGCACCGTCAGGTGCTGCGATCATTCGGTCGGGACATTGTGTTGCGGCCCACAACACTTTCATCCGACAGTCCGGCGCTGCTGCGGCATCTTTGCCGCCGCATTGCGCCGTCGCGTAGTCTGTAATTTGCGTGGCGAGGCTCTGCGCTTCGGGTGACGGCGCGGTTTGTCCACTTGCTGCGGCCGCCATCGTGACGACGATGCAAAGAAAGGGAATCAGTTTGCGATTCATATCACCTCACTCGATTTCGCCTTTTACCATACATATTCGTTTAGACGCACCTCAGAGGGAGGAGTCCCTTACCCGGACTCTGAAGTCTTTTTGTTCTGTGCGGCCGCAGTCGAAGAGTGTCCTTGCAGTCGGACGTTTTCGCTCCCGCAACATACCCACTACTAATAGTGGTTTTCTTCTTGACACAACAACCGCGTTGCCGCAGAATTCGCCCAACTTTTCCAAGGGGACTTTTCGTCACACCGGAAAGTTCGGAAAGGTTCTGGAGGCACGCATGCAATATCTTCCCGGATGGACTGTGCAGTGCATTAACACCGAATGCATGGCACGCGGAACGTGGTTGCGCGCGGATCAAGTACACTCCGAACTTTGCACGAATTGCGGAGCGCCGCTTCATCGCGTTCCACCGCCCCTGGGTCCTCGGCTGCGGCTTCGTCCCCGCACACTGAGTTCGTACCGGCCGTTCCGTCCAAGGTAAGACGAAGCGTATTGCATCTCACAGATTTCTTACCGGCCTTGTGAATCAAGAAGGCTCGCGGTTTTCGCCGCGAGCCTTTTTTTGCGTTTGGAATAAAATGGAAATCGCAAACAAAAAGAGCGGCCAGTGGAGGGACTGGCCGCTCTGCGATGTTACCGAGGGCACATGAGGCCGAAGAAGTGGCGGCCGCGCAACCAGCGCTGGATTTCACCCGGCTCAGGACCGGACGGTTCAGCTTGCTGGTGGGGGAGCGGCGCTATCGACTCCGAACCAACGCCAGTATGGGATGCGCGTCGCGGGAGCGCGATAGAACGCGAGACACATTTGCAGAGGTACGAAAGTACTGCCTTCACCGGGCTTCAATCGCAGCTAGGAATAATCGTTGTCAATTTTCATGTGATATTGCTCAAGCACCGTGCGGACCTGCAAAAATGCGTCTTCCACGGTGTCTGAAAAACGCAGCAGGGAATATTCGCGTTCGCTGATCGTCCCGCCGCGCACCATGGCTTTCCAGTTCAACACTTGATCCCAGTATTTTCGTCCGTAAATCAGCACCAAATTGTGCTCCGGCAGTTTTCCAGTTTGCATCAGCGTCAGCATTTCCCAAAGTTCATCCATCGTGCCGAAGCCGCCGGGAAAAACAATCAGCGCTTTCGCGATCTGCGCGAACCAGAGTTTGCGCATGAAAAAATAATGAAAATTAAAACTGAGCTCGCGGCTGATATAAGGATTTGGCGCCTGTTCGTGCGGCAGTTCGATGCTCAGGCCGACGGATTTCCCTCCAGCATCGGCGGCGCCGCGATTGGCGGCTTCCATAATTCCGGGGCCACCGCCGGAACAGACGACAAAGCGGCGTGGGCGGTCGCCGAAAGTCATGCCCCACTCTGTAATTCTGCGCGAAAGTTCGCGGGCTTCTTCGTAGTAGTGCGACATCCCAAGAACATTGCGGCTCATGCGGACGCGCGCCCGCGCGGCCGGAGTTTTCAAGCGGGCCGCGGCTTTTTGGGCGCTCTTCAGTTGGGCGGCGGCTCTATCTTTCGGAAGAATTCGCGCGGAGCCGAACATGACAATGGTATCGGCGACGCCTTCTTCGCGCAGGCGAAATTTCGGATCGAAGTATTCGGTCAGGATGCGGACCGGGCGCGCGCCAACGCTATCCATGAATTTCGGGTCTTGATAGGCGAGCTTTACTTTTGTGCCGTGCTTCACAGCAGTGCCGTGCTTCACGCTCATTCATTTTCTCCAGATGGCAACCCGAGTTGGCTTGCGGTCAAAATTCGCGCCCGTTATGAGGCGAAGGATATTCTACAGGTTCGCTAAACTCAGCCAACGTAAAGCAGCGTGGGCGCGTCCAATCCGTTACACTTGATCGTGAAGCCGGAATGAAATTTGCAGCGAAAATTCGGAGTGGAAGAAACGGACGAATAGCGTGTGCGCTTTGTACGACGCTGGCGCTGGTTCCGGCAGTCGCATCGGCGCAAGTGCCGCCGGGCGGACTGAAGCCAAAACCCGGCGTGCCCATTCAGCAGGGGCCGCCGCAACAACCTATTCGTGTAAAGGTGGAAGTGGTGACGGCTCCGGTGGTGGTGCGCGACGCCAAGGGCGAGATGGTGACGGATCTGGATCAATTGAATTTCAAGATCTATGACAATGGCGTTGAGCAGCGAATCGAACATTTTGATATCGGCGGCGACGCGCTTTCCGTCGTGCTGTTGGTGGAAACCAGCAATCGCGTGGCACCGATGCTTCCGGCGATTCGCAAGGCAGGAATTGTTTTTACGCAAAGCATACTGGGCGGCACCGGCGAAGGCGCGGTAATCGGATTTGGGAGTGAAGTGCAGCTGGTGCAGCCATTCACAACCAATCATGACAAGATCGAAAAGGCGATTACGAAATTAACGGACGGCGGCAGCTCGACGCGGCTGTATGACGCGATGACAAACGCCGTAGAGCTGCTTAGCAAAAGGCCCAGCGAACGGCGGCGGGTGATTGTCGCAATTTCAGAAGCGGCGGACGGCGGCAGCACGGCGAAGTTGGGAATGGCACTGCGAGCGGCACAACTTGAGAACATCACAATTTATACCGTGGGAATTTCTTCGGCCGCGGCGGAATGGCGCGCGCCGTTGAATGGGCCCACACAGGCGCCCGAAGCTCCGGAAGGGGTAATGCTGGGACCACCGGCACCGGGCACGCCGCAAACGCCTTCAACGCCGGGCGTGGGCGTCTCACAACCGGGCGTTAACTCGGGAGACTTGCTCGCGCTGGCAATCTGGGCTGTGGAATACGGAAGGAATCTGGCAAAGGGACACGCGCTGGAGGAAGCCACCCTGGCTACCGGCGGAGAACATGTGCCGACACACCACGATAAAAGCATTGAACCCGCGCTCGATCGCATCGGCGGAGAGTTGCACGCGCAATACACGCTGAGTTATCACCCGACGGACACGACGCCCGGCGGATTTCACGAGATTAAAGTTACGGTGGATCGTCCGAAGGCGACGGTGAAGACGCGGCCGGGATATTATTTGCCGCTGGAAGATGAGAAACCGTGAGCGTTAAGCAAATATCCAAATCAACACCACATTTGCATTCGGAGTAACTTGGCATCAAACACCGACTTCTCGGGCATGGGAATAGCGGTATTTTCCATGATTCGTCGAGCGGTCCAGCACGCTACGCTTGCATCCAGAAGGTCATCCAACGCGACTTTCGCGCACAGATCGTCAACGTTGCTCGCTAGAAAATTCCTAAATCCCACTCCTTCGAGTAAACGCCGCCTTTCGGCTGCGCCTTAGTCAGACTTCTTCCCGCGTGCTATTGGCTTCTGCCCATTCAGCTCATAGAAACAAAGTTCAGGATGTACCTCATACACGCGCTTCTGTAGTTCCGGCGACATCGAATCATCGACATCCTTAATCTTGGGCATGATGGCGAATGCCTGCTTCGAGAGACTGATTCCGTGCTTCGAGCTCTCGCGGTTCGCACGGCTCGCGGCTGTATAGTTTTTTGCGTGCGCCAACGTGGCACGCACGGGAGAGGAAAACACTGATCGTCCGCGAGGCTGCCCAAGAGTCTTGCGAGCGAGGTTGTCGCACGCGCGGCCTCCACGAATTGCTTCGGTTGCTAAGCCTATCGGAATATCGACAGCGATAAATTGAGGGTTTTCGGGAAGCTTTAGAATTTCTGCAAAAGTTTTTCGCGAATAACAACTCCACCCGTCGGCCGCAATTTCGTGCAGAACAGCAAACCACCCAAAAGAACAGCCATCCACCCCGGCAATCCACGCCATTACACATTCTCCGAAACGCAAAGGTTAGCTCTTCGCCGGTTCTTTCGCGCCTTCTTCTTCGTCTTCCAGGATCGCTGCGGCGGCGGCAACTTTGTCGCCTTCGTCGGCACGCAGCAGGCGAACACCCTGCGTGGAGCGTCCGGCTTCGCGGATTTCATTCGAGTGCACGCGAATCACTTTTCCGCCGCTGGTGATAATCATCACGTCGGATTCTTCGCTGACCTGCAGTGCGGCGACGACGGGACCGTTGCGGTCGGTCGTCTTCAAGTTGATAACGCCTTTTCCTCCACGCGACGTGATGCGGTATTCCGCGAGCGGAGTGCGCTTGCCGTAACCTTTTTCGGATACGGTTAACATCAACGTGGTGAGCGAGTCTTTGATCATTTCGCCGTCGAGATCTTCCAGATTGTCCGTATCTTTCTTGTGTTCCTTCTTGATGATCTCGAAGTCAGGCTGCACGGCGTCCATGCTGACAACGTAATCACCCTTGGCAAGATCCATTCCATTCACGCCGCCTGCGGCGCGGCCCATGGGGCGAACTTCCGTTTCACGGAACAGAATTGCCTGGCCAACGTGGCTCGCAAGGAAAATCATTTGCTTGCCGTCGGTGAGTTTTGCGCCGATAAGCTCGTCATCTTTTTCCAGATTGATCGCGATAATGCCGGATGGACGCGGGTTTGAAAAATCAACAATCGGAGTTTTCTTCACCGTACCGTTTTTGGTGGCCATGAAAACGTGGCGGCCTTCTTCTTCCAGATTCTGCGACGAAACAAGTGCGGTCAGTTTTTCGCCATCCTGGAATTTCACCAGCGAAGAAATCGCCCGCCCTCGAGTGGCCGCCGCGGCTTCTGGGACTTCGTAAACTTTCAGCCAGTACACGCGGCCCTTCGACGTGAACAGCAAAATGTAACTGTGCGCCGAAGCGATGAATAAGTGCTCGACGAAATCCTCGTCGCGCGTTTTCGCGCCGATGCGGCCCTTGCCGCCGCGCGTCTGGTGGCGATACACGTCCACCGACGTGCGCTTCATGTATCCGGCGTGGCTGACGGTGATCGCCATGTCGGTATCGGCGATCAAATCTTCCAGCTTGATTTCCTCGACTTTATCCACGATCTGGGTGCGGCGCGGATCACCGAATAGCTTTTGCATTTCGCGCAACTCGGTGATGATCACGGCCTTGAGCTTTTTTTCACTCGCCAAGATTGAACGGAGTTCGGCAATCAGCGCCTGAATTTCCTTTAATTCATTCAGGATTTTTTCGCGCTCCATTTGCGTTAAGCGGTGCAGTTGGAGGTCGAGAATCGCCTGCGCCTGACGGTCGGAAAAATCCCAGCGTTCGATCAATCCTGCTTTGGCTTCTGCGGGCGATTTCGATTTGCGAATCAGCTTGATAATTTCATCAAGATGATCGAGCGCCTTCTTGAACCCGAGCAATATGTGTTCGCGGTCTTCGGCTTTCTTCAGCTCGAATTGCGTGCGGCGGCGTACAACTTCAATGCGGTGCTCGATGAACAGCCGCAACATGTCCATGATGGGCAATTCGCGCGGCTGGCCTTTTACGATGCTCAGCAGAATTACGCCGAACGATTCCTGCATCTGCGTGAGCTTGAAAAGGTGGTTCAGGATCAGCTGGCTTTCCGCATCGCGTTTCACTTCCACGACGATGCGCATGCCGTCGCGGTCAGATTCGTCGCGCACGTCGGAAATGCCTTCGATTTTCTTAGTCTGAACAAGCTCGGCGATACGCTCGATCAGTCGCGCCTTATTTACCTGGAAAGGAATTTCGGTGATGACGATGCTCTCACGGTCTTTCGCAGTCGTCTCAATGGCCGCTTTGGCGCGCATCGTAAATGTGCCGCGTCCGGTTTTGTACGCGGAAAGAATGCCGTCTTTGCCGGCAATGTAGCCGCCCGTCGGAAAGTCCGGCCCGGGCATCACCTTCATAATTTCTTTCAGCGTGGAGTCCGGCTTTTCGATGAGCATCACCGTGGCTTCGATCACTTCGCCCATGTTGTGCGGAGGAATGTTCGTCGCCATGCCGACGGCGATACCCGACGAGCCGTTTACCAGCAGGTTGGGGAAGCGCGCCGGCAACACGGTCGGCTCGCGGCGGGACTCGTCGTAGTTGGGCTTGAAATCGACGGTGTCGGCGTCGATATCGCGCAGCATCTCGGTTGCCAGGCGCGTGAGTCGACACTCCGTG
>Ga0137403_10008326_pt1 | contig 11611 bp, 8 predicted proteins | sample CZOMad2_1_16fung_FD_122057 | JGI IMG/M metagenome (GOLD analysis project Ga0137403, IMG submission 122057) | Vadose zone soil fungal communities from Angelo Coast Range Reserve, California, USA - CZOMad2_1_16fungal (Hybrid Assembly) | ecosystem: Environmental > Terrestrial > Soil > Vadose zone...
GCAGAGTCCTCACCAATTTCCTCACGAATGTACGACTCGGCCCTCGCCGCCCAATCGTTTGCTTTTAGTCGATCAGGATTCGTCCCGGTTCCCTCGCTTAGTAGCAGTTGGCCCTCTTTTGCAAAATCACTTAGAGCTTTGATCCTTTCAGCCTTTCTAATCCGTCTTTCAGCCTCCTGTGTACCTTCATCTTGCGCCGACTTGATTTCACCAGCAATTCGTTTCCGTTCGCGGAGACGGTTGCCTTGAAGAGCGTAGATTCCGGCAAGCTTATCTTTGGCGTCATCGATTTCAGTCCGAACGCGGCCCTCGTCAATAATTGATTGTCGTTGCGCTTCGAAGTCACGTTGGGATTCTATATCCCGTGCTCTGAGGTCGTCTATACGTTGCTGAGCGCTTGTAGGGTTGCTGACTTTGGTGTAGTCCTCAGGCTTTGGCGTCGCTGGTTGTAATCCGCTTGACGCTCTCTCTGTCTGCTTGTTTGTCTGTTTCCCGGTTATTTGCTCAAAGGTAAATGCGCCGCTTTGAATCTTTAATTCAAATTCATGTTCACTTCCGAATTCACCGTGTTCGCCAGCGATGAGCCTAACCTTGATTCTAAAACCGTCCCAATTACTATATCCGAGCCGTGAAAGCGCCTTATTCCTATCGGGGTGATTGTCGTAGGTCATAAACTGCCCGAACCCGCCTTTGGTTGGCTGCTCAAAAGTGCCAATAATCAAATGATGAACCGTATTGATGCCGAATGAGACATAAGGCGATTCCTCGCCGAGCCAACAAGCATGATGAACTCGGTGTTCTAGCTTACCGTGAAATCTCAAGCTGTAATAGAGAATCTGCGCCTCAACATTGCTAACGCCGGTTATTTTGTGTGGTGGGTTCGGCTCGTTGCAGAACTTAACGGTGACAGCACGTAACGCGTAGTCATAGTTCTCGGATTCCCGAAAGATTTCATGCCTGTCCAGTTCTACAAACAAGTCATCCTCGCCTATGAAGACGATGTTTGGTGACGGCTGTAGCGCGTCGGTTATGGCTGACGTGTGTTCGTTTCGTGCTTCGCCTATTTGCGACGCGCTGTCGGCTGATCTGATAGCCCCACCTCCCTGCTTTGGGGTTGTAATGGAGTGAAGATGTTCGCTAAGGCTCTCCAAAGGGCGGCTGTTAGATACAAATACGCGTCCCAACATACCGAGAAACAACAGCGTCCCAAAGACGCAACCGAGGATAAGGGGGAACGGGCTGGGTAGTCCTAATAACCATGATAGGAGACCGACAGCCGTCCCTACACCGCCGATGATCTTCACGGTATTCGAGTAGAGAGCGATCAGTTCTCGCCAAGCTGACTGCTCGTCGCCGTCCTGCATATGCGCGAGTTTATTCCTAGACCTATACTCCCGCAAGTATCGAATTCCTTAAAAGTATGAGCGGCCAGCGCGAGAATAAGGTGGGCGCAGACCGAGAGCAAGGCGGGGGCGGTTCCCGCCTTAATCCCAGATGCCGTCAAACCTTGGGGCGCTAGTCCGCGTGTAGTAGGGCGTCTGAACTGGATTCTTGTGTCCGAGCATATCTTGCATCACGCGGAATCTACCTTGCGGCCAGCCAGCGCGTATCCGCATGAGTGGCGAGGTCGATGCGGCTGGACATGGCCAAGCTCTGCGCGTTTACCTGCTACTCGTGCCGCTCCGCGATAAAGTCGGATGTCATAGAGCCTGGTATTTTCGACAGCGACTGTCTTACCGCTTCCAGGTTTACTGTTTCATCGGCCTCGGCGTCGCAGAATCGCAGGCATTCGGTGTCCAGCCAGTCCTCATCGGCCGGCGAGGTCACGTCATCGGACATGACAATGCTCACGCGCTGGTGATCGCGCAGCAGTAACGGTTCCAAGGGGCGCAGCACGCCGTTCTCATAGACGACTTCTATTCTCTTGCTCATAATGCAGACAGTGTATAACAGCTTTGCTGTGACTCATATGCGATTAGAGCGCAATAGAAGCGCATTGCGCATCGTAGTCTGAGAGCCCGCGGATCAACTTAGTTGAATAATCGGGACATGTTGGATTAAATGTGCTTAGATGCCAGTTCGAGAATCTCATCTACGACCCAATCTGTTCGAAGACATAGAAGCAGCGCAGTCGAGCTACGGCTCTGTCCACCTTGACAGAGACGCGTTTGTCGCGCTCCTCGACGAGCTGCATGCTGCGGACGATATTGCCTTGCTCAGGGCCAAGACCACCGAGTTGAAGCGGACGCTAGCCTCGAACCATTGCACTCTCTCCACCGACGCGAATTCAAATGGCAACCTCGCGTCGTTGCGAAGAGACGTCCTGACTTCAGAACTCGATCAGATTCTCGAAGCTCGCACCATCGAGCGCGCCAGGTACTACGTCAAACGCCTCGAGCGCGGGATCAAGAAGGTCAGGACATCTCAAGTCAATGACATCAATCTGAACCGCTGGAAAGAGCACACCGACATCATCACCGACAGCCTCTGGGTCTTGCCCAAACGCGACGCCACCGGGGCTCATCTCGCCTGGTACTGGGGCAATTTCATTCCGCAGATTCCGCATCAGTTGATGCTTCGCTACACGAAGAAGGGCGACTGGGTTCTGGACCCTTTTCTCGGAAGCGGAACGACGCTGATCGAATGCCGGAGGCTTGGCCGAAACGGCATCGGCATCGAGCTGAACGCTGAAGTAGCAAGCCGCGCAGACGAACTTATTCGGCAAGAAAAGACACGCCAGTCTACAGGAACAGAGATAATCACCGGCGACGCCAGGACGATTGACGCGCGACGGACGCTGGACAATCTCGGCGCAAAGCAGGTCCAGCTTCTCATAATGCATCCGCCCTATCACGACATCATCAGCTTTTCAGAAGACGACAAAGACCTGTCCAACGCGCCGAGCACAGACGAGTTTCTAAGGATGTTCGGCGAAGTGCTGGACAACATCGATCCGGTGCTTGAGCGGGGAAGATATTTCGGTCTGGTTATTGGAGACAAATATTCCAAAGGCGAATGGATCCCACTGGGGTTTCATTGCATGAGCGAGGTGCTCAAACGGGATTACTCGCTGAAGAGCATCGTGGTTAAGAACTTCGAAGAGACTCGCGCAAAGCGTGATCAGAAGCAGCTCTGGCGTTATCGAGCGCTGGTTGGCGGGTTCTACATCTTCAAGCACGAGTACATTTTCATTTTCAAGAAGCGGTGACCGGCTCTCGTTTCAACGTGTGTGAACGACCCAGCCCTCAACCGTCCTCACTTATGACTCTTGCAGATCGCGCGCAAGCAACGCTGCTCCGATGATGCCGGCGTCCTGGCCAAGTTCGGCGGGAACGATCCGGCAGCACTGGAAAGCGGGCTGCACGGTTGCCTTTTGAACTGCCTCCCTGATCGGCTCGAGAATCAAATCACCCGCGGCCATGACTCCCCCACCCAGAACCACTACTTCGACGTTCAGCAGGTTAACTATGCTCGCCACCGCGGTGCCCAGTATGTGCGCCGTCTCTTCGAGCACCGACAGAGCCAGATCGTCATTCTCCATCGCCGCGCGTACGACGCGTTCGGCGGTCAGCGTACCTTCCATGTCACGCGCAAGCTTTGAAACCGAAAACGACGGGTCGCTGAACAACTGCTCCCGAACCCGGCGCACAATGTTTGGGCCCGACGCCAACGTCTCCAGGCACCCGGTTCCGCCACATCCGCACTCCAATCCGTCACGGTCCACCTTGAAGTGGCCGAACTCCCCTGCGAACCCGCGTGCGCCTCGCTGCAACTGGCCGCCCAGAATCAGACCTGCGCCTATCCCGGTGCCCATCGTGATGAAAAAAACATGATTGGAGCCTCGCGCCGCGCCCGACCGCCACTCGCCGTAGGCCGCCACATTGGCATCGTTGTCGATCACAATTGGAAACCCGGTTGCGCGCTCGAGCTCCGAGTGCAAGTCGTAGGACGAAACATCGACGAGGTTGGGATTCGCTTCGATTCGCTGAGCGCGTTGATCGACAAGACCTGCCCAGCCAATGCCTGCCGCCCTGGCCCCGCCGTCGGCCTGGCCGGAGCGCAGTTCCTTAATCACCGCGATCAACTGCTCGACGAAGATTCGCGGGCTGCTGACTTCAGACACGACGCGATGCTGCCGCAGTATTGATCCGTCCGCTCTCACCAGCGCGCCGCGAATAGTGCGTCCGACGTCGAGACCAATGTAGAGTTGATCGGAGCTTGTCATATGTGTTTAAGCAGCCCGGGCGGGACGAAACGTTTATAGAATGGCACAGGGACTACAGTCGAGATTACTTCGCCGTCGCCGTTGCGCGGGAACCGACTTTCTTAATCCTGCTGAGCGCCCAACGCGCTTTGGCCCGAACGCCTTCATCGTCGTCGCTCAGCCTGCGTTGCACCGCCTCGCGAGCGATCGGATCACAAATTTCCCCGAGCGCCTCCGCGGCCGCGAATCGAAGGTTGCCGTTCGGCTCGTCCAACAACCCAATCAAATCCGGCACCGCCTTCGACTCTCTCAGTCGCCCGAGCGCCAACGCCGATTCGCAGGCGACGAATCTGTCTTCGCTCTTGAGCAGCTCCACCAACACCGACGAGATGCTCCGGTCACCTATAAGCCCCAAAATCTTGGCCGCGTAACGCGCAGTCATGTTGTCGCGTTCATCGATCGCGTCGTTCAGCAGACGGATAACCGGCCCGGTCGCTTGATCGCCGAGCTTCACGATGGCCCGGACAGCTTCAGCTTTGACCTTCAGGCTTGGATCCCTCAACGCTTCCACAAGCGCCGAGAGCGCTCGCGGGTCGTGTGAGAACTCGAGTGTGAGAACCGCGTCCAATCGAATCTCTTCGTTTTCGTCCTTGAGCAACTGAGTCGGGTCCACCGGCGTCTGTCCGCCGGACATTCCGGCTACGATGCGCTGCGAGATTCGGTCCTGAATAGCCAGAACGTCGCTGGCGTCGCCGTCAATCTTTTCGCTCCACAATATGGCTCCGCCCACTGCATCGATGAGCTGTGCGGTAACCCGCAAGCGCTCGCCGGCTTTCAAAAAGTTCCCCATCAGCACCACATCAACGCCAAGCTCTGACCTCAACCGTGCGGGGTCAACCGCCTGGTCCTGATACTTCGTTACCGCGTTTGAAGGCATGACTGTGAGCGAACCAACCTTAGCCAGCTCTGTTGTCAGGCTGTCGGCCAGCGACAGCGCATAGAAGTTAGACTGCGGATCGCCGCTGAGGTTACGGAACGGAAGCACGGCAAGCGTCTTCCTGGGTCCGCTGTTGAGAGAGAAGTCCTGGCCGGATGGCTCGCTGCGTATTGCGGTTTGGAGTTGACTACGTTGCGACTCGGCCGATGGCTTACGAGACAGAAATCGGCCGAGGAAGCTTAGAGACGACTGCCGTTTGGGTAACGCGAATGGCGTCGTCACGCCGTCGGGCACGCCCTGGGCGCCGAAGCGCAGCGCGATGCTCAGGCGCTGAGCATCTTCAATCATCCGCTCAATCGTTTGATAACGGCCGGCGGGCTTCTTCGCCATCGCGTTATCGATAATTGCGCAGAGATCGAGTGGGAGCTTGCCGTTTATCTCCGAGGCGGGCTTGTGCGTCTCGTGAAGCACGGCGTGCATCACGTCGACGTTACTCTGCCCCTTGAACGGCAGTTTGCCCGTCGCCATTTCGTAGAGCACAACGCCGAACGAAAAGATGTCGCTGCGATGATCGGCGCGCTCGCCCTTCGCTTGCTCGGGCGACATGTAAGACGGAGTCCCAAGCGGCGCGCCCACCCGCGTCAGCTCGTCCTGCGCTTCGACTGCCTCCACGCGTCCCTTGTCAGTCAACAGCTTTGCAAGTCCGAAGTCGAGCACCTTGGCCTGACCGCGCGGGGTGATGATGATGTTGCTCGATTTGATGTCGCGATGCACGATTCCCTTCGCGTGAGCTGCCACAAGGGCGTCGCCCACCTGCAACGCGATCGAGAACAGACTATCCAGGCTGAGAGGCTTTCCGCCGATTACTTTTTTCAGCGTCTTGCCAGGCACGTACTGCATCGCGATGAAATACTGGCTGTCGACTTCGGCGATTTCATATATCGTGCAGATGTTCGGGTGATCGAGCGCGGAGGCCAGACGCGCTTCCCTCAAGAAGCGCTTCCGGGACTCCTCTTCCAACGTCAACTCAGGCGCCAGCAGCTTTAGAACAATGGTTCGGTTGAGGCTGGTGTCGTACGATTTGTAGACTCGGCCCATGCCTCCATGGCCGAGTTCCTCTTGCAGTTCATAGTGAGAGATCGTCCTGCTCATAACTGCCGATCGTCGTAAGAGAACTATGATTGACTATCACTCATACTCCTTTTCCGACGTGTGTTCAACTCGGCATCACGACTGGCGGGCTGGAGATAAATGGAGCAGGATACGCGAATCCGCGCGAAGCTCCAGGAGCGACTTCGCGCGGATTCTGGATAACTGAATTCGTGCGCTTCGTCAATTAGATCGATGGCTTGACCGCATACACGCGAACGCTTGCAGCGTAGTCGTTGACGCTGTAGCGCTTCAACAGATCAGTCAAATGGTCGAAACCTGCGTCGTGTTCAGACGGGCCGCAGCAGCTCGTTGTCGCGACCGGCAACGCGCTCGAAGGCGTACAACAGCCCTGCTGATTGTCGATCTTGCCGTAGATATTCAGGTCGCGTTTCGTGTTGACGATCTCCGCGTGCTCGAACCCGGCTTCGAGCAGGCCTCGCTTGTAGTCGTCGATCAGAATCGCACCGGCCACGCAACCGACATACGCGAGCAAATCGCTCGAAACTTCGGATGGAAGCTCTTTCTTGAGAGCGATGTCGCTGACTGCAAGCCGCCCGCCGGGCTTGAGGACACGCGCGATCTCGCGAAAGACGGCTTGTTTGTCGGCAGCGAGATTGATGACACAGTTGCTGATCACACAGTCAACCGAGTTGTCGGCGAGTGGGAGCTTGTCGATGGTTGAAAGATGAAACTCGACGTTGGTGAACCCACCTTTATCCGCGTTTTTGCGCGCGCGCTCGATCATCTCGGGCGTCATATCGATCCCGATTGCGCGGCCTTCGGGACCGACCTTCGGTGAGGCCAGGAAGATATCGAGGCCGCCGCCGCAGCCAAGGTCGACGACGACCTCTCCGGGCCTGAGATGCGCATAAGCCGTGGGGTTGCCGCACGACAAACCCATATTCGCCTCGGCGGGTATGGATGATAGGTCTTCGGCGGAATATCCGAATGCTTCGGCGACTGCTCGCACGCCTTCATGCTCGCTCGAAAGCGCGCTCTCGGCGAATGAGCCGTATCGGTCTCGCACCGCTTCTTCAATTTGTTTCGACACTTTGATCTCCTTTTCTTCCGTCGTCGGCCTGGGTCGCCGACAACCTTCACTTTTCCGAATGCTGATGTTTGTGATCCCCTTCCAACATTTCTTTAGAGAGCGTTTTCGTTTTGAAATCGAAACGCAACAACTCGACGGGCTGTGGGCCACCGGTCAAGAGACGTTCTTCTTGACCGGTTGCAATCCAAAGAATTTGACCTGTATCGAGCGAAAGCTCTATTGACTTGCTTCGTTCGCTCATAACGAGACTCGAAGGAGTCAACGCCACGAGCAAGATCGGCTCGGTTGGGTTTCTCGAGAGCCGAAGCGACTTACCTTGCGCGCAAACCAAACGGGTGATGCGTATCTGTTCGTTTTCAAACTGCACTTTTTGAAAGTTCTCACCCGGTGGAGAGGCTTCTCTGTAGAAGCGTCCGCGCAAAGTCTTTTCGTTTACCGGCTGTGTCTTGAACTCAACCCGCAGAAAGTCGCTTGGGAGGTCGGAGAGATTTTCTACTTCGTGAATCTCCTTGAGCCCTTGGTAGAGGCGAAAGCTTCCGGCTTTGGTTGCGGGTCGGGTCACCGCCCCGTATGGGAGATCTAAATGCTTGAAGACTACCGGGCCGCCATCGTTCAAGTAAACGTACGCGGATGCCGTCTGCGTGTGTTGATGCGGCGGAAGCTTCTCGTGCGGAGCATAGTGAACGCGGGTGACCTTCACCCAATCGTTTTCAAACTGCAGCTTGTAAGCTTGTGGCAAGATGGTTAAAGGGTCTTGGGCCAATGCGTGGGTCGCGAGCAAACAAAGAGTCGCAAGTGCGAAATGTACTTTCCACTCTCTCATAAGTGCTTGTGCTCCTTCATTCTTTTCGTTCCCAAACTACTTTCGAGCTCTTGCCGATGTGATCTTCACAGGCTCGACCACCTTGGTGCGAGTGCAGCATTCGGCGTAGAGAAAGCCGAGCAGATCTTGAAGCCCCTCAGCGTTGGCTGAGTACCACAACCATTGTTTGTCCTTGCGGACGGCGACCAGCCCTTCCATCCTGAGCTTTTCGAGATGATGCGACAGCGTCGAGTTCGGTATCTCGAGTTCGGCTTGGATGTCGCTGACGATCATGCCCTCGGGGTGAGCCGACAAGAGCAGCCGCACGATCTGCAGTCTCGGCTCGGCGCCCAATGCCGCGAACATATCCGCATATCGCGCTGTCCCTTCGTGCTTCATATTTCTAGAATACTAGAAATATCAGGACGTGTCAAGAACTTTCTTCTGTAAGGTTGTTTTTGGTAAGGTCATGCTCGCTCAACAGGCGAAGGATCTGTTGGATCAGAGTGACGGGCAACCCTAAACTTCAAAATGCTAGGGGTAGCGCGGTTTACCCCGCTCTTGGTGGTTGGGCTACTGAAACTAGCGGGGGTAAACCGCCCTTCCCCACTCCTAGCATGCTCAAGTGTTAAGCATATTCTATGATTTCTTACGACGTTCCCGCAGGAACTGTGCGGGCGTCCCTCCGCGGCCGCCCCTCTTTGGCAAAAACGCCGAGTTGCGGTAAAAGTGATCGTCACAAGAGAGGCCGCCCGCGGACGGACGCCCAAACAGGTCGGCCCGGAGGCATTCAATGAGAAAGGTCGTTTTGGCAAGCGTGCTGCTCATTCTTATCGTCCCCATGTGGTTTGTTTCGGAAGCCCAGAACGCGCCGGCCATTCCCGTGGTGCTCATTTCGATTGACGGGTTGAAGCCGGACCACGTCCTCGATGCAGACAAACACGGCTTGAAGATTCCAAATCTGCGCAGGCTCGTCGCGGAAGGCGCGCACGCCACCGGAGTCACCGGTGTTCTTCCGACGGTCACCTATCCGAGCCACACCACCATGGTGACCGGAGTTTCGCCCGCGAAACACGGCGTCATCGCCAACTCGCCGTTCGATCCTTTTAGCAAGAACCTGAACGGCTGGTATTGGTATGCCGAGGACATCAGGGTCCCGACGTTGTGGGACGCGTGTGCGAAAGCGCGCATCGTGACTGGAAGCGTCGACTGGCCGGTCACTGTCGGCGCGAACATAACCTTTAACATCGTTCAGTACTGGCGAGCCGAGAACGCCGAAGACCGCAAAGTGATTCGCGCGCTTTCGACTCCCGGTCTGTTCGCCGAAGCCGAAGGCGCGCTCGGTCCATACACCGATGGCAACGACTATTCGGTCGCTGGTGACGTTCGCCGCGCGGCCTTCAATGTTTATCTTCTCGAGAAGAAGAAACCGCGATTTCATCTTTCTTATTTCGGGGCTCTCGACGAAGAGGAGCACAAGACCGGGCCTTACAGCGCACAAACGTTTGCCGTACTCGAGCAGTTGGATGCGGTCATCGGCCAGGTTCGCGCTGCTGCTGAGATGATCGGAGGCGGCCGCGCAATCATCTGTGTGGTGTCGGATCACGGCTTCAAGCTCACTGACAAAGAAGTCAACGTGAACTCGGCGCTTCGCGAAGCGGGGCTGATCGAACTGAACGATCAGGGTAGGGTGAAATCCTGGCGCGCGTTCGCGTGGTACGGCGGCGGATCGGCCGGAATCATGCTTCGTGATGAAAAGGACGATGAAGCTAGACGAATCGCGCGGGATGTCTTGAACCGGCTGGCGAACGACCCATCATCGGGCGTGACGAAAGTTGCTGATCGCGCGGCCGCTCGGCCAATGGGTGGCTTCCCGAATGCTGCGTTTGTTGTTGCGCTGCGGTCGGGGTATCGGCTTGGCTCGAATCTTCAGGGACCGGTTAATACGGCAGTCCGGCCCGGCGGGACACACGGGTACGCGCCTGACGTTCCGGAGATGAACTCTTCGTTCTTTATCGCGGGTCCCGGAATCGCAGCGAGGCGCGATCTCGGCCAGATAGATATGCGGGATATTGCCCCGACGCTTGCTGCATTGCTTGCTGTTAAACTGGAAACAGCGGAAGGCCGCAGCCTGATGCTTCGGTGAAGGCAGGACTTCAACCTCTCTATAAAAGCTTCAAGCGAGCGGACGTACAAGACTGGCAATCACGGCCACCAACTCAGCCGGTTCAACAGGCTTTGCTACGTGGGCCTGGTAGCCTGCTGATAGCGCACGCAGACGATCCTCTACCCTTGCATGCGCCGTCAGAGCAATGGCCGGCTTCCATCCCTGTCGGTCTCGGGCTTCTTTTAACCTTACATTGCGTATTAGGGAGTAACCGTCCTCACTAGGCATCCCGATATCGCTGATGATTACATCCGGTCTTAACCACTCGATCGTTTCGTACGCCTCGGCAGCGCTCGCAACAGTCGTAACCTGGGCTTTGCGTTCTTCTAGAATGGCTTTTAATAAGTCCCGCGCATCAGGATCATCATCAACGACAAGGACGCCTAACCCTTCAAGCGAGGGTAAGGAGCCGAAGCCTCCCTGAAGCGCCGCGCTTGATGCATTCGCTTCCTCAGCATTCAAGGCGAAGCGGCCTGAACCGTGAGCAATAATCACCGGCAACTTCAACGAAAAGGTTGCACCTTGCCCCTCTCCGGGACTCTGCGCCTCGACGCTACCTCCGTGTAGGTCTACCAGTTGGCGAACGATTGCCAACCCAAGTCCAAGCCCTCCGTGTAGCCGTGTGATTGAGCTGTCGGCCTGACGAAAACGATCAAACACGTACGGCAGGAATTCTGCTGATATCCCTTTACCGGTGTCGCTTACCGTTATAAGAACGTGAGAATCCAATTGCTCGAGCGTTACCTGTACTCGGCCTCCTTTCTGAGTGAACTTCACCGCATTGGAGAGCAGATTCCAGATGACTTGTTGCAGACGATCAGGATCGCCGGACACCAAGCCCGCGTTTGCATCAAGCATTACCTGCAGCCGAATGTTCTTAGCCTCAGCTGCCGGCCGGATTACGTCAAGAGCAGCCTCGATGACCGGAGGAAGTTCGACCGGCATAACCGTTAGTCTTAGCTTACCGGAAATAATCCGCGACACATCGAGCAGATCATCAATGAGCTGCGCCTGTAGCTTCGCGTTGCGCTCGATAATGTCCAGCGCGTGAGCCAAACCCTTTTCATCCATCCTGGTGTTGCGGATCATCCGCCCCCACCCAACTATCGCGTTTAGCGGCGTGCGCAGTTCGTGCGAGACGGTAGCCAGAAACTCATCCTTTGCGCGGTTGGCCGCTTCCGCTTCGGCGCGCGCGACCTGCTCGCGCGCGAGTTTCAGGCGCTGCTCCTCCGCCTGTTTGCGATCAGTCAGGTCGCGGGTTACTTTGCCAAAGCCGCGCAGTGTTCCTTCTTTATCTC
>Ga0137403_10008327_pt1 | contig 11610 bp, 8 predicted proteins | sample CZOMad2_1_16fung_FD_122057 | JGI IMG/M metagenome (GOLD analysis project Ga0137403, IMG submission 122057) | Vadose zone soil fungal communities from Angelo Coast Range Reserve, California, USA - CZOMad2_1_16fungal (Hybrid Assembly) | ecosystem: Environmental > Terrestrial > Soil > Vadose zone...
GCGCCGTCACCCGGTTGTTGAGCGCGTAGTAGCCGTTCTGGTTGCTGAAGTACGCGACCCAGAGCGGCAGCTTGCGGAAGAGCGCGCTCTCGCCGTTGGTCTCCCCGCGCGCGACGCGCGGGTAAAGAGCGGCCGCCTCGTCGATGAGGGCGAAGGCGGGGGCGTAGGAGGCATCCGCCGCCAGGCCCTCGGCGCGCACTGCCGCCGGATCCGGCGCGGGGAGCGGCGCGGCCAGGCGGTAGCGGCCGCCGGCCTCGCGCGCCGCCACGCCCGCAAGCGCGAGCCGCTCGAGGAGCCAGCCGAGCGCGGGCGCGAAGCGCGGGACGAAGCCGCGCGTGGCGAGCAGCTCCTCGACCGAGCGGGGCTCGGCGAGGAGCGGCGCCAGCTCGAGCCGCGCCACCAGGTCGATCGCGAGCTGGAGCACGTAGTGCTCGACCAGCTCGCAGCTCCGGTGCTGGCGCGGGTTGAAGAGCGCGTCGCCGAAGCCCGCCTCGGCGAGGAGCGCGTAGAGACGCGGATCGACGGGCGAGGGGACGAAGGGCGGCATCAGCGCGCCGGTTCGGGGGCGAGCGTGACAGTGCCCTCGAGGAGGAGCGTGCCGGCCGCGTCGCGCACCTCGACCCGGCAGCGCCAGAAGTGGAGGACGCGGCGCTCGAGGCGCGCCGCGAAGCGGAGCGGGCCGGCGTGCGCCGCCGCGTGCACGCGGACGTCGCGGTACTCGGCGACCAGCGCGTGCCGCGAGAGCCCCCCGGGGCGGAGCCCGGCGGCGAGCCCGGCCGCCTGCGCCGCGCCCTCGAGCAGCGCGGGCCAGGGCCGGCGGGCGGCGCCGGCGCGGCAGCGGAGCGTCGCGCCGTCGAAGCCGTCGATCGCGTCCACGACCAGCGCGGGGCCGCGGTGGCGGAGGAGATCGGCGGGCGCGCCGGAGCTCACGCGTCCGTCCAGAAGCGCAGCGTGGCGCGGGCGGCGCACGCGCCGCGCCGCCGCACCTCGGCCTCGACCCGCGTCGCGGCCAGCCGCCGCGCGCTGACGACGATCTCGTCCTCCGGGGTGACCCGCGTCAGAAAGGCACACCGCTCGAGCGCGGCGAGCACGGCGGTGGGCGCGACCAGCGCCGCCGCCAGCTCCGCCATCAGCCCGGCCAGGTAGGCGCCGGGGACGATCGGCTCGCCCGGGAAGTGGCCCTCGCAGAGCCGGCGCGCGTGCGCGCGGCGCACCACGCCGCGCGCCACGCCGTCGCCGATGGTGAGCGCCGCGAACGCGGCCTCGAGCGGCACGACGCTACTCGGCCCCGGCGAGCGCGCGCCCGAGCCGGAGACGCGACACGTAGCGCCAGAGGTCGCCCTTCAGGCCGCGGCCACGGAGCCGGGCGAAGAGGCGCTCCTCGTCGTTCACCTTCATGCCGGGCAGGAGCCAGTTGCCGCGCGCGCGGGCCGCCGCGCGCACCCGCTCGGCGAGGCCCTCGCGCACCGCGGGGGCGAGGTAGAACCAGGGCTCGTAGAGCGCCTCGACGCCCGGCACCTCGCCGCGCGCGAGGAGCGCCAGGGCGATCGGGGTCTCGGGGTAGACGCGCACGCCGCACATCGCCGTGACCGCCGTCGGCCGGCACTCGTCCATGAGCGCGATGGTCTCGGCGACCGTCTCCCAGCTCTCGCCCTCGCCGCCGAAGACGAGGCTGTGGCAGAAGGGAAAGCCGCGCGCGCGGCAGATGGCCGACGCCGCGCGGATGTCGTCGACGTTGAAGCTCTTGCGGAAGGCGCGCAGCGTCCGGTCGGAGCCGGCGTCGGTCCCGAAGTCGATCGACTGGCAGCCGGCGGCGATCATCGCGTCGAGCAGCGCGGCGCTGAAGTTGCCTGGCGTCACGAAGCACGACCAGCGGACGCGCTGGCCGAGCGGGCGGAGCGCCGCGCACACACGCTCGGCGTAGCCGCGCGGCGCGTTGAAGACGCTGTCGACGACGAAGAACTGGTCGATGCCGTGCGCGTCGAGGAGGGCGGCGACCTCGGCCGCGATGCCCTCCGGGTCACGCGTGCGCATGCCGCGCCCCTCGATCACCGGGTAGGCGCAGAAGGTGCACTTGTAGTGGCAGCCGCGCTTGGTCTGGAGGTTCCCCATACCGCCCTGCTCGAAGTAACGCCGGTTGTCGATCCAGCGCCGGTCGGCGCGCACGGCGTCCACGGCGGGAAGCCAGGCGGTAGGCGCGACCTCGACCGCGGCGGTGGCGGCGTCCCGCACGGCGATGCCCGCGAGCCCGCACGCGCTCGCGCGCGCGGCCAGGCGAGCGAGCAGCGCCGGGAAGGCGACCTCGCCCTCGCCGACCACGCCGTAGGGCACGTCGAGCGCCGCCAGGTAGTGCGCCGGCATGGTGGTGAAGGCCGAGCCGCCGAGGACGATGGGCGCCTCGCTCGCGGTGCGGCACGCCTGGACCACCGCGTGGTAGTGGGGCAGGTAGGACACCGTGTCGGGGTAGGCGCAGTTGTCGACGTTGCGGAGCGAGATGCCGATCGCCTCGGGGCGGTGCGCGGCGACCGCCGCGCGCACGTCGGCGGGAGGATCCTCGCTGAAGCAGAGGTCGAGGACGTGCACCTCGTGTCCGGCCTCGGCAGCGGCGGTGGCGACGTAGCACACGCCGAGCGGCGCCACCGGGTCGGGGCTCCGCTCCTGGTTCGCCGAGACGAGGAGGACGCGCATGGTCAACTCCCGTCGCGCGGGCGTGGGGGCAGGCCGGTGAGCGCGCTCGTCGCGCGCACGCGGAAGAGATCGTTCCCGGGCACGGCGCTCGGCCGTCCCGAGCGGATGCCCTCCGCCCAGCGCGCGTGCTCCTCCGCGACCAGCGTCGCGGCCGCGTCCCAGTCGCCGTTGCCCGAGACCAGGCGGACGAACGCCGCGCGCGTCGAGAGGTCGGCGGGCGCGTGGGTCAGGATGCGGCGCGCGGTCCAGAAGTACGAGTCGGGGTCCTCGTTGTGGTCGTAGAAGAAGTAGAGGAAGCGGAGGTAGCGCTCGAAGGCGTCCCGGTAGGCCGTGTCGTAGTGGGCGAGCGCCTCGGTCTCGGGCGCGGCGCCGGAGAGGATGCGGTCCACGGCGCGCGCGCCGAGGAACCCGGCCAGGCAGGCGAGGTGCACGCCGGTCGAGAACACGGGGTCGATGAAGCAGGCAGCGTCGCCGGCCAGCAGGAAGCCGGGGCCGGTGAAGCGTGTGCTGGTGTACGAGTAGTCGCGGATGATGCGGACGGGCGAGACGAGGGTCGCGCCTGCGAGGCGCTCGGCGATCGCGGGGCAGCGCGCGATGAGCCCGCGGTAGGTGCCCTCCGGGTCGCCCTCGGTCAGCGCGCGCCAGCGCCGCGCGTCGACCACGGCGCCCACGCTCATGGTCCCGTCGTGGAGCGGGATGTACCAGAACCAGCCGTCGGCGAAGGCGGCGGAGAGGATGTGGTTGGCGAGCTCGCCGGGCAGGCGTTCGGCGCCCCGGAAGTAGGCGAAGACGGCCAGGTTCTTGAAGAAGTCGTCGAACTGGCGGAGGGCGCGCGCTCTGCCGATCACGGCCGCCTGGCCGCTCGCGTCGATCACGAAGCGGGGCGCGAGGCGGAGGGCCGCGCCGCCGGCGCCCCGCGCATGTACGACCGGCCGCCCGTCGTCGGCCTCGACCGCCGTCACCGCGTGCTCCTCGCGCACCTCCGCGCCGTGGGCGCGCGCGTTCTCGAGCAGGAGCTGGTCGAACTCGGCGCGCACCACCTGATAGGCGTGCGGCCGCCCGCCCGGGTCCTCGCGGAACCAGAAGCTCCACGGCTCGCGCTGGCGGCCCCAGAGGAAGGTGCCGCCCGGCTTGCGGAGGAAGCCGTGGCGCTCGATGGCGGGTGTGGCGCCCACGGCGTCGAGGATGGGGAGGGTCGCCGAGAGGAGCGACTCGCCGATGTGGTAGCGGGGGAAGCGCTCGCGCTCGAGCACCAGCACGCGGTGGCCGGCGTCGGCGAGCAGGGTCGCCGCCACCGAGCCCGCGGGCCCGCCGCCGATCACCAGCACGTCGGGCGCGTCTCGCATCGGCTGGGCCGCATCTAAGGGTCGGGAGCGCGGGCTGTCAAGGAAGCGGGCGCTGGCGATCGGGCCCATGGGCGGCACGCAGCGGAAGTCACGTCACCGTGTGTGGCGAGCTCGGGCGCCACTCGCTCCGCGAGCTTGACCGGCCTGCACTCGTGGTATAGCTCAACCTATCGGTTGAACATATGACGGCCCCCGTCCTGGACCTCGCATTCGGCGCGCTGTCGGACCCGACCCGCCGGGAGATCGTCGATCGGCTGACGAAGGGAGCCGTGCGCGTGACCGACCTCGCCGCGCCCTTCGAGATGTCGCTCAACGCGGTCTCGAAGCATGTGAAGGTGCTCGAGCGGGCAGGACTCGTGCGGCGCACCCGCGCCGGCCGCGAGCATCACATCGCCCTCGATCCCGAGCCGCTCGAGCGCGTCGCGCGCTGGGCCTCCCGCTACCAACGCTTCTGGAACGACCGCCTCGACAAGCTCGAGGTGGTCCTCCGCACGAACAGAAGGAGAGACTGACCATGGCCGCCCCCGAAAAAAATCCGAGCCAGAAACTCCTAAAGATCAAGGTCCCCCGCCGGATCGAGGCCTCGCCGGAGGAGGTCTTCGACGCCTGGGCCGATCCCCTCCTCTTCAGGCGCTGGTTCGAGCCGCACCGGAGCATCTTCCGGAAGGCCGCGGTCGACGAGCTCTGGTACTGGGAGGCGGACCATGCGGGCCGCCTCTGGGCGCACTACTGCCGCTACCTGCGCGTCGAGCGCCCGAAGCTGCTCGAGTTCACCTGGATGTCGGAGGCGACGCGCGGCCTCGAATCACGCGTGACCGTCGAGCTGATGCCGTCACACGGCGGCACCGACCTCACCCTGACGCACAGCGGACTCCCCGACGACGAGATGGGCAGGGGGCACGAAGAGGGATGGAAGAGCATCACGGGCGTTCTCGCCGAGAAGATCAAAGAACTCCGGAAATGAGCTCGGATGATGTCGCTCGACGGCTTCCGGCGCGCGACCCATTCTCGCCGGGGTGATGGGGTCATGGATCGAGCTTCTTCGTCGCCAACGCCGCCAGGTGTTCGCCGAAAGGCAGCGAGCACGTGAGCCCGGGCGAGACCGCATTGAGGACGTGCACCGCGCGCGGCGTTTCGCGCACCACCATGTCCTCGACGAGCTGGCCCTTGCGGTCCACCATCTGCGCGCGGTTGCCCGCGTAGCTGCGCACCAGGTCCTCGGGCTGCAGCTCGGGTACGAGGAGGCGCGCTTCCCTCCAGATGGCGCGGAGGCTCAGACTCTTGCCGACCTCGTCGCGGATGAGGCGGCGGAACTCGCGGCGCGCCATCATGCGCCAGAAGCCACCCCAGCCCAGGGTGCGCCCGAGCTTGCCGCCGCGCAGGCTCCACCACGAGTACGCTTCGCGCCCGAACGCGAGCATCGCGCCGGGGCCCACGATGACGCGGCCGTCGGTGCGGCGCGAGAGGTGCACGCCCAGGAAAGGGAAGGTCAGGTCGGGGGCGGGGTAGATGTGGCTGCGCACGAGGTCGCGCCGCGCGGGGGCCAGCTCTGCGTAATATCCGCGGAAGGGGATTACGCGCATGTCGGGCGCGAGCGCGCCCGCGAGCGTGTCGGCGTAGAGACCCGCCGCGTTGACGGCGACCCGCGCGCTCACCGGTCCCTTGCTCGTGCGCAGCGTGACGTCGCCGGAACCGGCCGCGGGATCGCGCAGGCTCGCGTCGTCGATGCGTAGCACACGCGTGTCGTAGAGGATCTGCGCGCCGGCGCGCACGGCATCGCCTGCGAGGGCGTGCACGTACGCGCGCGCGTCGAAGCTTCCCGCCTCGCGTGCTTGAAGCGCCTCGATTCCGGCCGCATGTGGCTCCGCGGCGCGGATGCCCTCTGCATCCAGCATGCGCACGTCCACGCCGTTGCCGGTGGCGCGCTGGTGGAGCTCCGCCAGCACCGCGCGTTCCGGCTCCGTCCGCGCGACCACGAGGATCCCGCCAACCTCCAGCGGGATGCCGCGTTCCGCGCAGTACGCGCGCAACTGCCGGTTGCCCTCGATGCAGAAGCGCGCCTTCGCCGTGCCGGGCTTGACGTTGTAGCCCGCATGCACGACCCCCGAGTTGCGCCCGCTCTGGTGAAGCGCAGGGCCGGACTCCTTCTCGAGGACCATCACGCGGCGCCCCGCGCGGGCCAGGTGCCACGCGACGCTCGCGCCAATAGCGCCAGCCCCGATGACGACGACGTCGATTCGCGGCATCCCCTCCCTTCAGCCCTTCCCAGCTTCCCGCTGCCCGACGAGGATGCGCTCCACGGGCCCGAGGCGGTCGAGCGCGTCTCGCATCGGCTGCCCGGCTTCTATGGGTCGCGAGCGCGGGCTGTCAAGGAAGCGACGGCTCGCCGAGCGCACGGCGGACCCTACCGTCACCGCATCAGCGGCTCGGCGGGCGCGATCGGCGGCCTGTCGATGTTGTGGTAGATCAGCCAGTGCCAGCCCGACAGGTCCGAGTACTGGTAGACCGCGACCAGCCGGTAGCGGTTGCCGAACTGATCGCGGTAGCCGCTGTAGGATCCGCTCGGGATCTCGAAGCGGTGGGCGATGAACCACTCGGGCCGCTGCGCCAGCTCGCCGCGCGCCCGCAGCTCCCTCGCCTGCGCCAGCAACACCATATAGTGGACCCGGCCCGGGTGCTCGAGGTAGTTGCGGTAATAGTCGACCAGCAGGCCATTCCGAAGGTCATGGTCGGACGCGATCACCAGCTCGCCCCCCGCGGTCTGCTGCTCCATGAAGCGCAAGGCGGCGAGGTACTGCCCTCGCCCATAGCGCAGCAGCGACGCCGTGTTGACCGCGTTGCCGGCGATGAACACCACCAGCAGGATCGCCCCGACGCCCAACCCCGACGGCGCGCGACGCATCAGCGCCGCCAGCGGCCGAGCCACCAGAACGAGGTAGATCGCGACGCTGGCCATGAAGTAGCGCGGGTAGAGTTGGTCGGGCCGATGGATGGCCAGCAGCAGCAGCGGCGTCGCCAGCGCGGGCAGGTAGAAGAGCCACTGGTCGCTGCGTCGGTAGAAGAGCCAACCGATCGCGAGCACCGCCGCGCCGACCATCGCCAGCGCCGCGGCCCAGCCGAGCACGCCGCCCGCTGCGCCGCCGACCGTGTACGACGCGGTCTTCACCAGCAGCGGCGTTAGCACATACGGCGGCCCGTTGGTGATCTTCATGCCGCGGATCGAGACCAAGTAAAAGACCAAAGAAAGGGCCGCCGGCACGGCGTGGAGGATCAGCAGGTCCGCGACGCTCTGCGCCCATGTGACGCGATGGCGGAACGTGCGCCAGATCGACCACAGCGCGATGCCGCCGCAGCAGACGATGAACTCAAGGTGGGCGAGGAACCCCAGCACGACGGCCAGCCAGTACACAACCGCCCATCGCCAAGCCCGGTGGTCTTCAAATCGGAGCAGCGCGTACCACGCGAGCAGGGCGGAGAACATGACCGCCGAGTAGCCGCGGGCCTCGGTGCCGAAGTGGATGAGCAGGTACGACCACGAGGCGATCGTGACCGCGACGCGCGCCCCGAGCCGGTCGCGCACCGCCGCCCCGCCCGCCGGCGGCCGCCCGCCGATCAGCCCCGCCAGCGCGATCGTCCCCACCGACGCGACCAGCGATGGCACGCGGTACAGCGGCCGCCACGCCCCGTTGCCCATCAGCCAGAGCCACAGCGAGTTGAGGTGGTTGTTGTTCGAGTGCTTGAAATTCGCAAAGACATCGATCGGCGAGTGCACGTGGTCTCGGACGAGGAACACGCTCCACACCTCGTCGAACCACAGGTCGTCCAGGCAAGCGACGGCGCGGGCCGCGACGCCGATCACAACCGACCCCGCCGCAACCCAGAACATGATCTTTTGCAGGGCGTCGTTGGCATACTCGGGCGCGCTCGTCCTTGCGCACGGGCGCGCCGAAGGATTCCAAGGCCCGGTTGGCCTCGGCGGCGAGCGCCCGGGCATGGAGCTTCAGGCGCTCGGCCTGCTGGAGGACGAACGCCTCGAGGTGCTCGAAGAGCCTGCCCTGGTGCTCGAGGCACTCCTCGATCCCGCGCGGGGAGCCGAGCGGCAGGTCGGCCTTGAAGAGGAGGCGATCGCAACAAGAAACCCGCCGATGGTCGCGTTCCGGTGCTTGGCGAGGAACTTTTTCATGTCGCCTCCTGCTGGAAGCGAGCGATCATGACACGCTCCGAGACGGCCTGCCAAGGATCCTCAGCGGCCGATGTCCCGTCTCGACGTGCGTCAAACGGTGAAGGTGGAGTGGTTGGTCCGGCGACCGGAGGAAGGAGGCGAGCTTGCAAACCCGCACGATCCAGAGCCGCAGCAAGGCGCGCCTCCGATTCGGCGCACGTCGTGCCGGTCGACCGAGCGCTGCTTGCGGGTATGCCTCTTGCTCATCCGCGGTGCGGTGCGGGAGGGGTTGTACGCGCTTGCCCTGCTGACGTTGACCGGTGCCGTAGCGTCGGCACAGCCCGTGTGCCCCGGCACCGCGACCCTCACGGTCTTCGTCGAGAACCTGAGCGGCGCGCCGACGATCGCCGTGGAGCTCGACGGCGAGCTGGCCGCCGATGCGGCGACCTGCGGCGGCAGCGGTGCGACGAGCTACCGGGAGACCATGACGTGCACGGGCTCCGGCGTCGTCCGTTGCGGTCAGCTCGCGGCTCTCCAGCCCGGCACCTGGGTCCATCGCCTGAGCGTCAGCGTGCCCGGTTCCGCGACGCAGCAGCAGGCGCAGCGGCTCGTGCTCGTCGCGGGCAGCCCCGCCGAGGTGTCGAACGCCCTCGTCTGGACCGTCTATCCGCGGACCTTCGTTGTGCAGACGGCGAGCGCCGCCGAGCTGCAGGCTCGGCTCGACGACGCGACCGCCTACACGCGGCAGAATCCCGGTCCGGCGCTCGTCATCTTTTCGGCGGACGCCTTCCCCGGCGCGATTGCCCCGCAGCGGATATACCTCCTGCAGCCCCCGTGCTCGCTCGACGTCACGCACAATCGCTGCAGCCCGGACGGCACCTGGGACGGCTGGACCGCCGGCGTGTGCTTCCTCGGCGACCGGATCGTCGTCGACGCCCTCGATCGTAGTGCACAGCCGGGTGGCGTCATCCTCTCGGTGGAAACCTGCGGGCGGCAGGTCCTCAGGCTCTACGGGTCGGAGAACGTCCTGCGGGGGCTCGTCTTCGAAGGTAGCCGCAAGCCGAGCCCCAAGTCGCCCTGCCAGGTCGACACGGTCGCCATGACCGGCGCGCGGGCACGACGCAACCGGATCGAGCAGTCCCTCTTCGTCGGACCCACCTGCGGGGACACGGTGAGCGTGGACAGCGACGCCGGCCAGCCGGACGACGACGGGCCCGGCGACAACGTGATCGTCGACGGCAGGATCACGAATGCCGCCGACAAGGGCGTCAAGGTCGACTTCGGAGGCTTCCTGACCATCGAACGCACCTGCCTGCACGACAACCGCAACGGGGGCATCCAGAGCACGCTCGGCGGCCACGTGGTGGCGATCGAGAACGTCGTCCAGCACAACGTGCCGGGTGCGGCCCAGAACGGGCTCACGGTCAAAGGGGCGGCCGACCGGAGTACGCTCGTGACCGAGGGAAACGTCGTGCGGTTCTCGGGCGGCCGCGGCCTGTCGGTGACGGACAACGCCGAGGCGACCTTCCAGGACGACTACGTGGCCGACAACCAGTTCGCCGGGAGCCGGGTCGAGACGACCGCCAGCGGACCGGCCGACGCCGTGCCCGCCGCGCGCTTCCACGGGGTGGCGCTCGTCTGCAACCGGCAAGCGGGCCTGACGGGGACATGCGACCCGCCACCCGGCGGCGTGGAAATGCCCTGCGCGACGGTCGAGGACTGCTGCACCGGGTCGGACGGGACGGTCGACGCCGGCTGTGTCGCGACCACCCGCTGCGCGCCCGGTTCGTTCCCCAGTGGCTTCGGGGCCGTGATCGCCGAAGCCGCGGGTCACGCCGCGCCCGACGTGAGCTACGGCGACGCGCTGCAGCCGGGGCGCAACGCGTTCACGAGCAACCGGAACACGTCGGCCGGTGCGAACTTCCGCGTGCCCGACTCGACTGCCGCCGTGCCCGCCGAGGGCAATCAGTGGGAGCACTGCGCTACCGGCTCGCCGTGCAGCAACGTCGTGCAGGACACCTCCCCGCCCGATGGGCCGATCGACCTCGGAGCGATCCCCGATCCACGTGCGACGGACGGGTTCGGACTGGTCCGGGTCACTCCCCCCCGACCGCGCGTCGGCGAGGTCGTCCGCGTCTACGGCCAGGTCTTCGACGCGATCGCGGGGAACCCCGTCGCGGGCACCGGCAACTGCGCCGACCTGCCCGTGTGCGCGCCCGACGGCACCTGCCCCACGGGTCCCTGCGTGAGCGGCACCTGTCCATGCTCGATCGCGAGCCCGGCGGTCCAGCTGCGCAATGCGCAGTCGGGCGCCAATCGGATCCGGATCGAGGCCGAGGACGGGACCGTCCTCGCGGACGCCACCGGCGCACGCGACTTCTACCCCGACGCCGTGACGCCGACGATGCTGGCCTTCCGGATGCCCTTCGACTGCTTCGCCCCACTGACGCTGGAGGTGTCCAAGGGCGACCCGTCCGGCAATCGGAACTTCGCGTTCATCCCGCTCTGCGACCCCAAGGGGTGCGCAGACCAGCCGGCCGGGACGCCGTGCGACGACGGCGATGCGTGCACCCTCGACGACCGCTGCGACGGCAACGGGGGCTGCGGCGGTGGCGCGCCGCTCGTCTGCGACGGGCCCTGCCTCACGTGCGACCCGATGGCCGGCTGTGTCCCGAAACCGGTGAGCGCGGGGTGCGACGACGGCGACGCGTGCACGACTGGCGACCACTGCAGCGGCGATGGGAACGTCTGCGTGAGCGGGCAGGCGGCCGTGTGCGGCGGGCAGTGCCTGACTGGCGCCTGCGCCCCCCTGGTCGGCTGCCTCCCGAAGCCAGCGGATACACCGTGCACGGACGGCAACGCGTGTACGGTGGGGGATCACTGCAGCGGAGAGGGGAACGACTGCCTGCCCGGCGCGCCGCGCGCCTGCAGCGGGCAGTGTCTCACGGGGACCTGCGATCCCCAGCGCGGGTGCGAGCCCCAGCCAGCGGGCACGGTCTGCCGTCCCGCCGCGGGCCCGTGTGACGTCGCGGAGACCTGCACCGGCACGGCGGCTGACTGCCCCGCCGACGGCTTCGAGCCCGCCACGGTGAGCTGCAACGACAATGACGCCTGCACGGAGGGGGATCACTGCAGCGGGACCGCTGACGTGTGCGTAGCCGGCGCCCCCTCCGTCTGCGATGGACCATGTCTCACCGGTATCTGCGACCCGCAGGCTGGTTGCCGTGCAAAGGAAGGTGTGAAGGCGTTGACCTGCCGTGTCGACGAGTGCAGGAGAGTGAGGCTCCACCGAAGCCTCCGGAAGCTGGCGGTTCTGATGGACCAGGCGCTCGACGCCGGGAAGCCCCCGAAGGCTCGTAGGATACGGCGCTTCGCGGCGCTGCTCGCGCGGTGCGGGGTGAGCGTGCCCACACC